>Ga0210377_10001481_pt1 | contig 21486 bp, 19 predicted proteins | sample PLM4_65_b1redo_FD_155480 | JGI IMG/M metagenome (GOLD analysis project Ga0210377, IMG submission 155480) | Groundwater sediment microbial communities from an aquifer in East River, Colorado, USA - PLM4_65_b1 redo | ecosystem: Environmental > Terrestrial > Soil > Riparian zone | place: USA: East...
CGTCGGGCTGATCGGTTGTTATAAAGGGTTTCATACCGAGGGCGGAGCGGAAGGGGTGGGGAAGGCGACCACCGGCGCCGTCGTGGTTTCGTGCATGTTGATCCTCATTCTTGATTATTTCCTATCCGCGCTGTTATGGTGACGCCATGGCGATGATCGAGATCATCGACCTGCACAAGAGCTTCGGCAGTCTTGCCGTGCTCCGCGGGGTGAACCTTACCGTCGAAAAGGGCGAGAGCATGACCGTAATCGGCGGCAGCGGCAGCGGCAAGAGCGTGCTGATCAAGCATATCATCGGGCTGCTGTTCCCGGACAAGGGCAGGGTCATCGTAGACGGCCAGGTCATGAACGACCTTCATGAGTTCGGCCTGAACGAGCTGAGGAAAAAATTCGGGATGCTGTTCCAGATGGCCGCGCTCTTCGATTCGCTCACGGTATGGGAGAACGTGGGGTTCTCTCTCAAACAGCATACGAAGCTCTCCGACAAAGAGATCCGTGAGGTCGCGACGCAAAAGCTCGCCCTTGTCGGGCTGAAGGACGTCGAGGACAAGATGCCGTCAGAGCTTTCCGGCGGTATGAAAAAGCGGGTGGGGCTCGCCCGGGCGATCGCCATGGACCCGGCCATCATCCTCTACGATGAGCCCACGACCGGTCTGGACCCGATCGCAGCCGACGCGATCAACGACCTGATCGTGGACCTCCGGAAAAAGCTGGGCGTTACGTCCGTGTCCATTACGCACGATATGCACAGCGCCTACAAGATATCGGACCGGATCGCCATGCTGTACAAGGGCGAGATCCTGGAAATCGGCACCCCGGACCAGATCAGGAATACGGTGAACCCCATCGTGCATCAGTTCATCACCGGCAGCGCGGTGGGGCCGATAACAGCGGAATGATTCCAATTGTGGATTGCGGAGTTCAGATTGCGGATTGAAAACCGAAAAGAAACGATGTGATACGATTTCGGATTTCGGAATGCGGATTGAAGACCGAAAAGAAACGATGTGATAGATTGCGGATTTGCGATTTGGGTTCTCATTCCGCAATCCGAAATCCGAAATTACAACGGGAGTTCTCATGGCTAAATTGAGCGCAGAGGCAAAGGTGGGTTTACTGGTTATTGTAGGATCGATACTTCTTCTGTATATGACCTTTGCCGTAGGCAAATACCAGTTTGGCGAAAAAAAAGGATACATCCTGCAGGCGGCATTTGACTCCGTGGCAGGACTTGACACTAAAGCAGAAGTAAGAATGGCCGGGGTTAAGATCGGTTTGGTGGAGAATGTGGAACTCGAGGACAGTCGAGCCAAGGTGACGATGCGGATCTATCCCGAGGTGAAGATAGCGCGCGGGACCGAGGCCGCGATCAAGACCAAGGGACTCCTTGGAGATAAGTACGTGGAATTCGTGCCCGTCAAGAACAAGGCGCCCCAGAAGCCTTTGTCCGCCGGCGTTTCCTATTATGGTGACGGCGATCGGGTGCAGGCGACGGTATCGCCGAGCGACGTGGACAAGCTCGTCAACCAGCTTTCGTCGATCTCCGATGACATAAAACAGGTGACGGCTTCGCTCAGCCAGGTCTTCGGGAGCGAGCGGGGCGAGCGGTCCATGGAAGATATGCTGAATGATCTCCGTCAGACCACGGCGAATATCAGAGAATTCTCGTTTACGCTCCAGAATGACGGCAGTGAGATGGTGATGCGGCTGAACGAACTGGTCGCAAGTCTGAACGGTGTCGTGGGCGAGAACCGGGATAATCTCAAAGTGACGATGGAGAACATCAAAGAAGCGTCGAAGAGCGCCGAACTGGCGCTCGCATCCATCGATAATGCAGTCCGAAAGATTGACCGCGGAGAGGGTACGCTTGGCAAGCTGGTGAACGATGAGGGCATGTATAACAACATCGACAGCGCGGCAAAGGGGATCAGCGACGCTACTTCACGTATCGAGCGGATGAAGACGATTGTCGGGTTCCGCGGCGAGTATATGTTCCCCAATTCGAAGGCCTATGTTTCGCTTGAGCTCAAACCCAAATGGGACCAGTATTATATTTTTGAGATAACATCCGATCCCTTCTCGAACTACAACCGGACAACGACAACCACCACTCCCGGCAGCACGGTCGTGACGGAGACCTATGAAGACAAGTTCAAGTTCAGCATCGAGTTCGCAAAGCGCTGGGGCAACCTTGCGCTCCGTCTCGGTCTGATAGAGTCCACGGGCGGGGTGGGGGCCGATTATTTTGCGTTCGATGACCGGATCAAATTCAGTGTCGACTCCTGGAATTATAACAGCAAGGAGCCCGGTAATGAGAATGCCCACGTGAAAGCGACGGCCAATGTCGGATTGAGCAAGACGATCTTTGTGAACGCCGGATATGACAACATCCTGAATTCCAAGCGAGCGTCGGGTTTCGTGGGGCTAGGACTGCGATTTGACGACGATGATCTGAAATATCTACTGGGAAGCGTGCCGATACCGAAGTAGCGGAATTGGCAAAGTGCAGAGCGCAGAGGATGGGATGTCCTGCTTTGCTTTATACGCTATGCGCTATGCGCTTTGCGCTATGTTCCATACGCCAGGCGCTCCGCTTATTCCGCGTCTTTTCTTGACATTTGCCGTATAGTTACTTAGAATGACGCAAAGGACAGTATGGAGCGTAAGGCAATTACGAAAGCTGTTTTTCCCGCTGCCGGACTGGGGACCAGGTTTTTGCCGGCGACCAAGGCCTCTCCGAAAGAGATGTTGCCGCTGGTGGACAAGCCGCTTATCCAGTATGTGGTGGAAGAGGCTGTGGCGTCCGGAATCGACGAGATCGTGCTGATCACCGGACGGGGAAAACGGGCGATCGAGGACCACTTTGATGTCGCGTTCGAGCTCGAGGAGGACCTGAAGGCAAAGGGCAAACATAAGCTGCTGTCCCAGGTGCAGCGGATCGCCGACATGGTGACGTTCTGTTATATACGACAGAAAAAGGCACTGGGTCTCGGACACGCGGTGCTTACCGCAAAACGCGTGATCGGTGACGATCCGTTCGCGGTGCTACTCGGCGATGATATCATTGATGCGAAGACGCCGGCGCTCAAGCAGATGATGAATGTCTTTCAACGCTACCCTTCCACGATCCTGGCGATCCAGAAGGTCCCGAAGTCGCAGACGCAGAACTACGGGATCATTGATGCGAAGAAGATAGAGGAGGGAGTATACCTCGTGAAAGATCTGGTGGAGAAGCCCTCTCCGAAGGATGCCCCCTCCGATCTTGCGATCATCGGCCGCTATATTCTCACCCCGGAGATTTTCACCGCTCTCGAACAAACAAAGCCGGGCAAGGGCGGCGAGATTCAACTGACGGATGGACTCAAGCTGCTTATGGAAAAGGAGCCGATCTACGCATTTGAGTTCGAGGGAGTACGGCATGATGCAGGCGATAAACTGGGGTTTCTGAAGGCCACGGTCCAGTTTGGACTTAAGAACCAGGAGTTCGGCCATGAGTTCAGGGACTACCTGAAGAAGCTGAAGCTGTAAGCAGGAGACGAAATACGAGAGACGAGGGACGAAGGACGAGGGACGAAAAAGTGTGTCATAAGCGTCCATCGTCCACGTGAGCGAAGCGAACGTTCGTCTGTCGTCCAGCTGAGTTAAAAGAGGAGGCCGGTTTGGCAAAAACTGAAACGAAAAGCATAGATCTCCAGCAATCAATAGAGATCCCGAAAAAAATACCGTTGCTCCCGATCAGGGATATCGTTGTCTTCCCGTATATGGTGCTACCGCTTTTTGTGGGAAGAGAGATGTCTATTAAGGCCATCGAAGTGGCGCTCGAGGGTAACCGCATGATCTTCCTGACCTCGCAAAAGGACATCAATGTGGAAAATCCCTCGCCATCGGACCTCTATTCCGTCGGCACGGTCGGCGTGATCATGCGGATGCTGAAGCTGCCGGACGGGCGCATCAAGATCCTGGTCCAGGGAGTTGCGCGGGCGAAGACGGTGAAGTTCCTCCTGAAGGAGCCCTTTTACCAGGTCGAAATCAAGACGTTCCCCGATGTCCCGGTTTCGGTGAATCTCGAAACCGAGGCCCTGATGCGGAACGTGAAGGAGCAGATCGAGCGGCTTGTGTCCTTCGGCAAGGTGATCCTTCCCGACATCATGGTGGTCATCGAGAACGTGGATGACCCCGGCAAGCTCGCTGATCTGGCCATTGCGAACATGGGACTTAAGGTGGAGCAGGCCCAGGAGATCCTGGAGATCACCGACCCCCTGCAACGGATCAAGCGCATCAACGAGGCGCTCGGCAAGGAGATCGAGCTCCTCTCTATGCAGCAGAAAATACAGGCCGATGTTCGCGGCGAGATCGATAAGACGCAGCGCGAGTACTTTCTGCGTGAGCAGCTGAAGGCGATCCAGCGCGAGCTCGGCGAGACCGATGACCGGTCCGAGGACATGCGGGAGCTGCGCGAGAAGATCAAGGAAGCCAAGATGCCGGAGAAGGCCGCGAAAGAGGCCGAGAAGCAGCTCCGGAGGCTCGAACGCATGCATCCTGATGCGGCCGAGGCCTCCATGACGCGCACCTACATCGAATGGCTGGCCGAACTTCCGTGGAGCAAGGCCACGAAGGACAACCTCGACCTCAAAGCGGCGCACCGGGTGCTCGAGGAGGACCATTATGATCTTGAGAAGGTGAAGGAGCGCATCATCGAATACCTCGCCGTGCGAAAGCTGAAGGAGAAAATGAAGGGACCGATCCTGTGCTTCGTCGGCCCGCCGGGGGTGGGCAAGACCTCCCTCGGAAAATCAATCGCTCGCGCCCTGGGCCGCGAGTTCGTGCGCATTTCACTCGGTGGGGTGCGTGACGAAGCCGAGATACGCGGCCACCGCAGGACCTACGTCGGCGCGCTTCCCGGCAGGATCATCCAGGGCATCAAGACCTCGGGAAACAACAACCCGGTCTTCATGCTCGACGAGATCGACAAGATCGGCGCCGATTTCCGGGGAGACCCGTCTGCCGCCCTGCTCGAGGTGCTCGATCCCGAGCAGAACAACTCCTTCAGCGACCACTATATCGGCATGCCGTTCGATCTGTCGCGAGTGATGTTCATCACCACCGCGAACATGACCGACCCGATCCCCGGCCCTCTCAAGGACCGCATGGAGATCATCCGCCTTTCGGGCTACACGGAGCAGGAAAAGCTCGGCATCGCGAAGAGCTACCTGATCCCGAGGCAGTTGACGGAGCACGGGATCACGGAAAAACAGATCAGCATCCCGGACAAGACGATCCTCGAAGTCATCGCACAGTATACGCGTGAGGCCGGTGTGCGGAACCTCGAGCGTGAGATCGGGCATCTGTGCCGCAAGATCGCGCGGAAGGTCGCAGAAGGTGAAGAGGGATTGGTCACGATCACCCAGCAGAACCTGCATACCTATCTTGGCGTGCCGAAGTTCATGCCCGAGGTGGAGCGCGAACAGGACGAAATCGGCGTGGTGACCGGTCTCGCCTGGACCGAGACGGGCGGCGATATCCTGTATATTGAGGCAACGACCATGCGCGGCAAAGGACAGCTCACCCTCACCGGGCATTTGGGCGATGTGATGAAAGAGTCGGCCCATGCGGCGCTCACGTATGTGCGCTCCCGTGCCGAGAAGCTTGGCATCCAGACGGACGTGTTCGCCAAGACAGATGTCCATATCCACGTGCCGGCGGGCGCGATCCCCAAGGATGGCCCGTCAGCCGGAGTGACCATGGCCACGGCCCTGGCATCGGTCTTTACGAATACACCGGTGCGGAAGGACATAGCCATGACCGGCGAAGTAACACTCCGCGGCCGGGTCATGCCGATCGGCGGCCTCAAGGAAAAGACGCTCGCCGCCCGCAGGGCCGGGCTCAAAACGGTCATCCTCCCCAAGGAGAACGAAAAGGACCTCGAGGATCTTCCAAAATATCTACGCAAGGACATGCATTTTATCTTCGCCACGACCGTGGACGATGTGCTCGCCGCGGCGCTCCGCAAGAAACTGCCGCGTACGATCGTGAAGAAAAAAGTGTCAAAGGGATCCCGCGCGAAGCATTGAGAGACGGAATTAGGTTAGACGAAGGACGAGGGACGAAGGACGAAAAGCCTCCATCGTCTGAGAGAGCAAGGTGAACGGTCGTCTATTGTCCATCATGAATTACAGCGTCCATTCTCTATCGGTGTTCAAACTCCGTGCCCCTGTGGTCGCATTACTAAATGAAACTATCTAACCTTGGCGAATTCGGCCTGATACATGCCATTCAGCAACTGTCTTCCGAGCGATCGCCTGGCACGATGATCGGCATCGGGGACGATGCCGCTGTGCTGAAGATCGGTCCCGCGAAACTCCTTCTGGCAACAACCGATATGCTGATCGAGGACGTGCATTTTGACCTCTCCTATACGGATTTTTATTCACTTGGCTGGAAATCCGCATCAATAAACTTGAGCGACATTGCAGCGATGGGGGGCGTTCCCCGGTTTTGTCTCACCGCGCTCGCCCTCCCGGCGCACATTCCTGTCAAGGCGGTGATGGATTTTTACCGGGGGTTTAACGCGCTCTTACGAATCCATAAGACGGTTCTTGTGGGCGGAGATACCTGCTCCTCAAAAGGCGGTCTTGTTATAAGTGTTACCGCCCTGGGCGAAGCAAAAAAAAGAACGCTTATCTCTCGAACAGGGGCAAAGCGGGGAGACAGGATATTCGTTACCGGAACGCTCGGCGATTCGGGGGCGGGGATGGAACTGCTCAAAGCAGGGATCAGGAGACAAAAGACAGAAGCCAGAAGACAGGAGTCAGGAGTCAGAAGTAAAGATCGTAAATCCGCAATCCGCATTCCGCAATCCGCAATGAGGGCGCTTATTGAGCGTCATCTTCGTCCCGAGCCCCGCGTGGAGTGGGGGAGGCGGATCGCGATGTCCGGGTGCGCAAGTTCCATGATCGATGTCAGTGACGGGCTATCGTCCGATCTGTCGCACCTCTGCGAGGAGAGCGGTACCGGGGCCCTTCTCTTTGGCGATAGGATACCCTTTTCCGCGGCACTCTTGAGATCAGCGGACCAGCTTCGGAAACCTCCTCTGGACTATGCCCTGTCGGGCGGGGAGGATTATGAGCTCTTGTTTACCGTGCCGTTGACGCGGATGAAAACACTGGAGGCACTGCGTATCCCGGTTACCGAGATCGGGACGATCACGACGGGAAAGGCGATGCTTCAGGTGAATGAGGCTGGTAAAAAAATCCCTCTGCAACCGACCGGATATAATCATTTCAAAGGGATCAAGAATTGCCCGAAACGCTCAACATGACCGTACTGAGCATGCACACATGAAATATGTCAGGGATCGCATCAGAAGTCTTTTCCATTTGAATGACTCGCCGACCAAGCTTGCAACTTCTTTTGCTGTCGGGGTATTCATTGCATTCTCGCCGACCATTGGATTGCATACCATCAGCTGCCTTTTATTTGCATGGATGTTCCGCTTGAGGAAACTGGTGGTGTTCACGGCGGCATTCTTGAATAATCCCTGGACCATGGTTCCCCTGTATGGATTTTGCCTGTGGTTTGGCATTAAAATAACCGGGAGTATGATTGAAGCGCCGGACATCGCATGGAAGTCACTTACCTTCACCAGCGCGTATCATATCCTGATGCCCTACCTGTGGCCGTTCGTCGCGGGCACGGTCGTGTTGGGAGCTGTTGCGGCGGTTCTTTCTTATTTCTTCATTTACTGGGCAGTGGTCCGGCATCGGCGGGATAGGGATAGTGAAAGTCCCGGCTGAAGTTTATAAGAAGAATCCAAGCATTTACCACGGAAAAAGCCACGGAAGATCATGGATGTACTTTTGGTTTTATTTTAGACAATGTCTGTAAATTTCAGCGTAATTCCGCCTGCGCCCAGCGTTTACGAGTGGTAACGTAGCCTGCTCTTGCGAAGACGCGACCATAAACGAGTGCAGGGTGTGAAATCTGTGGTAAACATATGTTTCATATTCCAGCCCTGAACGTCAGAATAAAGCGTCAATGGTTTTCTTTGAGCGCTTTGCGGCTTTGCGCTAGACGAACTGTAGTTACGAATAATTTATGAAAATATTGGTCATCGTACCCGCATACAATGAAGAGGAAAGCCTCCCCGGGGTGATCCAGGACCTCAGAGAGAACATGCCGTCGGCGGATGTGCTGGTGGTGAACGACGGGTCCCGTGACGGGACGGCGCGGATCGCGCGCGACATGGAGGTGGCGGTCCTGGACCTGCCGTTCAACCTCGGGATCGGCGGTGCGGTCCAGGCGGGGTATCGGTACGCGGAGCGTAATGCCTTTGACATCGCGGTGCAGTTCGACGGCGACGGCCAGCATATTGCCGAAGAGATTAAAAAAATGATTGAGCCGCTTGCAACGGGGAAAACGGACCTCGTGATCGGTTCGCGTTTTCTGAATCCCGGGGGATATAAAGCCCCTGTCTTCAGAAAGATAGGGATCGGGATATTCTCGTTTGTAATCTCCCGTATTCTGGGAATGACGGTGACGGACAGCACATCCGGATTCCGGGCCGCGAACCGGCGGGTCATCGAATTTTTCGGCCGTACCTATCCGGATGACTATCCAGAGGTCGAGTCCCTTGTCCTTCTGCACAAGATCAATCTGCGGATGGCCGAGGTGCCCGTCGCCATGCGCGAGCGCACCGGCGGCAGATCGTCGATAACACCGATCAGATCAATCTATTACATGACGAAAGTGCTCATGGCAATTTTTATCGATCTGATGAAAAAAGTGAGGTAGACCATGGACCTGATAAAGATATTAGCTGTGGTGGGGAGTAGTGCGGTTTTGGTTGCGGTCATCGAGTTGATCAGGAGGGGGCGGTTAAAGGAAAAGTACTCCCTGCTTTGGCTCTTCGCGGGTGGCGTCCTGCTGCTCCTCTCCATGTCAAGAGGCCTGTTGGAATATATAGCGCACCTGTTTGGTATCTTCTACCCGCCTTCGTTCCTCTTTCTGCTCGCGTTTCTCTTCCTTTTGTTGATCACACTGCACTTTTCCGTAGTTATTTCCGGATTGTCCGATAAGAACAAAAAACTGGCACAGGAAGTCGCGTTACTACGCCAGGAAATGCAGGAAGGCATGGGACGGATTGTGGACAAGAACGATGCAAAAGATTAATGCCGGGAAATATTCTTTACTTTGACCAGTATTCGTGCTAAATTTTTTTGAAATCGTAACCTTGACAGGCCGCAACCAAAGACAATTCTTTTCACCACGGATGTCCATGGACTAACACGGAGTGAAAACAAAAAAAGAACTTAATTTTATAAAAGCGTCCTGAAATACCCAGCAGCTCTGCTGCTGGGATGAAAAGGACATCCTGATGAAGTCAGGATTAGCCCTTTTTGTTTAGATGTGTCATTGGGTTTCAAGGCCAGATGCCCCGCAGCTCTGCTGCGGGGTACTTTCACTTATCCGTGGCCAACAGTGTCCATCCGTGGTAAATAAGCTTTAGATTTTCTTATCTTTTTGACATGGATTTCATTCGTACCATCGTAAGTTGAACAAGGAGGAACATGGCAGCCATGCAGTCGATGACGGAGAAAATGAACAAGGTGTTCGCAAGCAGGAGATTTAATCTTATAGCCTTCTGTATCATCGCGGGAATGGTCCTGATCGCGTATTCCAATACCTTTACCGCAAGCTTTCATTTTGACGATAACCCGTCCATTGTAGAAAACGCATCGATCAAACGGATGACTTCGGATAATATCATCGGCATTATTGGCGGCATTCGGCCCGTTGTTTATCTGAGTTTGATGTTCAATTATCAGGTAGGCGGGCTGAATGTGGTCGGATATCATATTTTCAATATCGCAGTGCATATCGCAAACAGCATGTTCGTTTTTCTGCTCATGCTCTGGACACTGAATCTGCCGGCAGTAGGGGCGAAATATCGGGGAAAGGCCAAAAGTATGGCCCTTTTCGGCGCTCTCCTGTTTGCCGTGCATCCCATACAGACCGAGGCGGTAACCTATATCATTACCCGTACGGAACTGCTGGCGACATTCTTCTACCTTGGAACATTTCTTCTGTTCATTAAAGGCGCGATGACGCAGAAATCCTCCTATTATGTCGGCGCATTCTTTACCGCGGCCCTCTCCATGGGATCAAAGGAATGGGCCGTGACCCTGCCGGCGCTTCTGATGCTCTATGATTATCTGTTCCTTTCAGAAGGGAAGGTCCGCATCGTCGCCTCCAGATGGATGGTGTATGTAGCGATTGCCTGCACATGGCCAATTGCTTTGCGCCATCTTAACCTTTTTGCTGCAGGAGGTTCGGGAGGGGGTGTCGGATTCAACGTGTCATCAACGTCAGGCATCACAACGGAAACCTATTGGCTAACATCCTTAAATGTCATCTGGACATATATCAGACTCTTATTCCTCCCGATCCACCAAAACCTTGATTATGAATATCCCATTGCCAAGACATTATTCGAGTTTCCGACACTCCTGTCTCTGGCCGGTCATGCTACTGTTGTGAGCGCGACATTCTGGTTCTATAAAAAGAAGAGATGGCTCTTGATACCCTTTTGCGTTGCATGGTTCTACATCGGCCTGTCGCCTGTACAGAGTTTCGTTCCGATCATCGATGTTATCTTTGAACATCGCGCATATATGCCGTCAATAGGATTTTTCATCGTATTTGTTGCAGCGTATGAGGGTCTCTTTGACTGGTTTGAACAGCGCGCGAAGCCGGCGGTAAAGAATGCGTCCTGACGCGTCTGCTCAGCGTTTTCGATTCAGCCGCGCGGATGAATTCAGGACCAGGTAGGCGGCTGCGATGCAGATGTAGCTGATCCAGTGCATGCTGTTCAGCAGTATTGAAGGGGAATGCTTTCTCGCCAGCATCATTTCCTGTCTGAAGGTCGTTAGGAACGAGCTCGATGTTTTCGACGAGGCGTAGACCCTGAAACCCGCCAGGTACTCATCCAGCACCGCAAGCGGATATTTTTCCCCGATCCTCAGCCAGTAATCGTAATCCATCACCAGATGTTCGTCGATGTTAAACAGGCCGAATTCGTTTATCACGGACCGGCGCCAGAAGGTCGCCGGCTGGCTGATGGGGTTGGTTACCAGAAGCAGATTATAGCTGTAATGCCGAAGCAGAAAATTCTTGTACCGTGTTATCATTCCTCGAACCTCACGGTCCTCCGTGTCGATGATACGGCACCTGCCCGTCAGCCACATCGTCCCCGCATGTTCGGTAAAGTATTGTGAGATCTTTTGCAGGGCGTACGGTTCATAAATATCATCGGAGTTAAGGTAGGCGACAATATCTCCCGTTGACATCCTGATGCCCTTGTTGATGGCGTCCGCCTGGCCTTTATCCTTCTCCGATATCCATGTCAGCCCTGGTTCGTACTTTTTCAGGATATCGATCGTTTCATCAGTTGACCCGCCGTCCATCACGAGGTATTCGAGGTTCGGATAGCCTTGATCGAGGACGCTCTTGATGGTCCGTTCAATGAACTTGCCCTGGTTAAACGAGGGGGTGATGATCGATATTTTAGGAAATGTGCTCATGGTTGGCCGGCCTTTTTATAATATACCCGATCCAGAAATAAAAGAGTTGATTGCGCGGTTGCTTCCCAGGTAAAGTCCCGGACCCTGTGCAGGCCCTTCTGAATGAGTCTCGTTCGCATGTCCCCGTCATGCAATGCCGATGAAAGACCTTTTGCAATGTCCCGGTGATCGTAAGGGTCCACAAAGAGGGCTGCGTCACCGGCCACCTCAATAAGCGGTTCTATTTTAGAACATACCACCGGCACGCCGCTCGCCATCGCTTCCAGAATGGGAAGCCCGAAGCCTTCATGGAGGGTAGGATACACGAACAGTTCCGCGCCGCGATAGATCGCGGGAATGACCTCAAAGGGAAGCCAGCCGAGCATGATGACGCTGTTTTGCAGTCCCAACGCGGCGATCATGTTCCTGGTCTTGTCGTATCCTGTTTCCCATGCACCCGTGAGCACCAGCGTCATCCCGGGCATGGTATCATGCATCTCCTTGAACGCCTGCAGCAGCCGCTCATGGTTCTTATGGGGGAGAAATGCGGCCGCGTAGAGGATGTAGTGTTCAGGCAGCTTGTATTTTGTTCTGATCGATCCGATGTCCCCACTGACGATGGGGAAGAACAGGTCCTGGTCAACAGCAAGATATCCGACCATGATTCTCTCAGGTTTTATCGTATAGTGTCTGATAATGTCCTGCTTGACATGCCCGGAGATCGTGATGATCCCGTTAGATGATTTTGCGCTGAGATAGAGGATGGTCTTGAGAAAGAAGAGATAAAGACGGGGGAAATTCCGGGGTTGATTGATGTGCTGAAGGTCATAGATAACGAGAACGGACGGAACAGGGCAGAAGAAAGGGGCAGTCATTCCCGCGGAAAGGAGCACATCGACCTTATGACGCTTGACCTGAAAGGGTAAGATGAATTGTTCCCAGAGGATCCTTATCGGACGATTGATCGCTTCTATGGGACAGAGTACGATCTTGACGCGGGGATCTGATTCCGGGAAGATCCCCTTGCTTTCCTTGTTGATGAAAAAGACATAGGTGTTGTCCCGGTCAATTTCCAACAGGCTCCGCACCAGGCTCCTGATGTAGGTTTCCGAACCGCCGACCTTTCCCGGCAGCAGGTAAAGCGCGTTTATGCCGATCCTCAATTAATTCCGCCCCCGGTTCTTCAGCAGTAGAACTTCCGATCCTTCTTCGTGAGATCCTTTACGAGTTTTTTTTCAATTCCCCGAACCTGCCCTGAAAATAATCGGAAGCTCCGCCCCAGATCTGCGACACACCAATGCCTTTCGGCAGGTCCTGTGTAAAAAGTCCCAGGAGCGCAGCTGCGAGGAACGTGCAATATCTCGCCTGGCGGAGAGGAAAGGGGAGGGGCTTGTTTTCATCGAGGCATTTGAGCATGTTCCTGGTGTAGTAATACAGCGAGATCCCTGTGCTCCCGCCGCCCGTTGATCTCGATACCTTGTGCCATACTTTTGAGGCCGGAACGTAGACAATTTTGTATCCTGCGTCTCTTGCCCGCATTCCCCAGTCAAGGTCCTCGCAATAGCAAAAATACTCCTCGCGAAGAAGCCCGATCTTCTCGCAGAGCTCCCGGGTCGCCATCAAGGCGCAACCCGTCGGCCGTTCCGTTCCCTCTATCCGGTCGTACTGCCCAACATCGCGCTTGTTGAATCCCCGGTGGCGGCCCCATCCGAGCCAGGGATGGAAAGAAGCGCCCGCGTACCAGAAAACGTCCGGACGGTCGTAAAAATATATCTTGGAGCAGAACAGGCCGATGGACTTGTCCGTTTCCGCAGCCTTTACCAGCTCTCCGGCAAAGGCCCTGTCAACGATCGTGTCGTTGTTCAGCAGGATGACGTAATCGGCCCCGTTTGTGAGCGCATGCCGTATGCCAACGTTGTTTCCTCCGGTAAAGCCGAGATTCCGGCCGGTCTGAATGATCTTTATATCAGGAAAGGATTTCCTGAGTATTTCCTCGGACCCGTCAGTCGAGCCGTTGTCAACGATGACGATCTCGCAGTTGGAATACGCGACCTTCCCGAGGGAGTTGACGCACTCCACGGTGTCCCGGTATCCGTTCCAGTTCAAGACGATGATGGAGACCTTGGGGCTCATGCCATCAGCCTCCGGTAATCGTTTTCGGTTTGCTGAACGATCTTGTCCCAGTCGAAGTGCTCATGGACGAAAGCCCTGCCGTTTTCGGACAGCGAGCCGTGAAGTTCCCGGTCCTTCATGAGGCGAAGAACGTCTCGTGCAAATTCTTTGGGGGTGTCTGCGACCATCAGGTCCGTTCCGGGCTTTGCGTCAACGCCCTCATTGCCGATGGACGACGTGACCACCGGCAGGCCGGCAGCCATGGCATCCAGGATCTTCGTAATGATGCCGCCCCCGACGAAGAGGGGCGCAACAAAAACGGTCGCTTTGAGGAAATACGGTTTGACGTCTTCAACAAAGCCGGTAACAAAGACGTTCCTATCATTGATCCCAAAGGCCTTTACTTCAGCAGGAGGCTTGTTCCCGACGATGTATAATTGCACGTCAGGAATTTCTTTTCTTATCAGAGGCAACACCAGAGTAATGAAATACGTTGCAGCCTGAATATTGACGGGGCGGTCCATCGCCCCGACAAACAGGATGGTTTTCAATTCCCGCTGAATGTCATTGCCGGAAAAGTCGGTCAATTTGACATAGGGTGAACGCCGGGCAACGTTCAGATCATTTTTATAGGACAAGAGAAATTGCCTGTCGAAGTTTGAAAGAGTATAAACCAGATCGAATTTTTGATAAAGAGAAATTTCTTTTTTCACCAGTCTCTTGTAGGTCATATGTTTTATGAATCTTCTTAAGCCCTTTGTTGATTCATATTCCCTCAGCGCGGGTTTTAGGAGTACATCGATCGCGGTAATCACCATCGGCACGTTGTCCGGCTTCACCATATAATCGCCGAGCGGTGTGTGCTCGACCTGGATAATATCGAAATCGATTTCTTTCGAGAACCTGTCAACGGACAAAGCCGCCTGTTTCCTGAAGGAGAGTCCGCCGCGGAACCCTTTGGCGGTCCATCGCGCTGTCGCCCTGATGATCGCGGCCCTGGTCCACGGGACGTCGATCGCATCGAGCACCCTGCAAAAATAGTTCACTTCATTCAGATGTTCCCGCTCTCCCGGCCGCAGGCCTGTTATCAGATACATGTCGTGTCCCCTGGCCGCGAGCTGCTCCATAAGTTTGAAGATAGTCAGCTCTCCGGCGTAGGGCACATTAGGATAGCACAGGCTCGGGGTGACAAAAAGGATCTTCATCGGACCCGCCAGGGTACAGGAAGCTTATCGCCGGACCGGCCGGCCGTTCGCCGCAAGGCTGCGCTTCGTGGTCGCATCGACATGATCTCAGGCACCTCCGGGACGAGACCCGGGCTTTATGGCCATAAAGACCAGATTGCCCGGCCCGATGATGCCGTATCGGAGCAGATGAATCTGCTGAACCTGACAGACAAGGCCCGCGTTCCGCGCCATATCGAACAGGTCCCAGCCGAAAAGCGTGAACACTAATATCCCCTCAGGCCTCAGGGGATCGCCGTGATATTGCGGTTCCTTCAGGAGCACGATCTCGCCCCTTTCGTTTTCTATGGCCCTGCGGTCGCTCGCGTCCTGGTCCGCTAGAAAGGGGACGGTGAAAATGAATTTGCCTCCCGGCTTCAGGATCCTCGCTATCTCCGCGAAGGCCTGTTCGGGGTTCGGCACGTGCTCCAGGACATCGCTGGATAAAATAATGTCGAAATGGTCGGAGGGAAAGGACGTCTTGCGGACGTCCTCATGACGCACGCCCTGTATCTCTCTGCCGGACTCGATCCCTTTGCCGAGGTACGCGGAGTAAATGTAATCTGCACCATAGGCTTTGAGAAGCTTTGCATGAAAGCTTCCCGAATTTTCCATGTTCCATATTCTGATGTCGCCCCGCTTCTTCCGAGAAGAAAAAACATGGCACATTTGCCGGGAACGGTTAAAAGACTTGCAGAAAACACAGATGGCATTTTCTCGGAGATTGGAATCCGTGATCGCAAAAAGAGTAGGGCGTCCGCATATATTGCAGACGCCCGGATACGCAAATAGTTTGAAAAACTTGACGCCGGCATAAAACAGGGCGTCGGCAATCCTTGCGTACGTCGGGATCCTCATTGCAGTTTTTGAGCTGAACCATGTATCGTCGTGATTGATGGCAGTTCTCCCTAGCTGCTGCAGAAGTTACGGTGCTATTAACTTCCTTAACGATAAAGAAAATCTTAGAAGATTTTCCCAGCAGGCGCGGTAACAGGCATATTTTTCCGGAAAAATTCCGGCTAGCCGCTGACACGCAACTGCAAGTTTTACTCTGAACGTAAATTTGTCAGGGTTGCTCCTTGCGAGCAAAAAAAGCTCGGAAAGCTGTTCGTGATTCATAATCTTTTGAGACAACGCATAGTGAGCTGTTTGAATCCAGCAGAGCGAGTTTAGGATGCCGATATGTTTGTTCAAAAATTTTTCAAACTCTCCGTACTGCAGTTTATCGAAAGCATCGCTTTGCTGTGCAGCCCTTCTGCAGTATTCGCCGAATTGCTGTATTGTTTGCATTTTAATCATGCCGTCAGAAAATAATCTGCTTTCTGCTTCTTCATGAATCCTGATATAGGCAATGGCATTCTGAGCGAAGCACAAACGGTCCTTTAGTGCCAGAGCGAATATAAATGCGTCATCGGTTGCGAGGCCTGTCGCAAAAGAGGGATAGCCTCCTATTTCCCCAAAAGACTTGCGATTGAACAGCACGCCTGTGAGATATGTTTCTCTTTTGGCCTGCGATCGCATTTTCATATAGTCGAACGCGGTTTCCTCGCGTGGTGAGAACGGTGCTTCCTGTATTTTATTGCCATGCTTATCAATAAATATTCTGTGAGAGTGGACAATACTCTTGGCTTTAGTGTCAATTGCAGTATGAAGTAAATTTGTGATACAGTCTCTATCTAACAAATCATCATCACTCAGAATAGTACACCATTCAACCTCGTCAGATAACAGAGCTATCCCCTTGTTGATGCTCCCGATCATGCCGATATTCTTTTCATTTACGACATAGCGTACTCGCGGGTCGGATATGCTTGCCATGAATTGAGCTGTTCCGTCTGCTGAGCCGTTGTCAATGACAATGATTTCGAGATTACTGTATGATTGGTTCAAAGCACTATTGACCGCGAGTCGCAGATAACTTGCGCGATTAAAGGTGGGAATGAGTACTCCAACATGAATTGCTATTGCTGAGTTAGCCATGATCCCCGATTTATCTGCGAAATTGTTATCGCTAATCTTTTTTAAAGACGACTGTATACGCGCTGCCCAGTCCTTCATGGCGTTCGATCGGCTTTAGTATCAAAGAAAAAGTGAGACGAAACGCCTCTATCAAGAGTGACTTGGCGAAACGAATGGGGAAAAACAATATGATCCGCCGATGTGACAATAATGCTTTTATAGAACCATCGCCAGCATCAGCTGGTCTGTCGATGCGAGACTTCGATACATTATCATTGCCTGCGAGTAGGAATGGCGCTTTCGTCTTCAAAAAATTGTATACGGATGCAACCCACCAGTCAAAAGTGCTGAAGATATTGCTGGCTTTATCTGTCGTTGTCGCCATAACGAGGGTCATGCCGAGCGATTTCATGTGTTTGACCAGGACCTGCATCAGAATCAACTGTAAATGACGCGGTGCATCTACATGCGCCCAGTATCTTCCGAAGATCCTGAATTGAAGGGCAGACGGGTTTGGCGCTGCTATTACGAGGACACCGCCAGGTAATATTTTACTGGAAATTGCCGCAAGAATATCCCAGGGGTCAGTCAGGTGCTCGATGACATGCCAAAGCGTTATCACATCATAGGGCATAAGCTTTTTTAACGACGTAGCGACGTCGTTGGTGTTGATGGCACCCACTCCGACAACCTCAGTTAAATACTTGCAACAACTGGCATCCATTTCGATGGCTTCAACGTCAAATCCTGCTTTTTTAGCTAAATAAGAAAAGGCGCCATATGACGGGCCAATCTCCAAGAGTCGCCCTTTGGTGGCGAATTTCTGGACGGTTTCCAGCTTATAGTGTTCCTGCATGGCCTTTTTTTCAAGTTCCTGTGATGATGGCATCTGGTAAGCCGGGTACGTCGGTATATAATAAGACGCGAGGTCGTCCGGAACTGGGAATAGAAAAATGAGCCCGCATGAGGGGCAGCGATAATAGTGAAAGAGCGTGTCGGAAATATCCTGATTCAAGTCTCTCACGCTGAAATGATCCGGCGATTGTATCTTGCAGAGCGGGCATAAGGTAGTCATATAAGTTTCACCTTTTTCATCCAATCGCTGGCAGAGGGAGTAGACAGCGAAGAAAAGAACATCGCAAAAATCCCTGTAACTGCGATCCAGAAAAAATTAAAATATAATGACCCACTCTGCGGCATAAGAACGCGGGACGCACCCACGACACAAAAAACGATAAAGGCAGGGATCCCGACGTCTCTGAGATACCATGGCCACATATCATGTTTGAGTATGCGATGATGCATAATCGGGACTTCTATTAAAAAATAACCTGCATTCAAAGCGATCCAGACAATAGCAGCGCCGGTAGCCCCGTAAAGACTGATCAGCCACAGTAACAGCGGGACGTAGATAATTACGGCAAATACATTTTTAATGAAAGATAATCTTGTCCATCCATGTGCTAATTGTAATGAAAGAGGAAGTATCATTACAGCATTAAGGGTTGATCCTACAATTAATAGGCTGAGCAATAGATGTGTATTTTGCACGATGACAGGGTTGCGAACCCAGACCTGCAGAATCTGAAGAGAAAATAAAGCTAATACACCCGCAACAGGAAAAACTATTATGGATACAAGCTGGCAACCCTTGTGATAATAATCTGACACAATGTTTTCATTATCTTTCTCCACAATAAGCTGGGAGAGTTTGGGGAATAATGCAGAAAAGACAGGATTTGCCAAACCAATTACCGTATTTGCTATATTAAATGCAAGTATATAATAGCCGAAAACAGTCAGCGTAAGCATTTTGCTGAGAATAATCTTATCTGCTTGAGTCAGAATGGTCGCTATAATAGTGATGCCTGTCATTCCAGCGGCAAATTTCCAGTTTTTTTGAAGCAAATCTATTTTAAATACACTTTCCTTGTGAGTCGCAGGAAGAGTTTTCCAAACGGAATATGCTAATAGTAGCGTCTGAACCATGCTGATAAATATCTGCCATGTAAAATATGCCAGGATCGTAGGTGAGATGAACCACAGAACCAGAACAGCGCCACCATGTTGAATAGTTGCCATGCTCATCCACACGCCGTTGAGTCTCACTTGTCGTTGCAATCCCATCAACCCTCCGGCATAAAGGGAGGATGGCCACTGAATTGCCGCGACCAAACCCATGATCATAACGGCCTGTTGTACGGTTTTTGCTGGGATTCCTTGGGTTTTTACCCAATGATGAGCAATAAATGGTGCTAAGACTATAACGACTAATCCGATGACGAGACCAACGCCCCAATAGATAACTTCAAGAGTCCTAACGAGGTTTCTTGATTCTTGCGCAGAATCTTTCGTGGCGGAGAGTCTTGCCAGCTCACGGCTGAGCGTGGAACTGAGTCCCATATCTAAAAGAGAGAATAGTGCTATTATAGATATGAAGATTCCAATAAGCCCGTACGACTCTATCCCCATAAATTTAATATAGAGAGGTATGAAAACTAAACTCATTATGCTGGTCCATGCTCTGCCCGCAAAGTTTGCGATGACATTTGTTTTGACGGACGCTTCTTTCATGTTTTCCTTTGTGTTTACTAATGCAAACGAAGTAAATATTGTTACATCGTAGGAAAGTCCCCCACCCAACCCTCTCCCCTCTGGGGAGAGGACAAAGGTGAGGGGCAAAGCAGTAACGAATTTAAATGCGTTTGTATTAGATGCGTTGTGCTCCCCATGTAAACTCCGATAACTTTCGCTTCAGCTCAGGACCAGCATGCAAATATGCATTTGTCTGATTGTCGGCAATAAGCAAATTGTTCTGTTCATCCTGTCGAAATGTACCGGACCTGCACCAGTCTTCTTTTTTATAACCTTCGCTATTTTTACCGACTACCAGAGCGGTCAAATTCATTTGTAAAACTTGTTTGGTTAAACTTCGTTTGCCACTCTCAAATCGGTGTGCGTCTATTTTAGAACGAATAATGCCATGTTGAATCTTTCCCATCACATCCCGAGAAATCATGAAGCCATTGGTGCGTATGTGAAAGTTTGGGACGGGGTCAAAATAATGCTTGTATTTTATTAGCTCTATAAAATAATTGAGGCGGTGACGAATATCCCCATGTGATAATTCATTATGCCTATGAGCTTCAAGGAAATAAGTATACACACTTTCATACGAACCAGTTGTACCAACAATACCGACTCCTTGTTTTATCATATGAGAATGCAGTTTTAATAGCCATTCATCGTCCAGCAGAGTGCTGAAGGAATTAAGAAAACAAAAGTATTTTTTATTAATTGTTTTGGCAGCTAAAAAATATGCGCTAATGTCAAAGCCAAAATCATCCATGTAGAGCGTTTTATGTGAAACGTCTATTAGTAGCTGTCTATATTCCGCCGTACTATTCTCTCCATTAAACCCCTTGAAAATAATTAAAAGGTCATGCTCTATTCCAGCGCGGTATTTTTTGTATGAATTAAGAAAATTAATAAACGGATTGATACCGTTCTTAGCTCGCACCAGATGAACAACACAAATATCTGCCATTATTGAAGCATCCTTAAATGAAAAACAGTTATATGTCTGGACATCTTGTAGTGCCTTTGTTGTCTAAGGTTTTTCGTCGCTACAACACTTTTCCTTTAAATATCGCTCCAGCGCATCCCGCCAGGTCGGCAGTACGATTCCGAGCGCACGAACCTTCGTATTTGCAAGCGCCGAATAGAGCGGACGCTGCATATCGCCGCTTTTGCCTCCGCGGTCGACCGGACTCACCTTGACCCCAAGCCCCATGATTTCATAGATGGCCTTCGTGAATTCATACCAGCTGCATTCACCTTCGTTGACCAGATGATAGATCCCCGGCTTCTTTGCCGGATGCTCGATGAGCCTCAGCACGGCTTTGCTTAGGTCGTGCGTAGAAGTGGGGGAGACGATCTGGTCGCTTCCCATTTCCAGTGACGCCCGAGTCTTTGCGTCCTTAATCCGGTTGTCCACGAAATTCCCGCCTTTCGACTGCGCGCCGGAAACGCCGTACAGACCGCAGGTCCTGATCACGATCGCGTGACCCGGGGCGGATGACAGGGCTGCATGCTCGCCGGCCAGGCGAGTCATTCCGTATATCTGCAACGGAGCGGGCCTGTCGTCCTCGAGATAGGGGGTCCGTTTCTCACCGCCGAATACGTAGTCGGAACTAAAGGTCACGAACAGGGCGCCGATGCGTGCGCAGGCAGCGGCAATGTCCCGCACGGCTACGCAGTTCACGCGGAAGGCGGTTTCCGGCTCCGTTTCGCACAGGGGTACATTATGAAAGGCCGCGGTATTGATGACTGCATCGGGCCGGTATCGATCAACGGCGGCGCTGACGGCATCCCGCGAGCGGATATCGAGCTCATTGCGATCCGGCGCAACGATCTCATGGTTCGTGTTGGTGCGCAGGAGGTCGCTGCCGAGTTGGCCGGTTTTCCCGACGAGAAGGATTTTCATCGCGTAGCCTTCTTGAAGAAGGCGTAGGAGCGGTCCTTTTCCGAGATGATCGGGTCCGCGACCGGCCATGTGATGCCGAATGCCGGATCGTTCCACCGGACACCGTTAGCATGCTCCGGAGAATAAAATTCAAACATCTGGTAGAAGA
>Ga0210377_10001482_pt1 | contig 21481 bp, 18 predicted proteins | sample PLM4_65_b1redo_FD_155480 | JGI IMG/M metagenome (GOLD analysis project Ga0210377, IMG submission 155480) | Groundwater sediment microbial communities from an aquifer in East River, Colorado, USA - PLM4_65_b1 redo | ecosystem: Environmental > Terrestrial > Soil > Riparian zone | place: USA: East...
ACCCGGACGGCGAGCTCGGTGTACTTGGCCTCGATCACGATGGAGATCTTGATCTCCGACGTGCTGATCATCATGATATTGATCCCCTCTTTGGCCATGGCGGAAAACATCTTTGCGGCCACTCCCGAGTGGGAACGCATACCCACGCCGACGATCGATATCTTGGCAATATCTTCCTTCACGGCAACGCCCTTGGCGCCGATCTCGGCAACGACCTTCTTCATGAGTTCCATGATCTTCCTGGAATCCGTCTTCGGTACGGTGAAGGACATGTCCGTGAGCCCGCCCTCGCCGATATTCTGGATGATCATGTCGACGATGATATTATTGTTCGAGATTTCGTTGAATATTTTCGCCGCCACGCCGGGTTTGTCCGGCACGCCCGTTACCGTCACTTTTACCTGGTTCTTGTCGTACGCCACGCCGGACACCACCACTTTTTCCATGTCAGAATCCTCCTTGGTCACGAGGGTCCCCGGATTGTCATTGAAACTCGAGAGCACCCTTACCGGAACATTATATTTTTTAGCGAACTCGACAGAGCGGGTCTGGAGCACCTTGGCCCCGAGGCTCGCCAGCTCGAGCATCTCGTCATAGGAAATCTTGTCGAGCTTCCTGGCCTGCGGCACCATGTTCGGGTCCGTCGTATACACGCCGTCCACGTCCGTATAGATGTCGCAGAAGTCCGCCTTGAGCGCAGCCGCAACTGCTACGGCTGAAAGGTCAGACCCTCCGCGGCCCAGCGTCGTTACATCGGACTGCTCGTTGATGCCCTGAAATCCGGCGACCACGGCGATCTTCCCTTCCTTGATCGCCTGTTTGACCCGCTCACAGGAGATCTTTTCTATCCGCGCCTTGGTATGCACGCTGTCCGAGACAATTCCCGCCTGCCTGCCGGTGTAAGACTGCGCCTTGTGGCCGAGCGACTGGATCGCCATTGCCAGAAGAGCGATGGTCACGCGCTCGCCCGTGGACACCAGCATGTCCATTTCCCGGGGGTCCGGGTTCTCACTCACCTGGCTGGCAAGGTTGATCACTTTGTCCGTCTCGCCGCTCATGGCCGAGAGGACCACCACTACATCATGGCCTTCTTCCTTGGTGCGGACGACACGCTTTGCAACGTTCTTTATCCGCTCCGGGTTTCCCACCGACGTACCGCCGTATTTCTGAACGATCAGCACCTAATGCCTCCCCTTTACCACAAAGCACGAAGACACGAAGAACTGCTGTGATTTACATTGCATTTTGTGCCTTCGTAGTGTACATGTTACTTTTTCAAAAAATAATCCATCAGTCTGTAGCCCTCTTTGAACATCAGGGCTTCTTTCCGATATGCGATCCGTTCGTCATAGGTCACGGGACCGCCTTTGCGCTCCTTTTTGTTATCGTAAATGACGAACGGCACGGGCTCCGCCGAATGCGTCCTGATCTCGATCGGCGTAGGGTGGTCCGGGAGCGCCATGATACGGTATTCGTCGAACTGTTTCATACCATGGATAATATTACCGACCACGAATTCATCGAAATCCTCTATCGCCTTGATCTTGTTCTTGAGGTCGCCGGTGTGGCCTGCCTCGTCTGGCGCCTCGACGTGGACATACACGATGTCCTTTGTCTTGAGCGCCCAGAGCGCGTGCTCGGCCTTGCCCACGTAGTTCGTGTCGAGCCAACCTGTTGCGCCGGGCACGTTGATCACCTCGAACCCGGCGTAGATGCCGATACCCTTGGTGAGGTCGACCGCCGAGATCATGGCGCCTTCGAGGCCGTATTTTTCCCGGAATGTCGGCATACTCGGTCTTTTCCCCTGGCCCCAAAGCCAGATACTGTTCGCGGGACGCCTGCTGTTTTCAAGTCTCGTCTTATTAATGGGGTGGGCCATGAGTATATCGATCGATGCCTCCATCAGGGAATTGATGGTCTCATCGCCTTCACCCCGCGGAAAATAGTCCTGGATGTCCTTGTCCTGGATATCGTGAGGAGGCGCACACTCGATCTTGTCCTTCCCGCCCTTCCAGACCATCAGGTGCCGGTAGCTTACGCCGGGGTAAAAACGGATGCGATCGGAACCGAGTTTACTGTCGATCTCTTCTACGAGCAGACGCGCCTCTTGCGTGGTAATGTGGCCGGCGCTGAAGTCCTCCATGATCGCATGGCGCCCCTTGACGCCGGTTGCGGATTTCCCGCCGCTGATTCTGAGTGTAACAAGGTTGCAGCGGAAAGCCACGTCATCGGGCCCCAGTTCCACGCCGATGCTTGCCGCCTCGAGTGGAGAACGGCCGGTATAGTATTTTCTCGGGTCATAGCCCATGACCGTGAGATTGGCCACGTCGCTGCCCGGCGGAAACCCCTCGGGCACCGTATGCACCATGCCTACCTGCCCCAGGGTCGCAAGCTGGTCGAGGTTCGGCGTCCTTGCCGCCTGCAGGCATGTTTTGCCTCCGAGTTCCGCATGCGGCCTGTCGGCCATCCCGTCACCGAGTAAGATTATATATTTCATGGATCAAATAGTAATGTCAAAATCCAAAGTTCAAATTAAACACAAAATTAGAAATCAAATCCGAAGCGCACTTGTACTTCAGGCTTTGGCATTTGAAATTATCAACATCCGGGCGACATGGCTGCTTATGGCACCAGGAACACGATCATGAGCTTACGACATCTCCCTCGACTGCCTCAACTTTTACGCCGCGCTCTTTGAGATATTTAATACCTTCCTCAAGTTTCTTTTCCGCGCCTTCGAGTTCAAGCACCACCTCGCCCACGCTCTCGGTGACTTTGGCGCGGCGAATATTCGGCATCACGTCGAACTTTTTTGCCATGGTGAAGACCACGGGTTCTTTGATCAGTTCCTGCGGAAACGTCAGCTTGACTCTCTTCGTTGCCATGTTCCCTCCCTGGTAAAAAAAGAAATTAAGATGTTAGGAAATTGGGAAGTCGAGAGACGACGAAAGCTGTGAATACTCACCTTCTCAATGTCTTATCTTCACATCTTCCGGCTTTCTTAGCCGCGTCCTCCGGCTATGGCCGGCACGATCGAGACGTTGTCGCCGTCTTTCAGTGTGGTCTCTTCCTTGTTCACAAATCGGATGTCCTCTTCGTTCACGTAGATATTAATGAACCGCCGGATCTTCCCGCCGTCCGACAACCGCTCCTTCATGCCGGGATAGTCCTTTTCGAGGGCATCTACGAGTTCGAGGATGTTCTTCGCGTTGCACTCCACCTCGGCCTTGCCGTTCGTGAGTTTCTGCAGCGGGGTCGGGATTCTTACTTTAATTGCCATCTGGTACTCCTTCTGAAAAACGTGATTCAAATTTTACCGCAAAGCACGCTGAGAACGCAGAGATTAAAATCTTGAAATTTAATCTTCAGCCTTTCCTCTCCGCTCTCTGTGATGAAAAAACTACTGTATTTTCTTCAGCAGTTCCTCGAACGACTCGAGGTTCGGCTTGATCGGCGTCGGCCTCCGAAGATGATCAACGACAGCCTCAGTGGTCTTGAGCCCGTTGCCGGTGATGCAGATGACAAGCGTTTCGTCCTTCGATATCCTTCCGGACTCCACGAGCTTTTTGGCGGCGGACATGGTCACGCCGCCCGCGGTCTCGGCAAATACTCCTTCGGTCTCGGCCAGGAGCTTCATCGCGTCCACGATCTCCTGGTCCGAGGAATCGGCTCCATACCCGCCTGTGTCCCGCGTGACCTTCGTCGCATAGTATCCGTCAGCCGGGTTCCCGATGGCAAGCGACTTGGCGATCGTCCTGGGCTTAACCGGCTTGATGACATCGCTCCCTTCCTTGATCGCCGTGGTGATCGGATTGCAACCCGTGGCCTGCGCCGCAAACACCCTGGTCTTAACCGGCGGAACAAGTCCGAGCTTTTCGAGTTCCTTAAAGGACTTCCAAATCTTCGTCATGAGCGAACCGCTGGCATTGGGCACAACGATGTTGTGCGGCGTCTTCCAGCCGAGCTGTTCCGCGACCTCGAATCCGAGGGACTTGGAACCCTCGCCGTAGAACGGCCGGATGTTGATGTTCACAAAGGCCCACCGATACTTGTTCGCGACCTCGGAGCAGAGCCGGTTCACCTCGTCGTAATTGCCGTCCACGGTCACCAGGTTCGGCTGGTAGATAAGAGAGCTGATGGTCTTCGACAGCTCAAGGTCCGACGGCGTGAAGATAAAGCGCTTCATGCCCGCCCGGGCCGCCTGCGCCGCAACGGAATTCGCCAGGTTGCCCGTGGATGCGCACGCCACGGTATCGAACCCGAACTCTTTGGCCTTGGTGACTGCCACGGCCACGACGCGGTCCTTAAACGACAACGTCGGGTGGTTCACGGAGTCGTCCTTGATATAAATTTCCTTCACGCCCCATGCTTTGGCCAGGTTTTTGGCTTTCATGAGCGGCGTAAAACCGGAGTCGAAACCCGTGACCGGATCCCCGTCGATCGGGAGGAGCTCGCGGTACCGCCACATATTGTGCGGCCGCGACTCGATCTTCTGCCTTGTCATGTCCTTCTTGATACGCTCGTAGTCATAGGTCACTTCGAGCGGTCCAAAACAGAAATCGCAAACGTAAATGGGGTCGATCTTGTATTCCCTGCCGCACTCGACACACCGTAAGCCTTTTACGTACGTCATTTATTATTTTCTCCCGAAATAACTTCTACTCGCACTTCGGTGATCTTTCCCTCTATGATCGAAAACCCCCGTGACGCCGGGAGCTTCCTGTCCAACAGCGTCACGATCAGATACACCGCCTCGGGATAATACGCCAGACTCACATCCGTCGCCGAGGGGTATGCCTGGCTTCCCGTATGTGAATGATAGATGCCCACCAGTTCCAGTCCGGCTTGCCGCATCTCCTTCATCACCCGGAACTGCTCTTGCGGTTCCATGACGTAGAAAGCGGGACTAGGTTCCGCGTTCGCCATGGAATATATTTTTTTGACCGTGCCGCTCTGTCCGGCCAGGATGCCGCAGGCCTCGTTCGGGTATTCATCCTGGCAGTGTTTCAATATACGTTCGTAATCGGCCCTGGTTATCGTCAACACCGCAAGAGCCCTTCTTCTTTTCTCACGAAATCCTGAATTTCAAATCACAAATCCCAAATAATATCCAAATTCAAAATCCCAATCTCCAAACCGTTTAGATATTAAGCTTTGGAGCTTGGAACTTATTTGAAATTTGGTGCTTGGTCATTGGTTATTGCCCCTCAGTGGCTCATGGAACAGAACCACTCGTAATCGATCAATTCCGTGATCGTAGGCTTGTCCCCGCAGACCGGACACTCGCGGTTCCGGGGGACCTTCACGGTGCGAAAACTCATTTCCAGCGCGTTCCACAGAAGGAGCCTGCCCTTGAGGGGCTCGCCGATACCGAGAATTGCCTTGATGACTTCAGTCGCCTGGATGGTCCCGATCACGCCCGTCACCACGCCGAGAATGCCCGCCTCCTGGCAGGACGGCACCATGCCGGGCGGAGGCGGTATCTCGAACAGGCAGCGGTAACACGGCCCCTGGCCCGGGAAGATGGTCATCACCTGTCCCTCGAACCGGAAGACCGCGGCGCTCACGAGCGTCTTCTTGAGCATCACGCAGGCATCGTTCACAAGATATCTCGTCGGGAAGTTGTCGCTTCCATCAACGACAATGTCGTAGTCCTTGATAATGTCCTTGATGTTCGCGGACGTGAGCCGTTCCTTATGGGTAACGACCTTTACATCGTGGTTCAGCGTCTCGTAGGTTTCTTTCGCCGAATCCGCCTTGAGCACTCCGATCCTGCTCGTATTATGGGCGATCTGGCGCTGGAGGTTCGATATCTCCACGCGGTCATTGTCGATCACGCCGATCGTGCCCACGCCTGCTGCGGCAAGATAGTACCCCACCGGAGAGCCGAGACCTCCGGCGCCCACGAGCACGACCCTGGCGTTCAGGATCTTCTCCTGCCCGTCGCCCCCGACCTCGGGTAATAGAATATGCCTGCTGTAACGCAGTATCTGGTCTTCGGTGAATTCCATAGTCTTCCATTTCGGATTGCGGTATGTCTTACTTCTTTATTCCGCATTCTACAATTATTTTTTGAGCTTCTCCTTGTCCTTTCGGACAACGATATGCCATTCCTTCTCGCCTGTTTGCTCGACCTTCAGAACCTTCTGTCCTTCATTCTCCATACTCCGAGGCACGTTCTCAACGGCCGGTTTGTGATCAAGAATTATCTCAAGCACTTCGCCGACGCTCATTTTCTCGATAGCGAGTTTGGAGCGGACGAAGGTATAAGGGCAGATCTGACCTCTGATGTCGATGGTCTTGTCGATTTTTATTTCATCAGCCATTGAAACCTCCATTGCGGATTGCGAATTGCGGAATACCATAAGCCGTGTGCTTGCCTGTCAATCCGAAATCTGAAATCCGCAATTACTGCTTCCCCTCTTCCACCCTGATGACGACCGTGGCCCCGGCCACACAGTCCATCGTATCGATCTCGGCGAGCGCCTTGCGAACGTCGCGTTCCAGTGCTTCGTGGGACATCATCACGACCGGTACGGCCTCGTCCACCTTGCGTCCCTTCTGGATCATGGAGGAGATGCTGATGCTGTTCTTGCCGAGCACACCCGTAATGCGCGACATAACGCCCGGCTTATCCAAAACCGAGAACCGGAGATAATAGCACGACGTGATATCGTCCATCTTTCGTATCCTGAGCGGCTTGCGCTCACGAAAAGCCGTTACCGGCGACCGGTCGGTACAGCCTGCGAGAATGTCCCTGCCGATGTCGATGATATCGCTGACCACCGCGCTTCCCGTGGGCATGTCTCCAGCGCCTCTGCCGTAGAACATGGTAGAGCCGACCGCGTCGCCGACCACCGAAAGCGCATTGAACACGCCGTCAACGGTGGCAATGGGATAGGTCTCGGGCAGCATGGTCGGATGGACGCGGGCTTCGATCTCGTCATTCACCATCTTGGTAATGGCGAGGAGTTTGATCTTGTAGCCGAGGTCCCTCGCGAAATCGATATCGAGCGGCGTTATCTTTGAGATGCCCTCGGTATAGATGTCGTCGAACCTGACCGGCGTGCCGAAGGCGAGCATCGTGAGGACCGCAAGCTTGTGGGCCGAATCGATGCCCTCGATATCGAAGGTCGGATCGGCCTCGGCGTAGCCTTTTGCCTGGGCTTCTTTCAGGACCTCGTCGAACTTCCTGCCGGCGCTCGTCATGAGCGTCAGGATGTAGTTGCAGGTGCCGTTCACGATGCCGTAGATGGACTTGATATTGTTCGCTGCCAGTCCGTTCCTCACGGCCGCAAGGATCGGGATCCCGCCCGCGACAGAGGCTTCGTATCCGACGGTGACGCCGGTCTTCTCCGCTGCGGCGTATATCTCCTCCCCGTGTACGGCCAAGAGCGCCTTGTTCGCGGTCACCACGTGTTTCTTGTTCTTGATCGCCTCGAGGATGAACTCTTTGGCCGGTTTGTACCCGCCGATGAGCTCGACGACGATATCGATGCCGGGGTTGTTGATGATATCCTTCACATCGCTCGTGAGCTTGACCTCGCCCAGATTTATGCCCCGATCGCGCTTTACATCGAGATCCGATATCATCTTGAGCACGACCGGCGCGCCGAGCCTGCGTCTGATGATCTCTGCGTTTTCGATCAGGATGCGTGCCGTGCCCGTGCCGACGGTGCCGAAACCGATGATGCCGACGTTGATTGATTTCTTTGATGCCATCTCTTCCACCTAAAATTTATGAAATTAGGTATTAACCACGACACTAAAACACAGAAAAACTATTTTGAGTCTGATTGACACAGAACAATCGCAAAGACGCAGGGCGGCAGCCTCTTGCTCCCGGCAAAGCGCTCAGGCATGGCTATCTCTTTCTTTTTCAAAGAATTTATGCATCTAAACGCGCAATTTAAAAAGTAAAATTGATAATAAAACAGTATCCCTGTTTTGTCAATAAAAAATACTCAGGCTAATTGTCAGGCAGGGCTGAAAGTAACGGGGAATACAACAGTTTTGCGAAAAAAGGCGGAATTCAGGCCGCCGGCGGATTGAAATGGGCGACGGCGCTCTTCGTCATTGCCAGCCCGGGTGGCATAAGGCGCCAACGGTGACGCTTTCCGGACTCGTTAACGATCGACGCGCCCTCCATGATTTCCGGGCTGAAACACTTCAACGCAAAAAATCTTCCAGGCGCAAGGAAGGCATTCAGCACTTCTCTTCGCACCCAGATGATTCTTTCTCGTGCAGCAGGGCCAATTTCCATTTGATTTTTCATAATGATTATGCTACGTTTGTCACCATGATTACAAGTGACATTCTTTCAGACTCTCAAAAATATATCATGAACACCTACGGGCGGCAGCCGCTTGTGTTTGTCAAAGGCCGGGGCACAAAGGTTTACGATTCCGAGGGCAAAGAGTACCTCGATTTCGTCTCCGGCGTGGCTGTGAACAATCTCGGCCATTGTCACCCGCGGGTGGTCGTCGCGCTCCAGAAGCAGGCCCAGCGGCTCATGCACGTGTCGAATCACTACCACAACGAGCCGCAGATCAACCTTGCAAAGGCGCTGGTCAAGAGTTCCTTCGCAGACAAGGCGTTTTTCTGCAATTCGGGCACCGAGGCCGTCGAGGCCGCCATCAAGCTCGCGCGGCGCTACAGCCGGGAGGTTTTAAAACAGGACCGGTACGAGATCATCACCATGCACGGCTCGTTTCATGGCCGGACCATGGGCGCCCTTACGGCCACGGCGCAGGAAAAGATCCACAAATCCTTTGAGCCGCTCCTCGCCGGGTTCCGATACGTGCCGTTCAACGACGCAAAAGCAGTCGAAAAGGCGATAAACGAACGGACCTGCGCCGTACTGCTCGAACCCGTGCAGGGTGAAGGCGGTGTGAACGTGCCTTCTGAAGGCTACCTGAAAGCGCTCCGGGACATTTGCGATCACCACAACCTCCTGCTTATGCTCGATGAGGTACAGACCGGCATGGGACGGACCGGAAAGCTCTATGCCTATGAACATTATGGCATTACGCCGGATGTGGCCGCGATCGCCAAAGGGCTCGGCGGCGGTATGGCCATTGGAGCGCTGATCGCTACGGACAAGGCCTCCCGGGCATTCACGCCGGGCTCGCACGGCTCCACCTTTGGCGGCAACCCGCTCGCGTGCGCGGCAGGTCTGGCCGCTCTCGACACCCTGCTCGAAGACAACATTATCATCCAGGCCGTTGACCAGCTCGGCAAACACTTTCTGGAAGGGCTCACTGCGCTCAAGAAAAAATATGGTTTCATTAAAGACGTGCGGGGCAAGGGCCTGCTGATCGGAATGGAGCTTGACTTCGAAGGAAAGGACATCGTCACCTCCTGTATCAGGGAAGGCCTCCTCATCAACTGCACCATGGACCGGGTGCTGCGGTTCATGCCGCCGCTCATCATCGTCGAGGAAGAGATCGACCTGCTTCTTGATGCCCTCGACGGGATATTTGCGAAGCGGTAATTAAGCTTATGGCTGACGGCTCATAGCGGGAAGATTTTCCTATGGGTCATGAACTATGAACTAAAGACTTTATCCGGAGAACGAATGAAAAAAGATTTGCTCGCCATATCAAACCTTACCTCCAGGGAGCTCGATGATATCCTCAAGCTTTCCGCGTCGCTGAAAAAACTGCGGAAACAGGGCAGGATGCACCAGCCCCTCAAAGGCAAGTCCCTCGGCATGATTTTTGAGAAGTCGTCAACAAGAACGCGGGTGTCCTTCGAAGTCGGCATGTACCAGCTCGGCGGCCAGGCCCTGTTCCTGTCCGCGAACGACCTCCAGATCGGCCGCGGCGAACCCGTTGCCGACACGGCACGGACCCTCTCGCGATACCTCGACGGCATCATGATCCGCACCTTTGCCCAGGCCACGGTCGAGGAACTGGCGCGCCATGCCTCTGTCCCGGTGATCAACGGCCTGACGGACCTCCATCACCCCTGCCAGGCTCTGGCTGACCTCTTTACCATCAGGGAAAAACGCGGCAAGCTCACAGGGCTGAAATTCTCATACGTTGGCGACGGAAACAATATGGCCCACTCGCTCATAGAGGCCTGCGTCAAGGCAGGTATGCACATTTCCCTTGCATGCCCTCCCGGATACGAGCCCGACGCCGGCATCATGCGCGAAGCGAAGTTGTCTGCATCCCAAACCGGTTCAGAGGTGCGGCTTTCGAACGACCCCGGGAAAGCCGTCACCGACGCGGACATCGTATATACCGACGTCTGGGCGAGCATGGGTCAGGAAAGCGAACATGCCAAGCGCGTGAACGCTTTCCGGGGATACCAGGTCAATGCGGAACTGATGAAAATGGCCGCTCCGAGGGCTCTTGTTATGCACTGTCTGCCGGCGCACCGGGGCGAGGAGATCGCTGCCGAGGTGATTGACGGGCCGCAATCGGTGGTTTTCGACCAGGCGGAGAACCGGCTCCATACCCAGAAAGCGGTGCTCGAGATGCTGATGGGGTAATAAACTGAAGGCAATGCGTCCTGCATGCCTTCAGAATTGTTTACTCGAAAAAAATAATGCGAAGAGTTATAAATTTGACGGCAATAAGTCTCAAATTACAATCTCACGCTGACTTTCCTCCCGTAATGTGTTATAAATAACAAAATGGGCGTTGGCCATCACATTGTGGAGGTACGCGTATGAAACCTTTAATCGGCATCACCATGAATTTAGAGGTCCAACCTGCCAGGAACTTAAATATCCTCGATCAAGATTATGGCAAGGCTGTGGAGCAAGCCGGCGGAATCCCGGTCCCGGTCCTCGGCATCGAAGCATCGATCCCCGACCTCGTCAAACAGCTCGACGGGTTCCTGTTCACCGGCGGCGACGACGTTCACCCCCGTTTCTACAAGGAAAAGCCGCTCACCCGCGCACGGATGGCCCTCTCTCCCGACGCGCGCACTCAGTTCGAGATAAAATTATTCAAGGCCGTGGTAAAGGAAAAGAGACCCGTGCTCGCCGTCTGCCATGGCGCGCAACTCATAAACATCGCCCTGGGCGGCACCCTGTACCAGGATATTTCCTTGCAGATACCCAAGGCGCTCAAGCACGGCCCTGCAAAATCGGGTGACAAGGTGTTTCACACCGTTAATATTTTCGAGGGCACCAAAATTTGCCATATTATGGGAGACTGCCGGCCGGCCGGCGATTGCTGCATCAAGGTGCGGAGCTCACATCACCAGAGCATCAAGAATCCGGGCCGCGGCTTGAGGCTCTCCGCGGTATCACCCGACGGCGTTTTCGAGGCTTTGGAATCCCGCTCCAAGAACAATTTTCTCATTGCCGTGCAGTGGCATCCGGAAAAGACGATCGATGATCGATATACAAGGAAACTTTTCGAGGCATTTGTCAGCGCGTCAAAAAAATAATCCCCGTCAAAAGGCGCGATCAGGGTTTTCACTCTTGTACGTCATTCTCCTGATCCTTGTCTTTCTATCCGGCACGAGTTGCCGTAAGTCGGACGACGGGCGTCTCCCGGGCACCCTGTATCTCCGGCTCAGCAGCAACCCTACCACGCTCGATCCTGCCCTGATAACCGATGTTATCGGCGGCACTATTGCCGCAAAGCTTTTTAACGGTCTCATCCGCTTCAACGAAAACCTCGACATCGTCCCCGACATTGCACGGTCCTGGGACCTTTCCCCTGACCAGAGGACCTATACGTTCCATCTCAGGCGAGATGTCAGGTTCAGTAACGGCAGGACAGTCACGGCGGAGGACGTGCGTTATTCCTTCGAGCGCGTGCTGACGCCGGCTACCAGGGCCCCCCTCACCTGGGTCCTCGATAAGATCGAAGGGGCCGACGCTTTTCTCGCAGGTAAGGCGACAAACATATCCGGCATCCGGATTGAAAACGACCACACCCTCGTGCTCAAGCTCGGTAAACCCTTCGGCCCCTTCCTGTCGCTTCTCGCCATGACCACAGCCTATGTCGTTCCCCGGGAAGAGGTCGATCGGCTGGGACAGGATTTCGGCACCCATCCCGTCGGCAGCGGCCCTTATGTCCTCACCGAATGGAAACACGGCCAGTCTCTCATGCTCACGGCCCGGGAGGACTACTTCGAAAGCAGGCCCAGGCTGAACGGCATTTATTACCGCGTTATTCCCGAGGACCTCACGGCGGTGATGGAATTCGAAACCGGGGGGCTCGATGCGCTGTTGATCCCTTCCTCGGAGTACCGTCGCTACACCACCGATCCGGCCTGGCGCGACCGCGTATACGGCAAGCCGGGGCTGAACAGCTACTACCTCGGCCTTAATTGCACGCGGAAGCCTTTTAACGACATTCGCGTACGCCGGGCCGTCAATCTTGCCATTGACCGGCAGCGCATTCTGAATACGGTTTTTGAAAAACGCGGCGTACTGGCCGCGGGGCCCGTTCCCCCGGGACTTTGGAAGCACAGCGGGGGGAAGTCGGAAGGATACGGTTATGACCAGAAAAAAGCGAAAAAACTCGTTCAGGAGGCAGGCGCACAAGGCTCAACGATCAAGATCTTCGTATCCGCGGACCCGGAGATCCTGGACATTATCGAGGTCGTTCAAAATTATCTTGCTCAGGTGGGAATCACGGCCGAAATAACGCAACTGGACTGGAGCGCCTTCAAACACGCCGTGAATGAAGGCGAGCCTGACGCTTTCTGGCTGTCCTGGTGGGCGGACTACCCTGACCCGGAGAATTTCCTCTTTCCCCTGTTCCATTCAGCAAGCGTCGGTCCCGGCGGAAACCGCACGCGCTGCCTTGATCCGGATCTCGACCGTTTGATCGAGACCGCGCAACGTACCACGGATGAACGGCAGCGTTATCTCCTCTACCGCCAGGCTGAGGACCGCATCATAAAGAACGCACCGTGGGTGTTCATGTGGCACAAAGCAGATTACTTCGTCCTCCAGCCCTGGGTCAGGGATTTTAAAATCTATCCCATTTACTCCATTGACAAAGGCCTGGATATCGCGGTCAAGCGCTGACCGCAGGCTTTTTCGACAGACCGCTCTTACGCTACCTTCCTCTCTTTCTCTCTCTCCAGGTCCCATTCATGGGCCGATTTCTTGACATTGGCTATCATTGCAGGCGTAAACTCCTTGATCCCGTGGGCTTCCCTGGCATGGACAGCCGCACCGTCTGCGATCAGCTCTTCGGTCATGGCTATATACCGCCAGGTGCATGCCGGTTCCATCTTGCAGTTATATTCCTTCAAAACGATATCCGCCGCTTCTGCGGCATCGACGGTAGTGGGGTAGAGAAAAAGGTTTTTGATCTTTCCCAGCAGATCGGGACCGACCTCTTTTACGCCGTGAACGTCCCGCAAATGGACGGCCACTACATCGGCAAGCAGTTCCTCGGTCCTTGCAATGTGCTTCCATGAGCATTTGTTTCCCAGGCTTTCGCATCTGAACTCTTTCATAGTACACCTCCCGGTCAGTATATCTGTGTATGAAGCCTACCTGATTTAATTATATCACGCTTACTTCGTATAGTATGTTCTGTCCTTCAGCAAAGAGAGCTCTTTCCCCGATTTATTATCAATGGCAGGATTGTATAAAAGCAATAGAGAGCAGTGAATCGCAAGACAAAACAAAAACGCCGGTCAACTTATCGTCAACCGGCGTTGGAACGAAGATACAACAAAAGGAGCAAGAAATGTTTATTTCATTCCCCCATAAGAATGGAGGCCCGAAAGCACGAGGTTGACGCCGAGATAGGTGAAAATCACGGCCAGAAAACCTACTGCGGAAATCACGGCCATCTGACTGCCCTTCCATCCGCGAACGTACCGGGAATGAAGGTATATGGCATAGACAAACCAGGTGATGAGCGACCAGGTCTCCTTCGGGTCCCAGCCCCAATAGGTGCCCCAGGCGCTGTTGGCCCAGACCGCTCCGGTGATGATGCCTGCGGTGAGCAGCGGCCAGCCGATCGCGATCATGCGGTACGTCACGTCGTCGAGCTGATTCAGCGGAGGCATGTACTGCTTAAAAAACGCCTTGAGCCGCATGCCCTGAGACCAGATGATAACGAGCAGGCACACGACTGCCACCCAGCTGATCAGAATAACGGTTGTCGAGGAGTTGACAAAAGTCGCTTCGAACATGTGTTTTTTGAACGACTCCCCCGCAGCGAGGTGTTGAAACGAGATGAGGTAGAGGAAATCAATGCCCATGGCCGCAAGCATCACGATCGCCAGGGTAACGCAGAAAGACCAGAACACATAAACCTGGGACTTGTGCCTGGCCCCGGCCGTGATCAGGAATATGAACCACGCCAGGATCAGGGCCCCGAGCCCCAGCCAGAAAGCGGTTTTCATTCCCAGACCGGTCATGATATAGCCGAGGGGAACAAGCACGAGGAGGGCCACGACACCGTAGGCCAAGTTGAGATAAGGTCCGCGCTCCTCGGTGTCCATGAGGAGGTAGATCATACTGATGGCAAAGGCGACCCCGAAGGCCGCATACCCAAGGAAACTCACGAGCACATGGTAGAAAAGCCAATTGCTCTTGAGCGCGGGCACCAGCGGAGTTATTTCGCTGCTGATACCCGCCACATTGATGAATGCAAGCGCGAGAAACGCCACCGGCAGGACAAAGGCGCCGAAGACCCTGGTCTTGTACTTGAGCTCGACGATGATGTAGATGAGCACCGTGCTCCAGGTGAAGAAGACGAGAGATTCATAAAGATTGGACAACGGCGCCCTGCCAATGTCCATCTGATAGGATTCCCACCATCGCAGAAACAAGGCGGCGGTCTGTATGGCAAAACCGAGGTAGGTGACTACCGAGGCTGTCTTGCCGATCCCGTTCTTCTTGAAAGCCAGGTAGCTGATATAGAGCACCATGGCAAGCAGATACGACAGCGTTGCGATATTAAAGAGTAAGGAGCTTTCCATCAATTGTTTCCTCCCTGGAATTTACCCCGTTAGAGAAAACGCCGTCTCCTGTCGGGAGTAAGTATCATTTTTTATCTTAGGATAACGGTTCTACCATCCAAAATCGTTGAAAGCTTTCCTCTCTAACGGGGTTTACTTCGCGATCTCATCGACGATCCTGTTGAATTCACGCTCGAAACCGATCCGGTTCCGGTTGGCGGAACCCGCCACGGTGATCACGGCCTGCCCCTTCTGGTCCTGGATCCGCACCCAAAGCTTTTTGTGAGAGCCGAAGAAGGCAATGAGCGGCCCGATGCAGAGCAGGATAAAACCCGCATAGACCACCCACACGCCCGGGTCCTTGGTGACTTGCAAGACGGTATATCTCATACCCCAATAGTGTACGTAATCGATCACGTAGTCCTCTGGCATGTACGGCAGACCCGTGTCAGATTTCATGATATAGGTTTTGTACAGCGGCGTCTTGCCGTTGTATATCTCAAGCTCAAACACAGGATTGATCATCTCGCTATTCTCGGTAGAGTAAAACATTACTTCTCCCGTTCCTGTGTTTCTCATGCCGAAGGGAGAGAACCCAATAGCCTTGATCGTTCTTTTGATAGCGGGGACGAACACTTCGCGTCCCGGATCGAGAAACACGGTTTCGCCGTCCGATGGCGCGTTTTTAGGCCGAATTTTTATTTCAATCTGACCGCGCGCATTCGGGACCGGCCCATAGCTGGACTGGTAGAAGGTAATGCCATGGAAGGTCAAGGGATCATTCACCCGGATGCGTTTGTCCATGATTTTCCGCCGGTCCGAATCGGAAATACTCAAGGTGCTGAAGTAATTCGACGGCATGCCGGTCGGCATACCGGCCGCGTCCGTGTAATAGTCTACATCAAAGTTGTCGCACTGGATATAATACCCCAGCGGCATCATCAGCTCACCGCTCTTCTGATTCTGAACTACCGAACTTTCGGTGATCCGTAAGGCCGCCAACATGCGATCCCACATGGGCTCGTTCCTGAGATAGACAAACTGGGACGCTTCGCCTTCTTGCAGACCCAGGAAGGCCTTGAACCCGAAAAAAGCGCCGATCAGCGCGCCGGTGAAAATGAGCAGGATACTGACATGGGTGATATATACGCCGAAACGGCTGTACACCCCTTTTTGCGTTAGGAGCTGCGCCGTTGCCCCCTCACGGGACTCGATGAAACGGTACCCGTGCGCCGCAAGGGCCTTGGCTGCGCGTTCTTCGGCCTTGTCCGCGCCGCCTTTGAAGGTGAGCTCTTTCTTGAAAGGCAGTGCTTTCAGGCCTTCGTCCTCAATGGGCTTGAGCGGGGCGGTGATGATCTTCCAGGTGTGGGGAAAGCGGTCAAGAGTACAGACCGTAAGATTCGCGGTGAGCAGGAAGAGAAGGGATACGAACCACCAGGTGTGGTACATGTCGAAGAACCCGAGCGTCTCGAAAAGGTTCACCGTGGCCTGACTGTATTCCCGCAGATATTGCTCCGGGGCCTCGTTCTGCGTGATAAGCGTGCCGATGACCGACACGATCGCAAGGATAATGAGCAGCACCACGGCAAGCTTGACGGAGGAAAGAAATTTCCATATCTTCTCCGAGATAATTTCAACTAATCCTTTTTGATTTTCCAACGCCTGTCCTCCCGGCATAGTGATAAACGTCCCGTTAAACTAACATATGACTTGGGCGCTGTCAAGGTGTTTGTGCCCTTTTCAGGCTGCAGGAGCGCGGAAATGACGTTGCTGAATAAAATGCGGGAAGAGGGGGGCAACTGCGGCAATGAGTTGCCGTTAAGAACATGAGTGGTCGTATTATTTACAGATAACCATTTTTCGGGAATGAAGTTTCGCGGCCAGAGACCGAAATCCCTGAACAGGGTGAACCGCTGCCAGAAAACGACCGCCTTTTCTCAGGGAATAAACAAGCTATTCCTCGTCGGGCAGCTTATAGCCGAGCCTCTCGACGCTGTCTTTGGAAATCCTGGTCAAAGTGTCTTTCGCTATCTTCGAAGCATCGAAGCTGATTTCTATTTTCCCGTTCTCCACGTCGATGGAATCCACGCCCTCCATGCCGCCGATGAAACGCCGGAGGGCAAGGGAGCACTCGGCGCACAGCTCTTTCGGGACGCTCAATGCTATTTTGCTCATGGCTGGCTCCCTATCCACCGTTCTGATGGTTCACTTTCCCTGCTGGCCGGAATAAAGATGTCAACGCTGGTCCCCTTCCCCACAGCGCTTGTTATAACCACGGTGCCGTTCATCATGGTGATCATCTTTTTCACGATCACGAGGCCGAGGCCGGTGCCCGTGGACTTGGAGGTATGGAACGGTTTGAAAAGGTCCTTCAGCCGGTCTTCGGGTATCCCGTTCCCGTTGTCATGCACCCGGATCCGGACCATCGCGCCTGCCGGCGAAACATTCACCGTGATCCTGGGGCCCGCCCGCTCCTTCAGCGCGTCCGCGGCATTGGTGAATAGATTCAACAAGACCTGCTGGAGCACCCGGGCGTCGGCGTATGCCCGGACCGGGTCCACGATGGTATCGATCGTAATGCCTCTCTTTTCAAAATCCTCATTGACCAGGGATATGAATTTCTTGACAAAGTCCTCCATATCCAGATTGTGGAGTTCGGGTTTCTCATAGAGATTGAAGCTCCGGAGGCTCCGAAGAAGATATTCGACTTTTTCGCAGCTTTCCAGGGCGCGGTCCACATACTTTTCGATGGCCTGTTTGCCGATGGTTTCGAGTTTTGCCTTGAGCAGGCTCAAGTTCATGATCACCGCGTTGACCGGATTGCCGATCTCGTGCCGCACCCCGGAAAAGATATAGCCGATATTGTTCATGGTGTCCACGGCCTGGGCCACCGACTCCAGCCTGAGCTTCTCCGTGATGTCGCGCTTGATGAAAAGATGATTGACGATCTCTCCCGACAGGGTCTTGATCGGAGCGTACGTGCATTCTTCTTCGTACAAGGTGCCGTCCTTCTTCTTGCCGGTGAGGCGGCCGGTCCAGGGCTCGTCCCGCCTCATCGCTTCTTGAACGTTGTGTGGGAACGGTCCTGAATTCTTGCCGCCCTCGAGGATATTGAGTTCCCGTCCGTCGACTTCTTCCCGCGAATGGCCCGTTATCGTCTCGAAGGCCGGGTTCACATACCGGATGATCCCACGGGGGTCGGTAATGACTACGGCGTCAACAGCGGATTCGACCGCAGCGGCAAGACGGGTACGCTCCTCCTCCACCCGTTTCCTCGTCCGCCGTGTCTCCGCGTCGCGGAGCTCGCGCTCGACGGCGGGGACAAGTCTTCTCAGATTTCCTTTCAGAATGTAATCGTGCGCCCCCGCCCTCATCGCTTCGACGGCAATGTCCTCTCCGATATTACCCGAGACAATGATGAACGGAAGGTCAAGCCCGCTTTCCTTTAGCGTGGCCAGGGCTTCGAGGCCGCTGAACTTCGGCATGACATAGTCCGAGATCACGACGTCCCACTCGCGTCGTTGAAGCGCCTCCTTCATGGCCTCGCGCGTTTCCACGCGCGCGAAGTCCGGCTCATACCCGTTCCTTCGCAGCTCCATCAGCAGAAGCAGCGCGTCCCCTTCCGAATCCTCGACGATCAGTATGCGTAAAGACTTGGCCATAATAATGACATTCAAAGTTCAGAGTTAAAAAATCTTGATCAGAAACAGTCCCTCGTTTATAGTTTTATGCCGCCATCCGGCTGTTGGTGTTGTTTTACTCTGAACTACGAACTCTGAACTCCGAACTATTTTTTAATTCACGGCCCTTCATTCAAAAGCAGCCAGTAGAGCCCGAGCTGCCTCACCGCTTCCGTAAACTGGTTGAAGTCCACGGGTTTACGCACGTAGCTGTTGGCGCCGAGCTTGTAGCTCTCGACCTTGTCCCGGTCCTCGCTCGAGGTCGTCAGGACGACCACGGGAACGAGCTTTGTCCGCGCGTCCGATCTCATGCGTTGGAGCACTTCCAGCCCGTCCACTTTCGGCATCTTAAGATCAAGCAAGACGACCTGGGGCAATTTACAGTTCTCGCCCGCGTACTTGCCTGTGCAGAAAAGATAATCGAGCGCCTCTATGCCGTTCTCTGCCACGACGATCTCGTTGGCGATGTTGCTCTTTTTGAGCGCCCTCATCGTCAGCTTGACGTCATCAGGATTGTCTTCAACCAGTAAAATGACCTTGTCCTTCATTCCACGCTCCTTCGCTCTTTTTTTGATCAGCGTTCGAAATTCTTACGCTCGACGATTCATCGCTTAATTGAAGCCATTGTATCCATTTTCAGGCGGTTCTGTCAAAACTTATTTTGACGTTACGCTGAAGTGAGACCTTATAACTTGCGACTTTATACTGTCTTTACAGCGTGAAGTAGAACGTCGCCCCTTTGCCGACCTCTCCCTCCGCCCAGATCCTTCCGCCGTGCCGGTTGATGATGCGCTGGACCGTGGCGAGGCCGATGCCAAGGCCCGGAAACTCATCCGTCCCGTGAAGGCGCTGGAACGCGGAAAACAGCTTGTTTGCATATGCCATATCGAACCCCGAGCCGTTGTCCCGCACGAAGTAAACGGTCTTCTTGTCGGCCCTGGTCACGCCGAATTCGATCCGCGCCGCGTCGCTTTTTCCCGTGAACTTCCATGCATTGGCAAGAAGGTTATCGATGACCGCCCGCAGCATCACGGGGTCGCCCTTGACCGTCACTCCGTCGGCAATGATGAATTCCACCCGTCGGTCGGGCTCCGATTTTTTCAGTTCATCCGCTGTGTTCCTGGCAAGCAAGCTCAGGTCCACCGAGGCGCGCTTGACCTCCCCGCGCGTCAGGCGGGACAGGTTCAGCAGCGCGTCAATGAGCTGCCCCATTTTAAGGGCACCTGCGCGTACGCGCTCGAGGTAATCTTTGCCGCTCTCGTCAAGCTTGTCAGCGTAGTCCTCAAGAAGCGCGAGGCTGAAACCGTCGATGCCCCGGAGCGGCGTCCTGAGATCATGGGAAACGGAATACGCGAAGGCCTCCAGTTCCTTGTTGGCGGCTTCGAGCAGAGCCGTGCGTTCGATCACACGCACTTCGAGTTCCCGGTTGAGCTTTTTGATTTCCTCTTCAGCTTGCTTGCGCTCGACGATCTTCCAGACGGAATCCATCAGGAGCGTCATTTGGTTGATATCCCGGTCGGTGTACTCTGCGGGTCTGTTGGCAAAACCTACAACCGCAACGATGCGCCCTTCGCTGAAAACGGGGACGCTGAAGAAACGAAGTAATGGCGCGTGGCCTTCCGGATAGCCTTTCTTCAAGGGATGGGGAGCGGAAAAATCATTTACGACGACAGGCTTCCGCTGCCTGACCACTTCGCCCCAGATGCCGGTTTTTTCAAGCTTGTAATCCGTCTGCGGGTTGGCGATGGTGCATTCAGCCATAACGTCCTTTGACCACGCGTGAAGGATAAAATCCCGTGTATCTTCATGATAGAAATAAAGATAGCCGAATTTACTGCCGGAAAGAGCAATCGCCTCGTCAAGTGCAAAATCCAGCAGTTCCCGCAGCGATGCCGCCGTAAATTGTGAAATTTTTAAAATACTTTTGTTGCGCGCCTCGTCCAGCTTTGCGATTTCTTCGGCCCGTTTGCGCTCGGTGATATCGCGGGCCGCGGCGAACACCCCGATGATGTTTCCGGCATCGTCGCTGTACACCGCGGCATTGTACAGGACCGGCGTAACATGACCGTCCCGGCGCCGGATCTCGAGCGCGTAGTCCATGACAAAACCTTCCTCGAATACCTGTTGATAGCCGGCCTTGGCCGTTGCCGGTTCCGTGAAGTAATCGGAAAAATCCGTGCCGATCAGCTCCGCGCGGAAGCGGCCCGTCACCTTCTCCGTGGCAATGTTCACGTCCGTGATCTTGCCGCCTGCGTCGATGGTCACGAGGGGATCGAGGCTCGCCTCCAGCAGGCTGCGGTTATAGGCGTTCGCCAGCTTCAGGATTTTCTCCGCCTCTTTACGCTCGGCCACGGCATTTTCCAATTCGATCGTCCGTTCCCGGACCCTCCGGTCTATCGCGTCCGTCATCGCGTCGAAGGCCCGTGAAAGCCGGCCGACCTCGTCTTGGGCGAGGGTACCGACCCGGTGGCTCAGGTCTCCGGCGGCAATGGCTTCCGCGCCTTTTTGCAAAGACAGTATCGGTCCGGTAGTCGCCCTGGCGATCGCCAGCGCCGCAAACGCCCCGAAAAATACGATACCGATACCGACAACGATGACGATTCCTTGTAATTGCCGAACCGGCGCGAAAACTTCCGATGCGTCGATCTTCGTCACCAGCCCCCATCGCAAAGAGGGTATATAGCGCCATGCGGCAAGCACTTCCTCGCCGTGATAGTCGTACATAATGCCGGAACCGCTTTCTCCCTGGGCCGCTTTTATTGCCGGGACCGCTATCTTATCCTGCAAAGAAACGACCTTCTTCAATGCCGCGTTCGGGTCATGCTGCAGGGGACTCAAGAATAACGTCTCGCTCCCTTCCTTTCTGGCAATCAACGCTTCACCGGTTGTTCCCAGGCCGGTGG
>Ga0210377_10001483_pt1 | contig 21478 bp, 17 predicted proteins | sample PLM4_65_b1redo_FD_155480 | JGI IMG/M metagenome (GOLD analysis project Ga0210377, IMG submission 155480) | Groundwater sediment microbial communities from an aquifer in East River, Colorado, USA - PLM4_65_b1 redo | ecosystem: Environmental > Terrestrial > Soil > Riparian zone | place: USA: East...
TCCTTCTCCACGTCGGTAAAGCTAAGCGCAGGTGGAACTCGCACGTCAACATAGATGCTACAGGTATCGACCCCGGTGCTGGGGCTGAAAGGATGTCCCGCTCGAATGGCACCAATGGCAACTTTGGGAACCATCACGCCCACAGGATATTGAACCTGATGATCCTTCTCATATCTCATAGCCCATTCTTCGATGGCTTGAATAACATCGGTCATCTTCACAATAGGATTTGGGCTATCTTTCAGGGTGTTTCGTGGAGGAAGGCGAGGCGTGTAGTATCCCGTCCCGTGCAGCGTCACTTTGAAATAGGCCGCCCCGGCTTCAATCCACCAGGGCAAAATCGCCCATGATCCCGTGGGCAACGGCATGCCGGCTCCCGTATCCTTTGCCAATGTACCGGGGTCCCTGAAATTCCTCGATGGGCGCCATGCCGATTTCACCGACGACCATCGTCATGATAATGTCGCCCCGGATGGCGATATTGGCGTCTTTTATGGCTTTCGTTGCGATCATGAATGCGGCCATGGGACCGCGATCGTTTTGCACGGTCTTGCCGAAGATTCGTCTTTCCTCCACCCGAACCTTAGGCCCGGGTGGGATCGGACCTCCCGGAAGAGGAGGCAATCCGAAATCAGAATCCAGATGGCTATTGAAGATAAGGGTTTTCCCCCCGCCTTTACCTCTCAGAATACCGATCGTATTGGAACGACCCTCACAAAGATTTTGCTGATAGCAATGAAAACCATGTGTCCGTAGCCAGTCTTCAACGTAGTCCGCCATCGGCTGCTCGTATCCTGAAGGGGCCGTGATGCTTCCTAATGCTATTGCCAGCTCCACTAGCTCTTTTTCTTGAATTCTTTCAATCACCCTTTTTTCGGTTTCCATAAGATTCATTTTTCCCCCGAGACTTGATTGCTGTGTGTCAGCGATTTGCGTATCATCCGTATTTCTGCAGCACGTGACGGGCAATCACCATACGCATGACTTCGGACGCACCTTCCGTAATGAGCCGGCTGCGCTGGTCGACAAACCACTTGGCAAGTGGGAGATCCAGAGTTAAACCGATACCGCCGTGAATCTGGAGCACGCGATCCACAACTCTAAAAGACATTTCGTCTGCATAGAGCTTGGCCATGTAAGCCTCGTTACGCGCATCCTCTTTCTGGTCACATTTCCATGCGGCGTGGTAAACCATGAGTCGAGAGGCATGGAGCTCTACGTAGGAATCAGCCAGCTTCCATTGGATCGCTTGCCGTTCCGCCAAGGGTTTACCGAAAGTTACGCGCTGTTTCGCGTATTTGGTTCCCATTTCAATACATCGCTCCGCGATCCCCAGAGCCCGCGCTCCATGCTTAAGACGACCAACAGCCAACCATTTCTGTGCCAACTTAAAGCCTTCCCCTTCTTGCCCTACCAGGTTTACTGCCGGAACCTTGCAGTCCTCAAAAACAATCTCGCACGGCTCATCACCCATTATAGTCCTATGTTTTGTTGTGATTGTGACTCCGGGCGTATCCATATCCACGAGGAGGCAAGAGATGCCTCCATGAGACCTCTTGCTAGGGTCTGTGACAACCATGACTTGCGCGAAATCTGCTTTTTCAGCGTCGGTAATGAAGCGCTTGACCCCGTTAATCACATAATACTCGCCCTGACGGATCGCCCTGGTCTTCATAGAGGCTGGATCAGAACCGGCATCAGGCTCGGTCTGGGCGAAGCACATCTTCTTCTCTCCTCTCAGCACGGGATAGAGGTAGCGCTGTTTTTGTTCTTCATTGAGGCTATAGAGAATGGGTCTTACCTCGGGTCCAAAAATTCCTTCACCTCGGGAGGGGAGGGCTGCTGTCCTCGTGAGTTCCTCCCATACCACAACCTGTGCGAGAAGCCCGAGGCCGGCCCCGCCGTATTCCTCCGGGACATCGAGGAGCCAAAGCCCCATTTCCTTGGTTTTCTTCTCCAGTCTTGCTTTGATCTCCGGTTTGAGCTCATTGCCATCACAGCTGTGCATCTCGATGGGAATTAACTCCCTATCAACGAATTGCCGGACCGTCTGTTTTAGCATCTGAAACTCTTCTGGCAACGTGAAATCCATGCTTCCCTCCTTTACCGATTCCCCGGGCTCTCGGGATCGCAACCGAGCGTATCGGGAACGTGTGAATCTCCCTAATTCTTATATCCCTTTAACTTTTTTACGTTTCGCTTAACCCCTTTTTAAGGCTCTAGCCCCATCCGGTATTGATTCTGTGCAGTTGCCAGATCTTCGGACCGCCAACGTTTGGTAATTCCGTTCCGCCTTTGGGCTCGGCGAACATAGTTGGGGTTCACCTAAGGGATGGGACGCTATTTTTTCGCTTTCAACTCAGTAAGCACCTTTCTTGTGATGGAAAAGTCGAAAATTTTCTGTAAAGATGGCGGCTCTTTCGAACCAGTTCTTTCGAGAAAGGGAGCTAAAGATTTCCTCTGTTGTTCTTCGTTGACGGTTCCGTCTTGAGTTAGCCCGGGACGGATCTCGTCATATATTCGAGTGGCGATGTCCTGCTTGATCTTCAGCGCGCGGGAGAGAATGCTAACTGTTTCAGGCCGATTGGTTTGAAGGTACAAGAGGGCTTTGAGACTTCCGCGGATAAATTTCTCCGCCAGGACAGGCTCTGATTTCAACAGGTTATTGCGCGTGATGACGCCTCCTTGGAGGTAAACGTAGTCCCCTTGCTTAACGAAGGAAAACAGCTCTCGAAAACCTGCCTCTTCGGCCATGATATACGCAGATGGAGAAAGCATAGCGGCGTCTACGGTTCCCGTTTTGAGGGCGATAAAGCGTTCTGTGCCTGACCCCACTGCAAGGATCGTTGCGTCACGGCCTCCGTCGATGCCTTGATCATTCAAGAAGTCTCGCACCAGAGAATCTGGACCGCTGCCGAAACTGGAAATCCCTATTTTTTTACCCTTGAGCTCCTGGACAGATCGGATTTGTGACTTTGCGTAGAGTGAAAAGTTAGCTCGATTAAATGTGGTGAAGAGAAACGTCATAGGCAGTCCCCGCGTAATTGGGAGGAGCGCTGAGCCGCCGGCTGTGCCAAACTCAACGTTTCCCGCTATGACGGCTTGGATGGAGGTTGCCGCGCGCGTCACAATAAGTTCCACGTCCAATCCTTCGTCTCGCCAAAAGCCTTTCTCTTTGGCGATAAAGAAGGTAATCGAAGACTCGGTGAGCGCTGGGATCGTCGCGTGCACCTTTCGGAGCGCTTGCGCTTCGGCTTTGTGCGGAATCGCTAAGAGAGCTAGAACACAAAATAGAGTCGTTAGCGGATGGGCGCGCATCTCGATATTATTCATGGGGCTCTTCTTTCTTTGAGAGCAGAATAAATCTTCTCCGAGGTGATCGGTAAATCTCTAATCTGAATTCCAATGGCGTCGTAAACGGCATTGGCGATCGCCGCGGCCGTCGGACTTGTGGTATTTTCTCCAATGGGTTTGCTCCCAAAAGGGCCCGGCCCTGGAGCATCGTGAATATTGATGGTTTCATGGCGAGGAATGTCCCAGATATTGGGTATCTTGTAGTCGCCCAAATTCGCTGCAACGATCCTGCCGTCTTGATCCAAAAGATCCTCCATCAGCGCGAAACCCACCCCCTGGATCATGCCCCCTTCTATCTGGCCCTGATGGGTTAGCGGGTTTATAACGGTGCCGACATCCTGCACCGATACAATTTTCAGAATCGTTAGCTGACCTGTCTCAGGCTCGATTTCGATCTCCGCGACCTGAGCGACGAACGATTGCGTTCCCTCGCGCTGCTTGGTCGCAAATCTCCCCAGCTCTTTAAGGGGCTGGCCGCCTGCCTCGACGGCTACGGCAAGGCTGGAAAAAGAAATGCTTTTCTTCCCTGGTCCCGACAGACCGCCGCTCCCGATCCTGATGAGATCAGGAGAGCGCTGCCAAAGCCTGGCAGCGACCTCTTTCATCCTGTGGCCCAAAGCCAGTGCCGCCATGGCAGCAGCCCGCCCCGCCAGGTAGGTCACCCGGCTCCCTCCGAGCGCGATATCGGTTTCAAACGAATCCGTATTGCCAGAGATGATGACAATACCCTCACCGGGTATCCCGAGCGTTTCAGCCACGATTTGCTTCAAAATCGTGTGCGCGCCCACGCCCGTGTCGGTGACCGTGGTCAGGAGGTATACTTTCCCATCCAGCTTCAGGCCAACCTCGATATTCGCTTCGCCAGGACCGATGTCTCTAAAGCAGAGGGCCAAGCCTCTTCCTTTTAGGGACTTTTTGCGGTTCAGAAGAGGCCCTCTGACCTTCTTCTCAATGGCATCCAAAAGCACTTTGCCTCTATCGCTGTCCACGTGAACGCCGGTTGGCAAGATATTTCCCGGCATCAGGATGTTCAGCCGCCTTAGATCTAAAGGATCAATCTTAAGTTCCCGGGCGATATAGTCGGTGTGACACTCAACGGCGAAGTAAACCTGCGGATCGCCTGGCCCGCGCATATGTCCGCTCGGAACGCAGTTCGTATAAACCGACATAGCCTCTACGGTGACATGGGGAATGTGATAAGCCCCGGCTCCGTGGCGGGCACCGGGCAAGTTGATCGTGGCATTAGGCTTAAAAGCTGCATAGGCGCCGCTGTTGAAAATCATTTTCACCGCCCTCGCCCACAGCCTGCCATCCTTCTTAACACCGGTCTTTATCGTGATGGTGGAAGGGTGGCGGGGATTTCCCGCTGTTAGCTCCTCGCTATAGCTCATCACCATTTTTACCGGCCGGCCGGTGGCCTTTGCAAGGTAATAAGCCACGGGGATGTCCATGAGAGATCCCTTCCCGCCAAAATCCCCCCCTACAGGGCTCAGCTGAAACAAAATGTTCGCCTGGTCAATCTCCAGTACTTCAGCTAGATATTGTCTTGTTTGAAAGGGAACTTTATTTGACGACCAGACCGAGATTCTATCTCCCGGGCCGTTGGCGATGACCGACGCGTGCGGCTCGAGGTATGCTTGATGAACCCTCTGGGTTGTGAAAGTTTGCTCAAAGACAAAATCAGATTCCGCGAACCCCCTCTGGCAGTCCCCGAGCTGCCACTTCACGTGCGAGTGGACGTTAGGAAAGGCCGGGAGGGGTCGAGGTGCATTCGGATATCGGGCAAGATCTTCGTGAAGGATCGGTGAGCTCTCCTGCATGGCCTCCAGAGGATCAAACACCGCAGGAAGTTCCTCGTATTCTACGTCGACGAGAGCTGCTGCCTCTTCGGCAATGTCAGGCGTTTCCGCCGCGACTGCCACGACCTTTTCTCCGATGAATCGCACGCGGTCCTTGGCCAAAACCGGCATGTCGCGGAGTTGCCGGCCGAACAGGTGGGAGGAAACATCAGCGGCCGTCAAAACCGCCAAGACTCCCGGAACACTTTTCGCCTGCGAAACATCGATACGAGTGATCCGAGCGTGCGGTACCGGACTTCGTAGCACTTTCCCCCAAGCCATTTCTGCGAATACGCGATCCGCCGTGTAAAGAGCCTTCCCCGAAACCTTATCGGCCCCGTCAACCCTGGAGCTTGCCTTGCCAACAGCTAAATATTTTTTCAAGCTCGATTCCTTACTCGTGATTTTGTCTGGTTAGAAGGCCCGCGGCGCGTTAGCAGTGACGAAATATCTCGCAGTACCAGCGGACGTAGTCGGTGTATTGGGGACCGAATTTCTCGGGGTTCACGACAAGATATTTGGACTTGACCAACTCGGGAAAAAGATGCTTCAATCCCAGCGTCGTGGAATTCCTGCCGAACTTTCCCACGAGAATTTCCTGTCCCTCTGACAGCATCCAATCGATCAGTAGAGCCGCAGCATGCGGATGCGCGCTGTGCTTTGCCAACAGAACATATTTGGGAGTGGAAAGAACAGGTTCTAGCAGCACAGTTTCTACGGGAGCTCCTTTGCGTTTCAACTCTGCGAGATTATGACCCAGGACCCAAGGGGAGATGGAAAACTCTCCGGCGGAAAGGAGCTGCGCTTGAAGTGTGTGTCCCTCACGCATGGCGGGGGTGTTCTTTGCCAGCTTATTGAAATAGGCGAAAGTTTTTTCCTTGCCCCAAAATTCCAGGAGGGTCCCAAAAAGCTCTTGGTCGGCGGTTCCCAGGGAGAGTTTTCCTTTGAAACTTGGATTCAAGAGGTCCTCGTAGGTTTTGGGAATCTCGTTTTTTTTAACGTTCGCAGTGTTGTATCCCAACGCTATCACCTGGTGAAAATAGCCCGTCCAGAAGCCTTCTTTGTCTGTATAGCCTTCGAGAACGGATTTCCGGATAGGGGAGAGATAGGGGTCGAGCAAATGGTCTTGCTTCAATTTGAATGCGGAATCAGGAGAAATCTCTATGACGTCAACCGCGTGAGTCCCCGACCGCGCTTCCGCCACTACCTTCGCATAAACCCGGTTGGTGGTGGCCCGGTAGTTGTCGACTTGGAGGAATGAGTACCTTTTCTTAAACCGCTCTAATAGCTCCTGCATCACCGCGATGTTTGTGGTGCCGTAGAGAACTATTTTCCCATCACGTTTTGCCGCCTCAACCAATTGGGCTTCTCGGACTCCACCCTGGAGCCCTTGAAACTGTATAAGAACTTCGCCCGCAGTTTTTCCCCGAGCAATGTCAGAGATAGCGAAGAAAAATATGAATAGTAAAAAGACCGTCGACAATAGAGATGTAACTCTGTTCCGAATCACATGAGCACCCTCCTGATCGGGTGAAGTGTGGGCCCGCTGTTACCCGCGACCCAAAAAGATGGGTTTTCCTTCTGTTTTTTCGATATATCTGACAAATCGATATTTGTTTTCTAACAGGTCTACATTGGTGCGCTCGATTTTACGATGACCACGGCTCTCTTCAACTTTTGCCACGATGAACTTGAGACCGTTCCCAGTTAAGGCGGGGGTTGCCGCTCTTTTGAACTCTTCTAGATCCCGCACCGTTACCGCATCGTCGATACCAGAGCCTCTCGCGATAACTTCCATGTTGGTCTTGCCGGCCGTGGCGGTGGGTTCGCTGATTCGCGTGCCGCTATAAATCTGATTGTCGAAGACGAATACCGCCAGGTTTTGAGGGCCCAGATTTGCCAGTGTCGGAAGATTGAAAAGTGATAAAAGGAGACTCCCATCGGATTCCAAGACAAGGACCTTTCTATGGGGCAGGGCCAAAGCAAGTCCCATTCCCACGGCCAGGGCATTTCCCATAGATCCCAACAGCAAGTTCCCTTCGCGCAGTGAAAGGTGTCCCCACTCTACTCTCTGGCCGCTGAGGGATGTCACGATGAGTTGATCCTCGATGAGCGGTGCCATCCACTCGAAACATTCGTATCGGATCATAGCGTAAACTCTCCCGTAAAGAGCAGGACTACCGGCAGCTTGAGCGCGTGCATCATGCGCACGGTGTCTTTGATGCGCGATTCTAGATTCTCGCCATCGGAAAGAACTTGGTATTCGATTCCAAGCGCCTCCAGAACGGGAATCATTCTGGTGCCGCGGCGAACGTAGAGAAAACTATTTCGTTTATCGGCCAAGCTTCCAACGTAGGAAACCAAAAGAAGCATCGGCACGCCAAATCGTTCGGCGACTGTAAGCAAGTTGTAGGTTGACACGAAAATACCCGTGCCTTCCATATAGGAAGCAACCTGTTTCCCTCCCAGGGCTGCGCCTGCTGCAATGGAAACTCCCTCGGCTTCGCTGGCCACCGGCGCGAGTTGAAAAAATTTATCCTCGCGCATAAGTGGCAAGATCTGACTCAATCTGGTTTCCGGCAGGTAGGTGACGAAATTTATGCCGGCCAACTTTAGGCCGTTGACTAGTTTACTGGCGAGCTCCGGTTCCACGATTTCTCACTCCTTGAAATTTTCGGGTTTTTGCAAGGCTACTGCCGCTATTCTACTAGCCGCGACCGAGAAAAATCGGCTTCCCTTCAGTTCTTTCAACATAGCGAACGAAACGGTATTTGTTCTCTACGAGATCAACGTCCGACCGTTCGGCATTGCGATGTTCGAAAGTCTCTTCCACTTTTGCCACAATGAATCCCAAGCCTGGTCCTTTTATCGCTGAAGACATCTCTCGGTTAAAAGCGTCTATATCTCTGACCGTCATCGCGCGCGAGATGCCGCTGTCTCTTGCGATGGCGGCAATATCTGTTTTTGCCGCCGTGGCGCTCGGCCGGCTGATCCGGCTCCCGCTATAGGCTTCATTGTCGAAGACGAACACCACGAGGTTCTTGGGATTAAGAGTTCCAAGAGTCGGAAGATTGAACAGAGAGAGCAAAACACTGCCGTCCGATTCGATCACGATTACTTTCCTGTGAGGAAGTCCCAGGGCCATGCCCATTCCCACCCCCAGGGCGTTACCCATAGATCCCAGAAGAAGGTTGCCGTCGTGTTTTGATAGCTGGCCCCAAATCCACTGGCCGCTGACGGATGCGACGACCAGTTGATCCGTGACGTGAGGAAGAAGAGCCTCCAGGCAAGTGCGGCGGTTCATAGGGTAAAATCTCCGGTGAAAAGCAAGGCTACAGGTTGCTTGAGCGCATGCATCATACGCACGGCATCGTGAATTCTTTGCCCAAGATCGGCGGAGTCGGTTATGACTTGGTATTCAATATTGAGGGTTTTGAGCTGTTCCTCGGTCCGAATTCCGGTGGGCGCGAAGCGGAAACTGTTTCTTTGGTCGGCAAAGCTGCCTACATAGGAAATCAAGAGCAGAAGAGGAATGCCGAGCCTAACGCTCACGGTAAGCAGGTTATAAGAACAAACGAACAGGCCGGTCCCTTCCATATAGCAAGCGGACTGTTTACCCACCAGGGATGCTCCGGATGCTATGGTGATGGCTTCGGCTTCGCTAGCCACAGGAACTAGCCGAAAAGATTTTTCCGCTTCTAAAAGGGGTAGGATACTGCTTAATCTGGTTTCGGGAAGGTAGGTTACAAAATTTATTCCCGCTCTCCAGAGTTGCTCGACTGTCTTCTTGGCGAGATCCTGATCCATAAGAATTGTCTTTTCTACGTTTGGTTTTCTATTGAGAGACGATGGCTGTCTAAGAAACGCCTTGACAATTACATGTATTTTTGAATAAAAGAACGCATGCGGCAAGCTATATAACAGCTTGCGGGGAAGTGTCAACAGAGGGGATGGAGGGTATGGAACAGCATAATCCCAGGAATCTTACAGAGGAAGCTTATCAACAGATCAAGGGGTTCATTCTGCGCAGCGAAATCTATCCACGGCAAAAGATCATCATAGAGGATCTTTCGAAGCAGATGGGCATCAGCCGCACACCTATTCGTGAAGCAATGAGCCGCCTGGTAAAGGAGGGGTACGTCAATCAAATTTTGAATCGGGGGTTCTTCGTCAAGGAAATTACTGTGGGGGAAGTCGAGGAACTTTATGGAGCAAGGGAGGCGTTGGAACCGTACCTTGCAGAAGAGGCGGCCCGTCGCATTACTCATGAAGAGGTTCAGGAGTTGGAAAGGTTGCTAAAAGAATATGGCGAATATGTCGAGCGCCGCCCTATACGGGGGCGCCGTCTTCTGGATCTAGGGTTTCACACCAAAGTCGCTGAAATTGCGGGGAATTCTTACCTGCAGCGGGTTTTGGGCGAGGTATTCGAGCGCATAGTGCTGAAGCAGAGGATCGCCGTGGGGCAGTTAGACAGGGGCAGGGATGCGTTCTTGCAACATCGGTCTATTCTTGCCGCCATTCGAGACGGAAAGCCTAAGGATGCCAGACGGGAGGCGTTGTACCATGTGAGGAAATCCAGGCAACTGGCAATGCTCCGTTTGCAGGAAGAAGCTGACTATCTGAAAAGCTTGAAATTTGTCGGCTGATATTTGAGGCACTAAATAGTGCTAAAAGGCCATTTTTCATGAACCGGGTTCAGGACGATCCTATATCGGTTGCGGTTATCTCAAACCGGTTAGCAGCGATCACGAGAGAAATGGGGCAGATTATGCTGCTGACATCTCGCTCGCCGATATTCAGTGAGTCGAGAGATTTCGTTACCGCAATTTTTGACTCCCGGGGACGGCTCGTTGCTCAGACCTCCTACATACCGGTTCTCTTAGGCGCCATTCCCTTTGCTCTGGAAGCAATTCGAAACAGATTCAATGTGGAGGAGCTCCATCAGGGGGACGTTGTGGTTGCCAATGACCCATACCTGGGGAACAGCCATCTGCCAGATGTAACGATTGCGAGACCCATTTTTTATAAGGGGCAGTTAACCTTCTGGGCGGTAGCGAAAGGGCACCAGGCGGATTTGGGAGGTGGGGGTGTAGCCGGCTACAATCCAAAAGCGAAAACCATATGGGAAGAGGGGTTACGCTTGCCTCCAATAAAGCTATACAGCAAGGGAGAATACCAGAAAGATATCTGGGATTTTATTCTTCTAAATGTCAAAAGCCGCGATTTGGTTGAGGGAGATTTGCATTGTCAGATCGGCGCCACGGCACGGGGAGAGGAAGCGCTGATCGATGCGCTCGATCGTCACGGGCCGGTCACCGTCGAAGAAGCCATCCGTTCCTATTTGGAAGCCACCGAAAAGAAAATGGCTGCAGCGATTAAAGCCATCCCCGATGGTCATTATTCAGGTGAAAGAGGGCTGGACAACGACGGCATCGAAATGGATCGGCAGCCTATTATCCGTGTTGACCTCAAGGTAAACGGCGAACAGTTGACTTTCGATTTCTCGCGTTCCGATGCCCAAACTCGCGGTTTTGTAAACAGCCCCTTTGCCAACACCGCTTCGGTTTGTTTCCAGTCGCTCTTCGCATGTATTGGCGCAACCATTCCGATCAACGCGGGCTCTCTTCGCTTGATCAGCATTGTTGCGCCCGAAGGTTCCATTGTTCATTGTCGTCAGCCAGCGCCGACGACGGCATCTACGCTCCTGACCTGTGCGGCCATTACGGACGCGATATGGATAGCCCTTTCGCAGGCGATCCCCGCGCAATCTCAAGCCGGTTGGGGAAGAAGGTGCGCGCCGATGACGGCCGGCTTTAATCCCCGCACGAGAAGGCCATTTGTTTGTACGCACCACAACTGCAAAGGCGGGTCAGGGGCCACGGAGGGCTTTGACGGATGGAACCATACCGGGCCCGTCAGCAACATGGGAGGATCTCGCGCTACCGATCCAGAGATATTTGAGTTGGCTTATCCTTATAAGCTGCTGCAATACGAATTTGCGCCGGACACGGGTGGGGCGGGAAAATGGCGGGGAGGACTGGGAGCCATTATTCGTTGGCGCGTCGAAACATCTGACATCCAGTGTGTCACTGTAGGCTCCGGCATGCTCGAGGATACGCGGGCCTTCGGCCTCCTCGGTGCCAACCCCGGCTCTTTGCCCACCATGCAGGTAATTTCCGGCGACGGGGCAAAACGGCAACTCCGGGTCAATGCTTTTCACGCCATTCACGAAGGAGATACTTTTGAGATCGTGTCTCAGGGTGGCGGGGGCTTCGGCGATCCTCTGGAAAGAGACCCAGAACAGGTAGCGCGCGATGTTGTCGATGGGTTTGTTTCAGCTGACAAGGCTTTGGCGGAGTATGGCGTAGTCATTGTCGGAGCCGACGGCGACAATACGGTAAATCTGGCAGCCACAAGAAACGAGCGCTTGCAGAGGAAATCTGCGAGGACAGAAGCGGTCACTATCACAAAATGAAAGCACGGCAGGAGGAGATAAGATAATGAGACAAGCAATTGCCTTTGTATCTTGGTCAATGCTCATCATCGCAGTGTTAGCGCCGCAGGCTGCCGCTCAAAAAGGTCAGTTGGTGGTAGGCTTCTCCGCCTATTCGGCAGCCTTTATGCCTGCTTTTGTCGCCGATCGATCCGGATATTTTTCTCAGGAAGGTTTGTCCGCCAAACTGATTTTCTTCCAAAGCGGCGTCCAATTGGCTCAATCGTTAATTTCAGGTGATACGCAGGTCGGGATGGGCTCAGCGCCGGAGCTGATTACAGCAGTGAACGCCGGCGTCAAAATGCGCGCAGTTTGGGGAATTTCCAACCTGATGCCATATGCATTGATTTCACGTCCGCAGATACGCACGATTAATGACCTAAAAGGTAAAAAGATTGCAGTGAGCAGCCGTGGCTCTTTGAGTGAGTTTCTGGCCGCTTATGTCCTAAAAACTAAAGGGATCGACCCCCAACGTGACGTCACCTACATCCCGATGGGAGGAGTGCCGACCCGCTTCGCCGCGGTCCAATCTGGTAGTGTGGATGCTAGTCTGATCAGCGCGGCCCATTTCGAGAAGGCGCGACAGGCCGGGCTCAATCTGCTCTTCATGCTGGCCGATCTTATTCCCGAATGGCCGCTCGATATCATTTATATCAGGGAAGATTTTCTTGCCAATCGAGAACCCGAGTTCAAAGCCTATCTGAAGGCCTATCAGCAAGGTGTTGCCACCTCGAAGAGAAATCCGGAGGCGGCTATCGCCGGCCTTCAAAAGGCTCTGCGGTTTGACCCGCAGACCGCGAAGGAAGGATATCACGCTTATGTGCAGTCGCTGCCGGACGACGGCCGCATCTCGGAAAAGGGGTTGGAACTCACGGTGGATCAAATGTTCGAATCGGGAACTATCAAAAAAAGGTTCTCTATGACGGAGCTGATAGATTATCGCTATATTCGCGCAGCGCAAAAAAAATAGACTGCTGCGGTAATGCGTCTCGACATAACTCTTGAACCTGAATACTTACTCATGACAGATAGGCGTCAACATGGCGGGAAGTAAGACTGGCTCCTTGATCGGCATCGACGTTGGCGGGACGTTCACCGACTGCGTTTTGGTCGATTCCAAAGGCAGGAGCACCGTCGAAAAAACATTCACTACACCGGAAGACCCCTCCAAGGGGGTTATGAACGGGCTTGAGAAGCTCGCCGCCAAAGCCGGACTATCGATGGCGGATTTTCTTGCGGGGGTTGTGCGCATCGTTCATGGCACGACGATTACAACGAACGCCGTGCTAACCGGTCGGGGTGCCAAAACGGGGTTTCTGACAACAGAGGGATTCCGCGACGTTCTGTTAATGAGGCGCGGCGTCCGTGAGGAGCAGTTCAATTCCAAGTATGCTCCTCCGGCTCCTCTGGTGCCACGGAATCTTACCTATACCGTGGCTGAGCGTGTCGATTGCGAAGGTCGTCAGATTGTTGCACTCGATCGTAGTGGTGCCCGTGAGGCGATTCGGGCGCTCAAGCAAAGGGGGGTCGAGTCGATCGCCGTGAGTTTTCTTTTTTCATTCCTAAATCCGGTGCATGAGCAGGAAATCGCCGTTCTCCTCAATGAAGAGTTTCCCGAAGCCTACGTTTCGCTCTCCACTCAGGTGCTACCGCAGTTGCGCGCCTACGAAAGGCACAGCACGACCGCGTTAAACGCTTACGTCGGTCCGATCTTAGCGCGCTATCTTGATCATCTGACCGCGCGGCTGCAAAGCGCGGGTTTTCGTGGCCGGCTGCTTATCATGCAATCGAACGGTGGCGTGATGGCCCCGGAAATGGCTGCTCGTTTCGGTTGTAGAACGCTCTTGTCGGGACCGGCCGGCGGGCCTGTGGCTGGTATTTTTTGCGGCCAACGGGCCGGCTACAAGGACTTGATCACCATGGATATGGGCGGCACAAGTTTTGATGTGTCTTTTATCAAAGGGGGGCAAGTCAGCTTCACTACTGAGGGATCCGTGGGGGGCCATGCCATGGCCTTTCCTGTTCTTGATATCCGCACTGTGGGCGCCGGTGGCGGCAGCATCGCCTGGGTTGATGAAGGCGGGGTGCTTCACGCCGGGCCGGCGAGTGCCGGCGCGAATCCCGGTCCTATTTGCTACGGTCGAGGCGGAATCGAGCCCACGGTCACGGACGCCGATTTAGTCTTGGGCTACTTAGGAGCCGACGATTTTCTCGGTGGGAAATTCCGGCTTGATTTTGAAGCTGCTCAAAAAGGCATCGAAGAGCGCATTGCGAAACCGCTTGGCATTGAGACGGCGCGGGCGGCGGAGGGAATAGGCCGTCTGATTAACAGTACCATGGCGGACGCCATACGGCTGGTTTCCATCGGCGAAGGTTATGACCCCCGCCAATGCGTGCTCGTCGTTGCGGGGGGAGCAGGGGCTGTTCATGCTGCCGCCATTGCGCGCGAGTTAGGAATTCGAACATTGCTCATTCCACGGGAGGCATCGGTTTTTTGTGCCGCGGGAATGCTTCTATCCGATCTCAAGCATGACTACGTTCGAACGCTATCGGGTGAACTGGCCACCTTATCTCGGAAAAAGATTCAGGACTTATATCGGGAGATGGAAGCCGAAGCGTTGAAAACACTGTCTGAAGAGGGCCTGCAAGCGGGGGACGTGATTTTGTCCTACGCGGTCGATTTGAAATACGTCGGCCAATTTCATGAAGTCACCATACCCTTTGCCTCACTTTCGGACAGTTTTCCAGAGTTACAAAAAAGCTTTGAAGCGCAACACCGAAGGCTGTACGGGTACAATCTCCCCGGTCAGTCGATTGAGGCCCTTCACTGGAGGCTTACAGCCATAGGGCGCACAGAAAGGCCGTCCGATTTTGGAAGAGTCGTTTCGAAATCCAGAGGTGCGGCGATCAGCAAAAAGAGCCGCGACGTCATTTTTGATGGTCACAAGGTGTTAACAGATGTGTACGAGGGCAGTGAACTGAACTCGCAGTCGACGATCCAAGGCCCCGCGATTGTTGAGGAGCCAACAACAACCATCGTGATTCCTCCGGGATGTAGCCTGGTCGTTAACGAATTTGGTGATTACGAGTTGTCTCTCTGAGACGGAATGATAAATGGCGCTCGGAAAAATTCTTAAGCGGGACTAAGTGAGGCAATTATGAAAGTGCCGATCGACGTACGCGAGCATATAAAAAACCTCGAAGAAAGAGGATTGTTGGTCCGCGTCAAGCGCCCGAGCAATAAGGATACGGAAATTCATCCGATCGTTCGGTGGCAGTTTAGAGGCGGAATCCGCGAAGAGGACAGGAAGGCCTTTCTTTTCGAGAACGTGATTGACGCCCGGCGACAATATAAGGGATCGGTGCTGGTCGGCGGGCTTGCCGCATCGCGGTGGGTGTATGCGTTGGGCATGGGGTGCGAGCCCGAAGAGATCGTTCAAAAGTGGCAGCATGCTTTGGCTCATCCGATCGAGCCCATTATGGTCGAGAGCGGACCCGTGCATGAAGAGATCCACATGGGCGATGAGCTGGACCAAGAGGGGCTTGGGCTCGATGAAATCGCCGTTCCCATATCTACGCCGGGCTTTGATAACGCTCCTTATTTTACCTGCGCCCAGTGGATCACGAAGGATCTCGAGACCGGAATCCGCAACGTGGGCAACTATAGAGCGCAGGTAAAAGGACGGAGACGGACCGGCGTGTGTCCCGGTCCCCAGGCAAACCAACAGTTGAACATCCACTGGCGGCAGGCACTCGCTCGCGGAAAGCATCTGGAAGCCGCTCTGGTTGTGGGCGGACCACCAGTTGTAACGCATGCGGCTGTGCAAAAGGTGCCCTATGGTGTTGACGAGCTCGCAGTGGCGGGAGGATTGGCAGGCGAACCCATCCCTCTTGTTAAATGCAAAACCGTGGATTTAGAAGTCCCGGCTACTGCCGAGATCGTTTTGGAGGGAATCATCAGGACCGACTTCTTGGAGCCCGAAGGAGCCTTCGGCGAATCCCACGGCTATATCCACCCACGCATCATGAATCCCGTCTTCGAGATCAGCTGCATCACGCATCGGAAAGAGCCTGTCTTTGTCGGCATTCTCAGCCAGGTGACTCCCAGCGAATCCAGTAAGCTCAAAGAAATCGGAATGGAGGCGATGCTTCTCCGATACTTGAAGGAGCATTCCAGCAATGAATGGGTCACCGCAGTTGGATTGTACGAACCACTGGTTAACTTGCGGCGCTACGTCGTGGTTCAGTGTCGTCGCGGCGCGCCTCAATACGAGGTATGGCGGGCTCTTCATGGGGTTCTGGCCTTTCGGCAAGAGCTGGGCAAATACGTCGTGGCAGTCGATGATGATATCGACCCGAAAGATGCCGACGCGGTCAACTGGGCGATCACGATGAGGTGTGAGCCCGCAAAGGACGTGCGGATCGTTGCGGGACGTGAAAAGGGACATGCTCCGCCTTTTCGGATCGCGGGCGACGAAATGGATAAAATGGAAGAGGCCGAAGAACGTTCCGCGGAGTATTCAGTCATGATGATGAATGCAACCTTGAAGGAGCCATTCCCGCCTGTTGCCTTGCCGGCCCAAGAATACATGGAAAAGGCCAAGGATATCTGGGAGAAGGAGCTGGGCCTACCACCGCTTCGTCCTCAGAGTCCTTGGTACGGATATTCGTTGGGCCAGTGGGACGCGGAATCGCAGGAAGAAGCAGAGTTGGCATTGAAAGGCGGGTACTACAAAACGGGAGATAAACTGGCTGAGCGGCGAATCCCGATGTCGCCCAAGCACGGGGAAAAATAGTGGACGCCAGGACTGCTATAGAGAGATTGTTTTACCCGCGCAGCATCGCAGTTATCGGTGCGTCGGACCAAGCCGATAAGTTTAGCGGTCGGGCGCTGAAGCATCTTCTCAAGTCTGATTTCAAAGGCGCGATTTTTCCCGTCAATCCGAATCGCAAAGAGGTCCAGGGCGTCAAGTGTTACGCGAACGTTAAGGATATTCCCGCTCAGGTTGACGTCGTGGTAGTGGTGGTCCCCAACAATCGCCTTTTTGAAGCATTGGAAGATTGCCACTTAAAAGGCGTTGGGGCGGTTTTGGTATTGAACTCCGGATTCGCCGAAGCCGGCGCAGAAGGAAAGCTTTTACAAGAAAAGCTCGCGGCCTTTGCGAAAGAGACGGGAATGCGGATGTGCGGACCTAACTGCAATGGTTACGTCAATGTTCTGGAGAAACTTATTGTCGGGACATCCGGAGCGTTCGATCGTCCGGATTTTATCTCCGGCAACATCGCTTTTCTGGTCCAAAGCGGGGGTGTCGCGGGAGTCTTATTGGATGTGGCCCAAGAGAAAAGAATCGGTTTGAGTTACTGCGTCTCGGTCGGTAACGAGGCGGATTTGGACGTGGCGGATTTTATCGAGTATCTGGCCGAGGACTCCAGGACCAAAGTGATCGGTTTGTTCGTCGAAGGAGTCCAAGACGGACCTCGCTTCCTGTCGGCACTGGAAAAAGCCAAACAGCGGGGGAAATTCGTCGTCGCATGTAAAGTGGGAAAATCCGCAAAAGGCCAAGAGGCTGCGTCAGCCCATACCGGAAAACTCGCGGGTTCTTCGCAGGTGTGGTCTCAGGCGATGAGACGGGTAGGTGTCGCGGAGGTAGCAGACATCGATGATCTTGTGGAGGCTAGTAACCTTTTAAGCAAGTTCGGCTCGTCTGGTGGAAATAACCTCGCTATCTTGACTCTCTCCGGTGGACAGGGCGTCCTGCTGGCAGATCTATGCGAAGCCCACTCGATCAAACTCCCGCCGCCATCGCCCGACTCCGCTGAAGTCCTGCAGCAGGCCTTGCCTGAATTCGCATCTCTGACGAATCCGATCGACCTCACCGGACAGGCTTCGGGAAACCCGGAGGTAGTGGAGAGGATTATCCTGGCCTTGGCAGAGGACTCTGTATTCAATGCTGTGCTTCTTGTTTTGGTGGCGAGCCCCGTTGCCGCACGTTTGTGGACTGAGCGCATTGCTAATGTTGCGGCCGATATTAAAAAGCCCATCGTGGTTCTGTGGAGCGGCGGGCGAGGGCTTGATAATTGGCGCGATCAGTTGCTGAAGGCCGGAGTGCCGGTCTTCCTGCAGGCGACTGTCTGTATCCGCTCCTTGAGCGCGTATTTCGGTATAGACAGAAAAGCCCCGGACGGCAAAGCATCGGCAAACTCCGATGGCGCTCGTAATCAAAGGGTCATTGAGTTCCTTAGAAGCAGAGTGAAGCAGGGAATTGCCGAGCCGGAGGCCAAGGAGTTGGTTAAGCTCTATGGGATTCCAGTCCCACGAGAGTTTCTTGCGCGCAGCGAGGAAGAAGCGATCGAGATGTTTCGCAGAGTGGGTGGTTCTGTGGCCATGAAGGTGATCTCGCCTAATATTCTTCACCGTTCGGATGCTGGGTTTGTTCGGCTAGGGATCTCGACGACAGAGGAGGCGGGCAATTGTTATCGTGACCTGATGAAGCTGGCCTCCTCTCTTTATCCGCACGCTCTGCTCCGAGGTGTTTTGGTACAAGAAATGGTTCGGGGGAGTCTGGAGACCTTGGCTGGCATATCCCTTGATCCACAATTCGGTCCCGTCGTTGTATTCGGCTCCGGCGGCGTGAGCGCCGAACTGCTCAACGATGTAGCCTTGCGGCTATGTCCGCTGTCGGTCGAAGATTGTTACGAGATGGTTGCAGAGACGAAGATCGGAAAGTTGTTGAGCGGATATCGCGGACGCCCCGAGGGAGACATCGAGGGGGTGGTGAGTGTGCTTATGGCGCTATCGGAGTTGGCTAGTGGCTTAGGAAGGGTAGTCAAGGAGATGGATATCAATCCGCTCATTGTCAAGGAGAAGGGCCAGGGGGTTGTGGCGGTGGACGTCAGATTGGTGGTGCCGAGTGATGTCACGGAGGGTCGCGTTTCATGGCTTTAAAGTTTGGTATTAGCTTCGCTCCCAACCATCCCAAAGAGGTGGCGGAGTGGTGCCGAGCCGCCGAGGATTGCGGGTTCGAGCGTGTGGGGCTCGTGGATTCCCAGTCCATTTACCGCGAGGTCTATGTAAGTTGCACGGCTGGCGCTCAGGCGACCCAAACCGTGAAGATTGGTCCGAGAGTAACAAACGCGTTGACGCGCCATCCGACGGTGACTGCCGCGGCCTTGGTGAGCATGGCTGAATTAGCCCCGGGCCGGATATTCGCCGGCGTAGGAACGGGGGATAGCGCCCTGATCAACATAGGCCTGCGGCCGATCAAGCTCGGTGCCTTGGGGGAGTTTGTAAAGTGTATTCGCGGCCTGATGCGGGGCGAGCGAGTTTTGTACCAAGGATCTGAGCTTCATCTAACGTGGAGTGGAACAGACATGCCTATCTATGTCTCCGCTCATGGTCCGAAGACTCTCGAATTCGCAGGGCAGCACGCGGATGGCGTCATCTATGGTGATGGGGTGGGAGAGGAGATCGTAAAGGATGCGTTGACGGCCGTGGCCGCGGGAGCCGCCAAAGCCGGTCGGCGTGTGGAAGACTTGGATATTTGGTGGGGCTTATGCGGCAACGTCGGCGACACTAGGGAAGAAGCAATGAAGCAGATCAAAATGCTTCTCGCGGCGAAGGCTAACCACTTGGCGCGATTTCCCGATCAGAATAAACACGTTCCGCCTGAATTTAGAGAAGTGCTGGAGCGAATCCACAAAGGTTACAGTTATCTCGAACATCAAAAACCGGGTGAGACAACCAACACCCGACTGGTCAATGAGAGCGGGTTGGAAAACTATTTGGCCGGCCGCTACGCGATCGTCGGAACTCCGGATGATTGTCTCATGCGGTTGCGAGAGCTGGAACAGATGGGAGTCCGTAAGATTTGGTTGAACGTCCACTTCGAGGACAAGATCGGCTTCATGAAAAAATGGAGTCGAGAGGTGATGGCCAAGATTAACTGAGGCCTTTCGACGCATCGCAGCAGGAGGTCGCCATGTCTGGTCTTTTGATTGTCGCCATTTTACTCATCAGCGTCACAACTGTTTTCGCAGACGACCCCGAGCGGATCGCAAAGGCCAAAACCGAGGGGCAAGTGGTTTTCTACAGCACGATGGGAATTGATACGGTCCGGCCGGTCACGCTTGCGTTCGAGAAGAAATTTCCGTTCCTCAAGGTGGAGGTTCTGAGGTTGAACTCGGAAAGGGTGTTCAACCGGGTGATGATAGAACACCAAACAGGTAAGGTTCATGCCGACGTCGTGAACCTATCCGTGATGCCGTTGTTGAAGGCGAAGCGAGTGCTTGCCCCGTATCGATCGCCGGAAATGAAAGCGTTCCCCGAGAAATTCAGGGATACAGACGACACGTGGACCGGCCTCGTCGGCAACTACGTCGTCATGGGTTACAACAGCAAACTCGTGCCTGAAGCCACCACTCCTAAAGATTGGTCCGACCTCACGCAGCCTCGGTGGAAGGGCAGAATGGCGATGGATGTCGAGGATTACGATTGGTTCGGAGCGATGCTAGAATATTTTGGGCCAGAAAAGGGCAGGCGTTTGATGCAAGGGATTGCCAAGCAGGAGCTTAGCTGGCGCAAAGGCCACTCTTTGTTGGCGCAGCTCGTTGCTGCGGGAGAATTCTCTATGGCGCTTCTCTACGCGCACAGGACGCAATTGACCAAGGATAGAGGGGCTCCGATTGACTGGGTCAAAACATCGAAGCCCATCATCGTGTCCCAAAATGCCGTGGCGATTCTGGAGAAAGCTCAGCGGCCCAACGCGGCCCGCTTGCTGGTTGACTTCTTGATGTCGGAAGCCGGGCAGAAACTGCTCTATGAGGGCGGACAGATCCCTCTTCGATCGCGCGCTGTTCCGGCGAGCTCGCCGCTGGCCGCGGAGTCGTTGGATCTTCATCCCGTGTCGGGTCAGGTTATGGAACGCTTCGAGCAACACAAGAAAGACTTCAACGCGATCTTTGGCGTCAGGCAATAATCGTCATCACATGAAAACCATTCAGGAGGAGGAAAGAGGAAGAAAATGGATAAAGTAAAATTTCCCTATCGGTCGGCGCGTCACTTGGCCTTGCTTCATGTTGTCGGGGAAAGCGGATCATGGAAGAAACAAGGCCTTGCAGTGGAATACGATTTTTATGTAGACCCCGAGGAGGCCCATCAACTTTTGAAAAAAGGCAAAGTTCAATTTATCGGCGGCAACCATATCACCCCTTACATTAAGCGCGCCACGGGGGACGATTGGATTTATGTCGGCCAGACGGCGAATTACATTGGCCAGGCGATCGTCGTCAAGAAAGAAAGCAAGATCCGGAAATTGGAAGATTTACGCGGCAAAACTCTGGGCGCCAAGGGAACGGGCGGTCCGCACACGTGGCTAAATGCTTGGCTGACATTACAAAAGAGCGGTCTGGAAAAGGCGGTGAAGATTGAACGCGTCTTCAAAAAAGGCCGGGTATGGAAAGGCGTTCAGGCGGGCGATTATGACGCGGCTATCGTCGGCCGTCCTGACGATCTGGGTGCAAGAAGAGACGGGCTGCGAACCATTCCGTTACCCTTGCTTCCCATGATTGTTTTCACCACGGTCTCTACGACCGGCGCTTTTGTCCGAGAGAACGGCGACTTGATCAAAAGATTTTTGAAAGGTCTGGGCGATGGCATCAAATATTTTAAAGCCAACAAAAAGAAAGCCACGGACATCTTAAGCTCCACGCTGCCAAAAGAGAGAGGTGGAGGCGACAAAGAAATGATCGAGTATTACTACCGGGATTTGACGGAGACGCTGACCGAGACTCTCTA
>Ga0210377_10001484_pt1 | contig 21472 bp, 19 predicted proteins | sample PLM4_65_b1redo_FD_155480 | JGI IMG/M metagenome (GOLD analysis project Ga0210377, IMG submission 155480) | Groundwater sediment microbial communities from an aquifer in East River, Colorado, USA - PLM4_65_b1 redo | ecosystem: Environmental > Terrestrial > Soil > Riparian zone | place: USA: East...
CTGGGCACCGCGATCACGCTCGGCTTCGCCGTTCCCGGGTCGGCCCTGGCGGTGGCCGTCCTGCTCGCCTATGGCGGCTGGCTGCGCGACACGTTGGCGATCATCCTGGTGGCCTACGTCGCGAAGTTCTGGGCCCTCGGCCATCGCCAGCTGGCCGGATCCGTCGAGCGGCTGCCGGGCGACCAGGTCCGGGCCTCCCGAGCCAGCGGCGCCGGCGCGCTGGACGCCTTCCGATCGGTCGTCGTGCCGGCGCTGCGCCCGTCGATCATCGCCGCCTGGCTGGTCGTCTTCGTGTTCGCCCTCCACGAGCTGACCATGTCCAGCCTGCTGTACGGTCCGGGCAACGCGACCCTCGCCGTGATCGTCCTGAACGTCCAGCAGCTTGGTGACCCGACGATCACGGCGGCCATGGCGGTGCTCCTGGTCGGGGTCGTGGCGCTGGCCGCGATCCCGCTCGCGATCGCCGGTTTCGGCCGGGAACCGACAACCCGTCCCGGTGGTGGGGCATCGTGACCGGCCGACCCGATCCCACCGTCGGCGGCCGGCCGGACCCGGCGGTCAGCTGCCGCGGCCTGACCATCGCCTACGGGCCGACGGCGGTGGTTTCCGATCTCGATCTCGAGGTCGGGCGCGGCGAGATGCTGGCGCTGCTCGGGCCGAGTGGCTGCGGCAAGACGACGATCCTCTCGGCGCTGGCCGGGTTCCTGCCGGTCGCGTCCGGCGAGATCCGGATCGGCGGCCGGGTCGTCGCCGACGCGCGCCGCCAGCTGGCGCCGGAGCGCCGGGACGTCGGCGTCGTCTTCCAGGGGTACGCGCTCTGGCCGCACCTCGACGCGCTCGACACGGTTGCGTATCCCTACCGCCGACGCGGTATCGGCACCGCGGAGGCCCGCCGGCGTGCCGCCGCGATCCTCGAGCTCCTCGGGATCGCCGGGCTCGCGGCCCGCCGGCCGGCGGAGCTGTCCGGCGGCGAGCAACAGCGCGTCGGTCTCGGGCGGGCGCTGGCGCGCGAGGCGAGCGTCTACCTGTTCGATGAGCCGACCGCGCACCTCGACGCCAACCTGCGCGACCGCCTCCAGCTCGAGATCGCGGAGCATCGCCGGCGGTCCGGGGCCGCCGCCATCTACGCCACCCACGACACGGCCGAGGCGCTCGCGATCGCCGACCGGGTGGCGCTGCTCCGCGCGGGCCACCTGGTCCAGGAAGGAACGCCGGCCGACGTCTACGAGCGACCCGTCGACCTGTGGGCGGCGCGACTGACCGGGCTCGCCTCGATCGTCGAGCTGACGCTCCCCGCCGATGTCGATCCCGGCAGCCGCAGTGGGTCCCCCGGCCCGACCCCGGCCGGCGTCGCCGGCGCCGACCAGGCGCCGCTCCTCTCGACCGGCCGCCCGATCGCGGCGGGTCTCGTGCGCGCCATCGTCCGGCCGGACTGGGTCCGGCTCGGAGGAGCCATCCCGGGGAGGGTCGTGACGGTCGCCTTCCGCGGCGCCCACACCGACTATCGCCTGGCGACCCCGGCCGGCACGATCGACCTGCGCGCCGGTGGGCCACCCACCGCTGCGCTGGGGGAGCCCGTCGGCTGGTCGCTCGATCGCGTGTGGGTCCCCGTGGAGGCGATCGGCGGCGACTGACTCTCGGCCCATGGCCGGGTGACGGGCGGCACTGTCCGACCGCGGGCGCCCGCGCGATGCTCTGGGCATCCGGACCCCGCCCCTGGCGCGGTTCCCTTCCCCGGGCTGGGGGCCTGGTCCGGTAGGATGCGGCCGATGACCACCGGCCGTGTCTTCAGGCGCGCAGCCGCCCCCGATCCCCCGATCGCCGTCGAGGCGTCCGGCTGCACCATCCGCGACGCCGACGGTCGCGAGTACCTCGATGCCGCCGGCGGCGCCATCGTGGTCAACGTCGGCCACGGGCGCCGCGAAGTGGTCGACGCGATGGCCGCCCAGGCGGCCCGTCTCGCCTACGCTCACGGGAGCGTCTTCACCAACGAGCCGCTCGAGGCGTACGCGACGGCAGTCGCCCGCCACCTGCCGCTCGACGGCGCGGCGATCTACCCGGTGTCGGGCGGCTCGGAGGCCATCGAAACGGCGCTCAAGCTGGCGCGCGCCTACCACCTGGCGCGGGGCGAGACGGAGCGCTGGATCGTGTTCTCGCGCTGGGGGAGCTACCACGGCAACACGCTCGGTGCCCTCGACCTGTCCGGCCGCAAACCCCTCCGCCGGCCGTACGAGGGCTGGCTGGGGCGATTCCGTCACGTGTCCGCGGCCTATCCGTACCGGGCCGGCCTCGCCGGGGCCAACGCGCTCGGTTCCACCGCCGAGCTGGCCGCGGAGCTCGATCGCGCGTTCGACGCCGCGGGTCCCGGAACCGTCGCGGCGTTCGTCGCGGAGCCGATCGTCGGGGCCACGCTGGCCGCCGCCGTCCCGCCCGACGACTACTGGCCGGCCATCGCCGAGGTCTGCCGCCGGCACGGCGTGCTCCTGATCGCCGACGAGGTGATGACCGGGTTCGGGCGGACCGGGCGCTGGTTCGGGCTCGACCACTGGGGCGTCCGCCCCGACCTGCTGGTGGCGGCCAAGGGAGCGACATCGGGCTACTGGCCGTTCGGGTTCGTGGCGGCCTCGGACGAGATCCACGCTACGGTGGCCGGCGCCGGCGGGTTCATCCACGGGTTCACCTATTCGCACGGGCCGGTGGCGGCCGCGGTGGCCGGCGCCGTCCTGGACATCCTCGAGACCGAAGGCCTCGTCGAGGCGAGCGCGGCGAAGGGGGAGCGGCTCCTGGCCGGGCTCGGGGCCCGGCTCCACGACGATCCGCATGTCGGCGATGTGCGCGGCCGAGGCCTGCTGGTCGGCGTCGAGCTGGTCGCCGACCGAGTCACGCGGGCACCCTTCCCGAGATCGGCGCGGATCACCGAGGGCGTCGTACGCGCCGCGCGCGATCGCGGGCTGCTGGTCTACTCGGGGACGGGCAACGCCAACGGGATCGACGGCGACACGATCCTGCTCGGTCCGCCGTTCATCGTCAGCGACGCCGAGCTCGACCGGATCGTCGAGACGCTCGCCGTGGCCATCGAGGCCGTGGCCGTCGCCGACCCCGTCGTCTAGGTGTCGGGGCGTCCTGTCGCCTCGGCCGGGTGGGTCCGCTCGCGGTAGGCGACCGCGAACATGGCCGGTAGCCAGGGCGCCCAGACCATGTTGAGGACCACGCCGGCGATCAGGTAGGTGGCGAACCCGAGGTCGAACGAACCAGCCGACAGCCCCACCGCGAAACCGGCGACGGTGGCGACGGTGGCGATCACGAGCCCCTGGAGGAGCAGGAAGCCGGCGATCGCGAGGCCGAGCCGGACCCGGATCCCCCGGGTCACCTGCGCCGTCCGAGCCAGGCCCGACCCAACACCCAGGGCCTCGACCAGGACCACGGGGACGTACAGCGCCCAGCGGACCGCGAGCAGGACGATCCCGACCGCCACCACGACGGCGAGCACCCCGAGCAGGCTGCCGACCAGGACGCTCCGGGGCGAACCGGTCGCCCCCACCCAGGCCTGGACGTCGGGCGATGCCTGGAGGGCGATCGACAGCCACGAGACGACCGCCCAGCCGACGCCCAGGCCGACGATCGGGAGGACCAGGCCAACCCGCGCCGCCACGAGGCGAACCGCGAACAGGACCGGGATGGGGCGGCCCGCGGCGAGCGACAGAGCGAGGGCGGTCAGCGCCGCCATCCCGACCAGCCCGATCGCGCCGCCGAGACCGGCCCCGATCGCGGTCAGGGCGGAGGGATCGGACAGCGGGACCATCACGTCACGGAGTCGGTCCTCCAGTTCGGCCTGGAGGGCCTCCTGGTCGGCGAACCGGTAGGTCTCCGGATTGGCCAAGACGCGTTCGAAGTAGTCCGTCATCACCTCGACCATGCCCCGGGTCATGGTCGTCGCCCACAGGATCGAGGGGAGCGCCAGCAGGGTCTGGAGCAGGCCGCTGATCGTCGCCACGATCAACAGGCGTCTCGGGGCGGATCGGTAGAGGCGCCAGCCCGCCCGGATCAGCCGGCCGGGACCGAACGGGTCGGCTTCCTGCTGGGACCAGTACGAGCGTCCGGCCGGTTCGTCGGGCGGCGTCGGCCGCTGCCAGCCACTCACCGGCGGCGGACGCCGCGTCCCAGGTCGCGAAGGAGGAGGCCCGCCCCGAGCGCCACCAAGAGTACCGGCACGAGGAGGTCGCCGGCCGCCGGGCTGCTGATGTTGACGCCGCCGACGAGGGCAAGCAGCCCACCGAACCAGAGCTGCCAGCCCCACCCGCCGCCGGTCGCCGCGCGAACCGAGGCGATGAACAGGAAGGCGACGCCGAGACTGAACGTACCGAGCCCGTCGGCCTCGACGCCTGCGGCGTTGAGCAGCGCCGGGGCCGCGAGGGCGGTGATGATCGCGCCGGCATACAGGGAGCCGGTGCCGCGATCGATCGCCCACCTGACCAGGAACGCGAGCCCGATCGCGAGGACGAGCAGAGAGCTCGCCGACTCCAGCTCGGGATACGCCTGCCGCGCCAGCAGCAGGCCGCCAAAGACGAGCAGGAAGATGCCGATCCACGGCAGGCCCGGCCGGCGGCTGTCGTCCGGGCCCCACTCCCACTGGTGCACGTGCATGCCGCCCGGGCGCGGCGGTCGGCCGCCGCTGTCCTGGCCCAATCGTGTCAGCGGGTCTCGTTCGTCCACGTGCGCCTCCTGCCGGTCAGTATCCACGCTCCGGATCGACCGGGTTGAGCAACGGCTCGCCCGCCAGGTAGCGGCGGGCGTTCTCGATCACGAGATCGTCCCGGAACTGCGACGTCGCGCCGGACACGTGCGGGCTGATCATCACGTTCGGTACGTCCCAGAGCGGACTGTCCGGTGGGAGTGGCTCGTCGTCGACCACGTCGAGAACGGCCCCGGCGAGCCGCCCGCCGCGAAGGGCGTCGAGCAGCGCCGGCTCATCGACGAGGCCACCGCGCGACACGTTGATCAACCAGGCCGTGGCGGGCAGCGCGGCGAGCACGGCGGGACCGACGATGTGCCGCGACGCGGCCGTCAGCGGCAGGGTGAGGACGAGGTAGTCGGCCTCGCCGGCCACCTCGACCAGGGCGTCCACGCCGACGATCCGCTCCGGGATGGTGCCCGTCGGATCGCCGGTGCCGGGGACCCGGTAGGAGGTGTCCACGCGCAGGTCGGGACGCGGCTTGACCGCGAGGATGCGCAGCCCGAGCGCCGCCAGCTGGCGCGCCACCTCCCGCCCGATCGAGCCGTATCCGACCAGCACCGCCGTCCTGCCCCGGGCGATCGCGGCCACCGGCTCGTCGTCGACCGGCCAGTGGTGGGAGGCCTGGTCGGCGGCCCACCGGGCGAGTGGCTGGTTGATCCGCAGGATGGCACCGCTGACGTACTCGCCCATCGGGACCGCGAAGACGCCCCGGGCGTTGGTGACCAGCAGGCCCTGCTTCCACGGTGGGTCCGCCGCCAGATGGTCGACGCCGGCCGATCCCACCTGGAGCCAGCGCAGGCGGGGGACCCGGCTCAGATCGCTCGGCGCACGCCGCCCGACGATGACCTCGAGCGCTGGATCCGCCAACGCGTCGAAGTCGAACTCGGCGTCCGCGCTGACGTCGACGACCTCGAGCGTCGGCGACAGCGCTCGAAGGCGGGCGACCGATTCGGGTTGCATCCGGGCGTGGAGGAGGAGCCGCATCCACCTACGATACGGCGATCCGGGGCGGCCAAACCGGCCGCCGCCGGATCTGCGCTCAGGAACCCGCGAGTCGCGGCGCCGGGTCCGACCGCGGCGCATCGTCGATCGGATCGTCGTCCTCGACGTGGCTGAACCCGAGCCGATCGACCAGTCGCCCCAGGATTCCCGGCGCCCACCAGTTCCAGCGGCCCATCAGCCGCATCGCGGCAGGCACGAGCAGGACCCGGATGATCGTGGCATCGACCGCGACCGCGATCGCCATCCCGACGCCGATGCTCTTGATCGTGATCACCTCGGCCAGGGCGAACGCCGCGAAGACGGTGATCATGATCAGGGCCGCCCCGGTGATCACCCCGGCCGTCCGGGCGAGTCCCTCGGCGACCGATGCCCGGTTGTCGCCGGTCCGCCGATAGGCCTCCTGGATCCGCGACAGCAGCAGGACCTCGTAGTCCATCGACAGGCCGAAGATCACGCTGAACATGATGATCGGGTTGCCCGCGATGGTGTAGCCGAGCGGTTCGAAGGCCAGCACGTTGGACAGGTTGCCGTCCTGGAAGATCCAGACGAGCGCCCCGAAGCTGGCGCTGATCGAGAGCAGGGTCATGATCACCGCCTTGAGCGGCAGGATCACGGACCCGAACAGCAGGAACAGGATCGCGCCGCTGACGATGAGCGTCAGGCCGACGGCCCAAGGGGCGCGCTCGCCCTGCGAGACCAGGAAGTCGTTCGCCGTCGCCGCGCTCCCGCCGACCTGGGTGGTGATCCCGTCCCCGGGCTCGAGGTCGCGGATGACCGGGATCAGGTCCGTGGCAGCCGGTTTGGCCGGAGCGATCGGGCTGATCGCGTCGAGCCGGATGGTCGACCCGCGGACGTAGCGGTCGAGCAAGGCGGTCAGCAGGTTGCCGATCGGAGCCGGCATCGGCTCATCCATGTGGGCGTAGAGCGCGGCAACCTGTGCCGGTTCCAACGGCGTGCCCGTCTCGGGATTGACGATCGAGAACGGTCCTTCGACGCGATCGATCCCATCGAGCTGGCTCAACCGATCGGCGTAGGCCATGATCGCTTCGATCGTGGCGGGGTCCGTCGGCGAGCCCGGGACGTCCGCGAGGATCACGATCGGGGTCGTCTCGCCCGGCGCGAATTCGGTCTGGAGCGCGACGTACGCGTCGCGGCTCTCGACGCCAGCCGGGTAGATCTCGGCGCCGGGCACGCCCTGCTCGAGGCGCAGGACCGGGCTCCCGGCGATCAGCAGGACGGCCAGGGTCGGGACGAGGACCGCGATCGGCCGGCGCATCACGGCATGGGCCAGTCGCTCCCAGCGCGAGGAGGGGGTCGGGTCGGTCAGGTCGGACGCGCCGCGGAGCCGGCGAACGAGCCCGCCCAGGCTCAGCGCGTTGACCCGCGGTCCGAGCATGCCGAGGACGGCGGGCAGGAACGTCAACGCGAAGGTGACCGAGCAGAGCACGACGAGCGCGCCGGCGATCCCGATCGAGCGGATGGCGGGCGCCTCGAACAGGAGGAGCCCGGACAGGCCGACGGCCACGGCGATGCCACTGAACGCGATCGCCTTGCCGGCCGTCCCGATCGCCCGTTCGACCGCCTCCCCGACGGTCCTGCCGCGCCGCAACTCCTCGCGGTACCGGCTGACGATGAACAGCGAGTAATCGATCGCCAGGGCGAGCCCGAGCATGGTCGCGATGTTCAACACGAAGATGCTCATCTCGACCTGTTGCGCGACCAGGTAGATCAAGGCGAGGCTGCTGGGGATCGCAAGCCCGGCCACCAGCAGCGGCATGCCCGCCGCGACCACCGAGGCGAACACCAGGATCAGGACCAGCGCCGCGATCGGCAGCGACACGACCTCGGCCTTCTGGAGGTCCTCCTCGGACTGCACCGCCGAGTCCCTGGTGATCGGGCCGTATCCGGTGAGCTGATACGTGAAGCCCGCGGGCGGCGCGATCGCGGCTCGAATGTCGTCCACGACGGCGACCGACTCCTCGTCCGTCACATTGAGCTGGATCAGGACATACGCCGCGTCGCCCGACTCGCTGACGAACCGGCGATCGCCGGTCTCCGCGTAGCCGACCACCCCGCTGACCTGGGGACCGCCGGCCAGCCCGGCCACCGCGACCGCGATCGCGTCCTGGAACGGCGTCCCGCTCGCATCGGCACCCGGCGCGTCCGAGCGGAAGACGGCGATGACGGCGCTCTTGCCTGCGCCGTACTGCGTGTCGAGCCGGTCCGACACATCGGCCGACTCGGAGCTGAGATCGAGCCAGCCGCCCGAGCTCAGCGCCGACGAGGTCTGCGTGGCGAGGCTCCCCGCCGCGACCGCGACGAGGATGGCCAGCAGCGCCACGGGCCGGCGAAAACGGTAGACGAAGGCTCCCCATCGGCTGAACACGGGACGTCCCTTTCTGGCGGCGTAAGGTCGCAACCATAGAGAATGAGTATTCGTCTTGTCAAGCCGCGAAGCTTGCAACGTGCATGAAGGGACGGTAGAGTGCTGGAAGCGAACGTTCGTTTTCAGGAGTCACGGGTGCCACGCATCACCGCCGCCCACGAGCAGGAAGTCCGGGACCGCATCGTCGCCGCGGCCGTCCGGGTCTTCAGTGACAAGGGCTTCCACAGCTCGACCATCGCGGACGTCTGCCGGGAGAGCGGCCTGTCCGTGGGGGCCATCTACACCTACTTCGCGAGCAAGGAAGCCCTGTTCCGCCAGAGCTGCGACCTGATCGCGGCGCGCGGACTCGAGGAGCTCGCCGAGCGGCTGGCCGGCGCCAGCCATACGGCCGAGCGGATGGCCATCGCGATCGAGCTCTACATCGAGACGATCGACGAGTACGCCGGTGCACCCGGCCAGATCTCACTCGTGCAGGCGTGGGCCGAGGCCGATCGAGAGCCGGGTGTCCGCGAGATGCTGGCGGCCCGGCGCGAACGGCTGGTAGGCGCCGGCCAGGTCCTGGTGTACCAGGGCATCTCGGCTGGGGAGCTGCCCCCCTGGATCGACGTCGACGCCGTGACGAGGGCCTTCCTCGCCCTCCTCGATGGGTTGCTGCTCCAGCGGATCGAGGCTGGGGGCGCCTATCGACCGGCCGATCTGCGACGGCGGGCGGGAGCCATGGTGGAGCTGATCCTCGCTGCCGTACGGGCCACCCCTCCGGGTGCCGCGGACACGGCCCGGTCGGCGGACGCACCAGGCGCGGTCGGGTCCGCCGAGGCTGCCCCGACGGCGTAGCATCGGGCCGATGGCGCACATCCAGACCGTCCTCGGACCGATCGAGCCAGGTTCGATCGGGTTCACCCTGCCGCACGAGCACACCCAGATCGCGTTGTGGCAGATCGAGGGCCGCTGGGATTACTGGCAGCTGACCCGCGACGAGCCACTCATCCTCGAGGAGCTCGCCAGGTTCGGGGCGGCCGGCGGCACCGGCCTGGTCGACCTGACGTTGCCGGGCGTGGGGCGCGACCCGCTCTGGCTGCGCCGTCTCGCCGAGGCGAGCGGCCTCCACCTGGTGATGGGCTGCGGCTGGTACCGGACCGCCCATTACCCGCCCGAGGCGAGGATCGATCGGCGCTCGGTGGACGACCTGGCCGACGAGCTCGTGCGCGAGGCCGAGGTCGGCGTGGGCGACACCGGCGTCCGGCCCGGGATCATCGGTGAGATCGGAACGGACAAGCCATGGATCTCCGCGCTGGAGGAACGCGTCCACCGCGCCGTGGCCCGGGCCGCTTCGCGGACCGGGCTGGCCATCTCGACGCATGCCGTGCTGTCGCCGGTCGGCCTCGACCAGCTGCAGATCTTCGACGAGGAGGGTGCCGACCTCTCGAGGGTGGTCATCGGTCACGCCGACTCGTATCCCATCCTCGACCACTACCTGGCGATCATCGGGCGCGGTGCCAACGTGGAGTTCGATTTCCTGGGCATGCGCTTCACGCCGACCGAGCGCCACGGTGAGGCTCGGGTCGTGGACCTGATCTGCGAGCTGCTCTCGCGCGGTCACGCCGGCCGCATCCTCCTGAGCCAGGACGTCTGCCACGATTCGCAGCTCGTTCGCTACGAGGGCAACGGCTACGCCTACCTCAGCGATGCGTTCCTGCCGCGCCTGCGCGGGGCCGGCGTCTCGGAGGCCGAGATCGAGACGATGACCGTGCAGAACCCGCGGCGGCTGCTGACGATCGGCTGATCGCCGACCGCGCTCCGGTCAGGCCTCGAGCGTCGCCTCGACGGTGATGGCCACGTTGCCGATCAGCGCCCTGCTGATGGGGCAGCCGGTCCTGGTCTGCTCCGCGGCCGCCGCGAAATCGGCGGCCGAGATCCCGGGCACCTTGCCGCGGACGGTCAGGGCGCTCGACACGACGCTCCAGCCCGCCTCGAGCTTGTCGAAGGTGACCTCGGCCGACACCTCCAACCGCTCGGGTGCGGCCCCCGCGCGAACGAGCGTACCGGACAGCGCCATCGCGAAGCACGACGAATGGGCGGCCGCGACCAGCTCCTCTGGGCTCGTCTTGCCGTCCGACGCCTCGGTCCGGGCGGCCCAGGACACCGCGAGATCGTTGAACGCCCCGGACGACCGGCCGCTGACGACGCCCGAACCGGTCGACAACGGGCCGGTCCAGGTGGCCTCGGCCCGGCGGATGGCTGCCATGCTGACACTCCCTTCGCAATCTCGGTGGGTGGGCATCGTCCCACACCGAACCCCGATCGGGTGCCACGGCAGGGGCAGGGCGGGACGGACCGTGGGCCCGGTCCGGCCCTGTCACCGGTACCAAGGCACCACCGGCTTTGTGACGCATAGCCCATACCGGCGGTCCTCCGCTGCCCCGACTATCGTGCTGTGCCCAACGCCGCCCGTCGTCTCATCGCCGTCCTGTTCGCGGGGCTCATGCTCGTCGGCATGGCCGGGCCGGTCGCCGCGGCGCTCCCGGTCTTCGACCTCACGACGCTCGTCCAGGCCGAGAGCGACCTGGGGCTCCTGATCAACCGCGAGCGCACGGCCCAGGGGCTGGTCGAGCTCCAGCTGGACCCGGATGCGATGGCGATCGCCCGACAGCGGGCCGAGACCATGGCCGCCGCCGACGTCCTCAGCCACCAGAACCCGGACGGCACCAACGTGTTCGATGCCATCGTGGCGTCCGGCATCCCCTGGTTTGGTGCGGGCGAGATCATCGTCTGGAACAACTACCCGGCCGCGACCGACTCGACGGCGCAGGCCGTTGCCGCCTGGCTGGGCTCGCCCTCGCACCGCTCGCTCGTGCTGTCGAGTGACTACAACTACGTGGGATTAGGCGCCGCAATCTCGCCGGTGAGCGGAAGGCGCTACTACGCCGGCGTCCTGCTCAAGCGAACCGACCGGACGGCGGCATGGGCGCAGGCGCAGACCACCACGACGCGGATCGTCGACGCGACCCACACGCGGGTGACCGTCCGCTGGACCGGCGGCGACCCGCGCCTCCAGGTGCTCACCGCGGGGCTTCGCGACTACGAGGTGCAGCGGCGGGTCGTAGGTGGCTCCTGGCGCGCCCTTGGGTTCCGCACCACGACCAGCGTGACCGAGACGCTGCCGTCGGCCAGGACCTACGAGTACCGGATCCGGGCGCGCGATCGCGCCGGCAACCGCGGTGCCTGGGCGCTGGTCACGGTCAGGGCCTGACCCGGCCACCACGGCCGAGTCGTGAGCGGATTGACGTGGCCAGCGAGCGATCCGAACCGCCGCGTGGAAGTGCGATCCGACTGGCCCCGTTGAGTGCCGCATGCGCGACAAGCGCCGTCGCCAGCGCTCCCGCGAACCCATCGGTTCGGGCCGGGTCGAAGCCGTCCTCCCACCACCAGCCGGCGACCCGGAGTATTCCCGTCTTGCGCTCCATGCGCGGCTCGACGCGGCCGACCAGCCGATCGCCGAAGAGCACCGGCAGGACGTAATACCCCCAGCGGCGCCGGGCGGCCGGAACGTAGACCTCCCAGACGTAGTCGAAGTCGTAGAGCGAGCGCAGGAACTGGCGATCCCAGACCAGCGGATCGAGCGGCGCGAGCAACGCCACCGCCGGATCGGTCGGGCCCGCTACTGCGCCGAGCAGGCCGAGCTCCTCGGCCAGGACGAACCGCTCGCCGCGGACGCCGTCGACGGCGACCGGCACGAGCCGGCCCGCTTCGACCAGCTCGGCCAGCAGCTCCGCACGACTCGGCCCCGGGCCCTGGGCCGGGCGACCGGCGGGCGCCGTCCCGTACCAGAGCTCGGCACTCCCCGAGCGCCCGAGGAGGCCATGCGCCCGGTAGCGCGACAGGAGCTTGTGACGGCGCTGCTCCCGCTCGGGCGGCCGCTCGGCGAGGAGGCTCGCCGGGAAGAGCCGTTCGGCCAGGTCGTACACCCGCCGGTTGCCGTCGCGGCGGGCCAATCCGAGGATCCCGGCCTCAGCCAACGCCTCGAGGATCGCCCGGACCGGGTTGGTCGGGCGCCAGTACCAGTCGATCGCCGCGCGGGGCTCGACATCGGTGGCCGACAATGGGCCGTCGCGCCGGATCCGTTCCAGCAGCTCGCCCATCAGGGCGGCATGCTCTCGGAAGGCGGCGGGTCCGTGCGCGGCGAGGTTCTGGTCCCAGCTCACCCGGTACCAGGGCAGTTCCGAGGTCGGCAGCAGCGAAAGGCCCTTGTTGTAGGCCTCGAACAGCCGCCGATCGCGATACAGCAGGTCGTCGGTCCAGGCCCGTCGGTAGCCGGCGATCCGTGCCGCGAGGACGAGGTCGTGGTTGCGCCCGGTCACGTCGAGCGGATCGAACTGGAGCGATCCCAGCCGCTCGACGACGCGCATCACGGAGGCGGGCTCAGCAGGTAGCGTGCGCGGCGGCAGGAGCAGGTGCCGAGTGGCCAGGAACCGTCGTGCGGAGGCCCGGTCGATGGGCTGGGGGGAGGCCACCGGGCGATGGTACGGGACGGGACGGGCCGACAGGGAGCGTCTGCTGACACCCTCTCGAAACGGCGTTCGGCAGCCGCGGTGGACTCGCCGCGAGGGGTCCGGGCGTATCCTTGCGGACGTCACAAGTCGCACGACGGAGGGCCGCCCGATGCCTGAGTTCACCGTCAAGGAGGTCCGCCTGCCGGAGCTCCACCTGCCCGAGATCAAGCGCGATGAGATCGTCCGCTCCCTGTCGGGCGTCCGCCCGCCCGAGGTCGTCCTGGCCCGGGCGAGACAGACGACGATCAAGGTCCCGGCCGTCAACCTGTCCGGCTCCGATGTCGGCAGGATCCTGGCCGCCGCCGCCACCGTCGCCCGACTCGTCCGTCCTGCCCCGAGTCGGAGCGCCCGGTTCGGTCGCGCGTTCGGGCGCCGAGCAACGTCCCCGCTGACGCGGATCGTGCAGCCCCGGCGGCGCCGGTCGCGCTGGCCGTTGGTCATCGGCGGCATCGTCATCCTCGCCTTGGGCGCGTGGGCCATCCTCCGGCGTCCGGACGTGCGTCGACGGGTCGATGCCGCGGCCCGGGATGCCCGGACCAGGATCGACGAGCTGCGCGGCGCTGACCGGACCACGGTCGTGGAGTCGCCCGAACTGGTCGCGCAGACCGCACACGGGGGCGGGCCGGTCGGTGGTGCCGGCGCGTCCGAGTCGGTCCCGTCCGCCCCGCCCGTGGTCGAGGAACCCGGCAGCTCGATCTGATCCCGGCACCGTGGTGCGCGCCAGGGATGAGGGGTCGGATCAGACTCTTGCCAAGCAGGGGCCGACGCAGCACTCTTGCGGCTGCACACGAACAGGACAGGGGGGAGGGTAGGGTGAAGCGGCTGTCACGGTCCAACGTGCCCGCCTCTCATTCCGGGAGCCAGCGGCAGGCCGGCGGGGCGATGGCGGTCCTCGACGCCTCGTCCAATGCGATCCTTGCGGTCGACGCATCCGGTCTGGTCACCTACCTGAATTCGCAGACCGAGGCGACATTCGGATACTCGCGCGACGAGTTGCTGGGCCAACCGGTCGAGCGGCTTATCCCGGGTGGGGCGAGCCAACGACACGTCGCCGAACGGAACAGCATGTTCGAGCGGCCCCGGGCTCGTGCGCTTGGGATGGGGTTCGACCTGGCCGGGCGTCGCAAGGACGGCACCGAGTTCCCGGTCGAGATCAGCCTGACCCCAGTCCAGTTCGACGACGGCATGCAGATCTTCGCGACCGTGGTCGACATCACGGCGCGCAAGGCCGCCGAGAGCCAGCTGCTCCAGGCCCAGAAGCTCGAGTCGATCGGCCGGCTCGCCGGCGGGATCGCGCACGACTTCAACAACGTCCTCTTCGCGATCAAGGGCTACGCTGAGCTGCTGACCGAGGACCTCGGCCCGGCCCGCCGCGACCGGTTCGACCCGGACGAGGCCCTGCGCAGCGTCGAGGCGATCAACAGCGCGGCGACCAGGGCCGCCTCCCTGACCGCGCAGCTCCTCGCGTTCAGCCGGCGCCAGGTCGTCCGGCCAGAGATCCTTGAACTGAATGCCGCCGTGGCCAACATCGAGCCGATGCTGCGGCCGTTGATCGGTGCGCACGTGGCGCTCGTGGTGCGGCCCGCGCCAGGCACCGGCCGGTTGCGCGCGGATCCCAGCCAACTCGATCAGATCCTGGTCAACCTCGTGATCAATGCGCGGGACGCGATGCCGGACGGTGGCACGATCACGATCGACACGGGCAACGTCGACCTTGATGACGCCTACGCCCTCAGGCATCTCGAGGTGGTCCCGGGCCCGTACGTCTACCTGACCGTCTCGGACACCGGGCTCGGCATGGACGTCGAGACCCGCGAGCACATCTTCGAGCCGTTCTTCACGACCAAGGAGCTCGGCCACGGCACCGGGCTCGGGCTGGCGACCATCTACGGGGTCGTCCACCAGGCTGGTGGGCATATCTGGCTCTACTCGGAGCCCGGCCTCGGGTCGACCTTCAAGCTCTACTTTCCGCGGGTCGACGCCCCGGCGTCGGCCGCCCACCCGGCCGCCAACGCCCCGGCCGAAGCCGGCTCCGGAGCGGTCCTGGTGGTCGAGGACGAGCGATCGGTCCGGGAGATGACCTCGGTCTTGCTCCGTCGCGCCGGCTACGACGTGATCGCGGTGAGCGATGGCGGTGCAGCGATGGACCGCCTGGCCGCCATGGCCACACCGATCGACGTGCTGGTCACTGACGTGGTCATGCCGGGCATGTCCGGGATCGACCTCGCCGAGCGGGTCATCGATCGGTACCCGATGGCCGGCGTGGTCCTGCTCTCCGGATACAACGCCGAGACCCTCGACCTCGATCGGGTGGTTCGGCGCGGCGCGATGTTCCTGTCCAAGCCGGTGACCTCGAGTGACCTGCTCGACGCCGTGAAGCGCTCGAGCGACCACCGGACGGCGCCCGACGGACTGGCCTGATGGACGACCCCGGCCCGGCCGGCACGGTCCTCGTCGTCGACGACCAGGAGGACCTGCGCCGGCTGCTCGCATTCGCCCTCCGGCGCAGCAACCTCGAGGTCCTGGAGGCCGGCACCGGCGAGGCGGCGATGGAGATCCTGCTCGCCCAGCCGGTCGACGTCCTCGTCCTCGACATGCACCTGCCCGGGATGTCCGGAACGGCCGTGGTCCGGGCGCTCCGGTCCCGACCGGAGACGGCGACCCTGCCGGTTCTGCTGATGACCGGATCCGGCTCGGACCGCAGTGTGATCGAGGGCCTCGAGGCCGGCGCCGACGATTTCGTGGCCAAGCCGGTCCGCCTCGACGAGCTGGTCGCCCGGGTCCGCGCGCACCTGCGCAGCCGGGCCGCCTGGACCGGACTGGTCGAGGACGAGCTCCGGGTCCGAGCCAGCGTCGTCGGCGCGCTGTCGCGGATGGCATTGTCGTCGGACCCCGAAACCGCCGCCGAAGCGGTCGTCGGCGAGCTCGCCCGTCGGACGGAGAGCGCGTTCATCGAGGTGCTCCAGCTGACATCGGGCGACCGTCTGCAGCCGCTCGCGTCGTACAGCCGTGCCGCCGGGGTGGTCCGCGGCGGTGCGCCCCCCGACCCGCGGCGGGCTCGCTTTCTTCATGCCCGCGCGGAGCGCGGGCCATGGGTGGATCGGCCGACCCGGGAGGTGACCGACCACGACAGCCCGATCTGGAGCGCGGGTCTGGAGCTGATCTCGGGCGCGCCGATCTACTCGGACGAGGTGCTGGTCGGGCTCCTGCTCATCGGCGTCTCCAACGACACGACCGGCAGCTTCCACGATCGCCCGGCGAAGCTCATGGCAGCGGCGATCGACTATGCCAGCATCCTGACCGCGGTCGCCGGTTCGGCCCTGGCCAACCGACGCGAGACCGGCGCCGAGGAAGCCCGGCTCAAGGCGGTCCTCGCCGAGCGGGCCTTCCATATCGTGTTCCAGCCGATCGTCGACCTCGAGACGCGGGACGTGGTGGGCCACGAGGCGCTGACCCGGTTCCACGACGGAACGCCGCCGGACATCCGGTTCGCCGACGCCACCCGACTCGGTCTGGGTGACGATTTCGAGTTGGCGGCGATCCTCAAGGCGATGGACGAATCCGTCCGCCTGCCGGGGAACGGGTTCCTCTCGCTCAACGTGTCGCCCGCGGTCGCGCTCCGGTCCGTGGAGCGGCTGCGCGCGAGCGTCAACCGCGTCGGGCGCCAGATCGTCCTCGAGCTGACCGAGCACGTGCCGATCGACGATTACCTGCAGCTTCGGACCGCGATCGAGAGCCTTGGCCCGGTCCAGATCGCGGTCGACGACGCCGGCGCCGGATACGCCAGCATGCGCCACATCCTCGAGTTGCGACCCGCCTTCGCCAAGCTCGACATCAGCCTGGTCCGGGACATCGACAGCGACGAGCTGCGCCAGGCGATGGCGGCCGGGATCCAGTACTACGCCCTGCGAACCGGCTGCCGGCTCATCGCCGAGGGCGTCGAGACCGAGCAGGAGGCGGACACGCTCCGAGCGCTCGGCGTCGATTTCGCCCAGGGCTACCTCTTCGGGCGGCCCGAGCCGCTGCCGGCCTGACCCGGGGACCGGCCTGCGCCGCGCGTCCGGGCCGCGACTGGTCCGCTAGTCGGCCCCGCGGATCTCGAACCGGGCCAGGCGGATCGTCCCGAGCACGAATGCCAGGACCGCCGCGACGCTGACGATCACGAGCGACAACCCGAGATCGAGCGAGCCCTGCTCACCGGCGGTGGTGAACGCCGCCCGCTCGGGCCCGGCCAGGCCCCGCGCGATCCCGAGGGTGGCCTGGCGGATCGACAGGAAGCGCGTTCCTTCCAGCAGCCCGGCCAGCACGCCCTCCCAGATCATGGTGTAGCCGAGTCCGAGCACCAGCGCCCGCGAGGTGTACGCGCTGAGCCCGACGAACACGCAGGCGTACGCGCTTCCGCCGAGGGCGACCGCCACGGCGAACCCGATCGTGGTGGGGAAGGCCGTGGATCCGGCGCCGCCGGCCAGCACCCCGGTGAGCAGGGCCGAGGGGACGACGAGGGCGACGGTCAGGCCGGCCGCGACGACCATCTTCGCGCCGACGATCCGCCAGCGACGGACCGGCTTGATCATCAGGTAGACGGCCGTTCCGTCCTCCAGCTCGGAGCCGAGGGCCGCGGTCCCGAGCACCAGCGCCACCAGCGGCAGGACAGTCCGAACCAACATCGCGTCGAGGATCCGATCGACGTCGACGCCCCGCCCGGTCAGCCGCACCAGCAGCCCGATCAGCACGGGCAGGGCGACGAGCAGGAGCATCAGCAGGGTCCGCCGCCGCCCGAGCAGGCCGCGCAGGGTCACGCCCACAATCGGCATCGACGAGATCATCGGCGCACCAGGTAGCTGAACACGCTCTCGAGCGAATCGTCCGTCGGGCGCAGCTCGAACAGCGAGATCGCCTCCGACCTGGCGATCCGCGGCACGGCCAGGGTGAACGCCCCGAAATCCGAGGTCCGGACCGACAGCAGCCCGGCGGTGAGCTCGGCGCCGAAGACCGACGGGTCGGCGAGCAGGGCCGCGCCCAGCCGCCGATCGTCCGACGACCGGACGGTGAAGGTGTGGGGCCGGTCGGTCATCAACCGGCGGATCGACCGAAAGTCGCCGGAGGCCGCCAGCCGGCCGGCGTAGATCACCAGCACCGAGTCGGCCAGGCGTTCCACCTCCTCGAGAATGTGCGACGAGAAGAGGATCGTCCGCCCGGCTTCGGCCATCGACCGAAGCAGGTCCATCATGTGCAGCCGCTGACGGGGGTCCATCCCGTTGAACGGCTCGTCGAGGAGCAGGATCCCCGGCTCGTGGACCAGGGCGCCGGCCAGCTTGATCCGTTGGCGCATCCCCTTGGAGTAGGTGCCGATCGGGCGGTCCGCGACAGCCGCCAGGTCGACCGTGGCGATCGCCCGGTCGATCGCGGCTTCCGCGTCCGGCAGGGCCTGCAGCCTGGCATTGAGGAGGACGAACTCGCGTCCGGTCAGGTAGTCGTGGATCGCCTCCCGTTCCGGAACGAGGCCCAGCCGGCGATAGACCGCCGGGTTGCGCCAGGCCGGTTCACCGGCGATTCGGACGGCACCGGCCGACGGCTGGAGCAGTCCCGCCAGCAGGTGGAGGAGGGTCGACTTCCCCGCGCCGTTCGGGCCGAGCAGGCCGGTCAGCCCCGGCCCGAGCTCGAACGAGATGTCGTTGACGGCCACCACGTTGCCGAACCAGCGGGCGACATGATCGACAGCGAGGACGGGTACGGGCGCCGTGGCCGGGGCGGCCGAGCGCTCCACGGCCGGGCCCTGCTCGCTCGTCATGCCGAGATCCGGAGGTAGCGCCGGATCGTCACGCCCACGGCAAGGGCGATCCCGACGAGCGCCGTGACGACATAGACGAGGCCGTCGAGGTCGGCCGACCGTACCGACTCGCTGTCGGCGCTGGCGTGGAACAGCGCGGCGTTCGATCCGTCGAGGACGTCGACCGGACTCAACACGACCACCCAGTCGGCGACACTGCCGCTCAGCGTCCCGATCACCAGGGCGACGACGATCGTCGGGATCAGGAACGCGGCGATGATCCCGACCGTGGCGTAGGCCCGGCGCGGGGTGAACGCGGCGATGGCCATCGAGATCGATCCGAGCAGACCGCTCGTCAGCAGCGCCTGGGCAGCCAACGGGGGCAGGTTCGGCAGCTCATTTGTCAGGCCCTCGACCAGGTCCGACGCGACGAGCACGCGTCCGAGGAACAGGATCGCGTACGGCACGATGACCATCGCCAGCAGCGACGTCACCAGGCCGAGCACCTTGGCGATCGCGTAGTCGAGCCGGGCCAGTGCCCGCGAGAAATAGATCGGCAGGACCCCGAACCGCTGATCGCGCCCCAGGAGCTCCGGCGCCTGGACCGCGCAGAACAGCAACACGAAGGTCGAGATCAGCCCGTGGTACGTGGCATAACGAATCGGGGAGCTCCCCTCCAGGACGTCGCCGATCTCGCCGGACTGCTTGGCCAGCGCCGAGATCCCGACCCCGACGATCGCCGGCAGTACCGCCAGCGCCGCCAGCGTGAACGGGGCGATCTTGGCCCGGCCGCCGCGCCCGATCCCGTAGCACGACCGGATCGTGTGCCAGTACAGCGCGCGGATCGCCGCCTGGCGACCGAGTCGTGGACCCTCGTAGCCCTGGTAGCCGAGGTCGTAGATGCTCCCGCCGGGCCCGGATGCGCGGACCTGCGGCGTGGCACCGGGCGCACGCTCGATGGCGCCGTTCGGGGACAGGCTCATGCCGCCGGAACCTCGTCACGAAACAGGTCCTCGAGGGAGTGGCGCCGCTGCTCCAGCCGCACCAGCGACAAGCCGAGCTCGGCCGCGGCATCCCGGATCAGGTCGTAGGTCCGCTCCCCGGAAAACCCGACGAGGACCCAGCGGCCGTCGACGACGACCTCGAGGTCGTGGCCGCCGAGGACAGCAGCGAGCGCGTCCGAGCCAGTCTCGACCTCGACCGCGAGGACGCCGGTGCGCTCGGTGAACGTGCCGAGCGGTGCGGCACGCAGGAGGCGGCCGGCGTCGATCGCGACCAGAAAGTCGCACACCCGCTCGATCTCGCCGAGCAGGTGGCTGGCCAGGATGACCGCGATACCGAACTCGGAGCCGGTGCGCTGGACCAGCTCGAGCATCTCGTCGCGGCCGGCCGGGTCGAGGCCGTTGGTCGGCTCGTCGAGCAGCAGCAGGCGCGGGTCGTGGACCAGGGCCTGTGCGAGCTTGACTCGTTGCTTCATGCCGGTCGAGTAGCCACCGATCGCCCGATAGCGCTCCTCGTAGAGCCCGACGTGGCGAAGGACCTCGGCGGTCCGCTCGCGGGCGGCCGACCGCGGCAGGCCGGACATCCGCGCCATGTGCCCGACGAAATCGGTCGCCGATGCGTCAGGCGGCAGGCAATCGTGCTCGGGCATGTACCCGACCGACTGGCGGACGGCGGGACCGTTGTGCCGGACGTCGAGATCCATGACCCGGGCCGTCCCGGAGGTCGGTTCGATCAGGCCCAGGAGCAGCTTGAGCAGGGTGCTCTTGCCGGCGCCGTTCGCGCCGACCAGACCGACGATCCCGGGCTCGATGTCGAGGGTCAGGCCGTCGAGGGCCGTGACGCCGCCGCGGTAGCGCTTGGTCAGGCCTTCGAGTGCGATGAGGGGCATCCGACACAGCGTACCCGCAGCGCCCGACGCGGTCCCGTGCCGTTGGTCGTGCGATCCCGTGTCGCGCGGATCACGTGTCCGAAGCGGCCAGCCGGTCGAGCGTCGTCTGGAGGTCCTTCGCCAGGCGCCGCTCGCCGATCGCGGCGAGGATGAGCGTCAGGAGGCGTGCCTGGATGCTGGTCGGGATTGGCTCGAAGGCGATGAACCGCTCGGGCTGGATCGCGCCGTCGGCCTGGTGGTGGATCGTCGCGATCGCTCGCTCAGGGGATCAGCGGTCCTGACGGGCGATCGGTACGCTCCAGCCGATCAGGTCGCAGCCGAGGTAGTGCGGCGCACTCTCGCCTGGAGTGCAGGCCAAACAACCCCAGTGAGTCAGGCCGCCTTCATCGGGAACGAAGGCAAGATCGCACGCGTTCTCTGAGGGGTCACAGTGGCGTCCGTGGCAGGCGCAGACGCAATGCACCCAGTGCTCACAGGTGCAGCTTGCCGACGGCGATGCCGGTCGGATCACGCTGGATGGGAAGTGGTTCGATGCGATCACCTGGCTCCTCGCCGCGACGGCGCTACGCGGGCTAGCGCGCATGGCTGTATCGATTCCATTGTGCTCCCACGGCCAACCGCGGCGCTGATCGCGAAGTAGGCCAAGCACGGCCTGTTATGGTGGGCTCGTGGCCAAACGGCACCAGCGGTTCGCACTGCTCGGAGTGACCTTCGAGGGCACGACCATGCCCTCGGCAACCGTCGACTGCTGGGAGGACGCGACCGGGCACGCCCAATGGAGCGCCCGGGTGGTGACGCGGACCGGCCCCGACCTCGACGAGGGTGAACTGGCCGGGCACACCGCGGACGGTCGCACGATCAGTGGCCACGCCCTCGTAGCGGGTCGCCAGGTCGGGGCCGGCGGTCGGCGCGAGACCCTGGTCGAGTTCCACGGATCGGGCGATCTCCACGGCCTCGACGGCGCCCCGGACTGACCCGGGCGCGTCGGATCCGGCGACCCAGGGCGCGAAAGGCGCCACGTCCCGCGTCGCGCCACGTCCCGCGTCGCGCCACGTCCCGCGTCGCGCCACGTCCCGCGTCGCGCCACGTCCTGCCAAATGTCGGTGTGACGACCATTGGGCGCGGTCCGCGCGTCTGG
>Ga0210377_10001485_pt1 | contig 21464 bp, 13 predicted proteins | sample PLM4_65_b1redo_FD_155480 | JGI IMG/M metagenome (GOLD analysis project Ga0210377, IMG submission 155480) | Groundwater sediment microbial communities from an aquifer in East River, Colorado, USA - PLM4_65_b1 redo | ecosystem: Environmental > Terrestrial > Soil > Riparian zone | place: USA: East...
TGCGGGCTTGATTGCCTATTGTCATCAGCCCAAGAAACCTTCCTTGGGCATTATTCCTGCTGACTGGCCTTTGCTCGCCGCTTAAACATTATTCACGTTGTTTATATATTAAGCGTATAGGCGCTTGAGCGCGCTTACCTTTATGCAAGGCGCACCCCTAAATATGGACAGGCTGATTGTAGGTTTTCTGCAAAAGCGGGAATAAATCAGAGTATATGCACAGTAGATTCAGAGTAGATTCACACTGCGTGATGACTGTGATGATTCGGGGATTCATATAGTCCATATATGGGGATAATTTCGTGTTTAGATGTATCCAAAGTGACAGCCACCTAACAGGTGATTGTCATTGGTATGCGCTCTGACTCATTCCCGTATACGCTTCATAAACATGCTGATAGACCACTTCACACTTTTGGGCGTAAAGGTCTTTGGTATAGGGCTCAGGGAGCTGTTCCAGTGCGTCGAATATCGCCACGCGGACAGCGGCGCGGGTTTTCTGCTGTTTGCGCCAATCGAGGACGATGCGTTCGGCTTTGAGGGTGTCGAGTAGTTCTTTGGCGACCTGCTTGACCCGTTCACGTTCGGCTTTGTTGAGCTTGATATTCGGGCGGATGAGTAGATCAAAGATGGCGAGTTCTTCTTCGGATAAGTTTTCAGAGACGCCGCGCTGTTCTTCTTCGCTGAGGGAACGGGCGAACGAAATTACTTCCACAAAGAAGGTATCAATGTCTTTGCCGCCCGCGTTGTAATCGGCGATGAGTTGCTCGAATTTGGCGGCGAAATCGACGCGGGATTTGTTTTGGCGCAGCATGGCTTGCAGTTGGGCGTTGATTTTTCCGCGCAGGCGGTCGAGCTCGATGTTCTTGCGGCTCGCGTCGAACATCTTTTTGAGGGCGTCAAAATCCACTTTGGACATGTCGAGCACGTGCGAGCCTGCGGCGTTCTTGATGACGTATTGCTCTTTGACCTTGATGGACTTATCGAGCACGCGGTTGACTTCTGCCATGACCGCTGAGAGGTCGGTGAGGTCTTGCGAGTTGTTATTGCGGACGCGTTCGGCGAGCACTTGAATGGCTTTGCGTTCCATGCTGAATTGACCCGCTGAGACATCGGGCAGGATGGCTTGGAAGAGTCGTTCGACTTTGAGGGCGTGCGTGATGAATTGCGCCTTGCTTTGGTCGTTGACCAGAATCGCGTTTACGGCGTCATCCATGAGACCGATGCGGACAAATTCATCTTTGGCTTTGATAATCTTGCCGAGGTCGGAGCCGACGCCGCGTAGGAATTTTTTTGCTTCTTCGAGGGCGGTGCGCAATTCGTTGACCAATGCCTGCTTGGCTTCGACGGGGAGTTCGCCCGCTTTGATCCCACCACCCGAAGCGGAGCCGTAAATCGCGAGGGCGGATTTCAGGTCTTTGAAGATGCCAATGTAATCCACAATCAAGCCGTTGTTCTTGCCCGAATAGACGCGATTGGCGCGGGCGATGGTCTGCATAAGCGTGTGATTGCGCATGGGTTTATCGAGGTAGATCGTGGAGCAACTCTTTACATCGAAGCCCGTCATCCACATGGCGCAGACGAAGACAATGCGCAGCAGGTTCGAGGAGTCTTTGAATTTCTCATCGAGTTTTTCTTTCACCATGCGCAGGCGGTGCGGTTCGATATCGAGACCGAGTTCGCGCATGTCGGCGACTTCGTTCTGGCTTTGGGAGATGACGACCGCCATGTCGGTCTCGCGCATGAAGGCGAGTTTGGATTCGATATCAGGCTTGAGCATGGGGTCGCAGGTATCGAGGTCGGCTTCGAGCAGGGCGCGCTGAATGTTCCAATGCTTTCTCACTTTATCGAACATCTTAACCGTAGTGGCTTTGTCAATTGAGACCACCATCGCCTTGCCAGGGAAGCCGCGTCCCATGAAGTGCAGGACGATATCTTCGGCGATTTTTTCGAGCCGTTCGTCGCGGGTGATCAAATCATATTCGTGCGGGAATTCGCGGGCGAGTTTGGTTTCCTCTTCGGTGTCCAGTTCGGCGCGTTCGAGCACGGATTCGAGTTCGGGGTTGAGGTTCTTGTTGGCGAGTTCCACTTCGGGGATGCGGTTCTCGTAATAGAGCGGGACCGTGGCGTTATCTTCGACCGATTGCTTGAAGTTGTACACGCTGACATAATCGCCGAAGACCTGTTTGGTGAGTTCTTCGCCCGCCATGAGCGGCGTGCCTGTGAAGCCGAGGAAGGCGGCATGGGGCAGGGCGTTGCGCATGTTGAGGGCGAGCGTGTCGTATTGGGAGCGGTGGGCTTCGTCAGTAATGACAATCACGTCAGAACGCTGAGACAAGACAGGGTGGGGTTCGCCGCGCTGAGTCCCAAATTTTTGAATCGTCGTGAAAACGTAGCGGTGGTCTTCATCCGCCAGCATTTGGCGCAGGTGTTCCCTATCCTGTGCGCGAGTTTTTTCTTCGGGTTCGGTGACCGCGCCCGTGCCCGCGAAGTTCTTGTAAATCTGGTCATCCAAATCAATGCGGTCGGTGACGATGAGGAACGTCCAATTGCCTGAGAGTTTGCGCTGTACCTTTTGGGCGAAGTAAATCATGGAGTAGGATTTACCGCTGCCTTGCGTGTGCCAGAAGACACCGATTTGTTGCGCAGAGACCCTAAAGGTCTCTGAGACCTTTAGGGTCTGAACCTTTTCATAGGCATTATTGACGCCGAGATATTGATGGTTCATCGGAACCAGTTTTTGCAAGCCGTGCATGTCTGCGGTGTAGAGGATGAAGTTCTCGACGATGTCGAGCAGGCGGGATTTTTCGCACACGCCGCGCAGTACCGTATCAAGCGAGATGACGCCTCTTTCGCCCTCGGAGTTGATTCGTTTCCACTCGTTGAAGTGTTCCCACTCTGAACTGATACTGCCCAGCCGCGTGGCGGAGCCGTTGGAAAGGATGATGAGCGCGTTGTACCAGAAGAGGTGGGGGATGGTTTCTTTGTAATCGCGCAGGTTGTCGCGGTAGGCGTGCGCGAGTTGTTTGTGACTGGCTTTGAGTTCGATGAAGACCAGCGGCAAACCGTTGACAAAGCCGAGCAGGTCGGTGCGTTTAGTGTAGATGTTGCCCGTAATCCACAATTGCGATACGAGCAGGAAGTCGTTCTCTTTGGGATTGTCCCAATCCATCACGCGAATGGTCTCTTCGCGTTGCCGCCCATACGCTTCGCTATCATCCTTGAACTTGACCTTGACGCCATCCTTGATGAGTTTATACACATCCTGATTGGCGGCGACGGGCAGAAGCGTGGAACGGTCACGGATGATTTCAGCGATGGCGAGTTCGATGGCGACCGAGGGCAGTCCAGGGTTTAGTTTTTCGAGCGCAGGACGCAATCGTGAGACCAGCACTACTTCGCCGCGATGCTCGCGCCCCAATAAACCATTGTCTCCAAACGTTTCATCGTAGCAATTGACAGTCTGCCATTCCAGCACATCTTTGAAGAGACGGCTGGCTGGCTGTTCGATGAGGGTGTCTTCGGAGAAGAGGTTCATGCGGGTTTATTTTAACCCAATCGTTATATTGTGATATTGATTTTGCACCGTCTCTACGATGCAAATTTACATCCACAATCCATCGCCGTTGTTCTGGTCATTTTCCCAATTGGATGGGTTGGCGCGGATGTAATTGCGGATGCGGTTCAATTCCTTTTCGTCGCGGATGATGTGATCCCAGAACCGTTCCTGCCACCCAAATTCGTGACCCTGTTTGTGCGCCAATCTGGTTGCGGCGGATTTGAATGAACGCACCGCAACGGATAATGATCCCGTTTTCGGGGATATGGCGGACATTTGGTTTTTGGCAACCGTAGAGACGGTGCAATGCACCGTCTCTACAATGACAATGATGCCATGTGCATGATTTGGCATGATGACCCATTCATCCAATTCGATGCCCTGATGGTGTTGCGGATTTTCCGACCAGCATTGGGCGGCGATTTCGCCAATCGCGGACAGGTGCACGTCATCCCCTTCGACCTTACCGAAATAATGACCGCGCCCTTTTGTGCAGATGGTCACGAAATAATACCCAGGGTTGCGGTAATCCCACCCTTTCAGGCGCGCCGATTCGATGCGGTATTTGTTTTTGAACAGGGTCATGATATTTCCGTTATTTTGCGGTTATCGTGTTCACCGTTATTGTCGTCGTCATCCATCGTAGAGACGTTGCATTGCAACGTCTCTACCAACCGCAACGTCTCTACAACCGCGCCATCGCGCGGCACGGCGGTTAAACCTCAACCTCACCACTCACCAACCACGGACATGGACAGCTTGCGTATTTGCCGCAGGTTGGATAAAACTGTTTCATCATCACACCTCCACCTCACCACTGACCAGACGCGGCAGGAGCAGGTCGCGCGTTTGGCGCAAGTTCGCGTTTTTCAATGCGAGGGTGTGAGTAATTTTGAACATTGGAGAGACAATGTCAGCGAATTCTTCGAGCAATTTCTTCGGTGGTTTTGCTACCATAAAACTATCGAAGCACTTTTGTTGAACACGTTGACGACCCGAAGCGCCAACCATACTGTTGATTGCATTGCCTCTAAATTCATGTTCTCGTGACAAAAAATAAATGTATTCGGCGTTTAGTTCTTTTTCTCGGAAAACAATAATTTCCGTTGACCCAATAGCAACTTGACCATCTTTCAAGAATTGAACAAAAGCGCCTTTTCCATTCTCAACCGATGGAGTAATGCGTGGGAATAGCACGTCACGGTTTCGAAATTTTGCCCCACTACTGCCAGTTCGCATTTCAATTAAATTCAAGTTGATAATCATTGAAATTTCAGATATGGCATTCATGCCCACAAAAGGTTTTTCGATTTGTTTATCAACTGGCGTTGCAGGGTCAATATCAACCAATTCGCTAAATGGCTTGAGTTCCCATCCTTTTATTTTTTCCACCTTCCCAAACCACTCTTGATAAATCGCCTGTGTCATCTGCTCCAAAATGCGGATGCGGCGCGTGTTGTTTTCAATCAGGTTGTCGTATGCGGAGAGAATGTTCGCGATGCGGCGCTGGGTTGGGAAATCGGGATAATCAATCTCAATTTCCCGTAAATCGGTAATTGGAATTTGCGGTTGAGCAGAACCAGATGCAAAGTTTTTTATCAACCCTTGCATGTTGGAACTGCATAAAAAATAGTAAAGGTAAAAGGGGTCTATGACTTTTCCATCTGAACGAAAGATTAGCATTTGTGCATTGATAAATCCTGTTCGATGGAGTGAATGGTTGAATAATGCAACTTTCCCAATACTTCCCCTTGTTGTCATAACAATATCAAGCGGTTGTAGTTTTCCTTTGCTCAGTTGAGAAAATTTCTCGTGAGATATGTAATTCGCGTCTGATAAATCAAGGCGGTTGTCTATTATGTTTGTTGTGTTCAGGAAAAGGATGCCATCTTCTTGAAATTCATCACGCTTTGGATACCGTGGAGAACGGTCTCCATCAATGATTTGAATTGGCAGGTCTTTCAATTTCGCTGATTTCATAAAAAGTTATCCAAGTAGAACGGCAACATTCTCGGCAATTTTTTCTTCCAATCCCCGTGCTTCAACATTAAGTATTTCTAGTTCTTCATTCAACTCTTCCAGCCGAACAGTGAAATCCACATCATCGTTATTTTTCTCGGTCACGCCCACATAACGCCCAGGATTCAGACTCCAGCCTTGCGCTTCCACTTCTTTGAGGGTGGCGACTTTGCACAACCCTGCAATGTCGGTGTATTTGCCTTTCTTGATTGCGCTCTTGAGCTCAGCGAGTTGTTCCTTCGTCAATTGTGGGAATTGGGCTTCGTCCAGTTTGAAGCCGTTCAAGTCATCGCCTCGATACAAGCGTGCCAGAGTCGCGAGCAAGCCGAGTTGTGTTTCGCTCCATTCACGGTGGGCGCGGTCCATTTGGGTGTAAATGTTGCGCGCGTCGATAAACAAAATCGTGTCTTTTGACCTCACCCCTAGCCCCTCTCCGGTAGGACGTGTGCCCGATAGGGTAGAGGGGGACAGCCCCCTTCCTTTTAGGGAAGGGCGGGGGGTTAGGTCGGCTTTGCCTTTGTCCAAAAACCAGAGCGTGACGGGCAGGGTCACGGTGTAGAACATATTCGAGCCGACCGCAACCATCACATCCACCACGCCCGCTTGGATCATCTGCTTGCGGATTTCCAATTCCGATTGGCGCGCGTCCGAAGCGGAGTTCGCCATCACGAAACCCGCGCGACCACCCAAGGCGAGCGAACTCATGAACATCTGAATCCAGATGTAATTTCCGTTGTCGTTCTTCGGCATTCCATACGGGAAGCGGTCTGTCCGCTTCGCCAAATCTTCCTTGTTGACCCCGTCCACATTGAATGGGGGATTTGCCATCACATAATTAAACTTGCCGACCGCCTCGAACGGGTCGCTGTAATAGGAATTGCCTTGCAGGACGCTTCCGCCCAAGCCGTGTACCGCAAGATTCATCTTACAAAGCCTGACGGTTTCATCCACCCGTTCCTGACCGTACACGCTCAATGTCCCGCCCTTGCGCCGCGCCGAAAAACTCGCACTATGCACAAACATTCCGCCCGCTCCACAGGCCGGGTCTAAAAGTTTTCCATGCGATGGTTCTATAATCGCCACAATCAATTCAACAATGGATGGGGGCGTAAAAAATTCCCCACCTTTTTGTCCTTCGCTCATGGCGAACTTGCCGAGGAAGTATTCGTAAATCAAGCCGAAGGCGTTGCCTTCGATGTCCATTGGGATGCTGTTGAAGCTTTTGAGCAATTCCGTGAGCAAGGGCTTATCAAAAGCGGTGTAATTCTTGGGCAGAATGCCGCGCAGGTCTTCGTTCTCTTTTTCGATGTCGGTCATCGCGTCATTCAACGCCTTGCCGATATCCGCGCCTTCGGGCAGGTGCAGCAAATGATTCCAGCGCGCCTTCTCTGGCAGATACACCACGCTCAATTCTTGGTAATCATCCCTTGTGATAGAGCGCCGCTTGTTGGCGAACTTGGCTTTCAGTTGCTCATCTGCGTGCGCGAACTTCACATCCGCGTAGCGCAGGAAGATCAGTCCCAGCACGGGGATGGAATATTCAGAGGATTTGAGATGGGAGTTTGCCCGCAATTGGTCGGCGGCGTCCCAGAGTCGGTCTTCGAGGTCTTTGAGGTTGGTGGGCATTGACAAGGTTCCCGCGTTGAGATGTATTTTGAAGATTGGTGCAATTATATGACCTGTATTGCCAAAATGGGGTTGCAATGTGAACGCAAATTAAGCAGGCAAGCCTTTTATATAATACCGCGCTCGGTATAATTGCTTCATGAACTGGCATAAAACCACACTCGAAGTTTCCACGCACGGCAAGGGCTTATATGACATCACCGAGACTGTCCGCGCGCAATTGCGGGATTGGAACGTGCGTGAAGGGATGTGTTTTGTATTCATCCCTCACACGAGCGCCTCGTTGCTGATGAGCGAAAACTGGGATCCCACCGCCCGCGCCGATTTACAAACTTTCATGGAGCGCCTCGTACCGGAAGGGGAGAAGTGGTACACGCACGATCTGGAAGGCGCCGACGATGCCACCTCTCACATCCGTGCGATGTTGACCGATACGAGTCTGACAATTCCTGTCGATGACGGGAATCTTTCATTGGGCACATGGCAGGGGATCTATGTCTTTGAGCATCGCTCGCGTCCGCATCGGAGGAGTGTGTTAATCCGCGTTTTGAGTGTGGGGTGATTCTATGTTTGTATATTTGGTATCGTAAAACAGAATGTCGAACCTTTTCCCAAGCCTTCTGATTCCACCCAGATTTTTCCGCCGTGCGTTTCGATAATGCGTTTCACGATTGCCAGTCCGATGCCGGTGCCTTCACTGTTTGCATCCAGTTTATCGAAGAGACCAAAGATCCTTGTTCGATATTGCAGGTCAATGCCCATGCCATTATCTTTGACAAAGAAAACCGGCTCAACACCTGCCCTTGTTCCGACCTCGATTTTTGGGGATTTTTGGTCGCCCATATATTTGGCGGCATTGTCCATGAGATTTTCTAATACTTCCAGCAGTCTCTTCTTGTCTGCGTAAACGGATGGCAAATCTGGTGTGATATGCACGGTCACGTTGTGAGCGCGGAGCCGACCTGCCACCATCTCAGCAGCCTCACCTGCCAGTTTATTGAGATCGATCTCTTCGGGCTGATTGATAATGCGTCCCGCTCTGGAGAGTTCGAGCAGGTCAAGCAGAGTTTCGTGCATTTTATCGGCGGCGGTTCCAATGCGGAATAAATCCTGTTGGGCTCTTTTGTAATTGCCGGATTGCAAATCTTTATCGACACTGCCAAGGTAGCCTTTCATGGTCACTATTGGACTTTTTAATTCATGCGAGACTGTGTAGGTAAAACGTTCCAATTCAGCAACCTTCAACTCCAAATCCTCATTTACACGTTTCAGTTCGCGCTGGCGAATTTGTTCAAGATTGCCAAGGTGCCACATAAAGATAAACAATAGACTTGTAGCAAGTATGAGAAAGAACCACATATTGCGCAGATCCCAGTAAAGCGTATCTTCCACGGAGCGATCCATGAATGAGAGCAGAATGGCAACCAGGGCAAGAATCCCGATCGAGGCGAGCGTTGTCCGCTGTATGGAAAAAAAGATCGCAATGAGAATGAGTGGAATTAGCAGAAAGGCTAGAAAGGCAGGGTTTTCCCCCGAATAGAACGGTATATAGATAAAGATTGCTACAAATGGAAGGAAATATCCCAGCGCCGCAATACTGGTGTGCCCCAGCCGATTGACAATATACATAACCATCGAAATCCCAACCATCCCAATGGCTCCCCGTACAGTCGGTTCACTGAAATCATCGGGGTCAACGGATAGAACCAGGGCAAGGATTAAGAGAATGACCAGAATCTGCACCAGCAGGATCGCGGAGAGTAATCTCGAGCGCTGGATTTTTTCTGGATTAGTTACATGAGAATGGGGATTCAAAACTGTATCGATGAGGGGGTGGATAAGATTTTTCATAAGTGATAATACTAGTGATAAAGATGCTCTATTTATTTCTGATTATCTGGAATTGTAAAACAAAATGTTGAGCCTTTACCTAACTCCTCTGATTCAACCCAAATTTTTCCGCCGTGCGTTTCGATGATGCGCTTGACAAGTGCGAGTCCGATGCCGGTGCCTTCACTAATCGGGTTTAATTTTTCAAATAAACTGAAGATACGGGTCTGGTACTTTGCTTCGATGCCGATGCCATTATCCTTTACAAAAATGATTTGCTCATCATTTTGAATCCGCGCGCCGATCTCTACTACAGGATCAGGTTGCCCCGCTGTATATTTGGCGGCGTTATCGATCAGATTTTCCAGCACCTCGCGCAGCCTGAAACGGTCACCGAAAATGATCGGGAGATCAGGCGCGATGGACACATGGATATTCGTCGAACGGATGCGTGCATCGAGTGTTTCAACGGCTTCTCGCGTCAGTGCCACGAGGTCAATTTCTTCAGGCGGGTTGATGATGCGTCCAACACGCGAGAGCTCGAGCAGATCTGCGAGGAGCGCCTGCATTTTATCTGCGGCATTTGCGATCCGTTGAAAGTCACTTTGAATTCTATCCTGCCGGTTTTCCCGAATATCCTTATCAAGCATGCCGAGAAAGCCCTTGATGGTAACAAGCGGGTTTCGTAAATCATGTGAAACGGTGTAGGTGAAGCGTTCCAGTTCAGCGTTCTTGGCTTCGAGTTGGGCGATGAGGTGCTGGCGTTCGGTGAGTTCGTTTTGCAGAGCCTCATATAAACGGTTTTGCTGGATCGCGATCGCCAGTTGATTGGCGATATCGTGGGCAATTTCGGCATCTTCCGTTGTAAAGGAATGACCAGCGCCGCGACCGAGATTGAGGGAGCCGATCAGCTGTCCCTGATAAAGAAGCGGAAGGCTGAGCCAGGCATGGATGCCGCTTTCGGTCGCCAGTCGTTTATCCAATTCTGTGGCTTGTGGATCTTTCAATATATCGTTCACCATCCAGGGCTTATTCTGTTGAAGCTGATCAATGATCCGTTGACCATATTCTTGAAAGGTTATGGGTGTATCCGGGATCGTGATGGGTTGATCGATATTGGCAGAAAGGAATGAGGCTTCCTGTTTGTTCATGTCGAACAAACTGACACTCGCGCGTGAAGATGGAATCAACTGGCGGATTCTGATCAGTGCGTCTTTGGCGATCGCGGACGCTGAATGTGCAGAGAGCAGAGCGCGGTCAATTTCGTGCAAGATCTCCAGGCGTTCTTCGCTGCTGCGGAGTTTGGCTTCGGTATGTTGACGTTCGGTAAGTTCCAGTCTGACACGTGTCAGTGCCTCGTCAATGCTTTTGACTGCAAGATACAAAAGGATGCTGATGATCGCGAAAACGACGGTGAATGTTATGCCTTGTGTGATCGTGACAGTGAGATTAGGTTCGGGCAGAAGACCTGCTCGCTCGCCAAACAACAATATTAGAACGGTAACGGTGCAGAGACCGGCCATCGATATGATGGCGCGGCGACCGATTATTAAACCCGCCATTACAATGGATAGAATATAGAAGGCAGTCGCCGGCGCGCGGATGGTGCCAGCATTATGAACAACCAGGGTCGTAGCGATGAAAATAATGGTAACCGTTATGATGCCCGCTGTGGCAACTCGCCCGATTAGCATCAGGTGCCTTGTTACAAAGATCGTCAGCCAGGCACATACAATGATGATCAGGGCTCTTTCGGATCGGGGGGCTCCTTCTCCGAGCATGACGCCTGCAAAAAGCACAGGCAGTGCAAAGAGGAATGTGTTTAAGACTACATTCAACAGCAAGGCACTGCGTGTCTTATCTTCATTTTCATGGAATATCGGAGCTTGAAACCATCGAATGAAAGTTGTTGGCATGTATTCTATTTATCCCATTCGTGTGAGCGTTCTTCCAAAGTTTGGATTGGCGACTTAATAGTAAGCTGGACGAAAGTATAACGAATCATTTTATCACTCGCCGCAGCACTTCTATGCAGTAGGGTTGCCTGTCTCTCTAAGCGAGCTTCAGCGTGCAGTGAGTTTCATCAATAAGGTGATTTATTCCCCGCTATTTGGGATCGTAAAGCAAAAGGTGGAACCTTTCTCCGGTCCTTCCGATTCAACCCAAACTCGGCCACCATGCACCTCCACGATGCGTTTGACGAGCGCCAGTCCGATACCGGTGCCTTCGATGTTGGGGTTGAGTTTCTCGAACAAGGCAAAGACGCGGATTTGATAACGCGCTTCGATGCCGATGCCATTGTCCTTTACGAAAATGACTTGTTCGTTTTTTTCCTGGCGTGTTCCGATCTCAATGACCGGGTTGGGTTGGTCGCCAATATATTTGACGGCGTTCTCGATCAGGTTTTCAAACACCTCTCGCAAGCGGGTGCGGTCGCCATAGAGATTGGGAATATCTGTTGCGATCTGCATCGTGATGTTCTTCGGGCGGATGCGTCCATCTAAATTATCGAGCGCGTCCTGGATCAAGCGGACGGTATCGATCTCAATAGGTGGGTTGACGATGCGTCCGATGCGGGAGAGTTCGAGCAGGTCGGTGAGCAGGGTGTCCATTTTATCGGTTGCACTGGCGATACGCTGAAAGTCACTTTGTATTCGGTCATGCCGGCTTTCGCGAATGTCCTTATCCAGCATGCCAAGGAAGCCCTTGATGGTGACCAGAGGGTTGCGCAGGTCATGTGAGACCGTGTAGGTGAACCTTTCCAGTTCGGCATTGTTGTCTTCGAGTTGGGCGATCAGATTTTCGCGTTCGATCAATTCGGCTTGGAGTGCCTCGTGCAGGCGCGATTGTTGAATTGCGATCGCCAGTTGATTGGCAATGTCTTGTGCGGTTTCTGCCTCCTCTACCGTAAAGGACTCCCCAAGGCCGCGACCCAGGTTGAGTGCGCCGATCAACTGTCCCTGATATTGAAGCGGGAGCGATAACCAGCTATGGACACCACCTTCATTCGCTAGCCGTTCATCCAGTGAAGTGACCTCTGCTTCTTTCAGCATATCATTCGTAAACCAGGGCTTGTTTTGCTTAAGCACCTCAATAACGCTTAGTCCGAACTCGGTCAATGGGATGGGTGTATCAGGTATGGTTATTGGTTCATCGAAATCTGCGTTAAGGAATGTGGCTTCAGCTTTGTTGAAATCAAAAAGGGTGGCGCTGGCACGCTTACAAGGAATTAGAACACGGATTCGGCTGAGGGCATCTTTGGCAATCTCGCGGTTTGGTCGGGCGGTAATCAGGGACCGATCGATCTCGTGTAATAATTCCAATCGTTCAGTGGATCGTTGTAGCGCGGCTTGTATCTGCTTGCGGATGGAAATCTCGTTTTTTAGTTCGTGTTCACGCTCCAGTGATGCAGCCAGGGTCTTGCGGAAGGTCGCACCGAATTGACTGACGATCAGTCCGATCAAACCATTTAATAAAATGAAATTAATTGCAACGATCAATTCGTCGGCCCGTAATTCAAGGTCTGGTTGCCGAGCTACCCCGAACAGCACCATCCCCGCGCTTAGCGCAAACGTGAACATCAACGCGGTTCTACTGACCATTAACCCAGCCAGAATGATTGCCAGCGTGAAAAAGGAAAGTGTTTCGGCAATGGTGCCGAGATTGGAGTTGAGAATTGCGAATGCTTCCAGGATGATGAAGATCGCCACGATGACCAGAATTGAACTGCGAAAATAGCCCCTTCGCAGCAGAGATAGCGGAATCCCAAGAATGAGAATGAAAATAAATGTACGACTTAGATTGGCTTGCCAGGGGATGGTGCGCGGTGGGATAACCAGATTGAGAATTGAGGAAATAATGATAATGGCAATGAAGCCCAGCAGGATCACTTGCAGCAGGGATGCTATTTGGTGATATACCGGGTCTTGAATGGGAATGTTATTCAGCCATGTACGTAAACGGGATGTTATGTTTTTCATCATCCTTAGCCCTTTTGTGGATAAAAAAGAGTCGGATGAATTTTATCACCCGACTCTCAGCTACCTGACTAATGAACCACCCGGCTATAGAACTATTTCTTCCCAAACTTCTTCATCAAAATATCCTGCAATGTCGGTTGACCGATTTCCTGCAGTTCATAGCGCACACGCTGATATGGCTTGGTGATCTTGATGACACGCGTCAAGTCGATGGGCGTGCCGATGATGACCAGATCCACATCGGATTTGTTGATGGTCTCTTCGAGATCTTTCATCTGTGCTTCACCGTAGCCCATCGCAGGGAGGATGGGTCCGGTTTTCGGATACTTCGCATACGTTGCGGCAATGGATTTCACTGCGAACGGACGCGGGTCAACGATCTCTTTCGCGCCAAACCGCCGCGCCGCTACATAACCAGCGCCATATGCCATTTCGCCATGCGTGAGGGTTGGTCCATCTTCAATAACCAATACACGCTTGCCGCGGATTGCATCGGGGTCATCTACAAATAATGGGGAGGCTGCTTCGATCTGGATCGCATTCGGATTCAACCTGCGCAATGACTCGCGCACTGCGATCACTTTATCGGGGTCAGCTGTATCTACTTTATTAATCACGAACACATCCGCGAGTCTTACGTTCGTCTCGCCGGGGTGATACATGGTCTCATGACCAGCACGATGCGGGTCAGCAACCACGATCTGCAGGTCAGACACATAGAATGGGAAGTCGTTATTGCCGCCGTCCCACAAAACAATGTCCACTTCTTTTTCAGCCTGGCGCAAGATCTTTTCATAATCCACGCCAGCGTACACGATCACGCCATTGTCAATGTGAGGCTCGTATTCCTCGCGCTCCTCGATTGTTGTCTCGTGTTCATCAAGATCACCGTAATCTGCGAAGCGTTGTACTTCCTGACGAACTAAATTTCCGTACGGCATCGGGTGACGGATCGCCGCGACTTTATAGCCCATCTCTCTTAGGATGAGAGACACGCGCCTCGTTGTCTGACTTTTGCCTGATCCCGTCCGAACAGCACAGACCGAAACAACAGGCTTTGTCGACTTGACCTGAGTGTACTTCGTGCCCATCAAACGGAAATCTGCGCCGGCTGCATTGACCATGCTGGCTTTGTGCATAATGTATTCGTGCGGCACATCGCTATACGCGAAGATGACCTGCTCGACGCCGTGCTCTTTGATGAGGTCAAGCAATTCCTCTTCGGCGCGGATGGGGATTCCGCTTGGGTATAACGAACCAGCTAATTCGGTCGGATAGAGGCGTCCTTCGATGTCCGGGATCTGGGTCGCAGTAAAAGCTACGACTTCATAATCCTTGTTGCCGCGAAAGAACGTGTTGAAGTTATGAAAGTCACGTCCAGCCGCGCCCATGATGAGAGTTTTGATTGCCATAGGGTTCTCCTATTTATTAAAAGTCGCGCTGAGGACAGTGTCCAAAGAGTCCCTGCTTTGGTTTTGAGTCTCTTCGTTTTTACCCAGCGTGACATTTACACGTACTGTGATTCTAAAGAAAACAGGCTAATCGTATAGATAACGTTTAGCCTGTTTTCAATATGACACTTTTTACCTTGTTTACCCGCTTCTACATCACATCTGGTGACTGAATATCGAGTAATCGCAAAGCATTGGTGATCGTCTGTTTCGCCGCCGCAACCAATTGCAAGCGGGCATTCCGAATCTTTTCATCTTCTGTTTGCGTTACTGGCACCGCGTGATAGAACGAATGGAAAGCGTTCGCCAGATCATAGGCATATGCCGCCATCACCAATGGACGATATTCATTCGCAGCTTGTTGCACAGCATTCGGGAAGCGCGAGATCTGTTCGATCAACTCGATCTCGTGTTTGGTTAATTCGTAGTCAAAGGTCGAAGGTTGAAGGTCTGACGTTTGACTTTTGACGTTCGACTTTTTTAGAATCGAGTTCGCTCGCACGTGCGCATTTTGAATATATGGACCCGTGCGCCCATCAAAGGACAAGGCTTCGTTGATGTCAAAGACAATATCTTTGTTGTTATCCACGGAAAGTATTGAATAAGCCAGCGCGCCTAAACCAATTTGTGTCGCGATTTTCTCGCGGTCTGCTTCGGGAATATTTCCGCTTTTCTCTGATTCAACAGCCAGCACACGTTTCACAGCTTCATCGGCAACATCTTTGAATAATACGACTCGTCCGCGTCGCGCAGACATGGCTCCCTCTGGCAACGTGACATATCCATAGGACAGGTGATAACACTTGGCTGCCTGTGGGAAACCCCATAGTTCCAATATCTTGAATATCTGTTGAAAGTGCAGACTCTGGCGAAAATCCACCACGTAGATCGAGCGATCAACGTGATACTTTTCAAATTTTTGTTTTGCCAGCGCCAGGTCGTTTGTACTGTACAATGCGGTGCCGTCACTTCGCAGGATGACCATCGTCCGATATTTTTCCTTGGTCAAACCCAGTTTTTCATCGATCTTGACAATGACCGGACCGCCCTTGGCGCGTTCATCTTCCGCAATACCCTTGGCGATCAACTCGTCTACAATTTCTTTGCCCAATTCATTTGCTTCGCTTTCGAAGAACCAAACGTCCATCTTAACATCCAACATACGCAGGATGTCGCGAAATTCCTCCAGGCTCCACTCACGCGTGATTCGCCAGAGTTCGCGAATTTCAGCATCACCAGTCTCCCATTTGCGGAGCAGGTCTCGGCGTTCGGCGTCATAGGCTTCACGTTTTGCAGTTTCTTCGGGCGTCTCGTTATCTTTCTTCTCCAACATGGCGGTTGCTTCAATATAAATTTTCAACAGCCATTGCCCGCGTTCATGTACGCCCTCGGGTTCCTGTCCCTTATAAAATTTGTTGTAAGCCCAAAGGATTGTAATCACACCCAGGCCCATATCACCGGGATAGGTCGCGCGGATCGTTTCAAAGCCCGCGAATTCCACAATCCGCGCCAGAGATTCTCCCAAAAGTGTTGTGCGCGCATGGCCAATATGGATGGAGTGATGTGTGTTTGGTTGAGAGTATTCGACCATCACACGTTCACCTTTTGCTGCGCCACGCCCGAAATCAGCTTTGGATGTCAGCACTTCATCCACAACGCGCCGGGCATAATCGGATGTCTTAAAGTAGACGTTGAGATAGCCTTTGACTGCCTCGATGTGACTGATCCCGTCCACGCTTCCCAAATGACTTTTAACCTGCTCGGCGATCCCTTGAGCCAATTGCGGCACTGGGACCTTGTTGCCTTTTCCCGCACGCGCTTCATTGGCGGCAGTCTGGAAAAACGATGTAGCAAAGCCCCATTCGCCCGAGAAGGGGATGGGTTGCCATTTCAATTCAGCCAGCGCGATGTCGTTCGCCGCGCAATAGGCTTTGACTTTTTCTTCGATGAGGTGTTGTTCTTTTTCAAACATAGGTTTTTGGATTATATCATTTGAGATTCGTGGGGCGGATTGATAATCCGCTGTTCTTGATTTCAGATAACAAAAAACGGGAGCCAATATCGACTCCCGTTTTTTGTGTCAATTGAAACTTACTTTTTCTTCTTGGAAGCCTTTACTTCACCGGCTTCGGCAGGGACGAACGTAGCGAGTTTCTTCATCAAGCGGCCCTTGCGGCGGGCGGCGGCGTTCTTGTGGATCACGCCTTTGCCTGCGGCTTTATCGAGTTCGCTGATGGCCTTGAGGACGAGTTCTTTGGTCTCGGGAGCCTTTTCCTCAAAGGATGCGCGTGCCTGACTGACGGCAGTACGAGATGCGCCGCGCACGTTACGATTGATGATGCGGCGCTTTTCGTTCTGCTTATTTCGTTTGATTTGTGACTTAATATTAGCCAAGGTCTTCCTCCAGAATAATTCTTGTCGTAGATCCCGCTCCCAGCGGGAGCCGTTCTTTCTTGACGGCGGCTCATTTTACATGAGAGTGGGTGATTTGTCCAGAAAAATGGCGCTTTTATGGTTTTGCAAAGATGACCACAAAGTAGCTGCCCAGCAGGCTGTTTTCTGAGGTTACATAGGCAACGCCGAACTCGGTCACATTGGCGTTGAGAATGTTGCCGCGGTTGGCGGGGTCATTCATCCACCAATTGAACGCGGATTGCGCGGTGCTTTTCGGTAATGCATAGATGCTCTCAGCCACGAGTGAGGCTGTATAGCCTTGTGCCGCGACGCGGGCTTCAGGTGTTGACCCGCTCAAGCTAACATGGCTTAGATAGTTGTTGCAGATCATATCCGAAGCATGTGCTTTGGCGGCGGTTGCCAGGTTCTGGTTGATGTTGAGCGCAGGCAGGTTGTTGCTGGTGCGGGCGTTGTTGATCAACGTTTGTAATTCAGTAACAAAAGCTGCATTTTCACCGGGTGTACAAGATCCTACGCTGGGAACAGTTGCAGCGGCTTGGGTTGGCTGTCCTCCTGCTATCGTAGGCGTAACAGGTGTGGACGTAGGAGGCAGCGTAGCGGTCGCCGTCACCAAGTTAACGGGGATTTGTAAAGTATCTCCCGACTGGAGGGCATTGGCGTTTTCAATATTATTGAGGGTAATAATTTCTTCCTCTAAACTATTGAATTTGGCGGCGATGCCAGCCAGCGTGTCGCCGGGTTGGACTTGATATTCGATCTTCGCGCCGCGTCTTAAATTTGAGGGCAACGGTGTGGCAGTTTTGAGCACCGTTCCTGGAGGTGGAATAGTGATAGTTTGCCCTACATAATAGATACCACCAGCATCCATGATGGCAGAGTTGCTTTCTAGAATGAGCAAAACGCCATCGTCACCCAGGTTGAATTTTTCAGCGATGCTTTGTAATGTATCGCCTTCAATGATTATATAGGCTACGGGACCAGTGGGGGTGGGGCTGATGGTTATCGTTGGTGTCAACGTAATAGTGGGTGTCAGTGTCGGTGTATTTGTATTGGTTGGCGTAAAAGTCAGCGTCGGTGTGGGTGTATCCGTGGCGAATAAACCACTCAGTGGCTTTTCCTCTGACCCCAGGAGCCAGATGCCGAGCACGATCAGCGCGATCACGATCAGCGCAGTGGCACCATAAATAAGCAGTGGACCGCGTTGCTGTCTGCGCTTGCGGTAAGAGTTGAGTACGTTCGATGTATTGTTGTTACTAGGCGGAGTTCGGTTTAGCATATCTTTTCCTTATGTACAAAAGACGCGTTTAGATGGGACATTGGTTCCCACCTGACGCGGTGAAATAATTCTACCTGAAAAACGGATGTTGTGTGGGATATGTATACAAGAATACGGGTAAACAAGCTTTTCACTCGTTTACCCGTATTCTGCAGCTCTTTTTACTTGTTCAATTGCATATGTGCTTTCAAATATTTCCCCGTATACGATCCTTTGACTTTCATCACCTGTTCAGGCGTGCCTTCTGCCAGGATCTCGCCACCGCGATCGCCGCCTTCAGGACCCAGATCAATGATCCAATCCGCGACTTTAATGATATCGAGATTGTGTTCGATGATCAAAACCGAGTTCCCGGTATCTACCAGCCGTTGCAACACCTCGATTAACTTGTGCACATCTGCCGCGTGTAAGCCAACAGACGGTTCATCCAGAACATAGAGCGTGCGACCTGTGGCACGGCGTGAAAGTTCTTTGGAGAGTTTTACGCGTTGCGCCTCACCGCCTGATAGTGTGGTTGCAGGTTGACCCACACGCACATAGCCCAAGCCAACTTCCTGTAACAACTTCAGCTTGTTCAACATCTGTGGATAATTTTTGAACTCTTCGAGCGCGTGATCAACAGTCATGTCCAACACGTCGGAAATGCTGTATTGTTCATGGAACATCACTTGCAAAGTCTCGCGGTTAAATCTCTTTCCATGACAAATATCGCAAGGCACATACACGTCGGGCAGAAATTGCATTTCGATACGCAGCTCGCCCTGCCCCTGACAGGCTTCACAGCGCCCACCATGGACATTGAAAGAGAAGCGCCCAGGCTTGTAGCCGCGCACTTTGCTTTCGGGCAGCTCGGCATAGAGCTTGCGAATTTCATCGAACAAGCCGGTGTATGTTCCCGGGTTCGAGCGCGGCGTGCGCCCGATCGGCGATTGGTCAATGTTGATGATCTTATCGAGGTGTTCAATCCCCTCGATCTTTTCATGCTCGCCCGATTGCGTGCGTGCGCCCATCAGCCGCGCAGCAAGCTCGCTATACAAAATGTCGCTCATCAATGTGGATTTACCTGACCCCGAAACGCCAGTGATACATACCAATTTTCCAAGCGGGATCGAAACATCAATGCCCTTCAAGTTGTTTGCTGTGGCATTGACGATTCTCAGCAACTTGCCGTTGCCTTCCCGCCTCTCTTTCGGGACCTCAACTTGCTTCCGTCCCGAAAGATATTGTCCTGTCAACGACTTGGGGTGCACCAAGATCTGCTTGGGCGTGCCTTCAGCAATGACTTGTCCGCCATGTTCGCCAGCGGCGGGACCCAGGTCAATGACCCAGTCTGCTTCGCGGATAGTTTCGTCATCATGTTCAACGACCAACACTGTATTGCCTAGGTCACGTAGTCCTTTGAGGGTTTCGAGCAATCGCATATTATCGCGCGGATGTAATCCAATGGATGGTTCATCCAATACATACAACACGCCCACCAGGCGTGAGCCAACTTGTGTTGCCAAACGAATGCGTTGTGCTTCGCCGCCCGATAATGTGACAGCCGAACGATTCAAAGTTAAATAATCGAGACCCACGTTCACAAGGAAGTTAAGTCTTTCGTGAATTTCCCTGATGACTCTTTCAGCGATCGTTTTTTGTTTTGAAGTAAGCGGAGTATTCTTGCCCGCGATCTTCTTGACCCATTCCAACGTCTGTAACACAGGCCATGAGTTGGCTTCCACGATGTTGATGCCATCCACGGTCACGGCTAGGGCAGCGGGGTTGAGTCTTTTGCCTCCGCAGCTTGGGCAGGGACGGTCGGACATAAACTCAGAGATCTTCTCACGGATATATTCTGAGTTGGTTTCGCGATAACGACGTTCCATATTACTGATCACACCTTCAAATGCGCGTGTGAATTTAAACTCGTTGCCGTTGGCGTTTTGATATGTCATCTGGATCTGTTTATCGCCTGTGCCATACAGGACAATCTTCAAATGCTCTTTGGATAAATCTTTTACAGGTGCATCCAAATCGATTTTGTAGGCTTTTGCCGCGTTGATCAAACTTTGCCAGTAATAACCGCCTTCAACTTTTGGTCCACTCCACTCCATGCTGACGATCGCTCCATCGTTCAGAGACAGGTCCTGGTCCGGAATGATGCGGTTTGGGTCAATCTCTAGTTTAGAGCCGAGTCCCTGACAGTCTGGGCAGGCGCCTTGCGGCGTGTTGAACGAGAATGTGCGAGGTTCCACTTCATTGATGCTGACACCATGTTCTGGGCAGGCAAGATGTTCGGAAAATTGAATGTCTTCTTTTTTATCGACGAGGTTGACCGTGATATAACCCTCGCCGAACTTGAGTGCAGTTTCAACGGAGTCAGTTAATCGAGTGAGTGCCGCTTTCTTTTCTTCTTTATCACCCTCATGCGAAATAACAAGACGATCCACAACCGCTTCAATGGTATGTTGTTTGTAGCGATCCAACTCGATCTCATCATCGAGTGATGAGACGTTCCCATCCACGCGGGCGCGGGTGAAGCCTGCCTTGCGGATCTCTTCGAATACAGCTTGGTAAGTTCCCTTACGGGCACGGACCAATGGAGCCAGAATTAAGATGCGGGAACCCTCAGGCAGTTTCGCGATCTTATCCACGATCTCCTCAGCGGATTGCTTGACCACTTCGCGCCCGCATACGGGACAGTGTGGAATGCCAGCACGCGCAAACAGCAAACGCATGTAATCGTAGATCTCGGTGACAGTTCCAACTGTTGAACGCGGATTGTGACTCGTAGATTTCTGGTCGATCGAAACGGCGGGGGAGAGCCCGTCGATGTAATCCACATCGGGCTTATCCATTTGACCGATGAATTGCCGCGCATACGCCGAAAGCGACTCGACGTAGCGGCGTTGACCTTCAGCGAAGATCGTATCAAACGCCAGCGATGATTTGCCCGATCCTGATAAGCCCGTGATGACCACAAACTTATCGCGAGGGATTTCAACCGTGATGTTTTTCAAATTGTGGACACGAGCGCCCACGACGCGAATTTTATTGGACGACATATGACTCCTGTTGGGAGGTGGGATTATAGCACATTTGTTTCATTTATGATTCCGTACGCGCGGTCTTTATTGAAACCGCAATCTTTTATTATACCAACCGTCCTTACAATGAAATTAAAATGTTGCATGTTATACAGGGCTTTCTTAAAGTCATAAGTTGGGGAGGTAAAAAAGACCTTCATCGGATATGCTTTTGTGTAGCGCACAAACCATACCGAGGAAGGTCGAGATGAAGTCTAACATAAGCCAAGAGAGGGTTGT
>Ga0210377_10001486_pt1 | contig 21449 bp, 23 predicted proteins | sample PLM4_65_b1redo_FD_155480 | JGI IMG/M metagenome (GOLD analysis project Ga0210377, IMG submission 155480) | Groundwater sediment microbial communities from an aquifer in East River, Colorado, USA - PLM4_65_b1 redo | ecosystem: Environmental > Terrestrial > Soil > Riparian zone | place: USA: East...
TAGCCATACGCGCGGGCTTCCTGCGGAGTCGAGACGATTTCGTCGACTAGATTGGTTTTGTGCTCCGTGTCGTAGCGCTGCACCGACTCGAGCAACTTTTCGAATAGCGGTGCGCCCGGGCGGAGCTGTCGCGCGATCACAAGCCGCTCGCGCCCGTCTAGCACCTTATCCTCGAGATAGTGAAAACCCTCGTGGTCCGCCACTGATAGCTCGTCTTTCGCGTTGAGTGCCAACGAGATCACGGACTTCAGCGTATTCGTGCGCGTGTAGCCGCCGATCGCTTCACCGGGTCCGGCTTGGTAGAGGCGCACTTCGAGTTGCGGGTCCTCGCCGATCATGCCTTTCAGGTGCGCGATCAGCGCCTGTCCGTGCTCCGTCAACAAATTATCGCGCTGGTCGATAGCAGTCATGACGGCCGCGTTTGATGCGGTCGCGCGGGAGCCATCAAGATTCAGGAAAAACTCCGGGTTGAACGGGCGCCACTGCGCTGCGCCGGGGCCATATAGTTCGCCTTCTACACCGGTCATCACCGCGATCGCTTCCTGCCGGAGCGCGACGCTGATAGCCTCGGCTTCCTCGGGACTAGGCGCTCGAGCAAGTCGGGCCACCAGGGTTTGTTCTGTAGCCGACTGGCGCACGGTGGACTCTTCTACGCCAAGAGGCTGCAATGCGGCGAGCACTTCCTCGACCGTCACGCCCTTCCCGTCGTTCGTCGCGAGGCCAATATTCACCAAGACAGGCGCGCGTACATCGACGGCGAGCGCGGCGAGTTGAGCGGAAGCTCCCGCCTTCGAGTATAATGTCGGCGCGCTGCGCACGTCCGCAGCAACAGCCTGCGCGAACGTCTCGGCATCCTGCTTGTTCACCTTCCCGGCGAGCGCGCGGATCGCCGCGTCGTAGACGGCCTTCTCAGCGGCCTCGATCGTGGGCACCTGCGCGGCGGCTACGGCAGCACGCTTCAGTCCTTCGATGGCCGCGGGCTCGGTGCCTTGACGGAACGCAAGCCCCTGTCGATGCGTTTCGATCGACTGGGTCGCGACGCCTTCGATCACCTCGGCGCGGCGCTCGGGCGATACCTGTTTGAAGCGCTCGCGCGCCTGACGCTCCTCCACGACCGCAACAGCGGGCTTCACCGGCGCGGCCTTCGCGGCGTTACGCAGGAGCTTTGCTTCGCGGCTCGAAACCAATGCCCCAACGGACTGCTTCTGCCGGGCAACGGTCAGTTCGGCCGCAGTCGTGTCCTCGATAGGAGTCCGTTTAAACGCTCCCGACTCGGTGAATACCGGCTCGGTGGGCAGGGTCCGCTCCGGTGCCCGCGCGATCACCTCGGCAGACTCCTCAGAAGCGAACCGGTTGCGGATCTGCTGGGTCAAAACCCCAATTTGGGTATTCAACGCCCCAATTTGGGTATTCAGCGCCCGCGATTCATTCGCGATGGCACTCTTTACCCGGCGTTTGCCCTCGGGCAGTTTGAACTCTGCATCCAGTTCAATCCGATGAGCCGCAGCGGTCTCCTGTTGGGCCCGTAGAGCCTCTAGGGCTGCGTAGTCGGCATCCGCGGCCACAGGCGCCGCCCCACGGCGATAGTCGGGCTCAGTGGGCACACGAGGCGCCCCAGCGTCCGGCGCCACTGGGAGCGTGTCCACCACGGGAGGTACCCCAAGATCTCGGATATCAGGGAGGGCGCCTTCCGTCGACGTCAGGACCGGCAGCGGCACTTCCGCGGGCGGCGCGCTCACGATAGGCGGCTGTACACCCGTGATGGCCGGAGCCGGTTCCTGTACAGGCTGTTGCAACGTCCGCACGCCTCCAACAGCACCGCCGATCGTACCGCCCGCTACGGCGCCTATCGCCGCCGAGTTCAAGTAATCACTGATGGCCTCGGGAGTGTCCAGTGGTTGACCCGCGGCAGCCCGTTCGATCACCGCCTGCGTAGCCTCAGTCGTCGACTCGAGTGCGAGACCCGTCAGAGCGTCTCTTCCCGCACCCTTGAGAACTGCACCCGCTCCAGCTTTACGTGGGGCACGAAGAGCAGCGTCCCCGACCAGCCCAAGCCGGCGAGCAGCCGCGTAGCCAGGTAGGATATCTAGCGCGCCGGCGGCAACACCACCGGCAACAGCGCGAAGCGCCGGATCTTCCACTTTAGATTCCACGGCCTCGGGGAAGATGCTCCCGGCTTCGATCCCGATAGAGGAAGCCGCAGCACCGCCGACCAGTCCCGCCTGTTTTACCATTTCGCGAGTAGCTTGCGCGGCGTAACGCTTCGCGACCAAGCCCGCTACACCCCGACCGAGTATGCCCCCACCCACCATCGTCAGGATCGACGGCAGGGCCGTCCCAAGGGCATACTTGGCGAAGTCGAAGGCTTCCCCAGGCGAAGAGACGTCCTCGACCCGCATCTGGTCTGGGGCTGTAGCTTGGAGAGTATCTTGTGCGGCTTGGAGGGCTTCTGCCTCAGCGACTTCCGCGCCTATCGCTCGAGCGCCGAGCGCCTGGACGCCGCGGGCCGCGGCCTTGACTCCCGCGATGCCTGTGCGCAGACCGCGCCGGAAAGGCCCGGGAGCGTTAGGGTCAGGAGCGAAGGGATCGAGACCTGCTACCGGTTGGGAGAGGTCCAGCCCCGCGTTCGGCCCGAAAGGGTCAAGCGCCATAGGCTAGTCTACCAGTCGATAGCCGGGTAGTTTCGCGAGATCCGTGCGGACCTGCGCGTCGGACTTGTAAGTTTTGTTCAGTTTCGCGCTAGCAACGGCCTCGGCCAAAGTGATATCCTGTACCGGTGGCGTCGGTATGACTCGCCGGGCCTTACCGGTACGCGCGTCGATCACAGTCACCGCGCCGGTCTTAACATCGGGCAGCGTAGTAGTGGACTCGCGGAACGGCACACCACCCCCACCTTGCGAGCTACCATGAAGAATTGCAGAAAGCTCTGCCGGAGTAGCTCCTTGCGCACGAGCTTCTTCTGCCAAGGCCAAACTCGCTTGCGTGATACCCAAGGCCGCAGCACCTCGTGCGGCGGTCCCTCGTGCGGCCAAGTTTGCAGCGGCGGCCTTCGCTTGTGCAGCCTTCAGTGCGTTGTCGCCGGAAACCTGCCGCAGTCTAAGTAGCGCTCCGGTAAAATCACCGGCAAAATTTCCCGTAGGGCGCGGCGCGGCAGGAACGGGTTGTCCGCGAACGTCAAAGTTCATCACGCGGCCCGTCATATTGTTGCGAAAGAAACCCGTGCCGCGAGGCGGTACGGCCAAGTTTTCCGGAGTAGCGAGTACTTCAGGTACAACGGGCTCGGCCGAGGGTGCGGCAGCGGGCGCTGCCACGGGCGCGGGTGCGGCAGCAAGCATCGTAGGCGCAGTAACGGGCATCGCACCAAATCCGGCTCGACCCTGCTCGACCGTCCCTTGAACTGTAGGACCGCCCGCAATCATATTCGCCGCGATATCAATGCCTCTTAAATAGCCTTCTCCGAGTAACAAACCCGCCCCTACCGGACCTGCCGCGCGCCCAAGCACCCGAGCGCCCCGGCCGAGTTTGCTCAACCAAGGTGGGACAGGTAGGGGGCGGTTATACCACGGAAGCGTACCAGCGCTCGCGGGGGCGGCAGGGACTGCCAGCGTAGGAGTCCCCGGGCCGCGCAAAAACTCATCAAGGTTGTATGGATTGTACTCAGCCATGTGTTACTCCGTTGCCGATTGGACCGAAAGGGTGTTGAGCGAGCCCCACATAGCCGCTAGTGTAGAGAAAAATTGCGATGAGCCAAATTTTGCGGACTCCATCGCAAATTGCAAGCCCGTCATCGCGGCGGCCAAGCGGGCCTTCATCGTCTCCACAGTCAGCCGGGAAATGTCGATATTCTGCTGCGACGTAACTTCGATAACCTTCTGTTGTAGGGATGTACGGGCAATAAGCCCGTCAGTTATTGCGCGATTGCCGTCGATGTCTGCCCGGTAAAGATCCACTTGGAGTTTCAGCGGCTCAATCAACTGGCGCAAGTTCGCTTCGTATGCCGTGATCTGCCCGCGATAGAGTTCGATGGTCGCCGATGCTCGTGCGAGGTCAACTTGCACGCGTTGAAGTTGCACGTCAGAAGTAATCTTTGCCGCATCCAAGCGGAGTTTATAGCGCGCGAGGAGCGCGTTGTAGACTACGATTGCCAACTCTTGTGTCGCCTTTGCGACGTTGAGCGCACGCTCCTGTATCGAATTGTGGAACCCAAGTAGCACTGTCTCAAGTTGCCGGACCTGCTCAATGGTAAATTGCCGATTCGCCACGAAGCGCTTTGCTGCATCCACGAAGATCTCCCGCGATACCGAGGACATCTTGTTCTGGAGATCTTGGTACGCCCGGTCAATCTGGATAGACAGTTCGCCGGGTGGGAGCGGGAACCCGCGTGCGGCCATAGTCCTACCGGCTTCGTCGATACGCATCAGCGCGCTCTCGGTCTCCCGGTCCCGCGTTCGTTGGTAGAGCGCGGCCTCATCGGCCGTGTCGATCCCGTAACCGCCGTTCGTCAGGTCAGCGAGGAGTTTAGCCTTCAGCGGGTCCAGCAAGGTCGAGACATAGGCCGCCTCGAAAAACGCGAAATTATCCGTTGGCGCCAACAGGTCATCCGTCGGCAGGATAATATCCGCCGGTGTACTGAGGACGATACTGGGCACTTCGGGCGGGCCTGCACCGAGCGCAGGTATCGTGGGGCGCAGTCCACCGCCAACAACTGGAAAATCTACCGTTGGGACACTGGCGTAATTGAACGTCGCGGGGATGGAGGCAGCGAGATCAAAGCCCGTAAGCTCCGCGGAGGTCGCGATCGTTACCAGGAGGTTCAAGAAGGCGTTCGCATCCGACAGCGCCGTTGCTGCTGCTGCTTGCGCTGCCGTGATATTGCTGTCTACAGACATACTTTAAGCCTACTCCGGGCTATAGTACTATGATGAGCATTATACGTGACATTTTAGCGCGGGGGAACCTGCACCGCGCGCTATTCAAACCCAAGGATCATGGCAAACGGTGTTAGTTGAAAATTTGGACCTCCAACTACTCGGTTGAACGTGTCCGAAGATAGCGGGTCCGTTGGAGGAATAACCGGCACAACCAAGGTTGCCGGCACCAGGAGCGCAGCCCCTTCAGGCAGCACGCTGTAAACCCCCTCCGTGATGGTGATACCATACCGCCGAATCTCGTTCACCCCGGTATCGGTGTTGACTTCTCGGCCATAGAAAAAGGTGGGGGTAGTATATTCCCCGACCCCCCGTATAAGCGTGGCCCGCGTGACCCCTGCTCGAGAAGCAACAACCATCCAGGTGCCGAGCACTTTGGTCAGAATATCTACCCTGGTGGGCGAAGCAGCAAACTGTATAACATACTGTCCGTCCTCTGTCAACCTGAACACGTCTGTGCCTACGACCCCAAGATCAGTTATAGTGCCTGTGTCATACAAAAACTGGTGGCCGGGCGAGGGCGGCAGTTTGGTATACAAAAAACGTAGCCCCGCGCCCGCCGTGTCCACAACATACCCCACCGTCATACTGCTCCCGTCTGCGTATGTCGTCGCGTCTACCTCGGCCCCGTTCACAAAGAGGCGTCGCCGGTCATGGGTATTGTTTCCCGCCCCAGTAACCTGTTTGGAATTACTAACCGCAACCACAGTGTTACCCCGGGCGGTCATGTGATGCTGCTCAATCTGAAACGGATTCACGCTGTCAAAGAACGATTCGTCGTTCTCAACAGCTATTGCGTCGAACCCGCCGCGGGACGTTGCGGTCTTCGTCTCGTCATATATTATGGTGAACTCGCCCGGAGTGGGTCCGCTGCCCTGCCGAGTTATGTGCTTGGAATTTACCGCGACAGTGAGCTGGCGACTTTTCAGAGTAAAAAGTGTCTCCGGTCCAGAACCAACATCTCCCGTAAACTCTGACTCCACCCACCCGTAGGTCAAGCTCGCCACGTTCGGCGCCAGAACGCTTGCCCCAGCCCTGATTATTATCGTTGGAACACCTGTGTCTATTGGCGTGTAACTGTTGGTTCTGTAGTCCGGCGACACACTCCACGTACTCAAGCCAATACTTTGTATCAACGGCTCGATATAAGTCTGCCAATCAAACTTGGTTGTAAGAACCTCATCCCCAGGTCCGGTTGGAGCCGGATTGGAACGCATGATCTCCAACGCCGCGTCGTCGAACAACTGGTCTATGAAGGTATTACCACCAGACACGCCTGCATACAAAACCCACCACGCCGCGCCATCCGGTGCCATGCCAGTCCGAAGCCCGTTCCTGGTGACCGCGTTAGCGATCACCTTCGTAGCCAGCAGCACACCATTGCGTACGTACGCATACGGTCCACCTTCGTCTGGTGCATTGGAGTTCAATACGTCTTGTCCAAGCCATGACTGCCCATCCTGCGAAAAGTAATACCGTAGAAACGGCGACAAGTCCGCAAACGGGGGCGCATACGTAGGAGTATGTGGGTGGATAGGCAGCGGCGCAGTAGACACCACCCCAAGGCGCTCAAACATTCCGATTCGCGTTCGGGAAGGTGCCGTAAGCGAGAAGCGAGCAAAACCGAATGTGGGGCCGCCAGCCTCAATCCTAATCCAATCCCACCAGAGATCGTTTCCGAGATCTAGCGCTTTTATCCAGATCTTGTCCGTCGAATTCACCCAAAAGTGCTTGCTAATGACACGCAAGCCGGCGGGCTTCATCCACGCCTTGAGTTGACGGAGTTTACTTAGGGCCAGGGCAAGGTACTTCTCCCCGCCCGGCTGAATGTCGACGATACGAGGCACTACATCACCCGACGGCGGAGACCTGTCGGATAGGCGAGCACGTTCTCGATGACGAAGTCCGCGCCATTCTCGCCCTCAAGTTCATATTGCCAGTAGCGAGCCTTCGGGCCCTTGCCGATCGGGACGCGGCGCTGTTGCATCCCATCGACGTGATTATGCACTAGGCGATACGTGCGTGTGCCTGTTGCGTCAACGATCGTGCGGAACAACACGTCGCCGTTGAACTCGCCACCCACGTATAGTCGTGGCACGCGTTTCAAGTGGGTCTCACCGTAATCGGACTTGCCAGTGCGCGCCCGACCCGTGATAGGCAGCGCACCATCGACCGCTTGCGTACCCAGCACCACGACGCCGGCGGGAGAGACACCAAGCACAAGGCCGTTGAAGAGCGCGTATGAGGTAAACTCGAAATCGTATTCTGTGAGGGCGTTCCTGCGGGTATTGAGTACCCAAGTGCGGAATGCTGCTGCGAGCGCAGGTGACAGTTCCGCCAGCAGTTGTATCGACGGTAAGTTAAACGCCGCGGAGAATTGCGTAGCAGAGATGAACTGTGCGACTAGTGCCAGCACCGGCAACTGCGGCGCCGCACTGAACAACTGCCCGGACAGTATCTGAGCAGAGAGTTGCGGGCCGGGGAGCAGAAAGCCCGCGCTGAGTAGCCCGTCTGAGCGGAGCGTGGCGACTGCGGAGACCGTGGGGAGTGAGAACACCGCCACCAGAGCATTTCCGGCTATAAGCGTGCCTTGAAACTCCGCCGCGGGCAGTGTAAACTCAGCCGCTATGTGTTGCCCAGGGGAAAAGGCCGCCGAGACGGTGATAACCGGTAGATTGAATTCCGCCCCTATCCCGATGAACACACCGGTCGCCGATAGCGTGACTACCGGCAGGTCAGGAATGGCAATGAAGTTAACGCCCATGCGCTGCTCTCAAGTAACAACGCCGGCTACGCCAGATACACATCTGGCTGAGTCGGCGCTTAACGTCTTATTACGCGTTCGCCGGTTCGGTCGGCGAGAAGGTGCTTACAGTGTGCGTCGCGGCCGCGGCCAAGGTAGTACTGGACGCGTTCATGTCCCCGCCGGAAGTAGCGATGTTGCCATCCAAGCGAGTGAATGCTCCCGCGCCATCCGCCGAGTCGTTGTCCGCAATCGGCCCGCGCAGGCGGAACCAACCGGCAACGCCATCGAGGAGACCCAAGCCGGACCATGTCTGTCCGGTGCGCTTCGCCAAAAGACCCGTCGCCACATCGTCGAAGTTCAACCCGTTGACTTGGAGCACCCCGGCCACTGCGCTGCCGATATTCACGTCGGCACCAGCAATATCGCCACCAGCTTCCGTGGTCGTCACAACCATGCCATTGATCGCTGTGCCGTAGCCCAACTTAGCCGTCAGGGTCACGACGTTGGTCGCGGCGCTGGCAGTCACGATCTTGTGGCCGTGGAACTTGTTGATCTGATCCCGAACAAGTCCGGCGGTCACGTCATTCGACGTAGTCCAAGTCACCGTAGCGCCAAGGATCTGCACGCCACCGAGAGTGATACCCGTGATGGTGCCAGAGGTACCCGTGATAGTGATAGTGCCCGTCGCGCGCACTTCCGCGGTATGGGCGCCGGAAGCGTCTGTGATCGTCACGAGCAATGAGCCGCTCGGTGCGGTATCCGCTGTCGCCGGCTGCGCGCCCGAATAGACACTCAGTTTCCCGCCTTGAAAAGCGCTGCGGAAGGAACCGTTTTGCTGGAGGTGGTTCCGAAGCCCTGTTGATTGCCGAATCGTCATGAAAAGCTCCTGTTAGATATGTGATTTACGCTGCTATGTTGCCTGCAACTTCTGCACCATGCAGAGTAGTCAGGTACTGCGTCATGCCCCGATGCCGGCGCACGATACCCGCGCCACGTTCTTGTGAAGGGTATTGAAATCTACCCTCTGTGAAATTTATCATCTGCCCGCCATTCGCACCAACACACAAGCCTTGTGTAGTAGCGAAAAATACCGCGCGGCCTTTGTCTTTCCCGTCCCCTAAAGAAGCGAGACTATCCTCATAGGCCGTCCCCGGGATCACTCCGTAGGGCGCCTTCACTACAAAGTTCCACTTCTCGGGCTCCGCGTTTGGAAGCCATATCACTTGGTTGCGCGTGCCCAACCACGTTCCGTCTTCGAGAGACGCGATCATCGTGATTGTATCGAGGAACGGCCAACTCTTTCGCGGGTCGAACAGTTCTGGCGCGTAGGGCTCCGAGCAGTAGAGCCTGTTGTCCACAGACACGAGCATTCGCCCATTTCCGTAGGCACTATGGTCGATAGCGCCTAACATACTAGGCGGGACAAGGAACTGTGTCGCGAGCGCTACCGTACCCATCCGTTCTTCGCGAACCGCGAATATCGTGGTCGCGTTATCCACTACGGCATAGCGATGCAGGGTCTCACCGTCTCGATCGGATACGTACACAGTTTTCTGTGTCACATCGAAGTCGGTCGACACCGGCAAGGTCAGTTCGTAGCCGCCCGTAATCGGCAACTCGAGCACTTGCGCCAGCGCGGCGCCGGACTCCTGTCCATCATTGCGCAAGTAAGCCATGCTGTACTGGTAGCGCCCGGCCCGCAGAACACCACCCACTAGGATCGCAGGCCCCAACGCGGGGGGCGTCAAGCCCCAACTTCGATGCTGCCCGTTCTCCACCACACCGAACTCGACACCGTTCGTGTAGTAGACCCGAGCGCCGGCCACCGAGTATGACAGAGGGCGTGACGGAGTCAAACCAGAACGGAGCGTGATCGTGCTCCAATCTGGCATGATATGCTTCAGCGCGTTGCTCCCGACGCCGAGGCACATGCTGCCCGCGGCGTATAGGTCGCGGTCCACACCCGCCACGACGACCGCGGAATAACCCTTCCGACGCAGGAGGAAGCCCGTATCGTCAATATCGACGTTCAAACCAACCTCGAGGTCGCCCGGGTCAAACCCGGCTGCACCGACGTTGCTCCGTAGGCCTGTGAAGTCACGCTGCTCGCGTAGATCTTGGTCGATCGTCTTCATCGTATGCGCGCCGTGTCACTTGCAAATTGGAATCGTGGCTCCGCACCTTCCGCCCGCAGCATTTCTTGCCGAGCTTCACGAATCGTTGCTTCCACTTGCGACAGTATGTTTCGCCCTTCAGTCTTCGCCGAAGCATCGGCATTGGGATGAGTCAAACACTTTCCAGCCGCGTACATACAAAGAATTTCCTGGTGCCACTGCTCATCCACCTCGGGCTCCGCTTCGAGCTTATCGAGTGTCAACTCGCAGACGGGCATTCGCGCGACTTTGAGAATAACGCGCAAGCCATTTTGGGTCGCTGATGGCGCCGGCACGACTCGCATTGTCCGCGTCGCTGCGTCCGTGGAGATTGCTAACGGCACGCCCGGAGTAAACAACTCTGCGCGGTTGATATCCCAGTAATCCATATCGGTCGGACGCGGACGCATCAACTGCTCATCGGTCCAGTGCGAGAGGGGCACGTCTACATCATCGGGCGTCGCGACGCGGACACGCAGCACAGATTTGTGCAAATGGTAGAGCGACTTGTCCGTAGCGAGTACGATTACGCCGGCGGTAGGATGCCCGATATCCTGGAGCACCCAAGCACGCCGGCAGAGGCGTTTTTCTGCTTCGTTGAAATACCGGACGAGAGTTATATCGGACCACAGCTCATCGGCTTCACCGTCGAGTAAATCCGTACGGTCATCCAGATATTCCTCCGCCGTGTAGGCGAGCATATCCGAGAGTTTCATGGGCTTATTACGCGGTCGTTACGACGCGTTTCCCTTCGGCTGCCATCTGCGCCTTGAATGCGAGGTATTCTTCCTCGGTAGCCGGCGATGCTTGATACGGGAAGCGGTGCGCGGGTTGCGTGATAAGTCCACCCTCCGCTTGCAGCACCACTTCTGTTATGGCGTTGTTCAGCGCGTCCGCTACGACGGAATGCACAACAACAGCCTCTCCGCGGCGGATACGCCACACGAACCCATTGACGCCCACGGGGACATACGACAGGTCCTGCTTGGAGGTACTTTTGAAGATCGTCAGCTTGACATATTTCTTCGGGAATCCAAGGCTGTCGAGATCCTGCACTTCGGCTGCGGGGAGGGAGGCTTCCGCGTCTTCGCGCAATTCGGCTTCACGCCGGGCAACCGCTTCCGCGGTGTACTTGGCGAGAAGAGTCTGCTCGTCGACTTGGGCTGCTGCGGCAACTTCCGCTTGTGCGCGGAGGCGCGCTTCGACATCGACGGGGATACTAAATGCTGTGTTGCCTTGATGTGCCTGGGTTTCCATATTAGATGTGTTTGTCCAGTTGAACTGCGGTGGATGAAAAGTTACTTCTGTTTCGAAGCCTCGCTAAAGGCCGCGTCGTACTCTCCTTCGGGCATCTGCTCGAGGCTCGCTTGCACGAGTTTCAGGACTTCCTTGACTGACTTCGCCGCGTAACTCTTCTGACAATCGCCGCAATACGGGTCCAATTGCGGCGGCTTTGCCTTTTTGCCTTCGGCCATCTTTTTTGCAATCATCTCCATGTCTGGTACTTCGACTTTGAAGCCGTTTTCCAGTTGTTCCACAGAGACTCGGTAGTGCTTGTGCATACGCACTCCTTAAATACTCACGGGGCCGTCACAGACGCGTGGCGACTGCGAGGGCCCCGTGTCGGCCGCGGCCGCGGTAAATTAGCCTAGAATTTCCCAGGCAACCGTCTCGTTGTCGCCCAGCGCGTCACCGGACGCAAGGATCGTCACGACGCCTGTGGTCTCGTTCACCACCAATACGTCGTCCGTTTCCAAACTGCGCGTGCCTGCGGCGACCGTCTTGACGTAGTCGCCCTGATTCATCCCCTTGAACCACTCATGCGTGATACGAGCGGTAACGTCAACCACCTTCACGTAGTTCGGAACGAACCCGGGGGTGATAGTCAGGACGCCGCCGGTGATAGCCGCGCCGGCACTACCCTGTCCGAGGACTCCATTGGGATTCGCGAGACTGGCCGGGGTGCCCGCGCCGCTCGAGGCGTTAACCTCCGAGGCAGCGGTGTAGGTGCCGCTAATGAGGCCGAAATGGCGCTGTACAACGTCAGAGCCTTTGAAGTACCGAAGTGTGGAAGCCATGTGCTGTTCTCTCTATGAAAGGTGGTTGACCGGGCGGGGGAGGGTCACTCCCCCGCTACCGATTAGTTCGTCGCCGCGACTTCCAGCCGGACCAGCCAGAGGTCGTTCAGGATCACGCTGGCTTGCCAGGTCTTCCAGCCAATAGTCCCGCGTTGGTTCAGCGGGTCGCTCGAGCCGGAGCTGCCAGGGTTGTGCGCGATAATGGACGCTGCGCTCTTGCCCTTCAGCGGGACGATGCCGTAGGCATCTTGCGCGAAGAGGATGACCGGGTAGACGTCGGCTTGAGTCACGCCGATCATCGCACCCTTGACGCCACCACCTTCCAGGAACGGTGTGAAGAGAGTCGAACGCACATAGCGAACGTCCTCGACAGAACCGATCTCATTCGCCCAGGCGACCGCACCAGAGTAGTTCTTCGGGTCGGTGAAACCGGGGATGTTGCGAATGTCGTTCTCGACGTCAGTGTGGCAGATGCCCACGAACGCAGCGGCGATGGATTCCTTGTTGAACCGGGTATCCGAGGATACGACGGACTTGATCTGCTTCGCACGTTGGCGCTTCAGTGCCCGCGTGCCTTTGCGCTGGAGGGCCAGCGTGAGCGGCGTGTTGACGTCCGTGCGGACCGTACCGTTCGCGTAGAACACGTTGGTACCAGCTTTGACCACGTTCCAACGAAGGGTCTCGATGGTCTCAGTCGCTTGCTGGCTCAGGAGGGCAGTGTTCTCTTTCAGAACCGGGTCCTCGTGTGTGTCTTCAATGACGTCGGTGTACGGGATGAAGTCACCGTACTGCTCGATCGACACGGTGTAATCCGTGAAGGTCGGCTTCGTGCCGGCCGGGGTCACGCCTTCGACCAACGGGGTCGTAGCGAGCGGCAGCACTTCGTACCGGCGGAACTTGGCCGTCTTGGTCGACTTCGTCGGCAGAACGTAAGTTTGGCCGAATTTCTCGAGGATCATGTCCTCGTGGCCGCGCTTCAGCAAGTCGACTACCGCGTAAGCCGCGGTACGGGGCGAAATATCGCCATACGTTAGGGGGGAGGCAACAGGCATTGTAGTATCCTCAGATGTGGTTGAAAGTTAGTGCTTTGCTTATTGCTGACACATCTTTGGCGTCAAGCGGGCAATGCTGATGAAAAAAGATTACTTATCGCCAAGCATCATCCAGGCGAACGAAATGGTGCCGGTGAAAAACGCCGTACCTGCGCCGTGCGCAGCATTATCGTCGATCACGAAATTCAGGAACATACCCTTGGCAGTTCCCGTGCCATCCAGATGCCGGGCGCCGGATTCCGTCAGAGCAGCCGCAACTGTCACTGCATCAGCAACCGCCACTTCGGCGACAGCCTGTGCAAGTGCGACCGATTGCATCAAATCCGCCTCGGTGCCAATCAGCGTAGCACCAGTCGTAGCCGTCACCGTACCCAAGGCAACATCGCCATCGAACGTGTCGATCAACGAAGCATACCCAGTTAGGGCGCCGTCAATAACTGCACCGAGAAACAGGAGAAGCCCTGCCGGGAAGTCATAGACCTGCACGCCGCCGTATTGGGCTACCGCCGCGTCATCGGCAATAGAGATCGGCGTGCGGCTACACGTCAGAACGGTCTTGCGTAGCGGACCCACGCCGTATTCGGCTGCGGCCACTGTGGCACCAAACGCGATACCCGGGCCATTGGCTGAACCGGGAGCACCGACATCCACACCGAGCAGGCGATGAAAGGCCGCCTTCACAGCGGGTGCGACGTTCAACAGATTGATGCTTTGCGAATCGAGCATGGCGTTATCCTCTTGGTGAAAATCAAATCTCGCAGACTGCGAGCGAATACCTTATAATTCATTGTCTCACACCCGCCGGCCCGCCGCTACCCGCGCCCTATTTCGCGGCTGCTGCTTCGGCGAACGCCCCATCGTAGTCATCCATTGCCGGCCCGCCTTTGGGGTTCGGTGTGGCCCGGCGAGTCACCACCGGTGCCCCGGCCGCGATTTCCTCGGCCGTTGGACCCGGCTTGGCCGGTATGGTCGGTGTCACCAGTGGAACCTTGTAACCGGTCTCGGTCTTGAACCTCGTGAAGAGATCATTCACTTCCTTCGTACTCCCATCGTCGTAAACCTTCTGGTAGGCCGTTTGAAGATACATCGGCTGCGTCTTGATCCACTCGCCCACCAGGGGTACCACTTCATCCGCATCGGGGTGTGCCGCTCGGATTGCCGCCTCATGACGTTCCGCAGCATCCGCGGCGACACTAGCCGCGAGCGGATTGACCACGGCCCCCACTTGCTTCAGGGCTTCTTGCACGGCGGTATGGACTTGCCGTTGCACATCATGGGCCGAACTCTTCAACCGGGCTTCAATCGCGGCGTACTGTTCGGGCCACTCCTTCTTCAGGAGATCCAGCGCGGCTTTATCCTCAGCCGTTGGCTCGTATGGTTTGGACATGGCTTCAGTCTTCGCCTTGCGATCAGCCTCAGCCGCAGCCTTCGTCTCCGCATCCGCTTTCGCTTTGAACTCGGCAGCTACCTTCGCCTCCGCGTCAGAGCGCACCTTCGCCTCCGCTGTGGCGCGGGCGGTAGCTTCTTCCTGGGTCTTTACGGCCGCTGCGACCTTTTCATCGGCCGCTTTCGTCGCCGTTTCTTCGGCAGCGATCTGCTCGGGCGTCTTCCCCTTATTCGCTTCGGCCTTCACTTTGTCTGCCGCTGCGGCTTCCTCGGCCGCCTTCGTGTCCGCTGTAGCTTTTTCCTCGGCGACTTTCGTCTCAGCATCCGCCGCGGCAAGCTCCTCCGGAGTTTTCGTCTCGACCTTCGGTTCATCCTTCACCGGCGTCTGGACCTTCTCTGCCCCCTCTATCGCGGCCGCATCAAATGCGTCCGAGAAATCTTTGTCTTCCTCTGCCTGTGCCATCGTTATTCTCCTTGTGTGATCGGTTGTTCATCCATGAAACGCATCAGCTTTCTCAGCGCACGCGCTTCACCTTGGTACTGTAGCAGTTCATCGCCGCCGGCATCGAGCCAACTCGCGTTCACCGCATCCCGACGCATAACCACCAACTCTCGCAATGCCCGCAGGCCCTCGTCGAGCCGGTGTCTATGCACCATCTGCTGTAGTTCCAGTTCCGCTTCCCTTGCCATTGTTGGTCAACCCCTCTAGAATAGTTTGTACCACTTCCACCGTAGCACCGGTCTTGGCGGCCTGCCCTTCCAACACCTTCTTGAACGCACTTGCCATGAGATCGTTAACCTTGGCTTCGATCTCCTCACCCTGCAACTCCACCAGTCGCTGTTGGCCCGCCTGCGCCGAAGCAATCTTCCGCTCGGCATCCGTCTGAGTTTCAAACAACTCCTCAGTCGGAATATCGTGCGCCTTCGCCTTCGCCTCTAGGAGCTTCCGCGTCTTGATGTGCGCACGTTCCTCGTCGGTCAGTGCAGCCGAGAAGATATCGAGCTGCTGGCCTTGGACTTCTTTCGCGATCAAGCTCGTCGACCCACGCGCGATGACGTTGAAATCCCCATCGCGGGATTCATTCGGATCATAGCGCATATTCCACTTGACGAGCGCCCCCATGACCGAGATCGTGAACGAGTCAAAGTTCCGTACCGTGTCGCGGATCGGGAGCGCCGCGGCGCCCAAGAACATGCTCGCATTCTTCGACGTGCGAAGCGCCTCCGTACCACCCCCGGAGGTGTCCCCGAGCGATGGCGGCGGCAGCCCGGACTCGCTATCAGCGAACTCGCGGAACATCCGCACCATCAGCATGAGATCACCCAAACGACTTTGCCGGGGTAGCGGGCGCACAGCGGGCACATTAGCTGCCGTACCTTCCGTCTCTTCGATCCACACTTTGTAGGAAGCCGGGTCCATGTTGTGCCCGGGGACAAGTTTCTCCTTGTTGACGATCAGATTCTCACCCCCAATACTCGCCTCGTCGAGGGCCATGCGAGCGGCCTCGGCGATCGACAGCGCGGAATCGCGCAATGTATCGCACTGCCCATTGCCGAGTAGCGACAAGTCATCGTCCTCGAATATGAATTCGTGGTGCATCCGCGCCTCATCTCCCAAGATAGCGATGCGCGCCTTTATAACGCTGTTGTCGAGCAACCACACGTTACCATGATACGTCTTCGAGAGATCCGTCTCGGCAATCGCTGCGCCAGCCTCACGTAGCTCATGCCCGGTAACATCACCCCAATAGGCAATCACGACATATTTCTTGCCGTCACCCTTCTTGACTGTGGTCTGGTCGCTCTTCGGTTCCTGCGAAAGTGCAGTCTCCCAATGAAGTTGCTGGTGATTTCCCGACTTGTTATCGAGTAACCACTGGTCGATTGCCGCCTTCCGGTAGTCCGCACGCTTACCAAGATCTTCTACTTCGCGACGACTCATCACATGGCGTTCGAATGTACCGTCCTGCTTATTCAGCGCGGTCGCACTCATATCCGGATAATAGTTCCATACCGGGAGAAACTCCAAGATGGGTTTCAGCTTCGTCACTTCCACGGCTTCGTAGAGCCCAGTATTCACGTTTCGCTGCCATGTCCGCGCCTGGTACGGAACGTGCATAGGCCCCTTGAGGAGACCGATGTTGTAGAGCACTGCGCTGCGCACGACCTTACGGACCAGTGTGATGTACTCCATCTCTTGCAGGTCATCGTCGAGTTTCAACTCCATGCGCGCAGCCTTGCCCTTCGCATATTCGCTGATCGCGGCCTCGATCTGTTCATCCGTACACTCGACTGCCCGCGGTTCGATCTGCTGTTCGGCCGCTTTCTTCATGACCAGCGCGTCGAGCACTTCCTGCAACTGCGCCTTCGAGAGGTTCGGCAGCGGGGAAGCGTTGATCCCATAGTTCTTCTCGGACTGGGGGAAAAGCATCTGCATCAGGCGAGCAATAGTGCCGATTACTTTCCAACGCGTGACCTTCGGATATGCTCGCGAGCGATCCTTCGGGATCTTCACTTCCGGGTCGTAGATCCCACGGAATTGCCGCAGATTTTGCAACCAGTGGTCCTCAACGGCCTTGCGGTCGTCACGAGACTGTTCCCATTTTGAGAACAACCGTTGCCCGAATTGCTTCAGTTTTTCTTCGCTCAGTACGATTTCATCAGCCATTGGCTACCTCGGCATTGCATAAGGGTTTGATTGCTGTATTTGGGCCCGGCGGGCTTCATCCCAACTCTGCTCTTGATGCAAGTGTTCGGCCTTCCTGCGCCGGCCCTCATGAAAATACATATCTCCGTACTCATTCGCTTCTCCGATATGCGAGTGATCGTTCTTGTCGACCTCCTCAGAATGGCGCCCGTCCTTATGTTTCTTGTACATGAACCCGCCCGAGAGCGCGGCGATCGTAGCCTCGCAACCCGGATCGACCAAGTATGCAGGCTTCCCCTGCATCACGAGGAAGTGGTCGGTGCCCGCACGCCGCGCCACCGGCGAGTTACTCGATGCCATCTTGACCTTCCCAAGGTGCCGCTTGTACTCGCGGAACGTGTCGACACAGGAGGTCTCGTCGTTCTGCGCACCGGTGTCCCCCGAGGGATCGCCAGTGACAAGGATCTCATACTCGCCGTTCTTCGCCCCGCCCTTGTATTTCTTGGCGAGAAGTGGCAGGAGCCGCGTCTCGATCGCGCGTTCGAGCCCCATATCGAAGCACGCAATGTCATCCAGCGTTAGCACGCGCCCGAAGGCATCCTGTTGCTTCAACACGATCGCCGGCGTGAGTCCGAAGTCTGCTGCTACCAGTAACACCAATTCTCGGCTGGGTATGATCGACGACTTCGCGACGTGCAAGTCACGGCTGAACTGGGGATGCACTGGCCGGCCGCCCTTCGAGCGCCCGTACTGCGCGAGCACGTTGACTCGGATGAAGTCCTCGGTCTTATCCTTGATGAGCTGCTGGTAGTAGTCCGCCGGCAAGTTCTCGAGATTCTCCGCGCGGGGGTTCAACACGTATCCCACGTCGATCTTCAGCATCGCTGGGGGCTGCTTGAAAATCGCCCAGTCGTTCGGCAGTGCCTTCTTGAAGTCGTCCGGGTCGCGTCCCTCTTGCTTCGCGTGCCAGTACGAACCCTCCTCGGGCATGTTCGAATCTCCCCACATACCAACCCAGCTCGGGCCTCCTTCATTCATCCGCGGGTAACGCCCGATCCGTCCGTCAAGTGCCTCGACGATCTCGCGCGGGATCTCGCGGTATTCGGCTAACAGCGCCCCGGTCAGCTCCATACCGAGGAGCTTCGTAATATCCGCTTGGTCGTCAAGCGCACAAAAAATTACCTCCGCGTCGACATCATGGGTGGGATGATTGATGTGGTAAGTCTTGGTCGTCGACATATAGTACCCAAGAGATCCGGCAGGGAACCAGTCAAACCACGACTTCATTGTCGTCTCACGCAACTCCGGCATGGTGTTACGCACCACCGCCCAGCGGCTCTTGCGCTTACCTGTGCCTGGTGAGACGCGTTGCATCTTCGCGCGGCGCACGATGTCGACGAGGCCCCCGACGGTCTTCCCGGAACCGAATGGCCCGGCAATGAACCGGTGGCGCGCGTCCGACTGCATGTAGCGGGACACGGTCTCAGGGAACTTGATGTCGAGGTTTATCACGCGGCCTCTGGCCCGAGTGGCGCGGGCCAACCTTTGAAGTGTGTGTACTGTGTGCCGTCCATACGCTCGAGGATCACTCCGCCTTCCTGGCTGTGGCCGATCGTGCGCACCAATTCAAAGCGCCCACGGGCATCCGAAGGACTGACGCCCATGTTCGAACAATCGAGCCCGGCCTTCTCAAGTCCGACCTCGAGCGCCCCTACAGCCGGACCTTCCCGATACTTCGGATGCACAAACACGCGGGCGCTCATCAGTAAGCCCGCTTCTTCGTAGGCACGCCGCGCGCACGCCGCTGCACGGAGAGGGCTATCGCGACTGCCCGCTTATGCGGTTTTCCAGCGGTCATCTCCGTCCTGATGTTCGCGCCAACTGATTTCTTGCTACCGGATTTATCGAGCGGCATGGCTATCTCCTATTCGTGTTGTGCGCCGAGCGAGTGCAGTACCTCGTGGCCGAGGACCTGCAATGCCAACGCGTCATTGAAGCTGCGGGGCCGTTGTACTACGAGCACCTCGCCTTCTTCGGTTTTGACCCGACAGCCGAGGGCATCCTCCACTCCGCATAACTTGGCGGATTCTTCCCGGGATTCTACCCATACCACTTCCGCATTGATCTGCGTCTTAGTAGGGACTATGTAGGTCACATAAAATTTCTTCCGCTCGAGTTGCACGGAATCTTGTGGGGGAAAAATATGCGTCCCGTATCCTCCCAAAAGGAACAATACTAGCGTAGTGCTTATTGCCAGGCGCCAAGCAAACCGTTCAGCCATTGATCCAGTCCTCCAGTGAACGAAGCGCGACGATGACACAGAACATCACCGTCGCAGCTATCAGTCCGATCGCGATCAGCCCGAACATCAGGATGTACCGCCCCCAAAATGCTACCCCGCGCACACTATTACTTCCAGCCGAACGCCATGTGGAAGGTGATGCCAAATGCGCCGAAGGCGAAATCCGCACCGTACTTGTGGATTTCCACGACTAGCTCGAACCAGTTGGCTTTCTCCACGATCAGGTGAAGACTCATATACTTCCAATCGAACCCATGAATGGCCATGCTGTTACCCCTCTATGGTTATGGGCTCGCGCCCGGTGGTGACAGTCTGCGGTGCTTGACCGGCAAACGTGATCGACAGGTGCAGACCCCCGCCGGCGCCGTTATCCTTCCCATCCTTCTTGGCCGGCTCGAGGTCTGCGACCCGGGCCATCCACTGTATCAGGTCCGCCCGCACGGCGGCACTCGCCAGCTCGTCGGTCGCGATCTCGTAGCCGTGCTGGAGCAGGTCCTCGGCCATCACGCGGGCCTTCGCGCGGAACGAGAGACCCTTCTCGCGCACCTCCTCCACTACCCGCTCGAGGAGCACAGGGAACTCCTGGGTCTCGAGGAGGGCCAGGGCTTGCTCGCCAGTATACCCGTGGCGGGTGAAGATCGTGGCGGAGTCGTCGAGCTTCAGCGCCAGCTCGTAGGCAAGGCGCTCGTGCTGGGTCTTGTAGGCAGCCGGGAGCGCGGCGAGGCGCTCGGCTTGGCGGGAAGCGAGGACGTCGGTCATCGCATCACCACGCGTTTGACTGTGCCGTTCTCGTGGTACTCGATTTCATGGACTTGCGGGCAGAAAGTATCGTGGAACCCGCCGCACCAGGAGCAGCGCACCGGTGCTGTACTTGGTGCGGCTGTACTTTGCACGCGATGAGGTCCCTGCCAGAAGGGTTCCCCAAACCGGGCGAGGGGTCCGAAAACGATCGTCCCCACCTGGGGGACTACGGCGCTGTCGGGCAGCGGATTCAGAGGCTCGTCATGCACCGGTGTCCATGCGTCCCACGGGTCCATGTCGGGAGTACTGGCCGGCGGCCGCGGGTAGGAATCGCCCATGCCAGGTGATATCATGATTCCTACACCACCGGTGCTAATTCAACCAAGGGGTCATGCGAAAAGACCACGGTAAAGTCGTCTTTTTGATATTGCTCTTGGTCAACAGAGATCACGCGCGGGCGCTTTGATAACTCTTTTTCCAACCAGTCCTCCACGGCTTGACGAATATTCGCCCGGCTCAACTTCATTGTCACAGTGCCTATCATATCTCCCTCCTTTGTTTGTCCAATTCCTGTTCACAGACTTCGGGGGTCAACCACGGTGCCAGGCGGAACGGCACCTCTTCTAGGAGTTGCCTCGTGTGGCCGAAGCCGTGAATTGGCGCGGGGGTCTCCATGTCAGTTGTTGCCCCCGCCCGCGCTGACCCGCGTCCTTGCAAGTTCGGTTCTTCGATCACCTGTCCTGTGATGCCATCAATCAGCACCGGCTCCCGCACAAGAGTTTGCTGCGGCTGGATGCAAGAGTCTTCTGTGCTCATTCTTACAGTGTCGCACGTCCTGTCAAGCAGCGCTACCCGCGGAGGTGTCAAGTGCTTTACATACGCGTTATTTTTGTCAATTTCTTTACGAAATCATTAAAATGGCTCGCGGTGTGCGAGCGGGGGAGACATGACGCCGGCTCGCGCGATCCCCGCCCCCAACTGCTTCGCCGCCCCGCCGCTTGACAAAAACGCTCCCCGCCGCGCCGCCGCTAGGCACGTCACACGTAAGCCGTTGATAATGCAGCGATAAGGCGCATAAGGCGGGTTGTCACGCAGTGGCGCAGCGGACCTGCATCGCATGTAACACATTGATGCATAAGGGATAAGGCGGATAAGGCGGGTATGCAGCGAGGCAGCGTGAGGCAGGATGTCGGCCCACGCAGCACGATAACCCTACTGGCATTAGGGTTGCCTTATTGCCCGCCTTATGCGCCTTATGCCAATGTAATCAAGGGGATTGACGGGAAAATATGCCAAAAAAGGCTATATATAAGTGTTTGATTAACCATCTATAAGGCGGATAAGGCGGAAAAGGCGGGAAAAAAACACAAGTGTCGCGCGCGCGGGCGCGACCTTCTGATGATGCAGTGTTGCATG
>Ga0210377_10001487_pt1 | contig 21441 bp, 24 predicted proteins | sample PLM4_65_b1redo_FD_155480 | JGI IMG/M metagenome (GOLD analysis project Ga0210377, IMG submission 155480) | Groundwater sediment microbial communities from an aquifer in East River, Colorado, USA - PLM4_65_b1 redo | ecosystem: Environmental > Terrestrial > Soil > Riparian zone | place: USA: East...
CGGTAAGCCCGGTCTGCCCGACGATGCGAGCGATGCCAAAATCGCCGAGGAGAGGCTTATCCAGCGAAGGCAGCAGCACATTGGCGGGCTTGATGTCGCGGTGAACCATGCCCTCGGTATGGGCGTATTCCAGCGCGTCGGCCAGTTTGCTGGCCAGTCCCACCGCCGAGACAAGCGGCAGCCGTTCGCCGCGCGCCGCCAACCCTTGCAGGTATTCCTTGAGCGATTGGCCGCCTTCGACAAACTCCATGGCCATGAAGTAATTGTCGCCCTGCGAGTCGAAGTCGATCACCTGAATGATATGCGGGTGGCGCAGCCGGGCCACTGATTGGGCCTCGCGGCGAAAGCGGGTGATGAAGTCGGCATCCTCAGCCAGATGGGGGTGCAGGACTTTGACCGCCACATAGCGATCCAGCCCCGGCTGGTAGGCCTTGTATACATCGGCCATCCCGCCCCGGCCCAGCCGTTCGAGCATCTGGTACTTGCCGAGCGTTTGGCCTTCGAGATTGCTCATCGGTAATCCTCCGTATGGAACGTGCGGCGCTGGACACCAGTATATATCAATCCGGGAAAACAAGGATCGCGCCGGGATTATGGCACGCTTCATAAGCTGCCCGCTATGCGTCCGTCGTGATCAGAAAAACCGCCTCATAAAGCAGGCGGTCGATTCAGCGCGTGGGCAGATCACGCTATCAAGATTGTTGGCGGAAAACAAAAAGAGGCCCCTGCGATGCAGGGGCCTCTTTTCTGTGTGAAGCTCAATTTAGAGCTTGGTGACCTGAGCCGCCTTCGGCCCCTTGTCGCCAGCTTCGACGGCGAACTCAATGCGGTCGCCCTCATTGAGGTTCTTGTAGCCCTCGCCCATGATGGAGGTGTGATGCACAAAGACATCCTTGCTGCCATCATCGGGCGTGGCGAAGCCGTAGCCCTTTTCGCTATTGAACCACTTCACAACACCTGTTTTACGGTCTGACATGGGAAGTTTTCTCCTTGCCCAAACTAAGGGTGATGTAGATTGGGTAAAGACTCCCCAAAAAAACACCCGGCGCGAAGGCCGGGTTACTTTTGACTTCAAGTCTGTACCTGTGCTCTACCTGCGTTATATTATACACCTATTCGCAATTTTGTCGAATCCTCGTGGAAGTTAGATCACATGCAACTCGGCGACCATGCGAAAATGAAAGCCGTAGATCGCCAGCGTGATCGCCAGCGGGAACAGCCGGGGGCGGCGGAACAGCGTCCAGAAAAAGAGCCGCCAGTAGTGCGCCCGCTCAACGCCCCGGATGCCCAGCAGGTAGATCGAACGCCCCAGCGCCAGAACATGCTGCAGGTCAAGATGGATATTGATCGTAGGCGGCTGGTATTCGCGCAGGAACGTGCGAACCCGCTCATAGTAGAACTTGGGCGCATAAATGTAGCTCAGGATGTCACGATAGCCCGCGCGCAGCGCTTCCAGCCCCATGCTGGGGACGATGTTAGTTGAGCCGTCCGCGTTGTCGCCGGAAAAGTCCGTGGACAGCCGGTCTTCGCGCTGCATCCGCGCATACAGGCGCGTTCCCAGCGGGGCCTGCAACAACCCGACCATCGCGGTCACGATGCCGCTGCGCTGGATGAAATCGATCTGCTGCTGGAAGATGGTGTCGGTGTCGCTGTCAAAGCCGACGATAAAGCCGCCCTGCACCTGAAGGCCAGCCCGCTGCAGACGCTTGACACTTTCAATCAGGTCGCGGTTCTTGTTCTGGCTCTTGTTGCACTCGATCAGGCTGTCTTCGTTGGGCGTCTCGATGCCGACGAACACCGTGTCGAACCCGGCCTGCGTCATCAGCCGCATTAGTTCAGGATCGTCCGCCAGATTGATCGACGCTTCGGTGTTGAAGGGCATCCCGACCTTGCCCTTGCGCCATTCGATCAGGGCGGGCAGCGTCTCGGCCTTGAGCTGTTTTTTGTTGCCGATAAAGTTGTCGTCCACAAAAAAGACGCTCTTGCGCCAGCCCTGCGCGTACAGGCTGTCCAGTTCGGCGATGATCTGCGCGGAGCTTTTCAGGCGCGGGCGATGACCCAGCAGCGTGGTCACATTGCAGAAATCGCAGTCGTAAGGGCAGCCCCGCGAGAACTGGATGCTGACCGAGTCGTAATGCTTGAAGTCGGCCAGTTCCCACAGCGGCGCGGGGGTCTGGCGAATGTCCGGGAAGTCGTCGGTGGCGTAGACGCGCCGGGCGCGCCCGGCGGCCAGGTCTTCCAGAAAGGGGGGCAAGGTCAATTCGGCCTCGTTGAGCACAAAGAAGTCCACTTCCGAGAAATGCTCATATTCCATCGTGAACAGTGGCCCGCCTGCGACCATCTTCACCCCGGCGGCGTGGCAGCGCTCAATCACCGCCCGCGCCGAATCGCGCTGGACGATCATGGCGCTGATAAAGACGTAATCGGCCCACGCGAGATCAGCGTCGGCCAGGCCGGTCGCGTTGAGGTCAACCAGCCGTTTTTCCCAGCCGGCGGGCAGCATGGCCGCGACTGTCAGCAGGCCCAGCGGCGGCGAGCCAGCTTTCTTGTGGACAAATTTGAGCGCGTGCTTGAAGCTCCAGAAGGTGTCAGGAAATTCAGGGTAAACCAGCAGGATTTTCATGAGGGTTCTCCAAAACCTGGCGATGCGAGTGACAGTGAAAAACAAGCACAGTCGCCAATTCAAGCCTTTCTGTCTTGATGGCTATTATTCAAGCAGGGCACAGGAAACAAAGAATAATGGCAAGCTGGCGCACAAAGGGGAGGCCGGAGGATGAGGAAACCAAAACGCCATGCTGCTTCTATTATATCTCGAATATCAGGCCAGCGATCCGTCTTGTTCTGGCGGGGCGATTTTTCAGGCGTCCCTGAACAACGCCCGGCGAGCGACATCGTATTCGTGGCGTTACAATCTGGCCTGTAAAATCTCAATATCCTATGAAAGCGGCCCCATCCATGACCCCCAACGATTCCATCACTCCGCTGGCTGTCGGCAGCCGCGCCCCGGATTTCACGCTGACGGACGCGATCACCGGGCAGCCCGTGACGCTCTCCGAACGGCTGGGGCGCGGCGTAGCGCTGGATTTCTGGTCGGTGGACTGCGCGTGGTCGCGCTATTATGACGATTACCTGATCGAACGGGCGGCGGCGTGGGCGGCAGAAGGCGTGACGCTGCTGTTGATCAATTCCAACGCCAACGAGACGCCGCAGCAGATGCGCGACATGGCCGACGCTTACGGCATCGCCGGGCCGATCTTGATCGACGCCGGGAGCGCGGTCGCTAACGTTTACGGCGCGACGGCCACGCCGCATATTTTCGTCGTGGATGGCGGCGGGAGGCTGGTCTATCAGGGCGCGATAGATGATCGCAGTTTTCGCCAGCAGCAGCCGACGGTCAATTATCTGGAAGCGGCAATCTCGGCGATGCTGGCCGGGGAAGCGATTAACCCGCACGAAACGCCCGCCTACGGCTGCGTGATCGTGCGCGAGATGTGATAGAATCAGCAGGATACGCGCATAGGAATCTGGGAATCATGGATGCCCTTCACGAAATTGAAAAGTTAATCGCAAGCCTCAGTCGGGGGGAAAAAGCGCAGGCGCTTCAATGGCTTGTCCGCGATCTGGGCGACGCTTTCCCCGGCATTGACAGCGCGCCGGGCGTCAGCGGCGGCGAACCGTGCATCGTGCGAACCCGGATACCTGTCTGGGTTTTGGCGCAATCGCGCAAGCTGGGGGTGAGCGAAGCGGAGTTGTTGCACAGTTACCCAACGCTGCGCGCCGAAGACCTCGCCAATGCATGGGCTTATTATCGGGTTCATCAGGAACAGATCGACCAACAGATAAATGATAATGAGGCGGCCTGAGAAATGGCAAAGCTTTACGCCAACGAGAATTTTCCATTGCCTATCGTAGAAGAACTTCGCAAGGCAGGCCACGATGTCCTAACATCGTATGAAAGCGGCAACGCCGGACAAGCCATTCCTGATGAGGATGTTCTCCAATTCGCTCTTAAGTCGAATCGAATATTGCTCACTATGAACCGGTTGCATTTTATCCGGCTGCATAATCGTCAACCAAATCATACTGGAATTATTGTTTGCACAGTTGATCCAGATTCTAAAGGGCTGGCTGATCGGATTGACCGCGAACTCAAATCGAATTCAGATATGTCGAAAACGTTGATTCGCGTCAATCGACCCAATGTTCAGGGAGCGGCAGAATAATCTCATGCCCGTAGAAACCATCAACCTCGCGCAGAAATTCTCGTTGTTCACGGAACAGTGGAGCCCGAAGATCGTCGGCGAGGTCAACGACTCGCACGTCAAGCTGATCAAAGTCAAGGGCGAATTTGTGTGGCATCACCACGATCACGAAGACGAGCTGTTTCTGGTAATCAAAGGCAGGCTGACGATCAAGCTGGAAGACAAGACTCTGATGATCAACGAGGGCGAGTTCGCTATCATCCCGCGCGGCGTGGAGCATTGCCCGGTCGCGGACGAAGAAGCGCATATCCTCCTGCTTGAGCCGAAATCGACCGTCAACACCGGCAACGCCCCCGGCGAGCGAACCAAAGACGCGGCGTGGATTTGAGTAGGGACACGGCAATGCCGTGTCTCTCTACTGGCCTCCCCGCATGGAGTCTGTTAGACTCCCGCGCATGAAATGGCGAAATTACGCATCCCTCTTTTTCCTGAGCGCGGCGCTGTTAGCCGCTTGCGCCGCGCCGCCGAGCGTTTCGGATTCATCCTTCGTGGTCGCCGACCTGTTCGCCACGCCGGGCAAATCGCTGGCGACGATTGAGCCTGCGCCTACCGTCGCGCCCAGCCCGACCGTGTACAGCATCGCTCCGCCGACCATCGCCCCGACGCTGGCCCTGCCGACGGTGGTAATCCTGCAATCGGCCCAGCCTCAAAACGGCGGCCTGCTGCTCACGCCGAGCGTCACCAGCGCCGACCCTACCCTGATCCCCGCCACGCCCGCCTGCCCCGCCGAGCCGCCGCTGCCGTTCGCCGCCATCTGGCAGAACGCGCCGCAGGCCAGAGCCTCGCTGGGCTGCCCGGCAGGTTCGCCGGACACGGTCAGCGGTATCTGGCAGGGGTTTGAGCGCGGCGTGATGTTCCGGCGCGACAGCGACCAGAGCATCCTGATCATCTCCAACGCCGCGATCCAGCAGGGCAAGACCATCGATGCATGGTGGCGGCTGCCAGACATGTGGCAGGACGGCGACCCGGAAAGCGATTCAGCGCTGATCGCCCCGGACGGGCTGATCCAACCCCTGCGCGGGTTTGGCAAATTGTGGCGGGCCAACGGTTTTATCCGGCAGGCGCTGGGCTGGGCCACTGGCGACGCGACTCCCATCGACAGCCAGTGGATGCGTTTTGAGGGCGGCTGGATGATGGCCGGGCCAAACGAATCGCCGCTGTACGTGATGATCGGAGCGGACGCGCAAACCGTTGGGACGCATCTAGCCCCAACGCAGTAACGCGAGAATTTATGCATACCGTTGAAATCGATCAAAGCGGGCGCATTGACCAAACCGACAGGCCCACCGTGTTGGCTCTCGCCGATGGGACGAGCTACAGCATTTATCTGAGCAGCAAGACGAAGCGAGAATGTCTGATCAGGTTGCGCGAACAACATCGATTTCAGAGTTCGAAGAAGCTGTATGTTCTGTTGTTTGCCACGCTGCTCTATTTTCTGCTCATCGACAAGATAGCGGAGCTTGACCTGGCAATCGTCGACACAGAATTGTTGGGGCTTGACGCGCAGATCAAGGAGCATACGATCAATTTGCTTCGGCGGAAGGGTGTCTCAGTCTATCCAGATATGTTGACCTTTAGACAGATCGGGAAAAACTCGCCTGCTCACCATTTGGCCTGGAGGGTGTTTCGAGGGTTGGCGCAGCCGGACAAAGTCCTGACTGCCATCGAGATTCTAGCGGAATTGGGCAAATAAAAAGAGGACGGAGACCCCACATCGGGGGGAATGCCGGGTTCAGCGCCGGGTTGGTTACCGCCGGGTGGCCCGACCATCCGTCCACAACCCCATTATACCCTAAAACGCCGTTTGCAGACGCAACAACGCCAACAAAGCGCCGGGGAACTCTCTGACCGCAAGGGACGTTCTAACGGCGAGGCTGATTGTCCGTCTCCTGTGTTCATGCTAGACTCAACATATTGTCATGCAATTCCCCATAATCGCCAATTGATGGCATGGTTGGAGGCGGCACGATGGTAATTCGGCAAAAGCAAATGACCTATGAAGAGTTCGACAAGTTCACGACTCTTCCAGAGAATCGCGAGCGCAATTTTGAATTGATCAACGGGGAGATCATCGAAAAAATGCCCGCACAGGTCCATGGCCGGATTGCGCGCACGTTCGTCGCGAAACTTTCAGCCTATTTTGATCTAAACCCCATTGGAACTCTTGAGATTGAAGTGCGGTATCGCCTGCCCGACGATATGCTGAACGCGGTCCAGCCGGATGTGTCCGTCTTCATGGATTTGACAACCCCGGCAGTGGAGCAGGGGTATGTGCCTCGAATGCCTGACGTTGCAGTTGAGATTAAGTCTCCCAGCGACACTTTTAGCCTCATGCGCGACAAAGCCGCTGCATATTTGGAGAAGGGCACAAAGCTCGTGTGGCTGATCTATTCGGAGCAGCGCATGGTGGAAGTTTATGCGCCGGGCGTTGATTTGAAGATACTCACTGAGCGCGACACGTTGGATGGCGGCGAAGTCTTGCCGGGTTTCGTGTTGGCAATCAGCGATATATTCAAGACCCTGTAGGGGCAAGTATGAGACCTGCCCCTATGCCTATTTACTAGACAGGAACTTATCGTTATGGCCTATGGCTCTCGCGCGGCGCGCAAGCCCCGCGCTGTCCCCCGATTGACTGGCAGCGCATGGCTGATCCGCCTGACGCTGATCGCCGTCTCGACGCTGATTCTGGCGAACCTCGTGGCCGCGCTAGTGTTGGCGGGCTATCAGGTTTATTACGACGGGCTGATCTTCCCCGGCGTCAAGGTGTGGGGCGTTGACCTCGGCGGGATGTCGGCCAAAGAAGCCGCCGCCGCGCTGAACGGCAAGTTCGCCTACCCCACCCAGTCCAAAATCACCTTCCGCGATGGCAACCGCACGTGGGATTTCACGGCGGGCGATCTCGGCGTGCGTTTTGACGTGGAGCGCACCGTGCAGGCCGCCTACGGCGTGGGCCGCCAGCCGGATATTGTCGCCAGCCTGAACCAGCAGGCCGCCGCGTGGCGCGAAGGCGTGGTGATGTCGCCTGTGATCGTGTTCGACCAGATCGCCGCCGAAACGTATCTGCGGCAGGTGGCCGCCACCATCGACCGGCCCGTGCAAGAAGCGGGCATCCAGATGGTCGAACTGGCCGCCGTCGCCACGCCGGGCCAGGCCGGGCGCACGGTCAACATCCCGGCCACGCTGGACGATCTGGGGCTGCTGGTCACCCAACTGGAAAGCGGCGAAGTGACGCTGGCGATTGTCGAAACGCAGCCGCAAATCGCCAGCACGGAAGAGACCGCCAAGACGATCAATGCCATTCTGGTGTCGGATATTGAAGTGTTCGTGCAGGGCGGCGGGGCCGACGACCCCGGCCCGTGGATCGCTTCTCGCCAGGCGGTGGCCCAGATGCTCAAAGTCGAGCTGATTCCGGCGGCCAACGGCCAACCCGCCCATTACGATGTCCGGCTGGACGAGTCCCAGCTTCAAGCCTTTCTGGAGCCGCTGGGCCCGGCGCTGGCCCGCGACCCGGTCGACGCCCGCTTCCACTTCAACCGCGACAGCGGCCAGCTTGAAGTTCTGCAGCCCAGCATCGATGGCCGGACGCTGAACGTCCCATCCAGCATCCAGAACATCAACCAGTTGGCGGCCAACGCCGACCATCATATCCCGCTGGTGTTCGACACCATCCCGCCGGGCATTTCAGATAAAGCCACCGGAGAGCAGTTGGGCATCAAGGAACTGGTGTCGTCGGCGACCACCTATTTTGTGGGCTCGTCGCAGGAACGCAAGAATAACGTCCGCACTGCCGCCGCGCGGTTTAACGGCGTGGTGGTCAAGCCACACGAAGAATTCTCTTTTGGCGATTATCTGGGCGACGTGAGCGCCGAGACCGGCTTTGACACAGCGTGGATCATTTTCAACGGGCGAACCATCAAAGGCGTGGGCGGCGGCGTGTGTCAGGTCTCCACGACGGCATTCCAAGCGGCCTTTTACGCGGGCTTCCCGATCACCATGCGCGTCCCGCACGGCTACCGGGTGGGCTATTACGAAAAGGGCGAAGGGCCGGGCATGGACGCGACCGTGTTCACGCCCGAAGTGGACATGCGCTTTATGAACGATCTGGACACGCACCTGCTGATCGAGACCACTTTCGACGCGGCCAACCAGACCCTGACCTTCAGCTTCTACGCCACCAGCGATGGGCGCACCGTGCAGAAGGACGGGCCGTTCGTTTCGAATATCAAGCCGCACCCGCAGCCCAAATACGAGGAAAACCCGGATGTCCCGGTTGGCGAGACCCGTCAGGTGGACTTCGCGGCGGACGGGGCCGACGTGCGCGTGGTGCGGACGGTGTACCGCAACGGCCAGATTTTGTTCGAAGACACCTTCGACAGCCACTACCTGCCCTGGCAGGCGGTGTTTCAGGTCGCGCCGGGCCAGCTTCCGCCAGAAGGGACAGGCCCGCCCGAAGGCTCGCACTAAGGGCGGCTGCTGGCATTCAGTTTGACAGGCGGAGGGTTTGGAATTACCCCTTGCGGGGGTAGACTGGATAGCGCGGATGGCTTCCGCGAAATCCGGGCGATCCGGGTTTCCGCGTTTCTGAGCGCTAGCGGAGAAGAAATTGCCATCGTGGAGGGACACGCATGACTCGACGCGAAAAGCTGCGCCGGAAACTTCGCAGCCAGCCTGCGAATGCAACCATGCAGGATGTCCAAAGCCGATTGGAACGATTTGGCTTTTCGTTGGCAAGAGTACAGGGCAGCCATCATATTTTCGAATATGACGACGGAGATCAGTTCGCACAGGTGGTCGTGCCCGTCCACGGGCGTAAAGTCAAAAAGGCGTATGTCGAAAAAGTGGTAGAATCACTAGACAGTCTTTTCCCGCCAGATGTAGAGGCCAATCAGAGGGACGAAGATGAAGAAGACGCTTGATTACTATCTAGGACTACCCTACACCATCGAAATTATCCCGGATGATGGCGCATGGTTTGCGCAGGTGAAGGAATTGCCCGGTTGCATGACGGAAGTGGATAGTTGGGATGAGATTCGGCCTGCTATAGAAGAAGCGAAGCATTTGTGGCTGGAGCTTGCGCTGGAGCGTGGACGGCCAATTCCTGAGCCAGAAAAGATGCATGCCTGAGGTAATGGCACAGATTGGGCGATTAATCAGGCTAACCATTGCCGGCTTCTTTGTTAACCGAATGATCCGATGAGCGTTTTTGTGATTTGTATCAATAACGATAGCAATCCAGCCAGCCTGATCGTGGGCAAAGTTTATCATACACTGCCCGATCAGGAAGCGGCGGCGCATGGCATGATCCGTGTCATAGATGAGGACAAGTCTGAGCCAGATGGCTAGCTCTACCCCGCCTCTATGTTTGCGCCGATTGAGTTGGCAGAAGCAGCGACGCGGGCGCTGATCGCGGCAGGCGTGTGACTAAAGGCATTCTTATAGAGACAGCCCGCGCCTCGAACCCGCCGACGTAATACATTGCCCGTGTGACGCTCACAGCAGGGGGACATTGAATGGCAGAACCACGCAAAATCAGCCACTACGAGATCAAAGACGAAATCGGGCGGGGCGGCATGGCGACGGTGTTCCGCGCCTACGATCCGCGCTTCAAGCGCGATGTCGCCATCAAGCTGCTGCCGCGCGAATTTGACCACGACCCGACCTTCCGCGCCCGCTTCGAGCGCGAGGCCCAGACCATCGCCGCGCTGGAGCATTCGGCGATTGTCCCGGTCTACGATTCGGGCGAGGAGGATGGGCAATCGTATCTGGTGATGCGCTACATGCCCGGCGGGTCGCTGCTGGATCGCCTCAATACAGCCCCACTCAGTCTGGCCGAGGTCGCTGCCATCGTCGAACGGGTGAGCGCGGCGCTGGATAGCGCGCACCGTCAGGGCGTGATCCACCGCGACATGAAGCCGGGCAATATCCTGTTCGACAAGCACAATGACGCCTACCTATCGGATTTTGGGCTGGTCAAGCTGACGGAAACAACGGCCCAACTCAGCGGCAGCGGGGTCATCGGGACGCCCGCCTATATGGCCCCGGAGATGGCGAAGAACGAGACGCCGACGCCCTCCATCGACATCTACGGGTTGGGCGTGACGCTGTTCCAGATGCTGACAGGCAAGCTGCCGTATGACGCCCCGACAGCGATGGGCGTGCTGATGGCCCACATGACCGAGCCAACCCCGGACGTGCGCGAAGTGCGGCGCGATCTGCCCGAAGCGATGCAGGTCGTGATCGCGCGGGCGTTGGAAAAAAACCCGCGCCGCCGCTACCAGAGCGCGGGCGAACTGGCCGCCGATGTCAGGGCCGCCATCGCCGGGAGCGAACTGGCGACGCAGGTTGGGCCAACCCCGGCCCAGACAGACACACAGTCGGGCGGGCGCGCGGCGTCAGGCGCATTGCCGCGCTGGGCATGGATAGCCGCCGGGATTATCTTGCTGGTTGGGGCGCTCGGCGCATTAGGTTCGGGCGTGCTTGGGCAAGGCGCGGCCTCGCCGGCAAACGAGCCGACGCCGACCTCCCTACTCGCCGTTCAGCCAACCCCGACTTTGCCGCCAACCGCTACGCCCGCCGAAGGGCTGGGCGAGCACGTCATCGCCGAGTGGAAAGGCAACATAACTTTTCCGCAAAAGGCGTTTATCGGCTTTGGATCGGTGTGGGTAGTCAGCCACCGCGACCCCGACTCGACCCTGCGTATCGACCCGGCCACCAACACCGTCATTGCCACCATCAAGGGAACAGGCTGGCGCGGCCATCAGCCTTTAATCACAGCCGACTCGGTCTGGGTGCCCGCCGAGCGAGAGGACACGGCGCGCATCGATCCCAAGACCAACACCGTCGTGGCAAGAATTTCGGGAAAGCATGCCAGCATAGCCGAAGGGTTCAGCTCAATCTGGGCTACTGCCATGACAGACACGCTGGATCGCATTGACCCAGCCACCAACACCATCACCCTTTCGATCCCGTTTGGCGACAATTACGTGGATTGCAATAACAATGTCATGGTGACAACCGCTAACGTGTGGGTCATTCACTGCGACGAAGACGAATTAGTCAAAATTGACCCGGCTGCCAACCGCGTGTTGTCGACAATCCCCATCCAGCAGCTGATTGACGAAGCCAAAGCGCAAACCCAAATTCCGGCTGGCAAGGGCGACGACTTCTTGTGGTGGGTGGCTGATGGCGGGTTAGCGCGGCTAGACCTAGCGACTGGCAAAGGGCTAACCTTCCTGCCCCTAGCTGCCGACACATTTTGTGGGTCTGGGATGGCAATCACCGACGACTCAGTGTGGCTGGCGGGCGATGACGGCCTGATCACGCAGGTGGATGTCGCCACCAACGAAATCAAATTGTCCTATAAAGTCCCTATCCAAAGCTGTCCTCACCTCACCGCAGGCTTTGGCTCGCTGTGGGCGGTGTATGAGTACGATAACACCGTTCAACGCCTTGATATTGCCCCATAACCGGCCAGACTTGATCGGGGTCGCCGCGCTGTCACAATACCAAAAGCAAAACCGCCTGACCGAGCGCTCGGTCAGGCGGTTTTATGCGCTATCAGAACTAAGAGCGCTCAATCGTTCTCGGTTTCCGTCGCCTCGCGCACCGCGATCTGGCGCTCGCCCAGCATCGTGCCATTCAGCTTGATCCCCGCCTGCGCGCCCTCCGGCGTCCCCATATTCACAAAGCCATAATTCTTGGGATTGCCTTTGGCGTCCTTAGGGATCAACACCGACATCACCAGCCCAATATTGTTGAACGCGTTGACCAGATCAGATTCTCTCGTGCTGTTGCTCAGATTGCTAACGTGCAGTTTGAGTGACATTCTTAATTCTCCTCGGCGCCTCGCGCCCATAACCCAACTGACAAAACCTGCGGCTCGCGCAGGCCGCGTGGCTGCGCGAACAGATTGCCACGCTCAGGAGGCTCTGGCAGGCCGGGGGCCATCGCCGGGCTTGCGGGTTTTCGACGCCGCGCTCACCGCCACCACCCGGATCTCGCGCCCTTTGAGGTTGCGCCCATTGAGAGCCGAAATCGCGGAGCGAGCCGCCGCGCTGGTTTCCAGCTTGACAAACCCGTAGCCTTTGGACAGGCCGGTTTCTTCCTGTTTGGAAATTTTGGCCCCGACAATAGTTCCGAATTCCTTGAAGAGCGTTTTTAGATCTTCCACCGACGTGTCATCGCTAATGTTGTTGATGCGCAGGATTTTTCCCATGTTTCACTCTCTTTGTCACCCGGCAGGAATGGCGAGAAAATAAAACAGGGCCATCAGCTCCTGTCGCTGATGGCCCTGTCACAGGCAAGAACGTTGAAGAGTATAGATTAGCATGAGTTTAGCGCATTCTGGCCTTTAGCGCAACGGCCCGCCCTCGCGGAGCGCGTCCGCAGGGGCAGCGATCACGGCGCTGCTAACGCTGACAGGCAAACGCCAAAATTATCGGATGCCGCTGTCGATGCTCAGGGTCACGGTGGCGAACTGGCCCTGAACAACGGTCACTGGCTCGTCTTTGCCGAAGTTGCCCATGCCCTGCCCATCGCCGCGCTGCGGTCTGAGGGTGTACTGGCCGGGGGCAAGGTTGACCGTGAACCGCCCCTGATCGTCGGTCTGAAACTCGGTCACTTTATTGCCGCTGGCGTCGAACACCTGCACGGTCGCCTGCGTGGGTTGATCAGGGCAAGGCTGGCCCTGTATCATCACCGGGCACATCGGCCCGACCAGAACTTGCCCGGTGACGCCGGTGTCGGGCGGCGCGCTGATCGATGGGCCGCAGGCTGCCAGCGCCAACGATAAGAGCAAAGCAATAATGATCCGGCGCATGATAGAGCTTCCTTTCAAGATAAAGTGTTATCCGTCAGACGCCCGCGCCGCCCCGATTGTTCCCGCAAGGGCGTAGGGACGGGTTCGGAGGGTGTTAAAAAACCCCACCCTGCAACCATTTTTGCTCGACTGGCTTGGGTTGCCCTCCCCTTGCAAGGGGAGGGAGAACCGCGCGCGACGCGGTTGGCTGGCCCCTGCTAAGAGGATGGGGTTATGTATTGGATTCCTTGCGAGCGAATCGCCGCAGCAGCGCCCGGACCCCGAAAATCGCCGCCGCTCCCAGCGCCTCCACCAGCCACAACAGCGGCAGGTTGAGCGTGTCACGAAAGACCGTCCCCAACAACAGCGTGACATTTTCCAACGGGATAGCGCCCGGTTTGAGTTGGGCCAAATCGAGATCGTGATTCCACGAAAAGGCGATGACCATAAACTGGTTGCGGATCGACAGCCACACCAGCCCGAAGATCAGCAGCGCCCACAGCATCGCGCGCGGCGTGTCGAGTTTCAAGCCAGCGACGCGCTCGTCCAACCATAGCGCCGCCGGCATAAACCACAGCCCCAGATACGGCGTCAGGTAGCGCGAATCATTCGTCAACGGATTGAACGTCGAATAGGTGGACACCAACAGCAGGAACGCGACAAACGCGCCGATCATCATTACACCGCGCCGCCGAAAGCGGCGGAACAGGATCAACAGGCCGGGCAGCCCGGCCAGCGCGATAGGCGACAGCAAGAACAGCCCTTGATTGTCGCTGCCGTACACCGTCAGCGCGACCAGCCCGACGCTGATGGTCGTGGTGAACTGCGTCAGCAGCGATTGATCCATCGGCCAGATGTCGGTGTTGACATGGTAGGCCGAAAGCTCGAACGGCCCGCCAAAGTTGATAGTGTTGTAAATCAACAGGAAGATCAGCGGGATAGCTATCCCCCCCGCCAACGCGACCAACCTCCCCCACCATACCCCGCGCTCACTCGATTTGATGCCATCGACAAACGTTTTGCCAAACACCGCCGCGCCGTACAGCGTGGCGATCATGGCGAAGATGGCGTGGGTGTACTCGGCCAGCGTCGAGGCCGCCAGCGCCAGCCCGATCCCCAGCGCGTGGAACCAGCGCGGGCGCATGTCTCGCTCGGCTTCGAAGATCAAAAACAGCGCGACCCAAGTCAGGAAGGCCGCCGTTGCATGGCTGTACAGCAGGCTGCCATATTTCCAATAGGCCGTCCCCAGCCCCAACGCGAGGCTCGCCAGCAGCGCGCCCGCCGCCGACACGCCAAAATGCCGCCGCAGGGAGAGGAAGAATAGGGCCACCGCGCCCGCCATCATCAGCGCGGCGGCCATCACCGCGTAGATCATCCGCGCGTTTTCGGCGTCATGCTTCGACGGGATCGTGACGATGGCGGGCGGGAGAACCTGCCCCAGCCCGTAGGTTATCGACGCCGCGAGCGCCGTCGCCGGGGGGCGGTCGCTAAATTTGCGCTCGCCGACAAAAGCGTAATCGACATGTTCGGTGTAATCCCAGAACGGGTTGATCTCAAACGCGCCCGTTTCGACAATCGCCCGCACCGCCGCGTAGTGACTGCCGTCGTTGCTGGAGGTCACCCCCGTGATGGTGGCGAACATGATCGACGACAGGGCCACAAACAGCGCCGCCGCCATCCCGCCGTCCGTTCTTAGCCAGTCCCGCCATGCTGTGATGTTCATAAGTCGCGTATGTTCAATGCAACGTTTAGATTTGAACCACAAAGAGCACAAAGGCCGCAAAGGGAACAGCAAGTTAAAGATTTTCTTTGTGCGCTTCGTGTTCTTTGTGGTTCAAGAAGTTGAGTCTGTCCATCAGCCTAACAGTCTAATACCACAACGGAAATCGCCCGCACACTTCCTTGACCTCGCCGCGCACCCGTTCGATAGTCTTTTCGTCCTCGATGTTCTCCACCACGTCGGCGATCCAGTTGGCGACCCGCTTCATCTCCGCTTCCTTGAAGCCGCGCGTGGTTGCCGCCGGGCTGCCCATCCGCACACCCGACGGATCCATCGCCGTCCGTTTGTCGCCGGGAACCATGTTGGCGTTCAGCGTGATATGCGCCTTGTCCAGCGTGGCCTGCGCGATCTTGCCGGGGACGTTCTGGTTTGACAAATCCATCAGCACGAGATGATTGTCCGTCCCGCCCGTCACCACTGTGAACCCGCGCCCCATCAGCGCTTCGGCCAGAGCCTGCGCGTTCTTGATCACCTGCTCGCAGTAGACCTTGTAGGAGGGCATCAAGCCCTCATGCAAAGCCACCGCCAGCGCCGCCGTGACGTGGTCATGCGGGCCGCCCTGCAAGCCGGGGAACACCGCCCGGTCGATCACTTTGGCGTGTTTTTCCTTGCACAAAATAATCGCCCCGCGCGGCCCGCGCAGCATCTTGTGGGTGGTCATCGTCACCGCGTCGGCGTAGGGCACCGGGTCGGGATGGAGCTTGGTCGCCACCAGCCCGGAGATATGCGCGATGTCCGCCGCGAAGCGCGCGCCCACGTCCTCGGCGATCTGGGCGAATTTGGCGAAATCGAACTGGCGCGGGTAGGCCGTCGCCCCCGCCCAGATCAGCTTGGGCTTGTGCTCTTTCGCCAGCTTCGCCACCTCGTCGTAGTCGATCAACCCGGTCTGCGGATTGACCGGGTACTGCACCGACTTGAAAAAGTGCGCCGAGAAGTTGACCTTCCAGCCGTGCGTCAGATGCCCGCCGTCGGGCAGGGCCAGCCCCATCACCGTGTCGCCGGGGGCCAGCAGCGCGTAATACACCGCGAGGTTGGCGGGCGAGCCGGAATACGGCTGCACGTTGGCGTGATCCGCCCCGAACAGCTGCTTGGCCCGATCCATCGCCAGCCCCTCAATGGTGTCCACGTTTTCGTTGCCGCCATAATAGCGCTTATAGATGTAGCCTTCGGAATACTTGTTGGTGAACACCGATCCAATCGCCGAGATGACCGCCTTGCTGACGTAGTTCTCGGACGGGATCATCTCGATTCCGTCTTCCTGCCGGGTCATTTCGGACATCAGCGCGGCGTGGATTTCGGGGTCGGTGGCTTGCAGGGCTTGAAAGTCAGCCATAGCGGGGTTGCTCCCTAACGAAAGTGAATGGTGACGAGCAGGAAGTGAGGAGTCTGGCGCCAAGAGAAATGAGCCTGTTTCCTGACGGCATAATGGTCACAGGTGATAGACACGATTGTAACTAATCTCGCCAAAACTGAAAGAGGGAACCATCGATCACGCTGTCAGGCATTGCGCCGGGCGATCTTGAAGTAGTCAGGGCAAGAGGCTCATCCTCACCCCAGCGCGACATCCAGCAGCATCATGACCGCAAAGCCCAGCATGGTCATCAGCGTCGCGAGGTCGGTGTTGCCAGCGCGCTGAGACTCCGGGATGACTTCCTCAACCACCACAAATATCATCGCGCCCGCGGCGAAACTGAGGGCGTATGGCAGAATGGGCCGGGCCATGATGACCGCCGCCGCGCCCAAGACCCCCGCGATTGGCTCAACCACCGCCGAAAGCTGCCCGTACCAGAAGCTCTTGAGCGGCGACATTCCCTCGCGGCGCAAGGGGACAGCCACCGCCACCCCTTCTGGGAAGTTCTGCAAGCCAATGCCAATCGCCAGCGCCACCGCCGCCGTCAGGCTGGCGGCGTCCGGGTTGATCGCCGCCGCGCCAAACGCCACGCCGACAGCCAGCCCTTCCGGGATGTTGTGCAGCGTGATCGCCATCACCAGCAAGACGGCGCGCTGCCACGCCGTCTTGACGCCCTCGGCTTCGTCGGTTGGCAGGTCGAGATGAAGGTGCGGCAGCACACGGTCGATCAACCGCAAGAACACGCCGCCGAGCAGGAAGCCGACCACCGCCGGCAGCCATTTAGGAACGCCCATCGCGGCGGACATGTCGATGGCGGGGGCGAGCAGCGACCAGAAGCTGGCGGCGATCATCACGCCCCCGGCGAAGCCCAGCATCAGGTCAAGGGTTTTGCGACTGATGTCACGGGTGGCAAAAACGCTAGCTGCGCCCAGCGCGGTCACCGCCCATGTGAACAGCGTGGCGACGAGCGCTTGAACAATCGGCGAGAGTTGGGCGAAGGCAGCCATCATGGTCGGATAGCCTTTGGGATGGCGAGAATGGCGAAGTCATGGCAGGGGAATAATGGCGGGGCGGCTTCCGGTCACAATTGGGATAGATAAACGAAGCTCGAAATGACGGCCCACGTCAGCGTGCCCAGCAGGATCACGACCGCGCCGAGGACAAACAGGCCCATCGATGAAGGCGGCAACAGAAAATACAGCGCCACTTCGCTGAACGCGGTCAGCGCCCCGGCGATGATCATCCGCTTCCCGAAGAAGTTGTTGACCTTGTACCAGATGTCCGGGTCTTTGAGGGTGCGCGGCGTGCGGAAGCCATACCAGAAATTCGGCTTGATTTTGTCCATCGCCAGCGGGATAGCCAGCGCGATGAGCAGCAGGCTGGCCCCAACGTAGCCCAGCAAGAGGATATTCTTGACGGATTCAACTTTGTCCATGATTTCCCCCTCGGCGCATTGCGCCAGATTAGCTATGCCGTTCGGCGATGAGGCCGTGGAAACAGTGTAGCACGAATCGGGGAAGGCTTTAGCGCGCGCACTGTTTAGCTTATGACTGTTTGATCTTTCCTCTCAGAAACTCAAGGGTCAGGAAGGCGACCAAGCCCCCGCCCAGAGCGATGAAGAACATCTCTGGCGTCGCCATGTCAGTAACTATTTCTTGAATAGTCATGTCCCTTCTTATCCCTGTCACTGTAAAATATCCCATGAAAACATTGACGTATAGCAAAAACATTGGCACAAAGACTTCTGCAGCAGCTACTAATAGCTTTCTCTTTATTTTACTCATGGCAATATCGAAAATATCCTTGATGAATATGAATTCGATAACTTGCTACTTGGCCCTATGTTATTGACCATGAATATCCTGGGAAGCGCAAATCGGGCGGTCACGGCAGCGCGTTTTCTGCCTCTTGCTCACCAACCGCCGATCTCGCCGCGCGGATCGCTTCGGGCGGCTTGTACTTGCAGCGCTTGTTCATGGCGCAGGTGTCGCACACCGTCCCGACGGCCCGGATCGCCGCCCCTACCCCGACCACCAGCGACAGGCTCTTGCGCGGGAACATGAGCGCGGTCTCGGTCAGCGTGACGGCCATCCCCGGCTCGTCCAATAGGCTAAATATCTCCGGTTGGCCTACTTCCAGCGGCCAGCCGATCATGCCGGGGTTGAGCGGCACGGTGGTTTGCATGCCCGCCGCCGCCGCTTCAATCTCGAATTGGGCGCAGGCCCAGTTGGAGAGGGCTTCCACCGCCGCCGAGCCGACTCCGTCCAGCGCCAGCCCGCGCGGCAGATCGTCCTTGATGATCTTCGACGCTCGCTCGGCGATCTCGTCACCCACCGTGCAGGCGGCGACGATCACCTCCGTCGCCTTCCGCAGCCGCCGGGCCACGATCTTGCCGGTCAGCGCCCCGCCCCCCGCCAGCGTGATCCGCTCCGGCGTGGCTTTTTCAATAGCGACGCGCGTGTAAGCCACCTCTGGCCTGAGCAGCGCGCGCCCTTCCTCAATCGCGTCTTCGGCGATCCTGACGAGGATCGGCCTGCGCTCGCGGATGACGGCGGGGTCAGCCCCCTGCCCGCGCAGCACGGCATTGGCGTCGATGAGGAGATCGGAGTGAGTTAGTATCGGCATTGCTTAACACCATTCATAGCGCGAATTACACCAATTTCGCTAATTTTTTGCCGTTAATTCGCGTCATTCGCGAAATTAGCGGACTCACTCTTCCTTGGGCTTATGAGCGCGCCAGTGGCGGATATAGCGCCCGCCCGATGGATCGCGCCCCAAAATCATGTCGGCGGCGCGGATGGTGGCGGTCATCTGGGACGGGTTGAGGATCGCGCTGTTGACCCCCGCCTGCATCGCCATCGAGATAAACGACTTGTTGATCGCTTCGCGGTCGGGCAGGCCAAACGAGACGTTGCTGGCCCCCATGCACAGGTTGACGCCAAACTTCTCGACCACCAATTCAATGGTTTTGAGCGTGTTGCGCCCGGCGTGGTCGTCCGCCCCGACGGTCATCACCAGCGGGTCGATCACCACGTCTTCGATGGCGATGCCCAACTGGACGGCGCGGTTGATGATCTTGTCGGCGATGCCCAGCCGGATTTGCGGGTCGTTGGGGATGCCTGTGTCGTCCATGCACAGCCCGATCACCGCCGCGCCAAATTCTTTGACGACGGGCAGCAGACGCTCCATGTTGGCCTCTTCGCCATTAACCGAGTTGATCAGAGCCTTGCCCTGCATCGTGCTGAGGGCCGCCACCAGCGCCTCGCGGTGCGCCGAGTCGAGACACAGTGGCACGTCAACCGTCTCGCTCACCAGCTTGGCGATCAGCGGCAGCATCTTGACCTCGTCCAGCATCGGCACGCCCACGTTCACGTCCAGCACGTCTGCGCCATCCGCCACCTGCGACAGGGCCAGCTTGACGACCTGCGCGTAATCGCCCTCTTTGAGCGCGGCGGTCAGCTTCTTGCGCCCGGTCGGGTTAATCTTCTCGCCGATCACCACAAACGGCAGATCGCGCGAGATGACGACTTCCTTCTTTTCACTGCGGATAACCGTCTTTAAGTTCATGGTGTGTGGCGCTCCCGCCCTTGCTCCTTTCGATGGCATGAAGTCCCTATGCTAGAGTATCGGGTGATGCGGGTCTCGCCGAGCGTTTCTGACACTCGGGTACGAGTTTGCATATCAGGTGGAAACCAACTGGCTTCCGTAACCTATCATGGTAGCCAAACTACGAGTCTATGAATAAGCAGGTCGGTTTTGATCTTTTTCGGTGTCGCTGGCGAAGCGCTGTCCACAGGCGTGATGTAAATACCGTCCATGGACGAGCCTGCAAAGTCAAAGCTTTGTGACAACAAAATGAGATATTTGCCATCTGGCGACCACAATGCCTGATAAGTCTCCACCCCCAGCGCGATGGTCGTTTGACCTGATCCATCGGCATTGTGCAGATCCAGAATGGCGCCATTGGCCGATAGAATCTGGCTGCCGTCAGGCGACCATGATAAGAAATACTCGTTGTTTGGGGCGCGAGTCTGGGTCAGGGCTTTGTCTTCGCCGGTTGTCACGTCAAGAATATGCAAATCCACAACGCTGTCAGCCTGCCAGCTATTGCCAACCACAAAGGTGTATGCAAGTTTAGTTCCATCTGGCGACCATGGCGAAGATGACCAATGCCAGGTATTGAATGGTAGTAGGTCATACATCCGATAGCCTGTGCCGTCGCCGCGCATCGTGCTGATTTTAGAGGTACCAGAAGAAAATGCGATCAGATCGCCATTAGGCGACCAGTATGGCGTCTGCGCACCGCTATTTTGTAGCACTTCTACCGGATTCTGGCCGTCCGCATCAGCCACAACTATCGAACGCCCACCGTATCCCCACCGAGAAAAAACAATCTTCTGCCCATCAGGTGACAAGTCTGGCTCTTGGTCATAACCAATGTTTTCAGTGAGCCGTGTCAACCCAGTCCCATCAAGATTGATCCGATAAATTTCGTGGCTAGGCTGCTGATAAACCACACCATTGCGGTTTACGTCAGAAGAAAAAAATACGCTCTTACCATCACGAGATAAGTCGAACCCTCGGGGATTACCGAAGGAGTTAATGCTCGTGCCTTCTGGGAAATTCGTGATGTTGATCGGGTTTGACCCATCGATTCCTATTGAGTACAGGTTTTCAACGGTGGCAACGATGAGTCGCCCGCTGCCGCCGCCGATGGGCGTTGGTGTTTGAGTGGCTAATGGCGTTGGGGTGTTCGTTGCAGTTGCGGTGGCCGTCGGAGTGTGGGTCGGGGTGGCCGTCCATAGGGTCGCGGTCATGGTGGCGATCTGATCGACTGATGGCCCACACGCCGCCAGCGCCAATGCCCCTAGCAAGACAAACAAGCTAGGCTTGAACTTCATGAGAACTTTCATGTCAACCCCCTATTGGTGGTTCGGTTGCCCTATTGCCCCATCAAGCAACCGAATGTAGGATAAAACTACTCAGATAGATTCTTGCCGCGCCACTTGACGGCAGGTCGCGCCCTGCTCGTTTCGGTCGCGCGTAAAAGCCTGAACGGCCAATGCCGTCAGGAGATATTGCTCCCTGCCGCTGTCACCGCCCATGCTTCCATTTCGCCCTTGCCCTTGATATTAACCGCGCCGCGCGATTCGCACACAAAATCATCCTTGATCAAATCGTATGTGGCGCGCGTGATCTGGATCAGCCCGCCCGCCCCGTGCGACTCCATCCGGCTGGCAGTGTTGACGGC
>Ga0210377_10001488_pt1 | contig 21430 bp, 43 predicted proteins | sample PLM4_65_b1redo_FD_155480 | JGI IMG/M metagenome (GOLD analysis project Ga0210377, IMG submission 155480) | Groundwater sediment microbial communities from an aquifer in East River, Colorado, USA - PLM4_65_b1 redo | ecosystem: Environmental > Terrestrial > Soil > Riparian zone | place: USA: East...
AGGGGGAAGTCGTCGACCACGCCGATGAGGATAAGAGTAACAACGCGCGAGCCAATCTGCGTGTTCAGGCTAGAGGGGCTCACACCACCCAACACAACAAAGCCCGAGGCACCTCAAAGCTGAGAGCCGCCCTCCGTATGGTGACGGAACGAAAGAAGAGTTACTAATGGCTTTGATTATCGTCTTGAAGAACATCTCGAACCTTGCCGACATCTCCGACTACGAAGCAACCGTTATGGTAGGCGACGGCACGCACGCACGCTCGACGGTCCTCCATCGCGGACACGTCCGTGGACATCGCCGTGCAGACGGCTGGCAACAGCTCGTGCAGCAGTTCATCGCGCATGCGCCCCTTCACGGCGATGACATCACCACGCACGCGGGAGAACAATAATGAGAGGCATATTCGAGACCGCCGAGGGCGCTATCTTCGTCCGTAATATCGAGGAGGCGCTGCCAGAGATTCGTTTCGTGGTCTACAACAGGGAAAACTACTTCGCAACTGAAGGAGACGAGTTCAGCGTAGGCGCTGTCTTGCACACCATTCGCCGCCACCGCCTCTACGACCGCTGTCAACACATCGCGTTCTATCGTGAGGTGGTCGCATGAAACAAGAAGTTGACCAGTTGCGCTACGAAGGCGCGATGTCTCACGTCCACACGCGCATCATCACCTCAGTGTTCGACACCGATGTGGCCCAGTTCATGTCGAACGATAAACTGTTCCGAGCGGCGATGGCGGAGATTCACCAGCGCATCGTCGCCAAGGTTGCCGACATCGTCGAACCACAGATTACCGAATACCTCATCCAGCAAGTCGACATCAAGCAACTGGTCAACGAGGCGACCCTGGCACAGATTCGAGCCGCCCTGTTCCCGAAGGAGAAGACCGATGCGAAGACGACGACGCCGACTCGCTAAGAAACGCCGCACACGTCGTCGACAACTCCGTCGCGCCAACGATTGGCTCATCTACTGGGTGGCGCCCGGCATCGCTGAGATGGTCAACAACGCTAACCCACTGAGCGATGTCTTCACCGACGCGGTGCTCGCCGACAACACGAAGTGGACACATCATCCTCGCAGCCTCGCACTCTACCACTGACCCACCCGACCGAGGGGCAGACCATCGCCCCTCACCTCCCTTTCGTCGCTGTTCATTATTCTTGAACAACCCCTACCCCCGAACACCCATCCATTCCGATATTTTTTCGTTGAGTGACCCTTCGGCCCCGGGCGCTCGCGCGCCGAGGGGGGACCACCCCCTCCATGCACTGATATATCAGTTAGCCCTGCTAACCATTAGCCCTGCTTATTACGTGGACCGACGTAATGAGGACTGGCGCGCACTGATATATCACTGCCGCGCGGACCGCGGCGCATGCAAGGGCGCGACATCACGCTATCAATACATCGCGTGGGGTATTCATTCGCGCGCACGTGGACGGTCCAACCCGAGCTACTACAAGTGTAGTAGATAGCTACTAGTGGAGTAGTAGTCGGGCGCAGGGCGCAGTATGAACAGATGGTAAGCGATTGCGGAGAGGCGGGTTAGGCGAGCATGCGAGGATAGCGACTAGCAGGAAAGATGAGCCTGTCAAGGCTAATCGGTAGTAGACCAAACCTTGACAGGATTAGAGAGGATATGGCAGCAGATTAGCGCGAATGCCCGTGCATGCGGTTCGGATTCTTGCCATTACGGGCGTTAACGTAACGGACCGACATCAGCCATCGGCGCGCCTTGAGGAGGGCGGCGATGTCCTCAGGCGACATGAGGCCGATATCGCCAGACAGCCATAGCGCGTTCAGTTCGTCGAGGGCGCGACGAACGTAGCCGAAGCGGGTTACGTGACGTTCGCCCGATGATGGCGGTTTCATTAGTAACGGTCCGTTGCACAGTGGAAGATACCGTTAGCATCCGGGCGTAGTTCCATGGTGACGCTGTTCACATGGTCGGTTTCATACAGGACGATGGATGTCGGCCAGTCCTCGTTGCCGTTGACGATGGCAAGGGCGAACGGCGGTAGACGTTTGCACGTGACTAGATGCACGTCCTGTAACCATTCACGGTCCTCAGGTGCGGAGATAATCGCGACCGTCACTTGTAACCTTCGTAGCCACATGCGGTATAGAAGCGCGCACGGTCAAAGCGCGGATTGTCGCGCGCGAAGATATCAGCAGTCCGACCGACGACAAGTAGCATGGTGTGATGTTCGGTCGACGGTTCGCTAGCGCTACGGATAACGAGCGGCCGGAATTCGGCGGCGAATGCTTTATAGTCTTTACGCGTCATGTTCTCGCCTTTCGTTTGACGATACGTTTCGACCACTGCCAACCGCACGCGATACACCGAAACCATCGAAGTATGCCAAGCGTGCCCAACAATCCGCCTTGACCGTCGCACATTGGACAACGAGCCATCGATTTATCTCCGATACTTGGTTAGACGTTGACGCATGAATGCTTTCTTGTCCTCGCGTGGCCATCGTTCGCGCCATGCACACCAGACGATGGCTTGTAGTGTCGTTGGCGCAATGTCGAGGTCATGCGCGACATTGATATAGGCTTTGGATATCTCAGCGTAAGGCTTCCATCGGAAGCCAAACGTAAGACTCGGGTCATTCATGGCAGCTTGAAACGCGTGACCGTCAATCGTCACAACGCTTTCGTCCCCAGCAAGGTTAGCCGCAAAGCAATTCACTTTCGGGCCATGTGGGAATACGTGATAGATGCCGTGTATGCCGATATGGTCCTCACGAATGCGGATAGCTTTCGTGATGTTCGCTTGCAGCGCGCGCCACCGATGCTAATCGGGCGATTGGCTAGGATGTCGTCGGCAATAATCAGATTGCGCGTCCATTCCACTTGCGGCGAGACTGCAGCGGTTACGGCTGCGCATGTTGCGACCGAATAGCCGTAGTGTGTCGACCACTCGCGCATGATACGGCGCGCATCAGGATACCAGCGTTCGCCATCGTAACGCGCGCCCTGACTCGCTTGCGTGTAGACGGTTAGCACGTTCGCCGCCATTTGGTGCAAGTGACGGTGTAATGATTGAATGGTCACAGATACCAGCGCGCAAGGATGCCGAGACCGATAGCGAAGCCTAGAACGAACATGACCAGCACGGCTAGGCTTTCCGTGTCTCGTGTAACACGCATCCGAACTCGGGACCCGTCAACAATCGGACGGTTAGTCCGCTGTCGTCGTCGGCCTGTGCTTCTATCTCGAAACGCTGACGCGCGGGCAGATACGGCAAACTGTTTACGCGGTCACATTCGCCGCTAGCCAGCCACCATTTGCACGTTTTGCAGTTCATGGGCTAGACCTTTCTAAACTGCCACCCCATACCGACGTTATGGTCAGCGGTTGCGCGTAGTTCGGCCTCAAGGCTTGGCACGTCCTCAGGCGTGAACAGCGTAGCGTATATCAGATTGCCCACTTGCTTACCTTCGCGCCAATTGACAGGCGCATAGCGTTTCTGGCCGGGCCATCGGACGTATAGACGTAGCATGGTCATCGTGCATCTACCTCGTATTCATCGATAAGGTAATGATGGCGCGCGCTTGCTCGTAATCGTCGGTCTGCTCATATTGCTTGATGACGTAGGCTTCGGCTAGTGCGCGTGCCGAAAACACGCAAGACACGCTCGGTGCATCACTTCCCCAGTAATCGAGAACAATCCACACATGCATAATGCTACTCCGTGAAGACCGCGAATGCTGGCAGGATACCGGCCTTTTGTTCAGGGAATGGGCGATTCGCGCGGACGATATGCGCGTTCGGTCCGTAGTTGAATGCGCACGATTGTGCGCGCGTCTCGCATGCGAGTGCCCACTGCGCAGCATGGCCGAACATCTTACGATGGGCGCGGAATGCGCATTCCTCGCCGGTTGGACTGAACGTATAGCCGTTGACGGCATGGCCGTAGTAATCGTGGACCGCACGGAATACGTGATTGACAACGCCGATACCGTCGATATATTCGCCCATGGGATGGCCTGTCGGCACGTCGCCGCCTGTGTAAACCCATAGATGATGATGCTCGGACACATCGAACATCATCGCAGCCGAGTCGTGGTAGGGTTGGCCGTCGTCCGTCCACGGGGACACGGTAATCGCTTGGCGCATGCTATCCCATTGGGCGAGCAGTTCACTGACGAACGCGCGATAGGTCGCACGCGTTAGCAGACTATCGGGCGTATGACGCATGTGCGCGTAGGCGTCCGCTACGTCCTTCCCGCATGCTTTGAGGTAGTCACTAGCAGTCATGAGTCGTAATCCTCCGGCCGAAGCCTAGGCCGGTCCTAGGCGCCGGGCGCAAGCGACGACCTAGACGAGGATGGAACTGACCGACGACCATGTGACCAACACGCTTGACTGACGGTGCAAGTTTTTGAGCACATGCGCCAGCGCCAACACGTTGTGTCGGTCGTCTGGTGTGCCGATGATGTCGACGACGATAGACGTTTCTCGCAAACCGTCGGAATAGCCGACGACGGGTGACAGTGACAGATTGAGAAAGAATGTTTTGATATGCTGTTCAGTCTCACGCATCGTCGCATGTGAGGTTAGCTCGAAATAGACCGTATAGCGGACGGTCAAGGGCGCATGGGCGCGAACCGCTGCCGATTCCTGCGCACTGGCCATCCGTTGTGTCAAGGTTGGCCCGGGCGTCGATGCGTGGAACGGTCCGTCAGTGTGTCCGGTATTCATGGTGTGATGTCCTCGAATGATGAACGGGTTACAGAGTGTCGGTCGTCGTCGTCGGCTCGAATGCGATGCGCACCAACTGCGGAAATCGTCCACTATCGGGCGCAACCGTTCCGCCGTATTGTTCGGCTAAAGCCGCAATCTGGCGAAACATTCGCTTGCCGGTCACGGCGACGCGGTAGCCATTCTCAGGCGTTCCGCTGACAGTTCCGAAGTGTCGACGGGCGATATCGCGGAACGTTTCGGCGTGATGATTGGTCATGTCGCCAATGATTGCATCGACCATGCCAAGAGCTAAGGTGTGCAATGGCGTAGCATTGTGCTCGGATAGTTCGCCAATCGGCGGATTCTAGGTCGCGGTTCAGACGACTAGTCGCGCTGGCACACTCCATGCACGTAGGATAGTAGGACGTTCGATTGTCATTGACAATCGCTCGGCTACTGGTGTGTGAAGCGCCAAACGCCTTGCGCCTTAGTGTCTAGACGACACGAATCGTGCTACTTGTCGGCACCTACGCGTCACTGCCGACATCTAGTGCAAGCTGGCACACTCGATGCAACCCGACAGGACCGGCGTCATAGGACCGGCGCCATACAAGGAGACACACATGAGAGCCACACGCATTGAAACCGTCGCTATCCGACCACCCGATACCATCCAGCTCGAACTCTCAATCGAGGAAGCCAATCAACTGCGCACGCTCTTGGGCTACAACGTAATCATCCCCGAGACAATCTACAAGAAGGACACCACCGACGACCGTCGCGAGGCGTTGAGTCGCTTCATGCAGACAGCATATCGGGCACTGTGGGTTGTGGTGCCAAAGGACGTGTAGCCATGCACAACCACTGCACACTGACGAAGGGCGCGACGAATAGGACCGTCGCCCTCACACACGGCGAGCGGCTATTGCTGATAGGCAACTTCCGCCTCAACTTCCTTATCCGTCGCATCCAGCCCAAGACCTGGGGCGGGCTCTTCATTGCGGACGCACTCCCACGTGAAGGGCGTAGGGTGCATCGGCACACACCCTGGGATGAGAACGTCAACCCCGGCGCGCGCCCGGATGGGGGTGTCGATTGAACTGGGTCGAGAGGTCGACGCTGGACACCTTCATGGAGGACCAACGCAAACGCATCATTACACGCTTGTGGGCGATTGAGACGCCGGTCGAACAGCATTCGCCCGACGACCCACAAGTCGGACATGCGTATACTCGCCGCGAACTCTTGCGCGAGGGTAATATCGAAAGGAGACAGTGATGGCCACTCGCGTAGACATCAAGGCCATCCTGCGAGGGCCGAGGCGCGAGGAACTACTGAAGGGCGCCGTCACATTCATCATCGAAGTCATGAGGTGGGGGTGATGGCGAGAGCGAAGACATTCAAGACAACTGCCGAAGTCACTGCAGGCGTGAAGGACGATACACCCGGCACCAACGAGCCGTGCTCGAAGTGTGGGCAGTGCTGCAAGTGGACAGGTCCGCACTACCGGCCCGAGGGCAGGGCTATCATTGTGGACCGGAGCCACCCGTCCAAGGTGAAACGCACGATAACGCTAGTGGCAGAGCGCTTGCAATGGGCGTGTAGTGTGTGCGGGTTTACACGACTGACGCCGACGAAGGATACGAAGTGAATCGCGAATCGACATGTCGTCAACCACAACTGATACACAGCGCTGACAGCGCTAAGGAGCCTCTCTATGAGCCGCAAGAATGCCATTCGACCGTTGAGCGAGAAGTTGAGCGATGCCCAGATGGCACGTCGGATGAACCGTATCGAGGGTCGACGGACGGTCGCCGAACACCTGTCGAGAACGCAAGCACTGCAGGGGACCGTGTTGCAAGGTCATCACAACCTGTTGCGCCGAGGATTCTTCGGACGGCTCAAGTGGATGCTGTTCGGTCGTTGAAGCGGCGATTGAGAGCCCACCACAATCACGAGGACGATTGGTCATGACCTTCCTCGACAACCACCGGGGGCCGTTTCTGTTCTGCGTGACGCGCCCCCACAAGACCAAGAACGCACACTACACCACCGAGTGGCTGAAGGGCTCGGTGGACCGGCACGACGTGGAGGACGAAGCGAGGGCGCTGCTCAACGACCCACGGGACACGATTATCAGTGTCCATGCGTGGAGTGAACGTGAACAACAGTTTGCCGGAGGATATACGCGTGCCGTCACATCCCGATAGAGTGCGGAGACACTACGACCAGCCAAAAGACTATACGCTGCTGGCGTGGACGCTGGCGTGGTTCGCCCTCGGTGTTTCGATTGGGGCGGCACTGTGAGTAGTCGCCCCTCGTCCTTTCCGCTCATGCCACCCGGCCCGCGCCGGTTCTACTCCACGGCTGAGATGTATCGGCTCCCAGCGCCATCGTGGCTGATTGATGGCATCATTCCGAAGGGCGGTGTCGTCGGTCTGTATGGCCCGCCCGGCACCTACAAAACCTTCATCGCGATGGATATGGCGCTGTCGGTCGCGTCGGGCACGCCCTGGCAAGGACATGATACCAAGAAGGGCTTCGTCGGCTATATCGCTGCTGAGGGCGGGACCGGCATCACGATTCGTATCGCCGCATGGCATCAAGCCCGGAGCATTGCCGAGCACAGGACCGATATTGGCTGGCTGACCGAGCCCCTGCCAATTTATGCCGAGTCTGACGACTTGTCGGAGGTCATTCGACGCATGGCGGTCGACCTTGAGCGCACACCTGTGCTCATTGTGATTGACACGCTTGCGAGGTGTTTTGATGGGGACGAAAATCAGCAGGAAGACATGGGGCGATTTATTGGTGGCGTTGACCGCCTACGCAAAGAGTTCGGCGCAACCGTGTTGGTCGTTCACCACACCCGGCTGGACGGACAGCGCGAGCGAGGCAATACAGCATTTCGTGGAGCGGCCGACACGATGCTCGCTGTTGGCGTTGGTGAAAAGCATGGCGACATCCGACTTACCTGCAGCAAGCAGAAGGACGCCGAAGAGTTCGCCGAACTCGCGTTTAGGGCCAAGATTGTCGCGCTCCAAATCCCGGGCTTCACGGAATTCTCGACATCCGTCGTCATTGCGGCGGAGCATGGAGACCGAGACAGCTCCATACTCGCCGCTATCCGAGATGCCAAGGATAATGGACTGACACTAAAACAACTCGTACAGATGTTCAAAGTCCACACATCCGACCGCAGACGACAAAAAGGGCAGGCTCACACCGATGGGCTCAGTATTTCTCCGGCGACCATCAAACGTCGACTGTTGAGCCTTGCTCAAAGTGGCAAAATCATTAGGAAAAACGCGATTTACTACATCGGAGGGCTCAATGCTGAAAAGCCGTAGAGCCCACGTAAGTTGTTGAAAACAAAGAGGCTCTAGCGTGTTTCTTCTGTATGTGGGCAATACCTTAGGATTGCCCATACAGATGATAGCGAGCCCAGAATGAGAAAAGAGCCCTATGCCACGAAAGCCAAAACGCCTTCATGTGAAATATCTAGAGCGTTTGGAGAGACAAGGAGGTCGTTGTGCAATCTGTGACGAGCTTCCACCTGAGAAGCGCGCACTTGCCGAGGACCATGACCACGAGGATGGATTTGTTCGAGGGCTTTTGTGTGTTGGCTGCAATATCGGGCTAGGGTGTTTTCGAGATAGTCAGGAGTTGCTACAAGAAGCCATAGAGTATCTGCGCAGTGCTGACCGAATACGACATCGTCAATAAATGAGGAGATGAACACATGAAACCGAACTGGACCACCGAGCACAAGGAAGCCGTGATTGCGGTGTTGGTGAAAGGGCTGAAGAGGATTCAACGAGGCTGGACGCAGGGGGCGATGGCGTGCACCGTCGATGGGCGTTCCCTGCCATCGCTTGCTGCAGGCTCGCCTGAGGCGTGTCGCTGGTGTGCGATTGGGGCTATCACTGACGCGCGCAATACCTCTGTCTGGAGCGATGCCATTGACACACTGCGTGCGGTGGTGGCGGCGCGGACACAACACTCGGCCGACGAGGTGCAGATTGTGTGGTGGAACGATGCGCCCGGGCGCACACAGGCAGAAGTCGTCGAGGTCTATCAACAGGCGTTGCTGCGTGTCGCGATGGAGCCGACCAATGAGCCTGCTTAATCTGTTCATCCTCTCTCTGCCCGTCGCCTGCGTGTCGTGGACCGTGACCCATGAGGAGATTGTGCGCGAGCTGAAGGACTGGTGTGCGGCCGCGAGCCAGGACCAGCGCTATTCATTCCTTGTGCGCAAGCTGTGCTACATCCTCACATGTGAGTATTGCTTCTCACACTATGTGGCGCTGTGGGCGCTGCTGCATCTGGCGCCGATTCGACTGCTAGTCGATGGGTGGCAGGGGTTTGTTCTCGCGTGGTTCGCTTGTGTGTGGGTCGCGAACATCTACATGAATCTCTACTTCCGACTGCGGCTCTCGATTCGAGAGAGCGGCGCGCGGGCGAAGGAAACCGAGAACCATTTGCTGGTAGACGCTGACGGAGAGCCACTTTTCAGGAGAACACGATGACGACGAGACAGAAACGCGAACGACGCTACAAGTCGGTGCTGGATGCCCCTCTGGGCCGCAAGGCGTATTGGGAATACAAGACGCGTCACAACGCGATTCCTTCACTGCATCAGCTCAAAACGATGCGCCGGGGGCTGGCGGCGAAAGACGCACATCGTCGGCTGCGGGAGGCGATAGCATCTCGCCCGGTCTACAAACAGAACCGCGATATCAAGCAGGCACGTCTGGAGGCACTGCGCGCGGCGTCGGGCACATTCCCGATTCCCGTCTGCCCTGGCGTGCCCTTTTGGTCCTGTTCGCGCGTGAAGGGGCATGATGGGCCTTGCGCCTTGCTGCCACGGCCTTTTATTGGCCGCATGTCGTCGACCGAGTCGAACCTGCGCGAACAGGACCGGCTCTATCATACGACAGACGGCACGACGACGATGACGTGGGACAAGCCCGACATGCTGCCAGGCGACAACGACCTGGTCACGCTCGCACCAGGGCTCAAGGACCATCGCTACTGGCCACATCTCCGCGCGTATGAGGATGTCGTGACGGGGCGGTTCAAGACGGTGGACTCGTTGGAACGGAAATTGTATAGTCGAATGGTAGACAGACAAACCCACGACGAAGGAGAACTCATGAGACCTGAATACTACGACCCAACGCCAACCCAGCCAACCCAGCCGACCTCGCCCGCATCACCGTCGCATCCGGTCGTCACGATGATTGACACCCGGCAGCACGCGGCGTTTCCGTTGTCGTCCTTTCGTGCGGGCGACATGATTGTGCCGCGCAATAACCCGAGTGTGGTCGCCGTCAAAATCGACAACCAGTCCGTCATGTATCTGAACACCGGCTCGGGCGCCGGTTCGCCGTCGCTGGTGCGCTCGAACTTCGCTGGCTCGCTGTTCATGCGCCCGGCGTCCGTTTCCGTCACCGTTGAACTGTAGACAGCACCGGACACTTCCGTCCACGAGAGGAGACAATCATGAAGGCACGTAAGGAACTCGGCGCGCGGTTGCGGGAGATTCTCAACATTCTGGAAGCGCGCGAGGGGGCGTCAGCGCTCTACATCCAGCGACATCTGCCGTCGCACATCAATCTGCCATCGATTCGGGCAGCGATTGGGCGGCTTCGGGACGCAGGCTACGACATCGCCTACGGCCTCAAGCGGTCGTCGTGCAGTGGGGATGCGCTGTATACGTGGGAGCGGTCGCCGGTCGTCCCACAACAGGTGGTAGGCCAGTCGGCGTCGGTGTAGATGGCACGTCGTTTGCAGTAGCGACTGGTGTCGACAGTCAACGCGTTACTTTTGAGGGAGAGGAGCATTGCCGCCCAAACTAGGACGACTGCATGACTGGAAACCCAACAGGGAAAACCTTGCGTGGGCTGCAGGGTTCGTAGATGGAGAGGGTAGTTTCTACGCCCAGTATCAACGCCCTAGACCGCCGCGACCTCGGTTCGAGATTGGTCAGGTTCGTTCAGACATCTTAGAGCGTTTTCGTTGTATTGTAGGATTCGCAGCACCGGTCAACGGACCTTACAATAACAAGAAGCGTCCCAACTCGCGAGCCCAGCCGAGTTATCAATACTCGGTTAGCGGGTTCGAAGATGTTCAGATGTTGCTGATTCTGCTCTGGCCGTGGCTTGGCACAACGAAACGTAAACAAGCACTTCGCGTGCTGAAAACAAGGAGAACTCATGGGTTCAAGACCAAGCGGATTTAAGCGTGGTGGGGGCTTTCTTAATAATGTGGACGGGCTCTGGTCCGACTACAACTTCACGACCACGCCCGAAGCGTTTGACACCAATAACAAGAAGAACAAGAAGGGCAAGAAGGACGACGACGACGACTTCAGCGCGCTCTACGCCGAGCTGACGTTCGCGATTGACGGCGCGGACGGTCCGCAGACCACGACGGTCTTCGCGGGCAACGCGGCCGACTTTGAAATCAGCGAAGACGGCAAGTCGCTGACGCCGAACGAAGAGGGAGCGGGCCTCTACGGCGGCAAGCCGTTCCACAAGTTCATCGAGTCGTTGGTGCTGGCGGGCTTCCCCGAGAGCAACTTCCCCGATGACGAGGAGCCCATCAACTACGAAGCGGCCCTGGGCACGCGTCTGCGTCTGACGCAGCGTGTCGACGCCGAAGCGACGGCTCGGCTCGGCAAGAAGAAGTCGAAGGACAAGAAGAAGGAATACGACCGGACCGACCTCGTGGTCGAGAAGGTGTATGCGTTGCCGGGCGAGAGCAAGTCGGCGGGCAAGTCGGCCAACAAGCCGAAGGCGGGTAAGGGCGGCAAGAAAGAGTTCGACCTCGACGAGGCGTCGGCGGAAGTCCTGAGGGCGTTGCTCGCGGACGCGAAGGACAACACGCTGCAGAAGGCGTCACTGCCCAACCTGCTCGTGAAGGCGCTCAAGAAGGACAACCCCAACCGCGAGGATATTCGCCGCCGTGTCTACAGCGACGAGTTCCTCGAAACCCAGGATGGCTGGGAATACGACGCGAGCAGCAAGAAACAGCTCATCGAGCTGGTCAGCAGCGACGACGACGAATAGTCACGGCCGACCGGATATCCGGGAACACCCGTGATGAAGTCACGACAGCCCTAAAGGTATCGGGTCGTGACGAGGGGACGCTGGCACTCCCTGGCGAGAGCCGAAACCAGCACCACATAGCTGGCATCTTCTAATTGGCTAAGACCTTGGGCGAACCCGAGGAATGTGGGTTCGACTCCCACTGCGAGCTATCACAAGATTCAGTTTGGGGTGGGGTCAAGAGTGAGTAGTCCTCACTCTACCGCCGTCGAGGTTAGAGTCCTACTAAGGCGCTTCACTAGCGACTTGAATATGTTCTCGACTCTTGACGTGCCGACCACCCCAACGCGATGCCTCGGTGATGTTGCGAAGCCAGTTCAAGCCGTGACGGTCCTAGGCCAGTCACGAATGCTGGGGTCCGTAGTCGCCGGGGCGCTAATTGTTTGGAGGGTAGGATGAAACGCAGTCTGAATATCTTCATCGCGCTGGTCTACAGTGCGCTCTTCGCGCTCAGTGGCTCGATGCTCCTGAGTCAAGAACCACCTCGACATGACAAGCATCGCGATGAAGAGCATGCGTTCTGTTTGCCAGCAAAGCCGTCACCGGGCACACAGGGCCACGAGTGCCACTGCAAGATGATGTGCGCGACGAATCAAGATGGTGACACCGAGCGTGCCTATGAGGTCGAGGATTCGACCTGTGAGATGTATTGCACCAAGGCACGATGCGCCTGTCACCCTGAAGAGACATGCGATGTGCCGACCGAACTCCCCACTACCAAACCTGAGAGGATACGATGAAGAATGGCACGTTGTTACGCACACCGATTTTCACCGAGGAAGACTTGGCAGAACGCGTGGCGTTGATTCGCGCGGAATATGAGTTCAGTCGGCGCGAACTCCTCCACGCTATTGCCTCATGTCAGGACCGACGTGCGGCTGAAGTCCTGAACATCGCCTCCCAGCGCGTATGAAGGTCCGTGCCATCGACCACGGGCTTGACCTGCTCGCGACGGATATCGTGCGCTCGCCGGGGCTACACATGTCGGAGATTTACTCTGACTTGTATTCCGACCTGGAGCCGAAGCGATTTGTCAAAGGGTCGAAGCCCGAGCCCGCATTACTCGCTGTGGGCGTGGCGCTTGAGCAATACACCGAGCGATTGCTATTGCGGGAGGGTATTGATGCACATCGCCCCGATGAATTCCGCACACCCGACCGGCATAGCATTGCCTTCTCGCCTGACCTGTTGATTGCCAATGGCGTGATGAAGGGCGGCGAAATCAAAGCCACCTTCATGTCCATGAAGGGCTGGCCCGACCCGGGCAAGTCGGACGTGCAGATACCGCCGAAGGCCGCGAAGTATGCTACGCAGTCGATGGCGTATGGGCACAACCTCGAAATCCCTGACTGGATATTTTACATCTGGTTCCTCAAAGGTAAGTGGGAGCGTGGGGCGCCGGAAGACCAGCCGCTGGCTAAGCTGCGAGCGTTTCATATCACGTATACGGCACGCGAGATGCGCGAGGAATACCAGATGCTACTTGAACATGCCAAGTCAAAGGGGATGCTGTGATTCGCTTCTTCCCCTACCTCGTCGCAGCGGGCGAGACCGGCGCGGCGCTCGTCTACCTCTACAACCACGAATGGCGTCTGGCTATCATTTGGGGCGGTTACGCGGTTGCAGCCGTGGCCCTTGCGAGCATCAAATGACAAACTACGAAAAACTCTCACTGAAGCTCCTGCTCTTCATCGCGATGCAGCAGGCTATCCACATCGAGGGCGATTTCAAGACGATGGAAGAAGTCGAGCAGAACAGCGAGTTCTTCACGTCCTTGTCGGCGGAAGTGCAAGGAGCGGTCAATGTGTCCCCGGGAGATGGCGTATGAACAAGCGCATCGTCGTGGGGTTCGTCGCGTCGGTCATGACAGCGGCGGGCGGCACGCTGTGGCCGCGCCCGTGGGGGTTGGTGCTCGTCGCACTTGGTGTCATCACCAATGGCGTGCTGATTTCAGCCATGTCAGCCGCGTTTGGGCAGTGGGAGCGGATGTTGATGAACGTCATGCGGGTGGCACAAGAGTTCGAGGACATGAGCCACGAGGCGAAGGGGTTCGGCGCAGCGGCACAGCGCTTGCGTGCAGTCCTGAGAGGAGAGAATGTATGATTCCTGATGTCTACCCAAAGACGCACGGGCGAATTATCGGCGCCTTTATCGCGGGCGGCTACGCGGTGTCACCGGCACTCGCCAGCGACATCGACGTGTGGGTGCAGGTTGAAACGAGCGTGCATCCGAACTATCTCGAAGCGTGAAACAAGACATCCTGGCCTATCTCACCGACCAGTATGGGCTCGATATGGTCAAGCCGCTGGATGACGGGCGCGAGCAGAACGCCAAGCGCGACGACTACGAAACCATCTTCGATACGTTGAAGGTCGCGATGGTGGCGTTTGGCGGGTTCAACTACCACGTGATGGTGACGAGTGGGTCAGTCTACGATGTCATCAACTCGTTTGACCTGTCTATCTGTCAGGTCGGCATCGACGAGTTAGGGCTGGCCCACCGTGGCGAGGACTACACCAAGCCCTTCGAGCCTATCGTCGTCGTGAAGGACACGCCGACCACCTACGACCGCATGCAGAAATACATGGAGCGCTTCAACGTGCAGGGCGATGCGTTCTACACGATGAAGGTCGACGCCCGCCGACAAACCGAGCAGGACGCCAAGGAGGCACTGGATGAAATCAGTTTCTAAGAAAGACCAGGACAAGCTGGCGCGATTTCAGCGAGCGTCCGACCAGTCGAACAATCGGCTGATTGGCGCGTCGAGCGGTGAAGTCGGCTCGGGCAAGACCTACTTCTGGCTGACAGCGCGCAACCCTATCGTGTTCTTCTCGCTCGACATGGGGCTCGAAGGCGTCGTTGACCCCTACTTGCAGAAGAATCCGGGCAAGGAAATCCGCGTGTGGGAGCGCGAGTGGTTGCCAACCGAGGACATGTCACAGGACGAGGCGATTGCACTACGTGATGAATTTCTCGAAGACTTCGAGTATGCCGTGCAGAACGTCGGCAACGGCACCGTCGTCCTCGACAAGGAGACCCAGTTCTGGGAGCTGTTTCGCTACGCCGAGTTCGGTGCGCCGAACGATGCGCCGCGAAATTATCCTGCGCTGAACCAGCGATACTCGCGCATCATCAACATCGTCAAAGCGACGGACGCGAACGCGGGCTTCATTCAGGGCATGAAGGACGAATGGAAGACCGTCAAGAAGAGCGACGGCGGCACGAAGGGCGCCTTCACGGGCGGGCGTATCCGTCAGGGCTTCGACAAGCTGGACGAGCTGGTGCATATGGACCTCTTCCACCGCCGCGACGAGGGTGACATGTGGATTGATGTGCGGAAGTCGCGCGGGCCGGGCGCGCTGGACGTGCAGGACAAGACGTATCTCGCGAGTGAGACGCCGTTCGCGGACCTTGCCGTGCAGATTTTCCCTGATACCTCACACGAGGACTGGCTGTGAGAGGGCCGGGCTCGATTGTGGAACTGGAGAACCTTCTCATCTATGTTGCCGTGCTGATGCTTCTGGGGTGGTGGCTCATATGGTGAGAGCGTTACCGTTGCTACGAGTCGACTACCGGGGTGGGTCGAAGGAGTTAGTCGACCCTCTCGTCGCGCTGGGCTTGCCCGCCGTCGAGGAAGACCTGCTGTCCGGTGACATCGTCTTCACCGGCCGGGGCGAGAAAGGCGTTCCGGTCGAGATTGGCATCGAGTTCAAGAAGCTGGGCGAGTTACTCGGGTCGCTACAGACACAGCGGCTACAGGGGCACCAGCTACTCAAGATGCGCAAGGCGTTCGCGTTCTCGTATCTACTGACCGAGGGCGAGCTGCTGTGGAACGACCAGGGCATGATGACGACACGGAAGCGTGCCAAATGGGGTGGTCGGTCTGAGGTGCCGATGCCGGGCGGGATGCGTATCAACGAGTTTATGAAGCGCATCCATGTGCTCCATTTACGCGGTGGTCTCAACCCTCTCTGGGCGAAAAATCGCGAGGAGACCTTAAAGCAGATTGAAGTCTTGTATCGCGTGTGGACGGACCAAGACCTCGACGAGCACAAGAGCCACCTCGCTATCTACCAAGCGCCGATGTTGACAGAGGTGACACAGTTCAGAAAGACCGTGCATACCTTGCCCGAGGTCGGGATGCGCGTGAGTATCGCGGCTGAAGATAAGTTCAAGGGCTCGATTCGCAAAGCCATCTGTCTCTCAACCGCCGACGACTGGGCGACACTCGAAACCCGCGACCGGCAAGGCAAGACGCGACGACTTGGCCCGAAACATGCAGCGAAGATTATGGAGGCGATTCGATGAGTGGGATTGATGACGCGATGGGACAGACCGCCGAGCAGTTGAACGAGGCTGAGGCAGAGGCGCATATCCGCGCGCTTATTCCGCGCGCACACGTCTACGAGGTGACGAGGGAGAATCCTGTAGAGAAGGGAACTGAAACCTTCCAGGTTGTCGCGAACTCGATGAACACCGACCGCGACAAGGTCGTGTTCTTCACGATTCGCTACCAGAAGCCACACCAGCTCGTGAACTTCATCACGCGTGTCGTGGGCGGTTATATTCTCGATGTTGTCGACCAGGGCGAGGTGCCCGAGTCGCGGATTATTCACTAAAGGAGTGTGCAGCATGTGTGGTGGTTATAGCCTCAGTGTGGAAGATATGGAAGACATCCACGACGCCGAGCGTGCGGAGTCGAACGACAATCACAAGGAACAGGAGTATCAACGCGTGAAGGACTCTCTCAACGAGCGCGTGTTCACGGACGGCCCGGCGCCGACGCCACCGACGCCGAGGTCGCCATATGGTTATCAGGAGTGGGATGGACCTCGGACTGCACCAGGGTATCGTGCAGCCACGGTGCGCGAACTTGCGGCCCTGGCGGCGATTACGGTCGCGGACACGATGTCGGCACATGTGGTGCGTGAGGTCGTCAAGAACCTCGGCCAGCGGCTGATGGCGGTCGAGGCAGCCCTAGGGATTGAGTCACCTGAGGTGCCCGCAAACATCATGGCACTCGCTCTCGACGCAACCGACGCGCGACGAAACGCTGACCGTGCCGAAGCGTATCTCGAACTCCATACCGGCGCCGTCGCCGGGCCGGAGCGGTTCTAACACCATGCGACTCATTCACGGATACGGACCTGCAGACGCCGAGCTGATGATTGTCGGCTCAGGCGTTGGTTGGGAGGAAGACCGTGATGGGCGGCCGTTCGTGGGGAAGACGGGAGCTGAACTCTCCCGTTTTCTCGACGGCGACCGGATACCGTCGCGTCAGGATGTGTTTCTCACGAACCTCTACCGCTTCTACGGTGGCAAGCACTACGTCTACACGGACGACGACCTCAAGCTGTCAGAGCCGTTCCTGCTCAAGGAACTCAAGCGCATCAAACCGCCCGTCATTCTCACGATGGGGCGAGACGCCACACGATGGTTCATGGGCGCAGTCGATATGGATGACGTGCAGGGCATTCCGTGGCTCCTCACGGAAGAGTCCCGCGTCAAGTTTCCATTCCTCGACCCGGCGACCGTCGTGTTCCCCATCATCCACGTGGCGGCGGGCTTTCATAATCCCGAATTATCCCCCTACGTGGTTGATGGGTTTCAGCAACTCGGTGAATACTTCGCAGGTAACACGGTCGCGCGTCGACTCTACGACGACCCCATCCCGGAGCCACACTATGAAGAAATTCTCACGGAAGCGCGACTTGCAGAAGTCCTTGCGTCTTTTGGTAGAGCAGCAGTGGGAGCGCCAAGAGCTGGAAAGAAAAGGGCTCGACCAGATGACGTTCAAGGTGTCACACATGCTAGACCAGCGCTCAACCTCTCCATCGACACCGAAGGTTCAGTTCGACGGCCCTGGTCAATTCAGGTTACTCTGCGCCCCGGAACTGGTTTTGTCATTGCGGCGAGTAATCGACCTGTCCTCAAGTCGTTTGGTGCGTATCTCGCTCGAAGAAAGCCCCGACTCACTTTCCACTCTGCACTTCACGACCTTGGAATGAACCGAGCGCTCGGGATGCCGCTCGACTTGGCATTCGACGACACGATGGTGATGGCGTATCTGCTGCAGCTCGAACCGCAAGGGCTCAAGGCGCTGTGCGTCCGTCACTGCAACATGCGGATGAACTCCTACATGTCGGTGCTGGGCGATGCCGGTCAACGACTCGCCATAGATTATCTTTCGGGGCTGTGGGACATCGAGAACGCAGAATGGGGGGAACGACGTGAGCAAGCCTTCTGGACGGAAATCGAACTCGGCCGCAAAATCAGGGTCCAACCAACAGTCCCGAAGACCGCGCTTCATAAAGCCATCGAGCGAGCCCTGCGTAGCAAAGATGCTCGCAAACTCTGGCGCGACCAAGTCGAAGATATCCAAGTCGCCGGTTATCATCTTCTTGGAGAAATGCCCGAACCAACTCTTGGTCACATTCCGCGTGCCGAAGCAATTTATTACGCGGCGCGTGACAGCGATGGCACTACACGGGTTCGGCCAGAGCTTGAGCGACGAATGGATGCGCTTGGCCTTCGAGGTGTCTACGAGTTAGAACTATCGACGTATCCACTTATCGAGCGTATGTCCTATATCGGCCTGAAGCCTGACCTGACCCACTTCAAGGGTCTATCAGCAATGCTGCAGGGCGAGATTGACGCAGTCCGTGAGAAGCTCGTCGCGACGACCGGCAACGCGACCTTCAACGCTAATAGTGGAGACCAAGTTGCGGACTACATCTTTGATGGGCTGGGGCTCACCGGCAACAAGAAGACTTCAAGCGGAAGGTTCAGCACCAATGACAAGATTCTGGAAGCGCTTGAGAAAGAACATCCCGAGCATCCGGTGCTCACGGACATTCGCTCGTATCGCGAGTATTACAAACTCAAGAACACGTTTGTGGACCGTCTGCCTGATTTTGTCGGTCGCTATCCTTTCGACGGGCGGATACATGCGACGTTCCGCACTACTCGTGTTATCACTGGTCGTCTGGCTGCGAGTGACCCGAACATTCTGGCCATGCCCAAGCACGGGAAGTTCGCCACTGAGTTTAGGCGGGGCTGGGTTGCGGGGGACGGTCGCTGGCTCGGCGAGTGGGACCTCTCGCAGATTGAGCTTAGAGTCCTCGCGCACCTTAGCCAAGACCCGGTCCTCTTGGGGGTCTTCCGGGGGACGCTCCGCAACCCAGACGGGTCCAAGATGGACCTCCACGCGAACCTCGCGCAACGTATCTTCGGCGGCAAGCCGGAAGACCACAAGAAAGGGCTTGGCCGGTTAGCGGCGAAGGCTATCAATTTCGGCCTACCCATGGGCATGACTAACCGTGGCTTGTCCGTCGAGTTGCGCAAGAATGGGGTCACCGCCAATGAAGACGACGCGCAGAAGTGGATTGACGAGACCATGCGGCTCTATAAGCGTGTTCCAGTTTACCAAGACCAAAAGGGTGCTGAAGCTGCGCGCGAGGGGTTCGTTCGTTGCCTGTCGGGCCGCATTCGATATATTGGCGGCTCACGTAGCCGAGACGAACGCGTGCGTGAAGAGGCGAAACGCTTTGCGTTCTCGACGCCGATTCAAGAGGGCGCGCAGCTAATTATCAAGACTGCAGAGGCTGCACTATGGACGCAGTTGCAGGTCTACTGGAAAGAGGGGCATACTGTTGAGCCCCTCGCGCAGGTTCACGATGCGCTTACATTAGAATTTCCTGCGGATGAGGCACTTGCACAACGTGTCAACAGTGATATGACACGTATAATGACAGCGCCGTATCCAGGATTCTCTGTGCCTATCGAGACCTCTGGTGATTATGGTCTGAATTGGGCCGACATGAAGGCATTCGAGTGAAGTGGGGTAAACCGGGTAGTCGTCGTTATCGGAAGATGAATCGAGAATACCAACGTCGATGGCGAAAGCGAATGCCAGAGGCATATCGGTCAGTCACGTTGCGTCATTACTATCGACACCGGGCTGCTACGCTAGCGAAGGCAAAGAAACGTCGAGACGCCAATCAAGCGTATGTGAATCAGGTCAAAAATGTGCCCTGCGTCGATTGTCTGACGCGATATCCGCCTTATGTAATGGATTTTGACCACGTTCGGGGACAGAAGATGTTTCAAATTGGTGGCAGTCTGCACTTATCCCGCAAACGTATAGAAGCTGAAGTGGCGAAGTGTGATGTGGTATGTGCGAACTGCCACCGTGAACGCACACATGGCAAGTAGATTGCAGTTGGGAATAGTAGACCCACACGCCATGAAGGGATTCTGATGCCGACCTACGACTACCACTGCACGATGTGTCGGCGCGACTTCGAGGCCACCGTCTCGATTGCCGGTCGTGATTGGGGCGTGACCTGTCCTCGTTGTGGGGCCGTCCACATCAAGCGATTGCCGGGAGCACCCGCGTTCAAACTGGTCGGGAAGGGATTTCACTCTATTGACTACCCGAAAGGAAAGAGGTAATGCCGAAACTCGCACTGCAGACCAAGGCTGTCGTCACCGCCAAGACCGAACATCTAGTCACACTGACGACGGCGCAAACGACGAAGCTGCGCACGGCCCTGAAGACCTATCTGTTCCGTAAGGGGCAAATCAAGTCCATCGAACTGGAGGTCAAGGAGGCACGAGGGTTCATCGAAGAAGTGCTCGACGAAGTCGGTGAGGCGTCCATCAGTCTCGATGGCTCGAAGATGACCATCGTCGCGCCCGTGCGCAAGAAGCTCGACCACGCGAAGCTGACGAAGCTGCTGATTGCCAAGGGCGTCAAGTCATCGGTGATAGCCGAGGCGATTGCCAAGGCCACGAGCGAGACGCCACAGGAGCCCTACGTGAAGGTCAGTGGGCCAAAAGACGAAGAGGAGGAGTGATGAGTCTGTTTCAACTCGCGGAACGGTTCTACGAACTCGAAGACGACCTGGAGCGTGCAGAGGGAAATGTGTCAAGTCTTGAATACGAGCTGAACGACATGACGCGCGACCTCGCCGACTGCCAAGCCGAACGAGACGCGGATGACGAGAGAGAGGATAACTAGAGCCCTAAGAACTCCCGCAACACTTCAACTGGTGTCCCGCGCGTGCCGGGGCACCAGCTACCCCCACCCCCGAACACACTGCCACACTCCACTTCCTGCACCATCCCGACAACCATCCCACTCTTCACGTCGATAACCGGCCCACCACTCATGCCCGGGGCCGCAGGGATGCTGTAGAAGTTGCGCTTGAGGTCGTCAGGGCCGCTCGCGGTGCCAGTCGTGACGTGTTGATAGACCGTGCCGAATGGATAGCCTGCTGTGAACAACAGGTCGAGCGGCTCGGCATCCTTGAACGAAATCTGCAGTGGTGGAGCCTTCGGCCCGCCTGTCAGGTAGGCAAGGTCGGTCGGTATGTCGAAGCTCTCAAGGCTGGCTGTCTTGCTGTCGATGCGTAGCTCGCCGGTATAGGGCTCGCCGGTCTCACGGTCGCGCACGCAGTGGAAGGCGGTCATCCACACCCGACGACCGTCTGAGAGCCGTGTGGCCCATGCGGTGCATTCAACCATCAGCTTGGGCTCTTCACCCTCGGCCTGTTCGTAGCGCTGCAGGGGGCGAATGGAGTCGAGGGCTTTGGGCGCTGCGCCTGCGGTCGCGATGAT
>Ga0210377_10001489_pt1 | contig 21419 bp, 19 predicted proteins | sample PLM4_65_b1redo_FD_155480 | JGI IMG/M metagenome (GOLD analysis project Ga0210377, IMG submission 155480) | Groundwater sediment microbial communities from an aquifer in East River, Colorado, USA - PLM4_65_b1 redo | ecosystem: Environmental > Terrestrial > Soil > Riparian zone | place: USA: East...
TTACAACCCGAGGCGGCTCAAATGGGCCGCCTTACTTTTTTAAAAGGATACATTTTGTAACTTGCGATTACTTTCCTCGTCTTTATCCTGGTATGTGGAAGAAAAGGCTTGCATGGATTTTGCTCGGAATGCTCATGATCATGAGCGTTTTGTCGATTCCTGTGCAAGCACAAACTGCTTCCCCGGGGAATCAACAGTTTGACGCTGAATTTGCCGGAAAGCCACCGACGAAGACAAAAAGACTTAAGCTCACTGCTACTCCGCCCAGTACATCCACGCGCAGACCACCAAACACGGCCACCAATGTACCACCCGGCCTGGTAACAGCGACACTGGCTCCTTCTTCGACGGTAGTATCGTCTCCTACAAAGGCGGGTACAACAGGTACCCCCACTCCCACCCTCGGTGGTTCCTCGACATTATCTACTCCCAGCGCCACATCGGCCTTTTCCTTTTCACCCACTCCCACTGTGCTTGAGATGGATACTGTCGTCGTTCAGATGAGTGAGACCGCCAACGCTTCGTTTCTTACATCGACATCGATCGCAAAAGCCTATTCACCGACACCGACAAATTTTGGTGCGCCAACCGCTACTGCTACATTCACCCCGAACGCTTCGGAACTTACAGCCACCGCTGCCGCTCCCACGACAACTCCGATGGAAGGGGCCTCACAAAAAACTACAATATCCTCACCCATTTTCTCTCCCACGGTTGTCCAGACTCCAGGAAATTTCACGCAGTCCCCGGATCCCCGGAGAAGGCAGAATATGTATTGGTTTATGGGTGTCGGTTTAATCATTCTTCTTCCTTTATCTTATGTGCTATACAAGGAGTGGAAAAAGAAATGAAGGAGAATCGGCCTGCGCCGGTGGGATAGGTTGTAGGTTTTACACAGGGCGTGGCGGATCTTTTCAGGCTCGAAGGGTTCTACGGAGTGCCGCATAATTTGCTTAACTTCATATTTGAATTTCAACCTGCAATCTGTGTGAAAAGTTAACTTATCAATGTGACAAGCGGTAATTTGCAAGGCGGCTCGTTTGGGCCGTCTCCATTATTAAGGGGAAATGAGTGTTTGTTGCCAAATCGGATACAATTGGGTATAATTTTGTCACAGTCTTAAGCGGGGTAATTAAGTCGTGGCCGATTCGTACATTACACCGTGGGCTTTCGTCTTTAAATATATGCGTTTGGAAAGCCCGTTTCCATCAGGCAAACAGATGAGTTAATAAGGAGTAAAGTGCCATGTCCAAACCAATCACTCGTATCGTTATCTCTGTGCTGATAAGCCTTGCCGTCATTGCAGTGATATTCACCAGTGTTCAAGCCGCGTTTCCAAATGCCGGGGTGAGTCTTGGAAGAGCCCACGTGGACGCCGGCTTGAAACCCGATCTAAGTCACTCACGAACCTCAATCGTTGACAGCTATATTCAACTTGATGAAAAACCAGCCGGGACGCACGATTGCGGTTTCGATTCAGCGTCAGAAGATTGATAATTCTTCCATTCCGCGGGGTAGTCCACAGACTGCCCCGTTTTTTTCAAAATTATCCGCCTGCCTCCGGGGCCACCAACGATAGAAAACGGGATCAACTCCATATCCGGATGGAAGCGTGGATGAATTCTTGAACGCGATCGTCGATAAAATTCCAGATAAAGTGGAAATAATTGTCCTCCTGCATCTTCGGCAGGAGGATTTTTACCGCTCGTCACATAATTCGCTAAACTTCCGGTTTAAATATTATGCGGCACTCTGTAATAACGTAACAAACTTTGTTTTGCCACGTTATAACTGTTGAGAATCGTGAATACTCATCATCCCAGCCATACGAGCGATCCATTACCGGATGAGCGCCGACTGGTGCGGAAAGCCAAATCCGGCGACTCAGATGCATTTGCCCGCATATACGATGCTTATGTAGAGCGTGTCTATCGTTATATCTATTTCCGCGTCACGGACGATGCCGCGGCGGAGGACCTCACCTCGCAGGTATTCCTGAAAGCATGGGAAAGTCTGGACCGTTATCAGATTGGCAGTTCGCCGTATATTGCATGGTTATATACAATAGCGAGAAATCTTGTGATCGACCATTATCGTACGAATAAAGAGACTGTAAACCTTGAAGATGCCGTCCATCTCACTGCCGATGGCCCCAGCCCGGATGATGAGGTGCAGGGCAGGTTTGAACTTCAGGCGATGCGCGATGCCCTGCAATTCCTCACGGATGAACAACAGCAGGTTTTGATCCTGAGATTCATCGCCGGGCTACCAACGGAAAATGTCGCCGAGATCATGGAAAAACGTGAAGGCGCCATCCGTGCTTTGCAAATGAGGGCATTGCAAACCCTTTCCAAATATATGCAAGAGAAGGAAGTAGCATGAGTGATTTTGAACAGGTTTTGGAAAAATGCCTGAATGAACTTGCCAGCGGCGCGTCTGGTCTGGATGAATGTCTGGCGCGTCACCCCGAACATGCCGCGCAGCTTCAGCCTCTCCTGTTGACCGCGGCGCGCGTTGAAATGGGACGTGAGTTGCGCCCATCCGCGGCCTTTAAAGCGCGTGCACGCGCCAAGTTGACCTTGCATATGCAGGCCCATCCACGCAAACGGGCAGTGTCAGGGTCCACGCCCTGGTGGCGTCTGGCTTCGGCTCTTGTTGTTCTCGTGCTGGCTTTCCTTGTCACAGGAACGGTTTATGCTCAAGGTGTGTTGCCCGGAGATCTATTTTATGATTGGAAGCTTGTAAGCGAACGTCTCTGGCGCAGAGTCTCTCCCAACCCGGTGAATACCGACCTGGCAATTGCAAATCGCCGGATCGGTGAGATCAATATAGTCTCCAATGATCCGGTACGAAGGGCGCGGGCTTTGAAAGGTTATCAGGAAGTGGTAACCAGGCTTGAGTCTGAGTTTGATGCGAAAATACTGGAGAGCATCCTGCCACCGGTCGACTCGTTTGATTTTCCAGAGCAGGTGCCTCCCACCCCTACGCCAACGTTGGATGATACTACTGCGACACCATACCCCGAAGGCCCTGAGATCATTCCGACAATTACGCCGGGCATCCTTTCAACAAAGCTGCCCGGCATCATTCTGACAAATGCGCCAGGTATCTTTTCAACAAAGCTTCCAAAGCTCATTCCGACAATCGAGATCCCACCGCCGATTCGTTAACGGGTCACCTGTCTGTTCGATTTGACGGATTCAACAGAATCAAAATTATATCAAGGACAGCTTTATGGCTGTCCTTGATATTTTTACATAACAATTGCGATCATCCTTCGTTATGAAAAATGAAGACCTTTCAATGGGTCAAATCAAATTGATACGGAGGTGTACGATGTCCAAATTAATTGCTCAAGCGTTTCTCTCATTGCTGGTCAGCCTGGGATTGATCGTGGGTGTGAATCCCAATGCGCGCGGTGAATTGAAGAAAGCCGTCAAGGAGGCAAAAGCGTTCGTTGTGGAAACCACTGAACATGCCTTTGGTACGGTCGGCGAATCGACTTCACACGTTGCAGCGGATGCTGCCGTGGACGCGAATGTGGCTGCAAACACGGATGCCAGTTTGAACCTCTTTGAGGACGAATCCACGGAAACACCGGACAATGAAGAGGCCGAGGATCATGAAGATGTTGAAGACGATGATTCAGCAGAATCGGAGGATGCCTCTCCAGGTATGGACGGCAGTGCGGATGTGAACATTCAAATTGAGCTTGGGCTTGGCTTTGGGGAATAGCGAAAAGCTTTCATCCTCATTTCGGGACAGCAATTTGCTGTCCCGTTTTTGTTTAAATCGAGCTTATTGCCAAATCTCTGAACGCGTCTATAATTCAAAGACCTTATGTCAACAATAGATGAGATCAAATCCAAAATAGATATTGTCGACCTCGTCTCCGAGGCCGGTGTGAAACTGCGCCATGCAGGCAGGAACTATACGGGGTTCTGTCCGTTCCACGAGAACAAACATACGCCCGCATTCGTGGTCTGGCCCGAATCAGGGACGTGGCGTTGCTTCGGTCAATGTAATGAGGGCGGGGATATCTTCAAGTTCGTGATGAAGAAGGATGGGCTCGACTTCAAGGAGGCGTTGCAGAAACTTGCTTCACGTGCAGGCGTGGAAATCAAAGACCTTCGGCAGCGCGAAACGCCGCAACAGAAGGAAGCCTACGAAAATCTCCGTAAGTTGCTGGAAGATGCAATCATCTATTATCGAAGCCAACTCTTCAGTAATAAGGATATTCTCAATTACCTGCGCGAAAAACGCGGGCTGACCGACTCAACCATCGAAACTTTCGGCCTGGGCTACGCCCTAGCAGGTTACGATAATATTCTCAAACATTTCACAGCCAAAGGCTATTCCGAACAGGATCTTATTGATTCGGGTTTGCTCACCGTCCGTGATGACGACTCTCGCTCCACGTCTCACGCCCCACACACTTTTGACCGCTTCCGCCATCGCATCATGATCCCCATCCGCGACGAGAACGGGAAGATGGCAGGTTTCGGTGCGCGCATCGTTGACCCGGATGATATTCCAAAGTTTTTGAACTCGCCTGAAACGCCGATTTTCTCCAAGGGGCGATTGCTTTATGGTTTGGACCGTGCCCGCAAGCCGATCCGTGCGGCGGACCAGGCTGTGATCGTCGAAGGCTATCTGGATGTCATTGCCTTGCATCAGGCAGGTTACGAAAACGTCGTCTCGCCGATGGGCACGGCATTGACTGAAGACCAGTTGCGGTTGCTCAAGAAGTTCACCCGCAAGATCGTCCTTGCGCTGGACCCGGATACCGCCGGTCAAAAAGCCGTGCTGCGCGGACTCGAAGCCGCACGTTCCGCCATGGACCGCGAGGGTGAACTCGGATTCGATGCACGCGGTTTGCTCCGCAACGAGGCACGATTACAAGCCGACTTGCGCGTCGCGTCCATGCCTGATGATCTCGACCCCGATGAGATCGTGGCGCGTGATAAAGATGAGTGGAAGCGCTTGATCGAATCTGCCAAGCCCATCGTCACGCATGTGATGGAGACTCTCGCTGCAGGACAGAATCTCAATGACCCAAAGGTGAAGAATCAGATCGCGGCGCAGGTACTTCCCCTCATTGACGATTTACCGAACGCAATGGAGCGCGATACATATCGTCAGGCGCTTTCGCGAATGCTGAGGGTGGATGAACGCGTATTGATCGGTACACGGGCCCAGGGTCCGAAGGTGAGACGGCCGAGACAGGTTGAGAAGAAACAGGTCATAGAGAAATCCAATGTTGCGGTGGCGGTATCGTCTAGTAAGATGGTCGAGGCGTATGTCATTGGTGTTTTGTTCAGAAAGCCTGAATTGTTGTATCGTCTGGATCGATTGCTGCAGGAATATGGTCTCATTGCGTTGACCGCGCAGGATTTTGAATATACGGATAACCAGTTGCTATTCGGGTTGATCCGTGAATCTGTGGAGCAGGATAAGACCGGGCATCACGAATTCGTGGTGGATGCAATGCCCGAGTCCTTGCAGGGACTTTCGCAGGATCTGAGCACGCAGACAGACAAATTCGAGCGCGTGGAGGAGAAGTTGCTGGAGGAGTTGTTGCGCGGTGTCATCAAGTTGCGACGGGTGGCGGCTGGTGAAAACCTGAACCAGTTGCGGTTTTTGCAAGAGGAAGCGCACCAGGATGGCGATTTGCGCGCGGCTTCCTACCAGGAATTGGTGTTAAAGCATACGAGACTGTTGAGGGATCTCGATCAGGCTTACCGAAAGATGTCTCAAAAGCGACTGGAGTAGTGAAGAACGTAACAATTTATTCGTAGCAGCGTCTGGTAAGAAAGGGCATATGGTTGTTAAAAAGAAACGTCCTGCAATCTTAAAGGAAAGACACAGGGGCAGGATCAAACCGCGCCCGCCGCGGGGGAAGGAGGTACCGTTGGAAGAAGTGCTTGCAGAGGAGACGAATGAGACGCTGGCTGATATGAATGGTTTTGCAGATCTGGCCCTGCTTGGTGACGAGGTTGGGGACCCTGATGCGAGTGTGCTTGCCCAGCAGGAAGAACCGGACGATGAACCGATTGACTTGAAAAACCCCGAGGTCGCGGCGGAACTGGCAGAAGACCCCGTGCGGCTTTATTTGCGCGAGATCGGTCAGGTCAAATTATTGGATTCGGATAGCGAGTTCCGGCTTGCGACGATGATCGAAGCGAATCGTCTGATCGTCTCCCTCCGCCGCCGCCCGCTTCGCAAGGGCCTTTCGACTGAGTGCGCCATCTATCATGCTGTGATCTCAGAGATGCTTACATCATGGGAGCGTCTGGTCGAGGATGCCGATCGTTTGAACCATGACCTGCCCGACCTTGGCTTGATACTCACGGAAGCGCAAGCCTTGCATGCAGGCTGGGAATCGGACGCGCCTTCCTACCTGCGCGCTTTTCTGGATAACGGGATGTGGGGGACCGATCAGCTTTGGGACGATCTTGCCCGGAAATCATACTCGGTCTTTCTAAGCCTGTACCTGCTTCCGTTTAATTATGCGGAGTGGCTGCTGAAGCATCTCAATCAAACCCATAACCTTCCCAACCAGCGGACGATGTATCACAGACTTTGCACAGACGAAGAATTGCGCGGTGAAATGGACGCGGTCAAAGCCCGCGGAGCGGATGCCAGCCAGTCACTCATCCGTGCGAATTTGCGTCTGGTCGTCAGTGTTGCCAAGCGTTATCTCGGGCGCGGCATCTCGTTCCTGGACTTGATCCAGGAAGGCAACATGGGACTCCTGCGCGCGGTCGGAAAGTTCGACCCGCGGCGCGGATTCAAGTTCAGCACCTATGCCACGTGGTGGATACGGCAATCCATCAATCGTTCCATTGCAGAGCAGGCGCGTACGATACGCATCCCTGTGCATTTATTCGAATCCATCACGCGTATCCTGCGGACTCAAAGGTCCCTCACCCAGGAACTTGGGCGCGACCCGACGAATGAAGAGTTGGCTCTCGAAGTCGGTTATCTTCCCGCCTCTGATGTGCAAGCCATCCTGCGCGCGCATGCTGAAGAAACGCCGCTCCCACCTGACCTGCAAAACAGACTCGACACCGCCACGCAAAAAATTGACCGCGTCCTGCGCACCGCGGAGGAACCCGTCTCGATCGATGGTCCGGTGGGGGATGAGGACTCCAGTTCGCTAGGCGACTTTATCGAAGATGAGGATGCGCCTTCCCCCATGGATTCCGCCGCCCGTCAGATGCTGCGTGAACAGGTGCAGAGCGCACTCACATCCCTCTCAGAGCGCGAGCGCGAAGTATTGGAATTACGCTTTGGCCTTGTGGATGGCAGGGATCACACGCTCGAGGAAGTAAGCCGTTACTTCGACGTCACGCGCGAACGCATCCGCCAGATCGAAGCGAAGGCGTTGAGGAAGTTACGGCATCCCTCACGGAGCCGTCAGTTACGGGATTACCTTGGTTAATTCCGTAGGGACACGATATATCGTGTCCCTACTTTTTTAAATCCCTCCCACCTCTTATCCAATATGACGAATATCATCATTTTTGTGAAAAGTAGCACTTTCACTAGCCCCTAAAAGTCTCTTATGTTATACTACGCCGAATACGTGCCAGGAAGCACAAATAACGCGTCCATTGAGGGCGTTTTGAGGTGTCAGAATGCTCGAATATGTAGCAATAGCAGTAATGATTGTTCTTGCGACGCTCGTGGCGTTGATCGCAATTGGCCTGGGGACATTATTCGGACCGAAAAAAGAATCTGAAGCAAAGTCCATGCCTTATGAATCAGGCATGACCCCCTACGGCGAAGGGACGCGGCGCATGCCCATCCGCTTCTATTTGATCGCGGTGTTGTTCATCCTCTTCGATATCGAAGTGGTGTTCCTTTTGCCGTGGGCAATTGTACTCCGCGAATTCGTCAAGGCAGGAATGGGGTTGTTCATTTTAGCTGAAATGTTTGTCTTTATCGTTATCTTAGTGGTTGGATACGTTTACGCGTGGAAGAAAGGAGCTTTGGAATGGGAGTAGAACAGAAACTCGGCGATATGGGGATCGTGACGACCAAGCTGGAGGAACTCGTCAACTGGTCGCGTACCAATGCCATGTGGCCGATGTTATTTGGTCTGGCTTGTTGCGCGATCGAGATGATGGCGGCGCAGGCTTCGCACTATGACATGAGCCGCTTCGGCATGGAACTGATGCGTGCCAGCCCGCGTCAATCGGACCTGATGATCGTGGCCGGGCGCGTTTCACGCAAGATGGCGCCTGTGCTTCGCCGTCTGTATGACCAGATGCCCGAGCCCAAGTGGGTGATCGCCATGGGCGACTGCGCTTCATGCGGCGGTGTATTCAATAACTATGCCATCCTGCAGGGTGTGGATGAAGTTGTCCCTGTGGATGTGTTCGTGGCGGGTTGTCCGCCGCGCCCTGAAGCGTTGATCCACGGTGTGGTGACGTTGTATGAAAAGGTGAAGGGCGAGAAGTTCAAGGATTTTGCTGTCAAATAAGCTCTGGTCGCCGTCCTCGGCGACCAATTTGCGCCGCCGAGGACGGCGGCGGGAACATTATTATTATGGATAAGAAACTCGAAAAGATCGTTCAAGCTTTACAGGAGAAATTCGGCTCCTCGATTGAAGAGTTCCGTGACGAAGTGCATGTGTTCGTCAAAGCGGAACAGATCGTCGATGCGCTAACGCTCCTGCGCGATAAATATGAATTCGAATTGCTCTCGGCCATGACCGCCTCTGATTACTGGCCGCAGACCTCGCCGCGCTTCCATGTGATCTATCAACTGACATCGCTGGCGAAGAACCTGTCGGTGCAGTTGAGAGTCCTGGTCAACGGCGACCAACCCAGGGTCCCGACTGCGACGCGGGTGTACGAAGTCGCAAATTGGCGCGAGCGCGAACTCGTCGATATGTTCGGCATCGAGTTCGAAGGTCATCCCGATCCGCGCCGCCTGCTCCTGCCCGAAGATCAGGATGGGCATCCACTTCGCAAGGATTTCCCGCTCGGCTACGAAGAACCGCAATTCACCTTCAATTATGAAGAGATCGATTTGCGCAAGCCGTACGCAAAGGAATAAGCATGTCTCAAATTGAAGAAGTCAGCCTGGATCAATTTAAACATCTGGTTTCGGAACGCGCGCTCACCGGCGAGACCATGTTGTTGAATATGGGACCACAACACCCGTCCACGCATGGTGTGTTGCGTCTGTTGCTCGAACTCGATGGTGAGATCATCGTGAACGCCATCCCAGATATTGGGTATTTGCACACGGGCATCGAGAAGAACATGGAAGCCAAGACGTACCTCAAAGCTGAGGTGATGAGCGACCGCCTCGATTACATGAACCCTGTTGGCAATAATCTGGCTTATTGCATGGCTGTGGAAAAACTGGTTGACCTGGATGTGCCTGTGCGCGCCCAATCCATTCGCGTGATCCTCACCGAATTGCAGCGCATCGCTTCACATCTGGTGTGGATCGGTACGTTCGGCCTCGACCTTGCGGCGATGTCCATGTTCCTGTATGCGTTCCGCGAACGCGAAGCCATTTTGGATATTCTGGAATTATGCTCGGGCCAGCGCATGATGACAACCTACATCCGCCCCGGCGGTTTGTGGCGCGATGTGCCTGTGGAATTCGAGAAGGCGGTACGCGACTTCATCAAGATGTTCCCGAAGCGCATCGACGAATACGAAGCGCTGTTGACGAAGAACCCGCTCTTTCTGGACCGGTTGCTGGGTATCGGAAAACTCGACGCGGGGACTGCCCTTCAGCATGGTGTGACCGGACCGACGCTGCGTGCATCAGGCGTAAACTGGGACCTGCGCAAAGTCCGCCCCTATATGGGTTATGAACAATACGATTTCAATGTGCCTGTCCGTACGGAAGGCGACACGTACGCGCGTTATATCGTCCGTGTGGAGGAGTTGCGCGAGTCGTTGAAGATTACGGAACAGGCCTTGAACAAACTCCCAATGGGACCTGTCCGCAGCGACAACCGTAAATTCGTTGCTCCACCGCGCTCGGAGATCGGTGTAAGCATGGAGGCGCTCATCCATCACTTCAAGTTGTGGACCGAAGGCTTCCCGGCACCGAAGGCTTCCGTCTATAGCGCGGTCGAGTCGCCGCGCGGTGAATTGGGTGTGTATCTCGAAGGGGATGGCGGACCGAAGCCACATCGAGTCCACTGGCGCACACCATCGTTTGATAATTTGACCGTCCTGCCCAAGATCGTGAAGGGACATTTGGTGGCTGACCTGGTCGCCATTCTGGCTTCCATTGACATCGTGCTCGGAGATATTGACCGATGAGCCTTGCGAAAAAATATCCGAAAGAAGTAAAACAAATCCTTTCCAAATATCCGCCTGAGCACAAACGCTCGGCGGTCATGCCGTTGTTATTCCTTGCCCAACGCGAGGAAGGTTATATTAACAAAGCCTCGATGCAGGATATCGCCAGGATGCTTGACATTACAGAAACAGACGTCGCTGCGATCGTTGGCTTCTATACGTTGTATCATGATAAAAAAGAGGGCAAGTATCGCATGCAGGTCTGCACCGATCTTCCCTGTGCGTTGCGCGGCGCGGAAGAGTTCATGGAATCGCTGTGTGGCAATCTCGGCATCAAGGTTGGTGAGACGACGCCTGATGGTTTTCTCACGCTTGAAGCCGTAACCTGTCTTGCCGCATGCGATAAGGCCCCCATGTTCCAGACACAAGGACCGGATGGAATCAAGTATCACGAGAACATGACCGTTGATCGGACGATGGAATTGCTCTCGGTACTCAAAAGATCCGGCAGGGAGGTGGAATAATGGAACACATTCTCCTCCGTCATCGAGAAATACCTGATATCAATACAATAATTGTTTACAAAAAGAACGGCGGACTTGACGCATTCAGGAACGCAGTTACCAGGATGAAGCCCAACGAAGTGACCGATGTGGTCAAGAATTCCGGTCTGCGCGGGCGCGGCGGTGCGGGCTTTCCCACCGGTATGAAGTGGGCGTTCATTGATAACAAGAACTGGCCCCATTATGTGGTCGCCAATGCAGACGAGTCCGAGCCTGGCACGTTCAAGGACCGCGAGATCATGGAAGGTAATCCCTTCCAGTTTTTGGAAGGTGTGGCGCTTGCTTGTTATGCGGTCGGTGCGAACGCGGCGTATATTTACCTGCGCGGTGAGTTCTGGGAATTAGCCGCATTCCTCGATGAAAAGATCGCAGAGATGGAAGAGGCCGGTTATCTCGGCGATAAACTGTTTGACACCGATTACTCGCTCAAAATTTATACCCATCTCGGTGCAGGTGCGTACATTTGTGGCGAAGAGACAGCCATGCTCGAGTCACTCGAGGGCAAACGCGGTCAGCCGCGTGTTCGTCCTCCATTCCCGCCTTCGTATGGCCTCTACGGCAAGCCGACCATCGTCAACAATGTTGAGACGCTCACCAACGTGCCGCTCATTCTCGCAAACGGCGCAGACTGGTACAAGTCTATGGGTACAGCGGATAGCGCGGGCGTAAAAATCTTTTCCCTCTCTGGGCGCGTGCGCAAGCCCGGTAATTATGAACTTCCTTTGGGAACAACATTCCGCGACCTCATTTATAAATATGGCGGCGGTGTGCAGGACTCCCGTTCTGTCAAAGCCATCATGCCTGCAGGTGCATCCTCATCATTGATCCTTGTGGATGACGACAAGATCCTCGATACACCGATGGACTATGCCACTGTCCGCACGCTCGGCGCGGACCTTGGGTCTGCTTCCGTTATTGTAGTGGACGACACCGTCTCGATGGACTGGCTCATCAACAAGACGATCCACTTCTTCAAACATGAATCGTGCGGCAAATGCACGCCTTGTCGTGAAGGTACTTATTGGATGTCGCATCTTACAGAGCGCATTCACGAAGGCAAGGGAACAACCGCCGATGTGGATTTACTTCTAAATGTAGCAAAACAAATGCAGGGCAAGTGTCTGTGCGCGCTGGGTGAATTCTCCACCATGGCGGTTGTGACAGGCATCGAACGCTTCCCGCAGGATTTCAACAACGCTGTGAGCAAGGCTTAACGGAGAAATATGTCAAAACAGGTAACGCTCACAATTGACGGTAAACAGGTAACAGTCCCGGAAGGAATCGTGGTGGCTGATGCCGCCAAGATGGTTGGCATCGATATCCCCGTCTTTTGTCATCATCCAAAACTCGAGCCGGTTGGCATGTGTCGCATGTGTCTCGTGGAGATCGGCCGCCCGATGCGTGATCGCGCCACGGGTCAATTCGTGATGGAGAACGGCGCGCCGAAGATCCAGTTCATGCCCAAACTTGAGACAGCATGCACCAACAAGGTCGAAGATGGCATGGTGGTCCTCACACAAACTGCGAAGGCAACTGAGGGGCAAAAGGGAACAGTTGAGTTCCTGCTCACTTCGCATCCGCTCGATTGCCCGATCTGTGATAAAGGCGGCGAGTGCCCTCTGCAAAATCTCACCATGGCGCATGGACCCGGCAAGAGTCGCTTCCTCTATGATGAAAAGCTGCATCTCGATAAGATGGTGCCGCTGGGTGAATTGATCTGGCTGGACCGCGAACGCTGTATCCAGTGTGCACGCTGCATCCGTTTCCAGGATGAGATCGCGGGCGACTCGGTCATCGGCTTCGATGAACGCGGCCGCTCGATGCAGATCGTCTCTTTTTCGGACCCCGGGTTTGATTCCGTTTTCTCAGGCAATACCTCCGATATCTGTCCTGTCGGCGCGTTGACGACCGCGGACTTCCGCTTCGGCGCGCGCCCGTGGGAGTTGGATGCACAGGCTTCGATCTGTACGCAGTGCCCGGTGGGATGCAATACCACATTGAACACACGCCGCGAAGCAAAATCGGGTGGTGACATTGTAGTCAAACGCGTGATGCCGCGACAAAACGAAGAAGTGAACGAAATCTGGCTCTGCGATAAAGGTCGCTTTGCATATCACTACGCTGAAAGCAAAAAGCGCTTATCCAGGCCGATGGTTCGCAAGGACAGGAAACTGGCACGTGCCTCCTGGGATGCCGCGACCAAACTTGCTGCGGATAATTTCCTCAAGGCCAAAAAGGATTTTGTCATCCTTGCTTCCGGCAGACTCTCCAACGAAGACTTGTTTAACTTGAAATCCCTCTCTGAACACTCCGAGGGCAAAGCCTATCTTTACTCTGAAATGGCTGGCGGCGAATTGACATCGCTGGTCGGTGTGAGCGAAGGCACGAACTTTGGGAAGATGGGCGCAGGCACAGCGATCGTTGTGGTCGCATCCGACCTGTATCAGGAAGCGCCAGTCTGGTATCTGCGCGTGAAGCAAGCCGCCGAGCGCGGTGCGACGTTGATCGTGTTGAATGCACGCGAGACAAAACTTGACCGGTTTGCTTCCTTTGTTGTCCGTTATGCTTATGGTGATGAAGTGAAGACAGTTCAAGACCTTGGCAGGAAGAGCAAGATCAGCGACGCGTTCATGAAGGCTGAGAATGCCGTCATCCTCTTCGGAAGCGATGGACTTGGCGTTGCAGGTTCGGCGGGACTTGCCTCTGCCTGCGCCAGGCTATTGAATGAAACAGAACATGTTGGTAAACCAAACAACGGTCTCATTGGTGTGTGGGAACGCGCGAATGACCAGGGCGCATGGGAGATTGGTTTCAACGTTGAAGATGATTTGGCGAAGGTCCTAAAGGGCAAGGCAGTTTATATTATCGGCGCCGATCCGGTTGCGGATGACCCCAAACTTGCGAGGGCGCTTGAAAGCGCGGAGTTCGTCGCAGTGCAGGACTTGATGGAAACCGCGACGACTGAAATGGCAGATGTCGTTCTTCCCGCGCAGGCGTTTACCGAACGCGCGGGCACACTGACTTCCGGTGAAAGACGCGTACAGCGTTTCTATCCTGCTGTGCCTGTGACCGGTGATGCGAAAGCGGATTTCTCCATCACCTCGCAGATCGCACGTCACATGGGAGTTGTGCTTGAAGGGACATCTGTCTCGGCGGTATTTGATATTCTGACTGAGTCTGTGAAATCATTTGAAGGTCTGACGTATGCCAGGCTGGCAGAAGTCAAGCCGCAGTGGCCCATCGTCGGGCGCGGTGACTTGTACTACGGCGGCACCACCTATGAGAATACTCAGGGGATGGGCGCGCATTTGTCAGCCGCCGCAACGCGCGGGGAAAAGGTGAGCATACCCAGGGTCCAGAAGGAAGCGGCTCCACGTCCCAGGGAAAATGAATTGTTGGCTGTACCCGTCACCAAACTGTATGACCGCGGTACGACCGTTCTGTCCGCTGAGTTGTTGCATGAACGAATCGGTGAGACGAGCATTTCCCTGCATCCGGATGCCGCGCATAATTTGGGCGTCGAAACGGGACAGACGGTGAATGTCAGTTTCAACGGCGTGAGCGGTGAAGCGATTGTAAAACTTGACGATACGATCCCGGTAGGTGTCGCTTTGATCCCGCGTTCGATGGGGCTGGCGATCCATGAACCGATTCCCGCAAAGGTGAAATGATGTTAACGGATTGGACTCTCTGGCTCGAATGGTTTATCAAGGCAGTGGTGCTGATCCTGGCTTTGTTGACAGGGTTCGCCTACCTGACGTGGTATGAACGGCGCGCGCTGGCACGCATTCAATCGCGCATCGGACCGAACCGCGCCGGACCTCAAGGATTGCTTCAACCGATCGCGGACGCGGTGAAGCTGATCTTTAAAGAGGAACTGACACCGGGTAAGGCAGACAGGATCATGTTCTTCTGGGCTCCCATCATCACCCTGGTGCCTTCGATCATTATTGCAGGGGTCATCCCGTGGGGTGAGTCGTTCACTGCCTTTGGGCGTGAGATCACGTTATATGTAGCGGATATCAATGTGGGTGTGTTGTACTTGATGTCGATCGCATCCATCGCGGTGTATGGGATCGTGCTGGCGGGCTGGTCATCGAACAACAAATATGCGATGCTGGGCGGGTTGCGTTCCTCTGCACAGATGATCTCCTACGAACTTGCGCTCGGTCTTTCATTCGTCACTTCGATCATTCTGGCGAATTCAATGCGCATTCTCGATATTGTTGCGGCGCAAAAGGCCATGTGGTTTGTAGTGATCCAGCCTGTTGGTGCGGTGATCTTCTGGATCGCGACCCTGGCTGAGGTCAACCGTGCTCCATTCGATATGCCCGAAGCCGAACAGGAATTGACCGCTGGTTATCACAGTGAATATTCCGGCATGAAGTTCGCATTGTTTTTCATGGCGGAATACCAGAAGATGATCGTTATCTGTGCCATCGCGGCGACCTTGTATTTCGGCGGTTTCCGTGAGTTCGGGTTCCTGAGAGACACGATCTTCAGCGTGGATTATTCATGGACGCTTGGTTCGTGGCAGATCACAAACTGGTTCCTGGGCCCGATCTATCTTTTGTTCAAAGTTATTGCATTGCTCTTCGGCATGATCTGGGTACGCGCCACCTGGCCGCGCATCCGTTATGACCGTTTGATGTCATTCGGATGGAAGGTGATGTTGCCTTTATCGCTGGCGATCACATTTATTACTGCCACAGGCATATCGCTGATGGAAATATATAACAACCAATTATTCTTCTGGGCGATCCCGGTTGTTTCCATTATCGTTGGTTTGTTTACTGTTGTGATGATCTATCGTGAGTTGAGGAGAAAAGCGTATGAGCGTGCTTGACCCTGCCTGGGAACTTGTGCGTGGTCTTTGGACCACGCTTAAGATGATGGCTGAAAAGCCTGTCACGTTTCAGTATCCCGAAGAGAAACGGGAGGTCCGTCCGCGCTTCCGTGGCCGGCATGTGTTGAAGCGTTACGAGAACGGTCTCGAGAAATGCATTGGATGTTCGTTGTGCGCGGCGGCCTGCCCTGCGGATGCGATCTTCGTGGAAGCCTCCGAGAACACGGACGAAAAACGCTTTTCTCCCGGAGAGCGGTATGCCTCCACCTACGAGATCAACATGCTCCGGTGCATCTACTGCGGATACTGCGAAGATGCCTGTCCCACCGAGGCGATCGTGCTCGGTGATAACTATGAACTTTCATTTACAGACCGCCGCTCGGCAATCTACACCAAGGAGCTGCTGCTCGAGCCCGTCCCAACCGTGAATATGACCACACCGCGCAAGGTGGAACCAGATGTATTCACGAGGTCGGTGCCTGAAATGAAGGATCCGAGAGATTAGAGAAAGGTAGACACGTATACAAGGAAACACGTAGACATGGAAACATGTATGCCTGTGTACCTGTTTACCTGTATACAACCATGAAACACTTATGACCATAGATTTAATTCTTTTCCTTGTCCTTTCCCTGGTCGCCATTGCTACTGCATTGGGCATGTTGTTGAGCCGAAATGCAATCTACTCGGCATTATTCCTTGTGTTGAACTTCATCACGGTCGCAGTTTTCTACCTGTTGCTGGGTGCGCCATTCATTGCCATGGCGCAGGTGACGGTGTATGCAGGCGCGATCATGGTCCTGTTCCTGTTCGTGATCATGTTGTTGGGCGCGGAGAGTCTTCCGAAGGCGCAGGTATTGCCATGGCAGAAACCACTTGCCATCACCCTGGCTGTTCTGCTCTCTGCTGAGGCCGCTTTTCTTCTTGTCACGCGCGCCCGCCCCGAAGGACAGATCCTTCACCCTGAAGACATTGCCAATTCCATGGACAACCTGCGCGAGATGGGTATGGTGTTGTTCAACCAATACCTTTTGCCGTTTGAAGTAACATCCATTCTGTTGCTGGTTGCCATGGTCGGCGCGATCGTGCTGACTCGAAAAGAGAAAGGAGAGCAGAAGTAATGGTTCCAATCAATTATTACATCATTCTTTCGGCGATCCTGTTCACCATCGGCGCGCTGGGTGTACTGATCCGCCGCAATGCGCTCATCATATTCATGTCCGTTGAATTGATGCTGAACTCGGCAAACCTCGCATTCGTGGCTTTTGCACGCGCCCGTGAGATCGCCATGGGTCAACCCAATTTCAGCGGGCAGATCTTTGTATTCTTCGTGATCGCGGTTGCCGCTGCGGAAGTTGCCGTGGGGCTGGCTTTGATCGTCGAGATTTTCAAGTCCAAGCGCAGTATCGACGTGGACCAGATGAGCAGTATGAAGGGATAGCCTATTCGTTGGTCGAGTAGCCCCGTGCTAGTCGGGGCGTATCGAGACCAACAAGTTACAAGTCATATTCTTGAAAAGTGGTGATCTCGATACGGGTTTCGCCCACTCGACCACCGATGGAAACATGAAATCATGCATTTAAGTGAAACTGTGAACACAGGATTTTTCCTCCTCGCCCCGTGGCTGGTCTTTGCGCCGGTTGTTGGCTTGCTGATCAACATCATTTTCGGTGGCAGGTTCAGTGAGAAGGTGATCGGCACGGTCGCAAGCCTTGCATCTGGCGCGGCATTCGTCGTCTCGGCGCTGTTGGCCTGGTCGGTCGCGGCAGGCGGAGGTCACGCGGTGAGCGTGCCTTTTGCCGAGTGGATCCACATTGGAAACCTCGAACTCGATTGGACCTTCCGCGTCGACTCGTTATCCACGACGATGATGCTGGTCGTCTCAGGTGTTGGGACTCTCATCCACATCTACGCCATCGGGTACATGCACGAAGACGTGCGTTTCAAAAATGACGTTGGGCGGTTCCAGCGTTTCTTCGTTTTTCTCAACCTGTTCATCGCCGCGATGATGATCCTCGTGAGCGGTGACTCGTACCTGATGCTGTTCGTCGGCTGGGAGGGTGTGGGACTTTGCTCCTTCCTGCTCATCGGCTTCTGGTACGAGATGGACACACTCGCGCGTCCCTCCTGGGCGAACTCGAACGCCGCGAAGAAAGCCTTCATTACGAACCGTGTCGGAGACTTTGGTTTCCTCATTGCAGGTTTCATCATGTTCTGGGCGTTTGGCAGCTTTCAGTTCGATGAGGTCTTTGAAGCCGCGCAACATGCTGCACCCGGAGTTATTGTTGCGATCACTCTGTTCATGCTCGTGGGCGTTGCAGGTAAATCTGCACAGATCCCATTGTATGTCTGGCTGCCGGATGCGATGGCAGGCCCGACTCCGGTCTCTGCATTGATCCATGCCGCGACGATGGTGACCGCGGGCGTGTACCTCATCACGCGTTCGGCTGAACTGTACATGCTTGTGCCGCAGGCGCAATACATCGTGGCAATGACCGGCGCAGTGACTGCCCTCTTCGCCGCGACCATTGCCGTGGGTCAATATGACATCAAGAAGGTGCTGGCGTATTCAACGATCTCACAACTCGGATTCATGGTCGCCGCGGTAGGCATGGGCGCGTTCGTTGCCGGGATGTTCCATCTCGTCACTCACGCCTTCTTCAAGGCGTTGTTGTTCCTTTCCGCTGGATCGGTGATTCTCGGTCTTGAGCGTGGTCATCATCATCTGGCACATGCACATGGTCATCATGATGAAAAACATGGTAAAGGAAAGAAGAAAGAAGAAAGAGAACATCATGAGGAGGTCTTCGATCCCGGTGACATGCGCAATATGGGTGGACTTCGCAAGACCATGCCTGTCACGTTCTGGCTCTATATGATCGGTACCTTGGCATTGGCAGGTATATTCCCGTTCGCGGGGTTCTGGTCCAAGGATGAAATTCTCGCGGACGCCTTCACAGAAGGTTTTACCTGGGTGTATGGTCTCCTCACCATCGCAGCGTTCTTCACCGCGTTTTACATGGGACGTCAAATTTGGATGGTGTTCTTCGGTGAGCCTCGTCACGAAGCCGCGGCACATGCAGAAGAAAGTCCGAAGATAATCACCATTCCGCTGATGATTCTTGCAACTTTGTCTGTTTTAGGTGGTGCGCTCAATCTTCCAAAAGAAATTTTTGGTGAAGGCTTATCACATAAATTTACCTTATGGTTAGAGCATACTATTGAAGTTCATCCTGGCGAATTTGTGGGTAGCGTCGCGTTAATTTCCACTGGCCTTGCTCTTGCAGCTATCCTTATCTCATGGTTCATTTACGGACGCAATCCACTCAAGGCTGGTCAGATCGATCCGTTGAAGAAGCCGCTTGGCGCTTGGTTCACAGGCATGGAAAATAAATGGTTCGTGGATGAAATTTATCAGGCGATCATCATTACCCCATTTGCGAAGTTATCCCAATTCCTTGCGGATGTGATCGACTGGTGGTTCTGGCACGACTGGTTCCACGAGACGGTCATTGCGGGGACGTACAACTGGTTGAGCAACATTGCCCTCAATGATTATGCCGATCAAAAGGGTATCGATGCCCTGGCGAACGGCCTGGGCACGTGGACGCAAAGTTTATCGGCGACCATGCGCAAGGTCCAGAATGGATTCGTGCGTTCATACGCACTGTCCGTTTTGCTGGGCGTTGTCCTTATCGTAGGGTATCTGATTTTGAAATAAACATTGCTTCTTCGGGGCTTAGCCCCAAAGGAGCAGCATGAGGATGGAACATGGAATTTCTTTTGCAACCTCTTACTTTGCTGACCTTCTTCCCTCTGGTGGGGGTGCTGGTTCTGCTCTTCATTCCCAGTGACAATAAGAATGCATTGCGTTGGACTGCGCTCGTTGCAACGCTTGTCACGTTTGGCATCTCGATCTGGGTATTGATGCAATTCAATGCTTCGAACGTGAATCTGCAATTGGTCGCTCAATACGACTGGATCACCGTGGCCAAATGGAACATCCAATATTATCTTGGTGTGGATGGCTTGAGCATTTTGCTTGTCCTTCTCACCGCGTTCCTGACGCCGATCTCCATCCTCTCCACATGGACTGCCGTGGAGGAGCGCGTCAAGGATTTCATGATCTTCTTCCTTCTGCTGGAAGTGGGCATGATGGGCGTCTTCCTTGCGCAGGACCTGTTCCTGTTCTATATCTTCTGGGAATTCACACTCGTGCCGATGTATTTCCTGATCGGCATCTGGGGCGGACCGCGCCGCATCTATGCCGCCATCAAGTTCTTCCTGTACACGATGGCCGGTTCCATTTTGATGCTGCTCGCCATTCTGTGGCTTGGTATTTATGGACAGACTTTCTCTGTCCCGGAATTGATTTCACAACATAATATTCCTGTGAATATTCAATGGTGGCTATTCCTTGCATTCACTGCCGCATTCGCCATCAAGGTCCCAATGTGGCCGTTGCATTCATGGTTGCCCGATGCCCACGTGGAAGCGCCAACTGCTGGTTCAGTCATCCTGGCAGGCGTCTTGTTGAAGATGGGAACCTACGGGTTCCTGCGTTTCAACCTGCCATTGTTCCCTGAAGCTGCGGTCAAAGCTGCGCCGTGGATCGCGCTCTTCGCGACCATTGGCATCATTTATGGCGCGGCAGTTTCCTATGCACAATCTGATGTCAAGAAACTGGTTGCATATTCCTCTGTGAGTCACCTTGGCTTCGTAATGCTCGGTTTGTTCGCCATGAATGAACAGGGTATCGCAGGTGCGATCCTGCAGATGATCAATCACGGCCTCAGCACGGGTGCGTTGTTCCTGCTCGTCGGCATGATCTACGAACAGACGCACACGCGCGAGATCAAAGTCTATGGCGGCTTATGGAAGGTCACCCCGCTCTTTGGCACGGTCATGTTGATCGTCTCGCTATCTTCGATGGGTTTGCCGGGTCTCAATGGTTTTGTCGGTGAGTTCACCATTTTGCTCGGCGCGTTCGGTTCACAAGCCATCGGTAATGCCTGGTACGCGGCTCTCTCTGCGCTTGGCGTCATCATGGCGGCTGTCTATATCCTCTACATGTTCCAGAAGATGTTCCTTGGTCCGCAAGGCGAGATCGTGGAGGAGGTCAAAAAGCATGGACATGCCCTGCGCGACCTCAACTGGCGCGAGATCGTCACCATTGCGCCAATATTGATCTTCATCTTCTGGATCGGTTTGTATCCCAAACCATTCTTCGCCATCATGGCTCCTGCTGTTGAGAACCTGGTAAGAATGTTGCCGTTACCATAACTTTCCCTCTCCCCTTGCCCCTCTCCCAATTTGGGAGAGAGGTTGGGGTGAGGGTTGGAGTGCTCATGCCGTTCACATCAAACGATTTCGAAATACTCAAACCATATACCCTGCTCACCGTCTGGGCATGTATTCTCCTGCTCGTTGACCTCTTCATTCCAAAGGGACGAAAAGGATTCACTGCCTTTCTCTCCGCATTGGGCTTGGCGATCACGCTTGGTTTTACCATCGCACAGATTGGTATCGAACGCTCAGGCTTCAGTGGTATGGTCATTCTCGACGGCTTCTCTACCTTCGTCAATGCCCTGCTTCTTGTCAGCGGTCTGCTTGGTGTTGCTCTCGCGTATGGATATGTTAAACGCATGGGCATCGAACGCGGCGAATATTACACACTCCTGCTCTTCAGTGTCACGGGCATGATGCTCATGGCGCAGGCTGCCGACCTCATCG
>Ga0210377_10001490_pt1 | contig 21419 bp, 22 predicted proteins | sample PLM4_65_b1redo_FD_155480 | JGI IMG/M metagenome (GOLD analysis project Ga0210377, IMG submission 155480) | Groundwater sediment microbial communities from an aquifer in East River, Colorado, USA - PLM4_65_b1 redo | ecosystem: Environmental > Terrestrial > Soil > Riparian zone | place: USA: East...
ATTTTGAAGAAAAGGGTGAAACTCTGATGTCGCCGCGCCGAGTTCTCCGCGAAAAAAAAGCGCACTGCATGGAAGGCGCGCTTCTTGCTGCCGCGGCGCTTTGGATGAATGGCGAGAAGCCGCTCCTCTTGGATATAAAAACCACCAAGGATGATATGGAGCACGTTGTTGCACTATTTAAAAAATTCGGAAGATGGGGAGCGATTTCCAAAACTAATCATGTTGTTCTGCGTTACCGAGAACCGGTTTATAAATCAGTTCGGGAATTAGCAATGAGTTATTTCCACGAATACTTTTTGGATTCCGGCAAAAAAACCATGCGGAGTTTTTCCGGGCCGTTTGATTTGCGCCGTTTCGGAAAGGAGTGGCTAACCTCCGAAAAAAATCTCTGGTATATCTCCAAGGCTTTGGATAAGTCCCCACATGAAAAGATTCTTACGCCAGTTATGGCAAAAAAACTGCGCAAGGCAGACTTAATTGAAGCCAAAGCAGGCAAGTTAAAGGAGTGGCAAGGACGTTAGGTCAAAGTGTGTCAATGTGCATAACTTTACTACGGCTTTATGCAAAATGCGGGCCGTTTGCAACACGCTCATTCGCTCCTGCGGCGAATTTCGCTAAATTCCTCGGCAGCGCGAGCCGCTCCGCGGCACCAAGCTTGCTGCCTGCGCGAGTTGCTTCACATCCCGCGTTTTGAAAGCCTACGCTGGTTGGAATACATCGGAAATTAAAAGGGGCCGCCTTTTGCGGCGGCCCATGTTCATCGTGCTTGGGCGAGAATGATGGGATAGGGCACTTCAGGTCTTTTCGCGTTTCCCCCGTAGTAACACTTGCAGATTCCCTTGGGACCGAAGTTCCTGGGACAATCTTCACAAGAAGGGGCCGCGAGTTTTCTGGACATAGACATCTATCTCCTTTACTGAATTTGCCCGTAGGCAGTTTTAGCTTAGCACGAGGGCTCTAAATTTAAAAGACCTCCCAGTATCAGGCGCAGTTGTGGATGTCCCTTGGGGCATTGAAAGCTACCACGGGAATCTTCATCCGCAACGTGGGGCGGAATAAGAACAGCCCCGCACACACTACAGTTCTTGCGTCTATCATAGCCACAATCATTGCATAACATGCCATCAGTCAGGTCACAGCGTTCGCAAATGGGGCAGGTCTCGGCACCTTCTTTATGTTCATACGGAAACATAAAAATCTCCTTTCGCTCGTTTGAATTTACAACAATCTCCTTTTAAAGTAAACTGTGCTCATAACTACCCTATGGCGCAAAGCAGTGGGGAGTTGTGATTTTATGTTTGAATTAATTTCCCAAAACAAACCGGCAGGCGACCAACCTAAGGCCATCGAGGCCTTGGTTAGGGGCCTGGAAAAGGGATATGAGCACCAGACGCTTCTGGGCGTTACCGGTTCCGGAAAAACTTTCAGCATCGCGAATGTTATACAAAACGTGAATAAGCCAACGTTAGTTATTGCTCATAATAAAACCTTGGCGGCGCAGCTAACAAATGAATTTAGAGAATTATTCCCAAAGAACGCTGTGCACTATTTCGTTTCTTACTACGACTACTATCAACCGGAAGCTTATCTTCCGCACACCGATACTTATATAGGAAAGGAAGCTTTGATTAACGATGAAATAGATAAGCTTCGCCATGCCGCTACCGCATCGCTATTAACACGCAAAGACGTGATTGTGGTTGCCTCCGTTTCCTGTATTTATGGTTTGGGCGCTCCGGAAGTGTACGCGGAGCACATTTTTCATTTTAAGATCGGCGACACAATTATAAGGAGTGAGTTCGTACGAAAACTTGTAGAGTTGCAATTCAAACGCACTAGCGCTGATTTGAAGCGTGGAACGTTCCGTTTGCGCGGGGATAATTGGGAAATCATGCCTCCCGACCGGGAAGTGATTTACAACTTTGAAATAAAAGACGGCACGATAGGGAAAATATTTGAAATTGACCCGGTGCAGGGGTTTATACCCGGGAAAACCCCCGCTGTCCCAGAAATTTGGATTGCGCCCGCCAAACACTTCATAACCCTCGTGCCCCAACGGGAGAGAGCCATAAAATCCATACGGGAAGAGCTTAAAGAACGTCTTAGGCAATTTGAGAAAGACGGCAAACTTCTGGAAGCGGAACGCCTGGAAAGGCGCACTAAATTTGACCTGGCTATGATTCGGGAAGTGGGCTATTGCCACGGGATTGAAAATTATTCCCGCCATCTTTCCGGCCGCGCCGCCGGCGAACCACCGGACACCCTTCTAAGTTATTTCCCGAAAGACTTCCTTACGGTTATTGACGAATCCCACGTAACAGTGCCCCAGATACGCGGCATGTACGAAGGAGATGCTTCCCGTAAGAAAACTTTAATTGAGTACGGCTTTCGCCTGCCCTCTGCCGCAGACAACCGCCCCCTAACCTTTAAGGAATTTAGCGAACGGGTGGGCCAGATTATTTACACCTCCGCCACTCCGGGGCCGTATGAACACCAAAAATCCAAGCAGATAGTGGAACAAATCATACGCCCTACCGGCTTAGTGGATCCCAAAATCACCATCCTGCCCGCTCGTGGTCAGGTGCAGGACGTAATCCCCAGAGTGGAAGAAAAAGTTATGCGTGGCGGCCGGGTGCTCATAACCACCCTCACCAAAAAAATGGCGGAGGACCTCGCTTCTTATTTACAAGAAAAAAGCGAGGTCCGACGTGGTGAGAAAAATCGAACCACGGAGACCCTTCGGCAAGCTCAGGGTAAGCAACTTAAAGTTGCTTATCTCCATAGTGACGTGAAAACTTTGGATCGTATCCGGATTTTGACCGATTTGCGCAAAGGGAATTTTGATGTGCTGGTGGGGGTAAATCTCTTGCGGGAAGGGTTGGATTTGCCGGAAGTAACGCTCGTGGCAATCTTGGACGCCGACAAAGAAGGATTCCTGCGTTCGGAAACTTCTCTCATCCAAACCATCGGCCGGGCCGCGAGAAATGTGGAGGGCGAAGTTTTGATGTACGCGGATGAAGTGACTGGTTCCATTTCCCGCGCGGTAAGCGAAACCGATAGGCGGCGCAAACTTCAACTTGCCCATAACAAGAAGCACGGCATAATTCCTCAAACAATTAAAAAAGAAATACGGGATATTTTGCCCATAGAAGAAATTTTGTCTTTGGAGATGAAGCCGGTGCCCAAATCAATTTCGGGACTAGAAGCAATGATTCGCGACAAAGAACGTGAGATGCGCGGCGCTGCCGGGGAACTGGATTTTGAACTTGCGGCGATTCTCCGGGACGAGGTTAAAGAGCTTAAGAAAGAAATGTTAAAAAGGAAGAAAAATCAGGCCTCCCGAGCTGAAACCATGGGAAAAAAGACTTAAATGTGCTAGCATAAAGGTACTTATGAAAAAGGTTTTAGGAGTGGTTTTTGCTCTATCTCTTTTTCTTCTCCCGGTTGCCTGGGGTGTCCGCGCGGAGGATACCCAGATTTCCGCGGACCAAGGCCAAACAAGCGCAGATTTGCGGGCTAGCGGCCCCTTTTCATTTTTTCGGAATTTCATTTTAAAGCACTTTACGGAGAAAAAAGAAGAAGCTGATTTGGACAAGGCCAATGTTGACGCGGCCAAAAGCAGATTGAGCGGATTTCAGAAAAGGGTTGAAGATATTTTGAAAAGGCTTAACAACACTTCGGAATAGTGTCGTCTGCCAATTAGAAATTACAATAAATCCGGCTTTCGGGCGTGCCAGTGAAAAAGTTGCCTTAAAGAGGTATTCTCTATAAAGAACCGGAGGGCAACATGAAGCATCTGCTTTTCTTGGCGTTTTTTCCGATTTTGTGCAGGGCGTCCGACCTTCCCCTGAATAAAGAATTTTCGACGCAAGCTTGGCAGTCTGCCGTAGAAAAAGTTTTCTACTCAAGCTTCTCTGACGATAAAGAGGTAATCGGAAACACGGTAATCTCGGTTTTGGATGCAAGCAGGGTTATTGCTCGAACCAATTTGCTCGGCGAAGCAGATTCGGCCAGGGTTATAATTCTATCCCATGGTTTCATAAACTTTCTGGAATCCGATGAAGAACTCCTGTTTTTCCTGGCGCACGAGGTGGGCCATTCCAAAATGGATATCCTTGGCTTTGGCTGTGATATGTGTGGCGGGAAAGATTGCGAAGAAACGGCAGCGGACCGCTTCGCAATAGATTTTTTGGAGTCCCGGGGTTATACGGCCTGTGCAGGCAAAACCCTGCTCCTTAAATTGATGTTAGAGGCGGCAGCCGACGTGGAATCGAATCGCCTGCAACAACTTCGCGAACATTGCCTCTCCAAAGCCGCCGAATAGGCGGCTTTTGCTTTTACTTTTCAAACCTAAGAGAATATAAACGTGAAGAAAGTTGCAATCTTTGATATTGACGGGACGATTTTTCGTTCCAGTTTAGTTATAGAACTCACGGAAGCCCTGGTGGAATCCGGTATTTTCCGGTCCGGCATCCGTAAAATGTACGAGAAAGAATACAAGAATTGGTTAGACAGGAAGAGCGGATACGAACGATACATTAATGCACTAGTGAGAGCTTTTGGCAAAAACATCACCGGACTTTCCGTGGCCAGAGTTAATAAGATTTCAGAAATAATCGTGGAGATTCACCGGAACCGCGTTTATCGCTATACCAGAGACCTGGTAAAGAAATTGCGCCAAAAAAAATACTACGTAGTAGCCCTTTCCTATTCGCCTTTGCACATAGTGGGCCCGTTTGCCAAAAAGTTCGGATTTCACGAAGTGGTAGGCACAACCTACGAATCTAAAAATGGAAGATTAACCGGAAAACAGAGCCGCCCGGCTTCGGATAAGGCTAAAATTCTTGAGACGCTTTTGAAAAAGAGGAATTTGAATTTGCGGGGATCGGTGGGGGTGGGAGACACGGAATCAGACATCCCGTTTTTGAAGATGGTAGAGAGCCCCATCTGTTTTAACCCCAATATGAAACTTTACCGCGCGGCTCGCAGGAACGGTTGGAAGGTAATCGTGGAGCGTAAAGATGTTATTTACGAACTAAATTAGAACGCCTGGAAAGAAACAATAATTTGGTTTCCGAGCGCACCCTTTAAGACCGCATCCCCGCTATCGAATTTTCCGTTGCCGTTATCTCCGTATAAATAGGCATAGTAAGTTTTTCCTTTGGAGATTGGGGCGGTTATGAAAATTAAATTGTTTTTACCGGCGGCGAGAATTGGGCTAACTCCCAAGACTTTTACGGAAGATTGCGAATCTTTTATAACCACAAAACCGATCTGTAGTAAGTCTGTTTCGGCTGCGGTGACTACGTTACCTGCTTTCTGGTTTTGTATTTGGAGGGCGTTTACGGAAGGGGGAGTTTCGTCTTGTGGGGTAGAGGTCGCCGTGGGAGAAGCGGGAGGGCCATTCACGTTCTTGTACGCAACAATTCCCAGCCCCAAAGCAACTGCGAGCGAAGCTATGAACATTAAAACACCCGATTTTTCCATGCGCATATCATATAAAAAATTCCACATCTGGACAATGCTGTATAATCCAAAAGATGGTGAAGAATAAAACCTCTGAAGCAGGGCTTCCCGAACTAAAAAATAGGGCAACAAAAATCTTGCGCGAACTTAAAAAACTTTTTCCCCGCGCCAAAATTGCCTTGAATTATGGCAACAATTGGGAACTACTGGTCGCGGTGCAATTGTCGGCACAGTGCACCGACAAAAAGGTTAATGAAGTTACCCCCGCTCTTTTCAAAAAATATAAAAAACTAGACGATTACATTAAAGCCAGCCCACGCTATTTTGAAAAAGATATTCATTCCTGCGGTTTTTACCGCGCTAAAACCAAAAACATTTTGGCGGCTGCCAAGGCGGTGAAAGAAAAGTACGGAGGCGAGCTTCCCAGAACCATGCAAGAAATGGTCAAAATCCCGGGAATTGGCAGAAAATCAGCCAACGTGATTCTGGGCAATGCTTACGGAGTTGTGGGGGGGATTGCGGTAGACACCCACGTGAAGCGCCTATCCAAGAAGTTGGGCTTAACCCAACACACCGACCCGGTTAAAATTGAGCGGGATTTGATGCGGATTATACCCAAAAAAGATTGGTTTAAATTCACTTACATGCTCATAGATTATGGGCGTAAATACTGCACCGCTAGGCCACATAAACACGATATTTGCCCCCTCTCCAAAATAAAGGCATAATGCATAGTATTAAAAAAATACTATGAAAAAGACTCTCTGGGGGCTGATTCTTGTAGTTCTAGTGGGCGGAGGCGTTTTCGCGTATATGAAACTTAAGTCGCCTTCAGATCTGGTAACCAAAGCACAGCCTAAGCCGTGGGTAGAGGTGGTCTCAGCTTCAGTTACGGAAACGGCAAGCGGCACGGCTAAAATTCTTAAGACCGGAGACGAGCTTGAAACGGGAGTTACAGTAACAACCGATGCTAAGGGCAAGGCGAACATTTATTTCCCAAACGGCTCCGTGGCGCGCTTGGACGCTTCGAGTTCTCTTGTGCTCCAGGAAGTCCAGGCCAGCAGCACTTCCTGGAGCGTGCGCCTTATGCTTTTGAGTGGGAAAGTCTGGTCTAAGATCGGCTTAGTCGCCAATACTCAAACCACTTGGGAAGTAAGAACTACGAACGCCGTGGCTGTGGTGCGCGGCACTGCTTTCAGCATGGAATACAAAAACGGCGTATCTCGCGTGCTGGGAGCGGAACATACGGTGAAGGTTGCTCCTCTTGACCCCAAGACGGGAGACAAACTCGCGGAGAGCGAAGTAGATGTTGCCGAGACCAAGTTCGTGGAAATCCGCGATGATAAGTTTGAGGCGATTAAAGAGCGCAAAGCTAAACTTGAAACCAAAGAAGAAACCAAAACCATACAAAACGACACCTGGTTCAAAGAAAACAAACAGCACGACGACGAATTCCAAAATAAGATTAATGAGGCGGAAACCAGGGCACGGACAGGCGAGTACAAAGACACAGACATAAATCTTGAGCTCAGAAAAGAAATCTTGAATATTCCCGATGACAACGGGTCGACCAAAGAACCCACCCCCACCGAAACTAAACCCGAAGCAAACTCAGACACACCCGTTTCTTCAAGGAACATTCCCAAGCCCCTGGAGGTTGTGCTAACGGCGGATAGTGATTTGAGTAAGCTTAAAGAGGGTAGTAAGGTTTCGTTTAAAGCATTTTTGAAAATGAGCGATGGTACCAAAAAAGATATTACCGCTAAGTCCAAATGGAGCGCGCTTGGTGGAATAGGGGCTGTCGGCTCGGATGGCGTTTTAAGAACCACGATAGACCCGAAGTTGGGGGATGTGCCGGAAGCGAAAGGGAAAGTGATTGCGGTTTGGGAAGAGAACGGAGTAAATCTATTGGGAACTAGTGATTTAATTGAAGTTTTTCCTAATATACCGACGCCATCCGAATCCGATACTTCTGGATAGTGAAGAAGCTAAATCCTGTTTTTTGGTATTTCTGCATCGCCGCGGTTTTAGCTCTGCTTTTGGGAATTTCTTTTTACGCGCAGGCTTTTGTTGGATTTGAATCTTTTTTTGAAGATCTTTTGGTTTCGGGCAAAGCGGTAAATCCGAACATTGTAATAGTTGCCATAGATAACGAGTCGCTAGCGAAAATCGGGCAGTGGCCCTGGCCTAGAGAAGTTTTCGGAAGAGCGTTTGAAGCTTTAAACAACCATCTTCCCCAAGCCGTGGCGCTGGATGTGATTTTTGCGGATGCCTCCAGGCTGGGCAGTAAAGACGACGCGGCCCTAAAAAATTCTTTAGCAAAATTGCGCTATCCGATGGTTTTTCCGGTGGAAGCCGATGGGCTCACTTTGAATGGCTCTAACCCTCCCATAGCCAATAATTTAGTTTTGCCGCAGAACTTCTTTCTCTCATCACCCCAAATTTCCTTGGGACACGTGAACCTTGTTTTGGACGCGGACGGAATGGCGCGCCGCTTCCCGCCGCTTATCACTTACGGAGAGAAGTCATTTAAGGGGCTGTCTTACGAAATACTTAAGCGAAGCGGAGCGGATATCCCGAGCGAAAGTGATTTGTATGGACCGGAGCGAATCGTGTATTCAGGGCCTCCCGGGAACATACGACGCATTCCTTTTTATCGGTTTTTAGAACCGAATCCACCAGACCTTTCCGGCAAATTGGTTTTCATTGGCGCAACCGCTCCGGATTTGCACGACGAGAAGCCAACGCCCTTCGTGCGTGGGACGGAAATGCCGGGCATTGAGATACAAGCAAACATAGCTAATATGTTGCTTTCCGGTTTTAGCCTGAATCCATTGGGCACATTTCCGTCCCTGGTTTGGATTTTAATTGCTGCCCTGCTTCCGGCATTATTCTTCGCCCTGTCCCGCAAACCCTGGCTGCCGCTCGCGCTTTCGATTTTTGTTGGTTTAGTTGTATTTGCCGCGGAAATTTACTTTTTTGGAAATGGCCTAGTGATAAATCTTTTGCACACAAATGCCGCCTGGATTCTTTCCGCCGGGTCCTTGGTTAGCTACCGATATTTCAGGGAAGAGAAAGAAAAAAGGGAATTGCAGGGCGCGTTTTCCAAATACGTATCCGGGGATGTGCTTAAAGAAATTTTAAAAAATCCAACCGCAATCACTTTGGGAGGCGAGGAAAGGGAGATAACGGTTTTGTTTTCAGATATACGGGGATTTACCACTTTATCCGAAAAGACTACCCCCAAAGAACTAGTAAGAATTTTAAACAAGTACTTTACTGCTATGACCAATGAAATTTTGAAAAACCATGGGGTGTTGGATAAATATATTGGCGATGCCATTATGGCTTTTTGGGGCGCGCCTCTTTCGGATGAAAATCAAGCCGATAACGCGCTTCTTGCCGCGAAAGGCATGGTTCGAAAATTGGAGGAAGTGAATAAAGAGCTCCAGGCCGCGGGCGACCCAAACATAGCTGTTGGCATAGGTATTTACACCGGCCCGGCGGTTGTTGGCAATATGGGTTCCGAGGAGCGTTTTGACTATACTGCTATGGGGGATACCGTTAATGTCGCATCGCGCCTGGAAGGTTTAAATAAGGAGCATGGGACCACGCTAATCATTGGAGAGTCAACCAAAGAAAAACTAAAACAGAATTATAATACAGAATCTTTGGGTGCCGTGGCGGTAAAGGGCAGAAAAGAACCGGTCAAAGTTTATGCTGTAAAATTTTAAGGAATGAGAAAAATCTTGGTCCTGATTTCTTTAATCGCTTTTTACCCTACGCTTGTTTTGGCGGAGGATGTTGGTTCTTCGCCGGAGGTATTAGGGACTTCCACGGCTATTTTTACGGCACCGGAGGCAATAAGCCAGGGCAGGGCCCTTCTCGGCCAATATTTAAACGTATATCTTGGCGCGTCAGCTGCCTATAAATTCTTGAACGACCCGCGCCTGACGTTAGATACCTCCGTGATTCGTTCTGGCATAACCGGGAAAGGTTTTGATTATTTTTCTGCGGATTTCGGTCTCACGTCCTCCGCGGCAACGAAAGACGGGTTAAGTTATCGCGCAAAAAATTGGGCGCATTTTAAAAAAGCGCGCGCGAAATACGGCGTGGATTCCTATTATATTTTAGGTATCCTGCGTTTGGAAACTTATTTCGGAAATTCTTCCGGAAAGCGCAGCTTGCCCTCAACTCTTTACAGTATTTTCGTTTTGGACCCGGCTCGGCGCAATTTTGCTTGGCGGGAACTGGCCGTATTCTTGGATTTGGCAAAAACAAACGGCACCGACCCATTCTTGGTTAAAAGTTCCTCGGCGGGCGCTTACGGCATAGCCCAATTCATTCCCAGCTCCGTTTATAACTTTGCGGTGGACGGGAGCGGTGACGGTAAGATTGATTTATTTAATGATGCAGACGCCATTATGAGCGTGGCGAATTATTTGAATAGGAACGGCTGGGAGAATGGCATAGACAAAAAACGTGCAATTTACGCTTATAACCACGATAATGGGTATGTAAGTGCGGTTCTCGCGTACGCGGAGAATATAAAACAAATAATAGAGAAATGAGGGAGGCGTTTGTAAGAAATATTGTTTTCGGAGTGGAAGACGGGCTGGTTTCAACCGTGGGGCTCATTTCGGGCATAGCGGTTGCGGGCGTGCCTAGGGCGACCATACTTTTGACCGGAGCTGTGCTGATTTTCGTGGAAGCGTTTTCTATGGGAGTGGGAAGTTTGCTTTCGGAGCACGAGGGGTTGGAATACGAAGCTCGCAAGGAAATCCCTATTAAGAAGTCCAGGAAAGACGGGATAATTATGTTTATATCTTATTTCATGGCCGGCATTGTTCCGCTTGCCCCCTATGCCATATGGGGCGTAAATCCAGCAATTTGGGTTTCAGTCGTAGCATCTTTAATCCTATTGTTTCTTTTGGGGATTGCTGCCGGGCGGGCTGCGCACATACCGGTCTTTAAACAGGGGATGCAAATGCTCGTCTTGGGCGGAGCGGCAATCCTTTTAGGGGTGATTGTGGGTAAGGTTATGAGGTTTAAATGATTGATTTTAGGATTTTGAAACGCTCCAAAAAATCCCGGGCCCGCCTGGGAATTTTAAAAACATCCCACGGCGAGATTGAAACACCGACTTTGGTTCCGGTCGCAACCCAGGCGGCGATTAAAACCTTGGAATCGCGGGAGGCAGAAGAAACCAAAAGCCAGATTTTGATTTGTAACACTTTTCATCTGCATTTAAAGCCCGGAGAAAAAATAGTTAAAGACGGCGGGGGACTGCATAAATTCATGAATTGGAACCGGCCTTTAATGACCGATTCCGGCGGTTTCCAGGTGTTTAGCTTGGGGTTTGGCAGGGATTTGGGAGTGGGCAAGATTTTAAAAAATTCCGCGCCGCAAGATAAATCGGTAAAGGAGGGTGAGCAGCCCAAACTCTTAAGAATCGGAGAAAGCGGCGTGGAATTCCGTTCGCCCATAGATGGGGCAAAGTTGTTCTTGGGCCCCAAGGAATCCATGAAAATCCAAGAGGCACTCGGGGCAGATATTATATTTGCCTTTGATGAGTGCCCGCCGCCCACTGCGGATTACGAATACGCCAAAAAATCCATGGAACGCACCCACCGTTGGGCGGAGGTTTGCATAAAAGAACATAACACCAAACAAGCCCTATTCGGCATTGTCCAGGGAGGGAGATTCAAGGATTTACGCGAAGAAAGCGCAAAATTTATAGGAAGTTTGCCCTTCACGGGTTTCGGCATCGGTGGCGAATTCGGCGAGAGAAAGATGTTGCCCATGATTCGCATCGCCATAAATAATCTTCCCGAAGAAAAACCGCGCCATCTTTTGGGCATAGGATATCTGGAAGATATGGTGCCCATCATACAAGAAGGCGTTGACACCTTTGACTGTATTGTGCCTACTCATTACGCCCGCCGTGGATTCGCCTTTACCAGCAAGGGCAAGCTGGATATGAATAAAGCCGCCTTTCTCAAAGACAAAAGACCGCTAGACCCGAAATGCGCATGCCGAGTTTGTGGGGAATATACTAGAAGTTACATTGCTCACTTAATCCGCGCCAAAGAAATAACCGGCTTAAAACTATTAACTTTCCATAATTTGTTCTACTTCAACACTTTCGTGGAAAATATAAGAAACGAGATAAAAAAAGGCAGGATATAGGCCTAAAAATTGATTTTGCAGTATAATATGGGCATGAAAAACGTTGCTTGGATTTACGTTGCTATGGTGGTGCTTGTTGTGGCGGGCAGTGCGTTTCTGTACCTGAAACCAACATGGGCCCCAAGCGGAGAAAATTCCACCTCCACGCCATCCGGGAATAACTCCAGTTCCACTCCCGGGACGGTAGATGGACGCAATTCCCTAAAAGTTTCCGTTCAACCGAATGCTACGTTAAAATCTCCTTTTAATTTTAGTGGCGAAGCCCGGGGTTGGTATTTTGAAGGCTCCTTCCCGGTGGAACTTCTGGACGGAAACGGAAATCGTATTGTTCAGGGACTCGCGCAAGCTCAAGGCGAATGGACCACGCCCGGCTTCGTGCCGTTCAAAGGAACTTTAACTTTCGCCACGCCCCAAACTGCCACAGGCACTTTGGTGTTTAAGGTGGACAATCCTTCGGATATGCGCCAGTACGACTACGAATTCAGAATGCCGATTAAATTTGATTTGACCAACCCCACCATAGAAGTAAAAGTTTTATTCTCCAACCAGCATGACGCGGATACGGATTGTGGCGCCAGCCAATCCTTTACGAGAATAATTCCTAAAACTTCCGCTACGGCCAGAGCCGCTTTGACCGAACTATTAAAAGGCCCCACTGACTATGAAAAAAACGTGTTAGGCGCATTTACCTCCATCAATCCCGGCGTGAAAATTCAATCACTTACCATACAGAGCGGCACCGCCAGGGCGGATTTTGATTCCACCTTGGAATTCCAGGTTGGCGGTTCTTGCCGTGTTTCCGCGATTCGCTCCCAGATAATTAATACCTTAAAACAGTTTTCTACGGTTCAAAACGTAATTATTTCCATAGATGGCAGAACCCAGGATATTTTGCAGCCATAGGGTATAATCCCTGTATGCCGAAGCTTGTTTTTGATATTGAAACCGTTGGGGAAGACTTTGACTCACTGGATAAAACCACACAGAAAGTTTTGACCGGCTGGATAGAGCGTTCTTCCGGTTCGCCCGAGGATTACGCCAGAGAACTGGAAAATTTGAAAAACGGTTTGGGATTCTCGCCCTACACCGGGCAAATCGTGGCAGTTGGCACCTTGGACGTGGAAAAAGGCCAGGGCGGAGTGTATTTTGACGCGCCAGGCGAGACGATTAGCGAAGCCGTAGAAGACGGTATAAAACTGCGGCAGTTGAGCGAAAAAGAAATCCTCCAGAAATTCTGGGATGTTGCCAAAGAATATGACGAATTCATTTCCTTCAATGGCAGAGGTTTTGACGCGCCGTTTTTGTACATACGCTCCGCCATACACGGGATAAAACCAACCAGGAATTTAATGGAGGGCAGGTATGCGTACCAACAAAGAGGTTGTAGGCATGTGGATTTGATGGACGAGCTTACCTTTATGGGCGCGGTGGCGAAGAGGCCCAGTTTGCATCTCGTCTGCCGAGCTTTCGGCATCAAAAGCCCCAAGGCGGACGGCATAACCGGCGATGACGTCTCCCGCCTTTTTAAAGAAAAGAAGTTTTTGGATATAGCCAGATATAACGTTGGGGATTTGCGAGCGACCAAAGCCGTTTACGATTATTGGGATAAATATATTAGGTTTTAATTTATCAATGCCTAAAAATGTGATCATAATTCATGGATGTTCCTCTATTCCGGGAGAGAAACAACCCAGCCTTCCCGCATCTGACAAGCATTGGATTTCTTGGGTTCGGGAAGAATTGATCGCTCGGGATGTTCCCGTTGCTACGCCCCTTATGCCAGAGCCATGGGCACCTGATTATAACAAGTACAAAGTAGAGTTTGAAAAGTTAGAAGTGAACGAGCAAACCACCCTTATCGGGCATAGTTGCGGGTGCGCGTTTCTCGTGCGCTGGCTCGGGGATTCAAAACGGAAGATAGACAAGCTGATTCTCGTTGCTCCTTGGAAAATTGCGGGTGATGGTAATGAAATAAAGAAAGTTTTTTATGAGTATGCGATAGATGCGACAATCAAGTCACGAGTGAATAAAATCGTTATGTTTACCTCCGACAACGAGGCGGAGGACGGAAAGAAAAGTTTAAAAATATTTAATAACGTTTTAGATGGCAAAGTCATTGAACTTAAGGGTAGGGGTCATTATACCCGGGATGACATGGGGGAAGAATTCCCGGAGCTTTTGGGCGAGGTATTGAATTAACGACAACTTAAAAAACCAGATAAAAGTGGGCGAGTTGTTGTAGGGATTCGCGGTGTGCTATAATTCCTAAACAGTAATTGCTTATAAGGGGGAAGAGATGGCTAGTAATAACGGCAACGGCAACGGTCACACCGGAAAGTTTTGGTTGGTTCGGGGGCTGGAGGGAAAGCTTGAGCCTCGCACAGGAGGAGACAGCCCCAGCGCGGAAACCGCTTTGGAATTCGCTAAGCCCCGACAGATCTTGTCTTGGGAAGAGGCTGAAAAGCTTTCGCCCAAGCAGCAAGACAGAATTTATGTGGTGTGTGTCGTAGGCACCCTCTCGGACGTTCTGAATAGGGCTCACAAGTAGTGAGCCCCTTTTCTTTTTCCGGCCCGAGAGGTAAACTTTCCCTTACATACCCCTACGCATCCAAAGCGAGGGGGCGTTTCATTATGCAGGACAAAATTATCATAAAAGGTGCTCGGGAACACAACTTAAAGAACGTTAATTTGGAAATTCCCAGGGACAAGATGATTGTTTTTACGGGGCTTTCCGGTTCCGGTAAATCCAGTTTGGCTTTTGACACCATTTTCGCCGAAGGCCAGAGGCGTTACATTGAATCACTTTCCGCCTACGCGCGGCAGTTTTTGGGACGTTTGGACAAGCCGGACGTGGATGAAATTGAGGGGCTTTCGCCCGCGATTTCCATTGACCAGAAGAGCCACTCCCACAACCCTCGCTCTACGGTAGCGACCATAACCGAGATTTACGATTATTTGCGGGTACTTTTTGCTCGGGTTGGCAAGCCATATTGCCCGATTTGCGGCACGGAAATCAGAAAAATGACCACGGAAGAAATCGTGGACGCGGCGGCGCAGATTTCGGGAGAAAATACCGGCAGAAAAAATATTTTGATCCTGGCTCCTGCAGTGCGGGGCAGAAAGGGGGAATACTACCAAATGCTTTATGATTTTTTGAACGCAGGATTTTTGGAAGTGAGGGTGGACGGCAAGATGCATCCTTTGCGGGAGCGCATAGAACTTTCCCGTTACAAACAGCACTCCATTGACCTTGTGGTGGATAGAATCCCCGCGGGTTTGGATTTTATTGAGAAAGACAACCGCCTGCGTCTCGCGGAAGCGATAGAGCACGCCCTTAAATATGGCAACAATGTGGTTACCATAATTACCGACAAGGAGGTTTCCCTCTCGGCGCAATTCACTTGTCCCAACGACGGATTCTCTTTTCCGGAAATTGAACCGCGCCTTTTCTCTTTTAACAGCCCTTATGGTGCCTGCGAGGCCTGCCATGGATTAGGCGTGAAAGAAATATGGTCGGATGAGATCTGCGAAGTATGTTTGGGCAAACGCCTCAAGAAAGAAAGTTTGAGCGTTCTCATAGCCGGTAAAAACATCGCAACTGTCACTGCTATGTCTATAACGGACGGGCGGGAATTTTTTAAGAAACTGGATTCATCCAAAGACAACAAGTTTAAAGAAGTGGCGGAAGTTCCTCTGCGTGAAATCCAAAACCGCTTGAAATTTATGTTTGACGTGGGCTTGGATTACTTGACCCTGGAACGCAAAGCCGGGACTCTCTCCGGCGGAGAGGCCCAGCGCATACGGCTTGCATCCCAAATCGGTTCCCGCCTCGTGGGAACCCTATATATTTTAGACGAACCAACCATCGGCTTACACCAAAAAGACAACGCCAAACTCATTGCCACCCTTCATGAACTGCGGGATTTGGGGAATACCATAATTGTGGTGGAACATGACGAAGAAACCATACGCGAGTCGGATTACCTGGTGGATGTCGGCCCCGGTGCGGGCGTGCACGGCGGGAAAATCGTGATTCAGGGACCAATCCCCGAAGTATTGAAGGACAAGAAAAAAGATTCTTTGACGCTTCAATTTCTAAGAAGGGAGCGGGAAATTGAAATTCCGGAAAGGAGAAAAGTTTCTAAAACGAATGAGGCCTTGAAAATACGGGGAGCGAGCGCTAATAACTTGGATAATATTAACGTGGACATACCTCTACGGAGAATGACAGCCATAACCGGCGTGTCCGGCTCCGGCAAAAGCTCGCTTCTATATGATGTGCTCTACAAAAATGTGAATGATAGATTAAATACCGGTAAAAAAACTTTTGAGCACGTGAAGTCCATTATGGGTCTGGAATATATTAATCGCGTGATTAATATTGACCAGTCGGCTATAGGCAGGACTCCGCGTTCCAACCCCGCGACTTACGTGGGCGCCTGGACTTTTATACGGGAAATATTCTCCATGACCGAAGATGCGCGCGTGCGCGGATACAAGCCGGGTAGGTTCAGCTTCAATGTCCCGGGCGGGAGATGTGAAAACTGTGAAGGTCACGGTTACATAGCGATTGAAATGCATTTTTTGCCCACGGTTTTCGTGGTATGCGACGTTTGCAAAGGCAAGCGTTTTGACCGCGAGACTTTAGAAGTGGAATACAAAAGCAAGAATATCTACGACATTTTAAAGATGACCATAGAAGAAGCCGCCAAATTCTTTTACGAAATTCCCTGGCTTTACGATCGGCTTAAAATTTTGGAAGAAGTCGGTTTGGGGTATCTGGAATTGGGACAGTCCGCGACCACTTTGTCCGGCGGCGAAGCGCAAAGGATTAAATTGTCGGCGGAACTGGGTAAGCGTGATACGCGGAAAACCCTGTATCTTTTGGACGAACCGACCACCGGACTTCACTTCGGCGACATTGAAAATCTTTTGAAAGTTTTACAGCGCCTCGTGGAAAGGGGAAACACCGTGGTTGTGATTGAACACAATTTGGACGTGATTAAAACCGCGGATTGGGTAATTGACCTCGGCCCGGAAGGGGGAGTTAAAGGCGGGAAAATTGTGGCGGAAGGCACGCCGGAAGAAATCGCGCGCAAAGCCGGAAGCTTCACAGGGCAATATTTAAGGAAAACACTGAAGTAATACTGGACTTTTATTAATTTATGTGCTACAATAGAGAAGCTGAGCTTGAAAAAAAGCAATTTTTAGCTTAAAATTTAGAATTATGGATGATTTTTGGAGAGACTATATGAACCCTAGTTCTGTAACCCCCCTTTGGGACGGGAGTTCTTGTAAGCCGCTAAGCTTCTTTCTTACCGAATCGGTGGCTCGGGAGCGAGGGTGGAAGCTCTTTAGTGGAAAGAGGGCGTCAGATTTAATAGCTGTTTCCTCTGGTATATCCGTCCTAAATTATACAGGTATCAATAATAGAATTTGGACTCCTACGGGAATAACAAAATTGGAAGAAATAAGAAGCATGGGAGCTGATATTGTATTTAACACGCTCTCCAGCCCCGAAATGGGATTTAGCCACTCTTTTGTTGTTACTCTGTGTGGTACGCCGATAATGGAAGGGTCAATTTCCTCGGGAATAATTGAAAAGAATGCCGACCTTAATACCTTTGCAGGGATTATTTTTAAAGCTTTTTGGTATTTTTTAAAAAATAGCTTCATCCCCGATCCTGTTACTTGGTATGCTGGGGAAGATAAAGAATTAATCGCTGCACTTCGGACTATCTCGGTCCGTTAAATATGTTTAACTCTCTTTCGGATAAAATAAAAAAAATTAAGCCGTCTATTGTGGCTATCGGTTTTAAACCAGCTCCGAATCAAATCACTATTCTGGGAAGTGGTTTTTATATTGGAAAAGGCAAAATTATGAGCGTAGCTCATCTGTTTAAAGAATTTTCCGAAGAAAAAGGTAAGTTAGTTGCCTTAGTCATGAAGGAGGTAAGGGGTAGTATGGAGGGTTATGCTGAGTTACCATTAAAGGTAATTAGTAAAGACGAAAAAAACGATTTGTCTGTTTGTGAGTTGTCCGGATTTGAAAACACGTTACTTAGGGAAATCGAAATAGGGGATTCCGAAAACGTAGACATCGGGGACCCCATATATTTTATTGGGTTTCCCTATGCCGCAGATTTAATGAATGAAGGATGGGGAGTTACTTTGATTGTGAACAAGGGGATAGTGAGCAATATTAAAGTAGACGGGCAAGACCCGGAACATCCGCGGAATTTTATTATTATTGACGCAATCAGTAATCCCGGGATCAGTGGTGCTCCACTCATAGACGAAAATTCAAATAAAGTGGTTGGCGTTATGGCGATAGCTTTTCGGATGAAGTCAAAAGTTAAACCGGACTTGGACATAAGGGAGCCGATGCACATTTGTGCGGCAAGGCCTATAAATTTGGCCAAGGATTTCCTGAAATAAAAAACCCCTTCACGCTGGAAGGGGTTCGGAAACTGGCTGCTCATGTGATGTGGGATCGAAACACTTTCCGCATCGTGGTTCGTAATGGTTACCAACCTCGACTTGATCGGCTCCGCCTTGAATGCGCTGGGAGAAAATAGCAATCTCACCGCAGGTGCAGATGGAAGTACACAGCTCGATCTGGGAAATGTTCTCGCACAAACCGACGAGTGCGAGCGTGGGACCGAATTGTTCGCGCAGGTAGTCGGTGTGTAATCCCGCCAAAAGGATGTCGTAGCCCATGTTCAGCAGGCGATCCACAACTTTGGGGAACGTTTGAGCGAAGAACTGTACTTCATCGAACGCGAGGATGACTCCGGATTTCATGTCCCGTTTTTGCGTCACGAGATAGAGGAAATTGAATATTTTTTCCGGCTGTTTTGACGGGAGCTCGAATGCCTGAAGTTCTTCGTCATTGTGGCTCCGATACTGGTTTGGAGAACGTGTGTCACCGCTGGGCTTGAATGCCAGAACTTCTTTTTTGCTGAATCTGCGAAGCACTTTGATTGTCTGGATGAGCCGTTCCGTTTTGCCCGCGAACATCGGGCCTATGATTAGCTTCAAAATCTTTCCGCGCGCCATCGCACGCCTCCTTTCAAAATACCGTATTAAGACAAACAGAATCTTTAAAAAGTGTCAAAAAAGAATTTAAAAAAATTGGCCCCGGATTGCTCCGGGGCCGTTCTATTTTGTGGCAGGATGGCATTCAGGGAGTCTTTCGACCCACCATCCCCACGTCTTTCATGATACCACATAAACATATATTGTCAATAGTAGTAGAAACATTGATTTTAAAGGGTTTTTGAAGGTATAAAGAATCTACATCATGGCCGATAAAGCCCAAAATTTATGGAAAAATATGCCAAATTCGCCAGGGGTTTACGTTATGAAAGGTGCGGACGGCGAGATTCTTTATGTCGGCAAAGCCGGGAATTTGAAGCGGCGGGTTTCCAGTTATTTTTTACGCCCGCACGAATACCGCATGGAGCGGCTGGTGCAATCCATAGATAAAATTGAACACCACAAAACCGACACCGCTATTGAGGCCCTTATTCTGGAAGCGGAACTTATTAAAAAGCTGAAGCCGCCCTACAACGTGCGGGAAAAGGACGACACCAGCTTTCTGTTTGTGGAAATTACTAAAGAAAAATTTCCGAGGGTCTTGCTAATGCGCGGCAAGGAAAAATTAGAAACCGGGCACAAAGGGTCAACCTTTTTCGGTCCTTTCACGTCGGCTACCAATATACGGGAGGCGCTACGGATACTCCGTAGAATTTTTCCCTGGAGCACCCACCCGCAGGATAAAATCGGGACTTTCCCTGGCCGGGCAGGCAAGCGGCCCTGTCTGGAGCATGAAATCGGGCTTTGCCCCGGAACCTGTATTAATGCGATTTCGCGCAAGGATTATCTGCTAAATATCCAAAACCTTAAACTGATTTTTAGCGGCAAAAAAGAAAAGATTTTGCACTCTTTGGAAAAAGAAATGAAAACCGCAGCCAAAAAAACTGAATTTGAGCGTGCCGGGGAGTTGCGCCGGCAGATTTTTGCCTTGAAACATATACACGACGTTTCTTTAATCCAGGAAGAAGGGCCGGCTTTCCAAGGAGCTAAAACCAGGATTGAGGGCTATGACATTTCCAATATTTCGGGGACTTCCTCGGTTGGCTCCATGGTGGTTTTTATAAATGGCCAGCCGGACAGGAATGAATACCGCAAGTTCAAAATCCGCACCATAACCGGCGCGAACGACGTGGGAATGTTGAAAGAAGTTTTACGGCGCAGGTTCAGCCATGCTGGGGAAACCGGAAGCTGGCCTTTGCCTAATTTAATTCTGGTTGACGGGGGACTGGGGCAAGTGAACGGTGCCAGAGATGTTTTAAATGAAGCGGGGTTAAAAATCCCGGTAGTAGGCATTGTCAAAGGCCCGAAGCGCAAAAGGAACGACTTAATCGGCAGGAAACCGCAGGAGGTGGATATGGAAACTTTGATTAAAGTCCGGGATGAAGCCCACCGTTTCGCCATTTCCTACCACAAAAAGCTAAGGGGTAGGAATTTTATTGGTATTTAAGGCCTTTTTGGAGGTGTGGGAGGGCTTTATCCACACAAAAATATACGAAAAATGGGCTAAAATTACGGTAAGGGGGTTCTTACCCCTTGCTTGGTGTTATAAAAATGAATTTTGCAACCGGGGGAATTACGAGCGGGCGGGAACTTTTTAGAAAGTGGCTGTCTTTTTTTTCCATACTGACTTTAGTGGTTTATCTTGGATTTTTTTACGTAATACCTATTTTTGCGGCGCCGCCGACTTCACCCTACGCTCCCGGTGAAACCCTTGACCCCCTTTGCGTTCCGGGAGGCACGAATTGCACCGTCCAACCTCCGATTGTGGGCAGTGGGTCAGTGGGACAGGTATCTTTTTTCAGTAGCTCTTCCGAAGTCACGAGCACTGCGGATTTCTTTTGGGATAGCACCAATAAACGTTTGGGCATAGGTACTACCACACCCCAGGTACAACTGGTAATCGCAACCGGCTCTCCGGCTATTTCTCTTTTTGACACTACCGCTAACAGGTCGTTCCGTTTGCGAAACGGTTCCGCCACCTCGGGAGCTTTTGATATTTTTGACAATACTTCCGGCACTAGCCGTCTCATCGTTACCCAAAGGGGATTTGTGGGCATAGGCACTACAACTCCCGCAAATATCTTCAGCGTTGCGGGGGCAACCACTACTACATATTTAAGCGTAAACACCGCCGGGTTTGTGGGCATAGGGACAAGCACGCCCGCCACCAGTCTCTCCATACAAGGCGCAAACCCAATCATTAATTTAGCCAATCCCGGCTTTCAAAATTACCAGATTAGGAACAATAGCGGCGCTTTTGATATTTTTGACAAAACCGCTAACCAAAGCAGATTATTTGTTGATTCTACCGGCCAATTCTTGGTGGGCACTAGCACCAATTGTTGTGGAAACGGCAGTAGGATGTTCATTTACGGCGGCCCGAACGGCGCAAACCTGGACATAATGGGAGATGCTTCCATCGTCGGCGGAGATCAGGCGGTGGTGGAAGTGGAAGGTTCTGATTATGGAACTCCCAGTGGAGGACAGAGTTCCGCCGCTTTACGCTACTACGGCCCAACCGCGCTCGGAAGCACCATGGGTTTCGTAAACAAGCGTCTTGGAATATTGGATTTCGGAAGCGCCTCAACAAGCCTGATTATGAATTCCACCAACACACCCATTATTTTTGCCACCGACTTTACTGAACGTATGCGCCTAACCGGTAG
>Ga0210377_10001491_pt1 | contig 21413 bp, 18 predicted proteins | sample PLM4_65_b1redo_FD_155480 | JGI IMG/M metagenome (GOLD analysis project Ga0210377, IMG submission 155480) | Groundwater sediment microbial communities from an aquifer in East River, Colorado, USA - PLM4_65_b1 redo | ecosystem: Environmental > Terrestrial > Soil > Riparian zone | place: USA: East...
GAGGCCGGTGAGGCGGCGCTTGCCGGGCGCGTGCCAGATACGGATCGGTGTCCGCCCCAGTCGCACAGTCGCGGAGGCCTCGAGCGGGCCGACGGCGAGCGCCACCAGATAGGTCGAAAGCGGAGGGGTTTCGGCGAAGGCGACCCGCTGGCGGCCTCCCGGGAGGCGCTGCGTGCGCTCGACCGGCGCGTTCGAGAGCACGCGATTCGCGCGCGTCGTCGTGACCGCGATGCGGAAGCGCACCTTCATCGCCGGCTCGTCGAAGCAGGGGAAGAATTTGCGCGCGTCGGTGGCCTCGAGCTGGGTGAACGCAAAAGAGTGCTTGCCGGAGCGCGCCGCGTACAATCCGCAGAGGTCGCGGCGCAGCCGGCCCGAGAAGACGAGGCGCAGCGTGGCCGGCCCGGCGGGCAGGGGATGTGCGAGCGCGAGCTCGAGCATCCCGACGGAGGGCTGCGGCGTGCAGCGCGCGCGCTGCGTGGCGCCGCTCGCCTCGACGTGCGCGCGGGAGACGCGCAGATCGACGGCGTGCAGGCGCAGTCGGCGGGTCGCGCGCGCCAGCGTGATCCGGATCGCGACCTCGCCGCGATAGCGGCCGCTCGTGGCCGGGTCGAGCTCGACGTGCAGATCGACGTGCGTCGGACGCACGCCCGCGTCGAGGCGGTAGCTCGGACGTCTTCCGGCGCGTTCGACTCGCAATGCCGTGCGCAGCCCTAGGCGGTCGCGCGGGCGCCGCCGTCCGTCGCGGCGGCCGGCGGCGGGTACTGGATGTACTCGCGGATGATCAGGAGTGCGAGATCCGTATCGTTCGGCACGGCGTCCGGGATACGGCCACGGCGGCGCAGATCCTCGACGAGCACGTCCAGGACCCGAGCGCGCGAGAGATCGTCGCGGTGCTCGCGCACGAGCCGCTCCTCGGCTTCGTCCGCGTAGCAATAGGCCTTCCAGGAGATCGAGAAGCGCAGATCGCGGAAGGCGTAGCGCGCGAACACTTCGTCGCCGCGCCCGAGGCTCCAGCGGTCGTCGCCCTCCCAGGACAACTGCATCCCGGGCTTCAGATCCGGCATCGGCACGCGCGACTCCGCGACCCGGTCGACGCCGTGGAAGACCGAGTCCGTATCGAGCAGGATGGCGGTGTTGTGGCGCACGGGCAGCGCGACGGGTGCGCCCCACGGTCCTTCGGGATAGAAGGCGAACTCGCCACCCTCCGGATTTCCGAACCACGCGACGCCGGTCGCGATCGGCATGCGCCAGCGCTCGAAGAGGCGCGAGTGGTGCATCGCCACGATCAGCCATTGGGGATCCCGCTTGCGGTTGACGCCGCGGAATTCCGGCACGTCTGTGTGTATGGCGAGCTCCTGTCCGGGGACGAGCAGGTTCGCGTAAACAATGCTCGGACGCACGATCTCGCGCCCGTACAGACGCCGCGCCGCCTCCCGGAAGCCCTCGTGGTTCAAGAAGGGCTCGATGCCCGGCACCAGCGGCTCGTCGTAGGCGTACGTCTCGCGGAAATAATTGGTGCGGGCGGCGAGCTTCGCGATCGAGTCCTTGCGCCCGAAGCGTCCGCCGGTTCGGACGAAGTTCAGCGCCGCGTCGTAGCGCTGGGCAAGATCGCCGGCGAAGTCGTTCTCGATCGACTCCTCGGCATACGTGCCGTAGCGCCCGTGGCGCTCGCACAGGCGCAGCATGCCTTCGGCGTCGGCATCGGAGAGCAGCGGGTCGAAGAGCTGGAAATCGATCCGGGCCATCGAAAGCTCCGTGTGCTCGAAGCCGCTCATCCTACCATTTCCGACCGGCCGGCTGGCCACCCCCCTCACGCCCCGCCCGGTTCGTGTAGCATGCCGCCCGGCAGGGCCGCGCGCGGGCCCGAAGGAGCCCATGATCACGCTCTACCAGTTCGCAGTCTCGCCGTTCTGCGACAAGATCCGCCGCGTGCTGCACTGGAAGAAGCAGCCCTACGAGGTCCACGAGGTTTCGCTCTGGCAAGCGCTCACGCAGGTGCGCCGCCTCAATCCCGTGGGCAAGCTTCCGTGCCTCGAGCACGACGGCCGCTTCCTCGCCGATTCGAGCGACATTGCGCTCTACCTCGAAGAGCGTTTTCCCACGCCGCCGTTGCTGCCGGCGGACCCCGCGCAGCGGGCGTTGTGTCACGTGCTCGAGGATTGGGCCGACGAGAGCCTCTACTTCTACGAGATGCGCCTGCGCTTCGGGACGAAGGAGAACGCGCGGCGCTGGCTGCCCGTACTCGCCGCGCACGACGCCGCCCCGTTTCGCGCGCTCGCCCCGCTTCTCCTGCCGCGGATCTTCGCCGCGCAGCTCCGGCAGCAGGGCATCGGCCGCAAGTCCCTCGCGTCGGTGCTCGCGGATCTCGAGCGGCACGTGGGGGCCGTGGCGAGCCTTCTCGAGCGCCACGACTTCCTCGTGGGCGACGCGCTCACGCTCGCCGACATCTCCGTCTTCGTCCAGCTCTTCTGCATCCGCGGTGTGGACGAAGGCGCGGCGGCGATCGAGAAGCAGCCGCGCGTCGTGCGCTGGATGAACCGCGTCGACGAGGCGACGGCGCGCTAGCGGGGGCCGCTTCCCTGCAGCCAGCGCGTGCCGAGAGCGCGCTCGCCGCTTTCGGGAAAGGCCAGCGCTCGCGGCGTCGTGATCTCGATGCCGAGCGGTCCGGGGGGCGCGCCGGCATCGATCTCGACCGTGATGGCGAGTGGCGAGTCCGGCCAATGGAACACGAGCGCATGTTGCGTCGCGTCGCACTGTCCGCCGAGCAGCTCCTGCCACTGGCGGCGCGCCTGGGCTTCGCTCGCCGCACGCAAGCGCACGCCGCGTACGTCGGCTCGCTCCCGCGCGGGCTCGGGCGCGGGCGGAAAGGCGGGCGAGGTCCAGTCCTCTGGCTCGAGCTCGGGATGCGATTCCGCGAGCTGCACGACGATTCCCTGCGCCAGCTTCGGGTGCAGGAACGCCTCCTTCCACGCCGGGTGCAGCTCGCTCATGCCCACCACGGGGTAGCCGAGGCGCTCGGCGTGTTCGACGGAGGCGCGCAGGTCCGGAACCTTGAAGGTCACGTGATGGATGCCGGGACCGCGCGCCGCGAGGAAGCGCTGCACGAAGCCGCCCGGCGGGCCGTCGGGCTCGAGCACCTCGATCAAGCCGCCACGCGCGAACGAGAGCTGCCAGAAGCGGAAGCCCAGGCCTGGGCCTGCGGCGTACGGCGTGCCGCCGAGCTCGCCCACGAGCCAAGGCATCGCGTCGGCCGCGCGCGGGAGGCCGATCGCGACGTGATCGAGGCGCGGCGCGTCGCTCAATCGATCAGCCCCGCGCGCCGGCTCGCCGCCAGCGCGTCGATCGCCGCGATGCGCCGCACGGCGGACCGGATCTCCTCGGCGAAGGCGCGGCGACGCTCCACGAGGTCCGGCGGCCCGGGATCCAGGAGCCCGCGGTTGCGTGCGAGCTTCGTTCCCGTCTGGATCAGGACCTGGGAGACGGACGCCGCGCTGTGGACGCGCCGCTGCAGATGGTATTGGCGGCCGAGCCCGAGACACTCCGACGTGAAGCTCGCCTCGTCGAAGACGAGCGCGGGATCGCGCCGCTCGAGGTGATCGCCCACGATCTGGTAGGCCTCGATGAAGGGCCGCAGCACGCGGTGCGCGCTGAACGGCCGGAAGCGGCGCAGCAGCTCGCGAATCGCCTCGCCCCCCGCTCCGAGCTTGCGCTCCCACTCGCCATCGTTGAGCGCCAGCTCGCGCTGCAGCTCGCCGCGGAAGATCTCCTTCTCCGCGAAGAAGAACTCGAACTTGAGCAGGTCGCGCAGGCGCATCGCCTCGTCCCAGAACTCCGCGGCGGGATCGAGCGCAGCCTGCTCCGCCGCACGCAGCAGCGCGAGCTCCGCGATCGCCGGGCTCACGAAGAAATGGATCACGGTATTGCGGTAGTAGGCGGCCTGTAGCTGCTGCTCGGGTCCGATCTGATAGACGGGCTCGGTGCCGCCCATGAAGCACGAAACGACGCCGTTGCGCTCGAGCGCCTCGAGAGCGCGACGCACGCCCTCGTCGACGTCGAGGTCTAGCTCGCCCACCGTCGGCAGGCCGCGCCGACGCGTGAAGTGCAGCACGTTGACGAGCGCGGCGCGCACCTCCGAGGCCGTGAGCGCACGATCGCCGGTGCCGAGCAACGCGAGCGTCACGAGCGAGGCCGACGTGATCGGTGTCACGCGGTTGATGCGCACCGCGACCTCGAAGGCGAGCTTCTGAAGCTCGAGGTTCTGCTCGTCCGCGTTCGGCGCCGCGTTCGGGTCCGGGCGTCCCAGGGTCTTCGCCAGCGAGAGCGGCTCGCCGAAGCGGATGTGGATGTTGCCGTAGCGGCGGCGCAGGCGGCGCACCACGCCCAGGAACCAGCCGAAGCTCTCGCGTGGCTTGGCGCCGCCCCGTTGCTCGGCGGCGTAATCCCCCACGTCGGAGATCTGGTCGTAGGCGATCGAGACAGGGATCAGGAAGACGTCTTCGCTCTTGGCGCGCCGATAGGCATCGACCACGTAGGCGAGCAATCCGAAGCGCGGAGGCAGCAGCTTGCCCGCGCGCGAGCGGCCGCCCTCGATGTACCACTCGAGCGAGAAGCGCTTCTCGATCAGGTAGTCGATGTAGTGGTGCAGGACGAACTTGTAGACCTCGTCGTCGCGGAAGCTGCGGCGGATGAAGAACGTCCCGCTGCGCCGCACGAGCGGTCCGACCGGAAAGAAATTCATGTTGATGCCGCCGGCCGTGTGGTTGGGCGCGTGGCCGTTCTCGTGCAGCGCATACTGCAGCACGAGATGGTCGAGGTTCGACTTGTGCGAGGGGAGGAACACGACGGGGTTCTGCTGCGCGAGCGCCTTCACGTCCTTGAGCTGATCGCGGTCGTAGTAGAGCTGCCGCCCGTAGCCTTGCGTGTAGAGCAGCCGGATCAACCAGGCGACCAGGTCGATCACGAGCGGGCTGTGGGTGGCGGCGATCTCGCGCAGGTCCTGCGAGGCTTCGCGCGTCACGCTCGCGGGCGTGCGCTCGAGCGCGCCGGCGAGGCGGTGGATGCCCCCGCGGAAGGAAGGCCGACCGAGGATGTCTTCGCGAAGCAGGCGCGGAACCTTGTAGCGCGCGCCGCGCAGCGTGCGCTCGCTGCGCTCGAGCGCGAGCACCGCCTGGCGCGCGATGAACTCGGCGAGGCCCGTCGTCAGGGAGAGATCGGCGCCTCCGGCCCGGCGCCAGCGCTCGCGCAGCTCGGACACCGGCGCCGGCTCGCCCGCGACGATCCGACAGCGATCGGGATCCCGGCGCAGGATCAGGGATTGGCGCAGCACTCCGGGATCGCGGGGATCGCGCAGCAGGATCAGATCGCGCGGCCATACGGCGCGGACGTCGCCACGTTTCTTGGGCAGCCAGGCCACGCGCAGCGGCGCGAGCAGCGCCTCGCCGCCGGATGCGAGGCAGGCCTCGAGCGCCCGCAGCGAGCGACGCTTGCGCGGACGCCGCGACGGCGGGAGGTGCACCACGTCGTAGGCGTGCGAGCCGACGCCTGCGGGCCGATGGCGTTCGATCCAGGCGCGCAACAAGCGCTCTTCGACCGCGCTCGAGGCGTCGAGCAGGAAGACCACCGGGAGGCGGCCCTGGACGAGCGGCCAGCCGGGCTCGTTGCGCAGCGGGGCGGAGACGTCGCCGGCCAGGGCCATGCTCTCGATTCTATCACCGGCCGGTGGCGGCCTGGCGCGCTCACGGTATCGTCGCGCCTCGCGATTCGCCGCGGCGGCCGAGCCGGGCGATCCCATGGAGCCCCGAGTGTCGTCCGACGTTCGCTGGCCCCGAGAGGCCTGGATCCCGTTGCTCGCCGGCCTCTTCTGGCTGTGGCGCGCTCCCGGACACGGTCCTCTGGGATTCTTGTTCTCGGTGCTGCCCGGCTGCCTGCTGCTCAGCTCCGGCTTCGCGATGCTGTTCATGCCGGGCGACCGCCGCATCGCGCAATTCGCCGCGCTCGGGGGCGTGCTCGGCGTCGTCTTCGCGTTGCCGGCCTTCATCGTCGTCGGGCCGGGGGCCGCCTTGCTGCTGATCGCGGCATCGCTCGCGGGCTTCGTCGCGGCGGGCGTGCATAGCGTGCGCCTCGAGCCGAGCGTCGACGGCGTGCCGCAGGCCGTGTTCTCGTACCGACTCGCGGCCGAGGTTGCGATCGACGAGGCGTTGCTCGGCACGATGTTCCTGACCGCGCAGCTGCCGCCCGCGGGCGACCAGGCGCGCATCCCCGGCGAGCTCGCCGAGGCGCGCGCCCGCTTCGAGGCCGAGGGCTGGCTCGAGAAGCCTGCCGGCTATCACGTGGCGCCGCCGCGTCTCGAGGCGCCGCGCTTGCAGCACGCCCGCACGCGCGGCATCGACTACGAGCACCTGAGCTTCGAGAGCGGCTACGAGCCGCACCCGGGCGAGCCCGGGCGCGAGCGCTGGCTCGCCCGCGTCGCGAATCGCACGGCGCACGCCTGGGTGCTGCGGCACGCGGGCCCGCCGCGGCCCTGGCTCGTCTGCATCCACGGCTATCAGATGGGCTGGCCGCTGATCGATCTGCTCGCCTTCCAGCCCGAGGTCTTCCACCGTCAGCTGGGTCTCAATCTGCTCGTGCCGACGTTGCCGCTGCACGGTCTGCGCAAGACCGGGCGGCGCAGCGGCGACGGCTTCCTCGCGGGCGACCCGCTCGACACGCTGCACGCCGAGGCCCAGGCGATGTGGGATCTGCGCCGGCTGCTCGGCTGGCTGCGCGCGGATCAGGCGGCTCCCCGGGTCGGCGTGATGGGCTTCTCGCTCGGCGGCTACAACACCGCGCTGCTCGCCTCGCTCGATGCGGAGCTCGCGTGTGCGATCGCCGGCATTCCGGTCACCGACTTCACGCGCACCTATTACCGACACCTGCCGCCGCTGCACGTGCAAAGCGCGGAGCGGTACGGGCTGGCCGAATCGACGCTGCGCGACGTGCTGCGCGTGGTCTCGCCGCTCGCGCTCGAGCCACAGATTCCGCGCGAGCGGCGCTGGATCTTCGGCGGCGTCGCCGATCGCCTCGTGCCCGCCGATCAGGTCCGCGATCTCTGGCAGCACTGGGACAAGCCCCGGATCGCCTGGTACCCCGGCAGCCATCTCACCTTCCGCCTGCACCCGAACGTTCCCAAGCTCGTGCTCACGGCCCTGGTCGACTCGGGGCTATCCACCTGAGCTGCCGCCCACGGCGGCGCGAAGCGCGATCGCCTGCAGGATGCGGTCGTGCGCCGCGCGGTCGAGCGCATACCCGCGCGCGACCCAGACGGCGAGCAGCAGGAAGACGGCCGGCACGAGCGAGGTGGCGACACGGATCGCCGAGAGCGCGAGCGGGCCCTGCTGTTCGCGCGGGAGCGCGCCGTCGAAGCCGCACAGGTCGAGGGCGAAGCCGACGCCCGCGACGGCGATCCCGCCCCCGAGCTTGCGCAAGAACATGAAGAAGCCGACGTAGACGCCCTCGCGGCGCTCTCCCGTCGCGAGCTCGTCCTCGTCGATCACCTCGCCGAGCATGGACCACGGCATCACGTCCGCCACGGCGTAGCCGATCGCCGCGAGCCCGACGATGGCGAACAGCGACCAGCGCGGCCAGCCCGGCAGGGCGAAGTAGATCGCGAGCTGGATCAGGCCCCACCAGAGCGTCCCGATGATGAAGACCGTGCGCTTGTCCGAATGCTGTGCGATGCGCAGCCAGACCGGCAGCGCGAGCACCACGATCGTGAGGAATGAAAAGAGTGTGATGCTGAAGTCTCCCTCGCGCCCGATCCAGTAGCTGAAGTAGAGCAGAAACATCGCGCCGATCAGATCGACGGCGATGCGGGCAAATAGAAACAGGCCGACGAGCTTGCGGTAGGACCGATGCCGCATCAGGAGCCTGGCACCCTCGACGAAGCCCATCTGCGCTGGCCGGACGAAATCCGGGCGCTCGAAGCTCACCGCCCAGACGGCGAGCCACGGCAGCGCGATCCCGGCGCCCATGATCCAGGCAGACGACTGCCATCCGGCGGCGCCGCCGCCGAGCCCATCGGCGAGCTCTTTCATGCCCACCGCGGCGAACGTGCCGAGCACTGCGGCAACCGTCCGATAGGTGTTGAAGGAGATGCGTTCGTCATAGTCGGTCGCCATCTCGGGAATCAGGGCCAGGTAGGGCACCGCGACACACGTCATGGCGAGACTCACGACGACGTACACCGCGAGGTAGTAGCCGAAGCGCGCGGTCTCGGAGGCGAGCTGCGGCGTCGCCCACATCAGGGCGAACGTGACGCCGAAAGGCACGGCGCCGAGCAGGAAGTAGCCGCGTCGGCGCCCGAAGCGGGAGCGCGTCAGGTCCGAGAGGCGCCCCATCAGGGGCCCGGTGGCGGCGTCCACCGCGTGCGCGATCAGGATCACGATGCCCGCGAGCGCCGGGCGCAGGCCCCCGTACTCGGTGAGGAACGCGAGATAGAGCAGCGAAGCCGCCGAGAGCACGAGGTTGACGGTGAGATCCCCGAGCCCGTAGATGGCTTTCGTGGCAACAGAGAGACGCGCGCGCGGCGCAGCGCTCGCGTCCGCTTGCATGCGGCTGGTGCTACGCCGGCTTGCGGTAGAGCGTCACGACCGCGGCGCCGCCGAGCCCGAGGTTGTGCTGGAGCGCCACCTTCGCGCCGGCCACCTGGCGCTTGTTCGCTTCTCCGCGCAGCTGCCAGTTGAGCTCGGCGCACTGGGCGAGCCCGGTCGCGCCGAGCGGGTGGCCCTTCGAGATCAGCCCGCCCGACGGATTCACCACGACCTTGCCGCCGTAGGTGTTCGCGCCGGAGTCGACGAACTCGCCGGCCTTGCCCTCCGGGCACAAGCCCAGCGCCTCGTAGCTGACCAGCTCGTTGCACGAGAAGCAGTCGTGGAGCTCCACCACGTCGATGTCTTCCGGCCCGCAGCCGCTCTGGCGGTAGACCTTCTCGGCTGCCTTGCGGGTCATGTCGTAGCCGATCAGCTTGATGCAGCTCTTTTCCTCGAAGGTGCTCGGGAAGTCCGTCGTCATCGCCATGCCGGCGATCTCCACCGCCTGCTTGGCGAGACCGTGCTTCTTCACGAATTCTTCGCTCGCGAGGATCGCCGCGCCCGCGCCGTCCGAGGTCGGGCAGCACTGCAGCTTGGTGAGGGGATCGTAGATCATCGGTGCCTTCAGGATGTCCTCGAGCGAGTACTCGTCCTGGAACTGAGAGTAGGGATTGTTGACCGAGTGCTTGTGGTTCTTCCAGCCGATCTTCGCGAAGTGCTCGGGCTTGGTGCCGTAGCGCTCCATGTGCTCGCGGCCGGCGTTGCCGAAGAACTGTGCCGCGGGCGGCGCCTTTGCGAAGCCGCGCATCTGGATCATCGCTCCCGCGAGCTTGTCCATCGGGTTGGTGCGGTCGGTGAACTTCACGCCGAGAGAGCCCTTCTCCATCTTCTCGAAGCCCAGCGCCATCACACAATCCGCGAGGCCGCCCTCGACGAACTGCTTCGCCATGAACAGCGCGGTCGAGCCCGTCGCGCAGTTGTTGTTCACGTTGTAGATCGGGACGCCCGTGAGCCCGAGCGTGTAGACCGCGCGCTCGCCGCAGGTCGAATCGCCGTAGCAGTAGCCGACCGCCACCTGCTCGATCGCGCTGTAGGGAATGCGCGCGTCCGCGAGCGCCTTCGTGCCGGCTTCCTGCGCCATGTCCGGGTAGTCCCAGGCCTTCGAGCCCGGCTTCTCGAATTTCGTCATGCCGACGCCGACGACAAAAACTTTTCTGCCCATGGATCCGTTTTCCCTTCTTGCCTGGCTGCGGTCCGTGGCAGGCCGCGCGGCGTGCTGGAGACCCCCCGCGGGACTCTCCGTCGAGCGGCGCAGGGTAGCACGCGGGCCGCCACGTCAAGCCGCCCGCGCCCGCCGCCGGCGCTCGCGCGGCCCTACACGCGGAAGTGAGAGCGGACCAGTCGCAACGACCAGCGATCGGGCAGCAGCCGTCGCGCGAGCGGCACGAGGAGCGAGTCGGGCCCGACGGTGTAGCGCACGCGCGGATGCCGGCTCGTCAGCGCGCGCTCGATCATCGCCGCGACGATCTCTGGCCCCGGCGCGCGCGGCAGCGAATCGCGGATCACCTGCTCCGCGCGCCGCAGCCTCTCGCCATACGCGGAGCGCGCGGGCTCTCCCCACGCCGTGCGCTCGTTGAACTCGGTGCGGATGTCGCCCGGCTCGACCAGCGAGACCATGACACCGAAAGCGTGCAGCTCGTTGTACAGCGCGAGCGCGAGCGCGTCGAGCGCCGCTTTGCTCGCGGAGTAGTGGGCCTGGAACGGGATCGGCGCGCGGCCGGAGAGCGAGCCCAGGATCACGATGCGCCCGCGCCGCGCCTCGCGCAGGTGCGGCAGCACGGCGCGCAGCACGCGCAGCGTGCCGAAGACATTGGTTTCGAATTGCTCGCGCGCCGCTTCGATCGGGACTTCTTCGACGCTGCCGAAGATGCCGACGCCGGCATTGCACACGAGCGCGTCGAGGCGCGGCACGCAGGCGAGCACCTGCGCCACGGCCTTGGCGACGGACTCTGCGTCGCGCACGTCGAGCGCGATGAAGCGCACGCCGGGCAGAGTCTGGCGCTCGGGCGTGCGGCTCGTGCCGAAGACCTGGAAGCCGCGGCCGGCGAGCCTGGCTGCTGTCGCCGCCCCGATGCCGGAGGACGCCCCGGTGACGAGGACGCTCGGTCGCATGCGGATTTCTCCTGTGCGAGCCGCGATGCTACCACCCTCCACGCGGCGACGTCGCCGCCGAGGCAGGTCTTGTTTGGCGCACGCTGCGCTGCGCTGATGCTGCTGATCGCGCTGGTGCTCGCCTGCCGCGAGCCCGCGCCCGACGCGCGGGTTGCCGCCGGCGAGACGAGTTTTTTCGCGATCGGCGGCGAGACCTTCGCGCTCGAGCTCGCGCTCGACCCCGCGACGCGCCAGCGGGGCCTCGGCGGCCGCACGAACCTGCCGCACAACGGTGGCATGTTCTTCGCCTTCCGAGCGCCGCGACCGCTCTCGATGGTGATGCGCGATTGCCCGGCACCGATCGACGTCGCCTTTCTCGACGGGGATGGCCGTGTGGTTGCGCTCCACGCCATGCCTCCCGAGCCGCCGCGCCGTGCGGGGGAGAGCGCGATGGAGTACGAGCGCCGGCTGCCCGAGTACCCGAGCGGCGTGCCCGCGCAGTTCGCGGTCGAGGTGGCGGGCGGGCGCCTCGCGCAGCTCCGCGTCGAGGTCGGGAGCCGGATCGTCTTCGATGCCCCCGCACTCGCCCAGCGCGCGCGCTGAGCCCGAACATCTGAGGGGTAGTCAGATCGCTCCGGATTCGCCTATGATGCTCATCTGCGCGGATGCAGATGGTTTGGGTACCGAACGGCATTGAAGCTCGCAGCCATTCCGAAATCGAACGAGACCGGCGCCCCGGGGCGCAGCGCGGATGTCACGCCGGACTTCCGGGCGGGGATCCGGTTGCTTGCGCGCTTGGCCCGCATCGCCGAGCAGGCCTGCCAGTCGACCGGCATCAGTCTGCCCCAATACCGGCTGCTGGTCTCGATCTCGGGTCATTCCCAGCGCGCGAGCGAGCTCGCAACACGGGTCGGCGTGAGCCGGCCCACGCTCACCTCGCTGGTCGATGGCCTCGAGCAGGGGGGCCTGCTGCGCCGCGCGCCCGTGCCGAGTGATCGGCGCGGCATTCAGCTGGTTCCCACCGAAGCAGGGCAGCTGGCCGTCGTCCGAGCCGAGGCAGCGCTGTCGCAGCGCCTGCTCCAGCTCTTCGATCGCGAAATGGTGAAGGTCGCTAGCGATATCCTTTCGGAGCTCGTCGCTGCGCTCGATCGCGAGGGCGATCCTCAGCCGGGCCCCTAGCTCCCGATCAGCATCCCGCCTTCGCACGGCAGCACGTGCCCGGTGACGAGCTCGGATCCTGTGACGAGGCTCAGGATCGCCGCGGCCACATCCTGCGGCGTGCACACGCGGTGCATCGCGGCGCGCGCCTCCATCGCCTTCTTGATCGGTTCGTAGGCGGCGCCGAGTCCCTGGGCCAGCCACTCGCCAGCGATGAATCCGGGCGCCACGGCGTTCACGCGGATGCGCGGCGCCAGCGCGCGCGCGAGGGCGATCGTGAGGTTGTTGAGCGCGGCCTTCGACGCGCAGTAGGGAATCGAGCTGCCGGTGGCGATGATCCCGGCGACGCTGGAGACGTTCACGATCACGCCGCCGCCCGCGCGTTCGAGCGCCGGCTTCGCGGCGCGCGCGCACTGGAAGGGCCCCTTGAGGTTCACGGCGAGGATCTGGTCCCAGTCGTCGTCGCAGACGCGCTCGAGCTCGCCGTGCGGGATGAAACGCGTGGTGCCGGCGTTGTTCACGAGCACGTCGAGGCGCCCGAGCTCGCGCTCGGCGGCGCCGACCAATGCCCGGCACGCGCGATCGTCCGCCACGTCGGCCTGGAATGCCACGGCCTTCACTCCGAATGCGGCGGCCTCGCGCGCGGTGTCTTCAGCGGCGTCACGCGACCGCGAGTAGTTGACGATGATGGAGCAGCCTCGCTGCGCGAGCGCCAGCGCCGTCGCCCGCCCGACCCCAGTCCCCGCGCCGGTCACGATTGCGGCCTTGTCCGCGAGCTCCACGCTCTTCCTCCCGGTTCGTATCGGTCTCAACGCAGCGCGCGCTGGCGGAGCGCGCGCACGAGCAGCGGCATGCCGAACAGGATTGGATGCCGGCGCTGGCGCTCGCTCGGGACGAGCCGCGCCCCGCTGTGCCGCTCGAGCTTCCACAGCGCGTACGGGAGCCAGTCGCCGAAAGTGAACGCGGTCTTGAGCAGCTGCGCGACATAGGCGAGCTTCGCGAGCGGTCGGCGCAGCCGCGCAAGGCGCCGCCTTCGCCGCCGCTCTCCGGCGGGCAGCTCGACCTCGAGCGGCTCGCCCGGCGCCAGCACGCGCAGCCGGCCGCGCCGCTCCAGCTCGAGCGCCGCGAGCTGCGCGGCCTTCGCATAGCGGTCCGGCTGATCGAGGAAGAGCCCGCGGATCGCGTCGGGTGTCTCGGGCCGCAGCTCCGCCGCATAGGTCTCGCGGAAGGCGCCCTGCCAGAGCTCCGCCGCGCTCGTGCGGATGCGCTCGCCCTCGCCCGGGAGCAGCGGGAGCGTGCGCTCGAGCAGCGCGATCACCGACTCGGCGCAGGCGGCGACGACGTCCGCCTGCGCCGTGGCGTCGCGCAGATAGACGGCGCGAACCGGCTGGGAGAAGCGCGCCCAGATCCCTGTGCGCAGCCAACGCCCGGCCGCGCCGCGCCGGAAGTCGCGGAGCGAGACGACGGCATACTTGGCATGCAGCACGCCTGCCTCGCCGGGGTGTTCGATGTAGAACACGTTGGGTGGAAGCAGCGCATTCGCGACGGCGAGCGCTCGCCCCGGATTGGCATCGCGATAGGCGTCGACGAGCACGTAGAAGTCGAGCACGCCTGTGTCGCTGCGCTTGCGCAGGCAGGAACCATAGAAGAGGACCGCGGCGGTGCCCGCGCCCGTGCGGCTCCGGATCGCCTCGGCCAGGCGGGGCACCGAGTCGGCTACGGGCTGCGCGAGCTCATCCGCGACGAGCTTCGCCAGCGCCTCGGCGACGCCTTCCATCGCTGGCTCAGGCGCGGACGAAGGTCACGCGCCGGTCGCCCGTCAGGGTGACCGTCTCGTCCGACCGCGGGGCGAAGATCTCGCCGTCGACGGTGAAGCCGCAGTCGAAGCGCATCTCGGCGCGCTGGACGTTCTTGCTCGTATAGCCGGCTTCCGGTGTGACGAACGGCTTGGGGCGGCCGCGCAGCATCCCGATGGCTGCCTTTGCAAAGCTCTGGGCCCCGCTCGCCGCGCAGGTGAAGCGCACGGGCCCCGATCCCTCGCCCCAGAACGGGTTCATGCGCAGGAACAGGCGGTTCAGCGAAGACGCGATCACGAGCCGGAACTCGCCCTGCGGGACGCTCTCGCCATCGAGGAGCATCTGGACCTTGTCCGGCGCGAGCACGCCATTGCGGGGCCGCAGGATCGTCTTCCCGATCAGGCTCGCGGTCACGAGGCCTGGGCCGAGGACGCCGTGGTTGCGCCCCTTCGGGAACAGCCGGTGGGTCAGGGCGATGGCGCGGTGGATCATGCCTGCGCCGAAGAACATCCCATACTGCACGGAGAAACCGCGGTGGTAGGCGACCCGCAGCACGGGCCGACGCACCATGCGCTCGGCCAGCCGGCGCGTGCGCGCCGCCTCGAGCACCGAGGCCAGGCCCTTCACCGGGTCGCGCTGGGCTCCGAGGTCGAGCGCCGTCATGTTGGTCCGGCCGCCGCGCAGGGGGGCGATCATCGGGATCTGCCGGAAATCATCGCCCCCGAGGATCTCGGTGAGCGCGTGCTGGAGCGTCCCGTCTCCCCCGTTCACCACCAGCAGATCGATGCCGTGCTGCGCGAAATCCGCGAGCGCTTCCGGGAGCGCTCCCGCGTGGTCCGTCTCGACGTGCATCACGTCCGGATAGGCGCTCAGCAACGACAGCACGCGGGAAACCGTCTTCCCGCTCTGGCCCGCCCGCAGATTGTTCAAAACGCCGATTTTCACGAATGACACTCCTCAGTCGATTGCGTGACGCTGTGATGTCGCCGAGGGGAGCGGGTTGGTGAAAGTCACTGAGGTGATTCCGGAGCCCTGAGCCTGGAGGGACGTGCTCGAAGGGCTCCGTTCGATCCTCACCTCGAACCGCGAATCCATCCACACACGCTGTGGATGGGCGACCGAGGATAACAAGAATCGGAAAGGCAAGGGCAGGTCTTGAAGCGGCTCATGGTGGACGAGCACGTGATTGAGGTGAATTACACCCGAAATACCCTCCCCAGTCACGATTAGCTGCTTCGGAACGGGGTAATCAGGACCCAATTCGATCGCTCTTTCGTCCCCGTGGGCAATAGTGATCTGCGTCACGTTGAAAACCCGCTTTCCGTCCCGCTCGATCGACAGAACCTGCGCGCGGCGCCCGTCCGGGGCCATCGCGTCGCCGAGATAGAGCGCGAGCGCGCCGTCGCGCCCGAAGAAATCGAAGCGGCGCGCGACCCGCTCGGACTCCCGCGGATCCATCCAGGTGTGGGAGATGCCCGCCCGACCGCGCAGGGACAGCGGTGCGCTCATCCCGGTCGACCAGAACGTTCCGGTGATGGGCGCCGCCAGCGCGAGCACGTCGACCGCCGTATCCGGCAGCTCGGGACCGGTGCTCACCTGCGGTCCGGGGCGCATGCGCAGATGGATCTGGATGCCGCGCTTCTTGTTGTCGACGTCGAGGGCGATCTCGGGTCCGGAGAGGTCGAGACGGCTCGAGCCGATGCGCAGGGAGCGCCGGTCCTCGGCGAGCGTCCAGGCGCCCGCCAGGCGGCCGTTTCGAAAGGGGACGGCCGTGCCGTCGGCTCGTATGAAGTGACCGAAGGCGAAGGCCGAGGCCTGCCCGGGCCCCTCGTTCGTGATCAGGAAGCGCGCGAGCAGGCGCTCGTTCGAATCGAACGACGCGACGAAGTCCCAGTACTCGGAGGCCGCGGGCGCCGCCGAAATCCGCGCGACGGGGTCGCCGCGCTCGGGTGCCACCGCGAGCACGCCGAGCCCGGCGACCGCAAGGGCCGCCGTGCGAAGCCGAGCGAGCGATCTCATGCGCTCGCTTCGACGCGGGCGGGGCCCGGATTCTTCGGCTGCAGCGCGCGCCGCAGGCGCTCGTCCCAGGGCTCGACCACGCCGCCCCGGCGCCGGAGCGCGACGGCCTGGACGAGCCGAACGGCATGGAACGCGATGCAGACGAGCGTCCAGAGGGCGACCATCACCAAGCCCAGGTCGGGGCGCCCGGCGAGCGCCCCGACGCTGAGGAAGATCAGGTTCGGATTGCGCCGCGCCGTGACGGTTCGAAACAGCGAATCGATCGGTCGCCAGCAGTGCGACTCCATCTTGAATGCGAGCAGGAAGATGCCCTCGAGCAACCGGCCGGCGAAGTAGCCTGCGACCACGACTCCAGTCGCCCAGTCGATCGAGGCCGGCAGCGTGTGACCCCACGCGAGGTACCAGAAGGGCGGGTGCACGAGGTCGAGGCTGTGGTCGAGCACGTTGCCGAACGGGCTCGAGGTGAGGGTCACGCGCGCGAGCTTGCCGTCGACCGTGTCGAGGAACGTCATCAGCCAGGCGGCCAGCAGCCCGGCGGCGAAGGCCCCGCGGGCGAACAGCCAGAAGGCCAGGGCGGCGAGCACCCAGCTCGCGACCGTGATCGTGTTCGGATGCACGTGCCGGGCCGCGAGCTGGCGGGTCACCCAGGCGGCGGGGCGCGGCCAGACCCACTTGGTGACGAGATCCGTCACGCCCTTGTAGGAGGCCGCGAAGGTGCGCGACTCGATCGCGCGCGCGTGCTCGAGGCGGGCCTCGAACAAGTACGGAGGCTCGATCTTGCGAAGCTGTGCAGTGTAGGGGGAGACGAGCTCGGAGGGCGTCAGGCTGCGAAGCCCGAACGCGCTGGCAGCGGCCTCCTTCGCGAGCAGATCCGCGGTTTCACCCGCGCGCGCCGCAGCGACGTGCGCCGCGACGGCGATGCCTTCCGGCGTGACCAGCAGCGTGCCGGGCGCAGCTCGCAGCGCGCGCACGAGCCGCTCGTCGAAGATGAAATCCGTGCGCAGCAGCAGCACGGAGGCCGTTCCGGCGGGCGGCGGCGCGCCGTCTGCATCCACGCCCTGGATCTGCGTACAGCCCGCGGAGCGCAGCGTGCGGCGCAGGCGCTCCTCGGGCGTGAGGCCCCAGATCTCGACCGGATCGGCGCCGCGGCGTCGCAGCAGCCACGCAAGCGGCGCGCTGTTCGTTGGCGATTCCGCCATCGAGCCCTTCCTCGAGCTGGGTTCGAAGGGCGCGCAGGGTATCACAGGCCTCCGCGCTGAGTTAGCCTCCGCCGTCCGCCGAGGGAGATGGCCCATGTTCTGCGTCGGTCACCTCTCGGATCTGCACGCGACGCCGGTGCGCATCCGCGACCCGCGCGAGCTCGCGGGCAAGCGCCTGCTCGGCTGGCTCTCGTGGCACGTGCGGCGCCGGCGCGTGCACCGGCCCGATGTGCTCGAGGCGCTGATCGAGGACCTGCACCGCGTCGCGCCCGATCAGGTCGTCGTGACGGGCGACCTCACGAACGTGGCCTGCGAGCAGGAGTTCGTCGCCGCGCGCGAGTGGCTCGAGCGCATCGGCGCGCCCGGATCCGTCTCGATCGTGCCCGGCAACCACGACGCCTACGTGAAGATTCCGCGCGAGGTCTCCTGGGACCACTGGTCGGAATTCCTGCGCTCCGACCCGCTTCCCGGCGGGAGCGGCAGCGCGGACGGCGCGTTCCCGACGCTGCGGGTGCGGGGCGCGGTCGCCTTCGTGGGCCTCTCGTCGGCGAAGCCGACCGCCGTGGGCCTCGCGACCGGCTCGTTGGGGGGCGCGCAGCTCGAACGGCTCGCGCGTCTGCTCGAAGACCTGAAGGACTCTCCCTTGTGTAAGATCCTGTTGATCCACCACCCGCCCACGCCCGACGCGGTCTCCGCCCGCCGCGCGCTCACCGACGCCGAAGCGCTGCGCGCCGTGCTGCGGCGCACGGGAGTCGATCTGGTGTTGCACGGGCACGGTCACCGGACGCTGATCGGGGCGCTCGAGGGGCCCTCGGGACCGATTCCGGTCGTGGGGGTGCGTTCGTCCTCCGACGTCGGTCACCACCCCGACAAGCGTGCGCAGTACCATCTGTACGAGATCGAGCCCGCGCCGGGAGGCCGGCCGCGTTTTCGGATCCGCCTGCGCATTCGGGGCTGGGATCCCGCGGCCTGTTGCTTCGTGCCCGAAGGCGAGCGCGTGCTCGGCTAGACCCTATGCAGCCGGTCGCTCCGTAAGGTCTAGCGCTCCGCGCTCGCCTCGCGTTGTGCGACGATGCGGGTGGCGAGCGCCAGGTCCGACGCGCGATCGACGTCGATCGCGGCCTCCGCGAACGGCATGCGCACCGCTCGCACGCGGGCTCCGATCACGCGCGACACGCGCTCGAGCGCGGCGTCGAGATCGAGACGGCGCCGCCAGAACAGGAAGAGTGCGCGCGGCCCGAACGCGAGCGCGAGGCGCCAGGGCTGCTTGCGCAGCGCCTCCGCGCGCACCCAGAATTCCGCAGCGCGCTTCGCCTGGGGGCTCAGGAAGGCGAATAGATTCGCACCCGAGTAGAGGTCGTCGCGCATCGGCAGATAGGTGCGCGTCGATTCGGGGTAGTGCGCGCGCAGCAGCGACGCCGCCACGAGGCCCACATAGACGTCGGCGCTCGCTCGCGCGCAGGCGTGCGTGAAGTGCTCGACCATCGCCGGGGTGAGCAGCGCGTGATCCGCCGTGGTGACGAGCACCGGCGCGCCGGCCGGGAGCGCCTCCAGCATGACGACCACGCTGCGGCTGGGGGAGCTCTCGCTGCGGCGCAGCTGGAGGGCGCCCGCGGCGACCAGCGCGCACAGCTCAGGGACGGCGTCGAGCGCCGCGGGATCGTCGATGCTCACGACGATCGCCGCGATGCTCGGTGCGGCCCGCAGCGTGCGGATCACGCGCACGAGCATCGGAACGCCGCGAACGGGGATCAGCGCGCGGTGCTGCTCGCCTTGCGCGGCGGCGAGGTCGTCGCCGGCGCCTCCCCGGCTGCCCGCGAGCACGAGCGCGGTGAAGCGCGCGGGTGCGAGCGGAGCGTGCGGGCTCGCGCTCACGTCCGGTTCAAGCGACGCCCATCAGCGAGCGTACGCGAGCGGCCACCGTTTCGAGATCCCGTAGTGGCGCGACGCTGGTGGTCTCGAACGGCGCACCGAAGGGCTTCGCGACGCCGCGGCGATAGAGCGCTTCGTGCAAGCGCCCGAGGTCGCGCGTCGGACGCACGAAGCCGCGCTCGATCAGCCGCGCGCACAGGTACTCGAGTCCCTGCTGGGGCCTCGGGGTGCCGCGTTGATTCATCGGCAGCGCCTGCGCGCGCGTGACCACGATCTCGCGCAGAGCACGCAGCAGGCGAAAAGACGCGCGCTCGGGGAGCGGATACACGTACAGCGGTCGGCCGTGCGCCGTCGCTTCGGCAAGCATCGACTCGCTGTCGCCCGTGATCACGATCGCGTCCGCGAGCGCGAGGAAGCCGAGATACGGATTATCGGCGTCGTCGGGCTTCCAACGGTGGATCAAGGTACCGTTCGCGAGCGCGTCGCACAGCGCGTCCGCCGCCCCTGGCGCGAGACGGCGGCTGGTCGTCGCGAAGATCGATCCGCCGACGTCCTTCGCGAAGCGCCTCACGTCCTGCGCGAGTCGGCGCGCGGTCGCCGCGCCGAGCCGGTATTGCCCCGAGGTGCCGCCCACGAGCAACGCGATCCGCGGCGCGGGCGCAGCCTCGAGCCGCTGCTTCCAGCGCATGGCCGCCTCGGCGAGGCGGGCGCGACTCACGGCGTGCAACGTCGCGTTCGTCTCGATGCGCTTCGGATGCGCGAACAGGCGGCAGTAGGCTGGCGTCACCGCCAGATCGAAGAGACCGGCGAAATCGGCTCCCTTGCGCCCGAGCTGGACGAGACGCGTACGCCCTGCCGACTGCTCGCGGATCCAGAGCGCGACGGGAGCGGTGCGCCGTCCCGCGGCGATCACGAGCTCGGGCCAGGGAGGCTCGAGCGGTGAGGAGCGTTCGGCGTCGATCCCGACGCGCGAGGCGCCCAGCAGACGATTGTGAAGCCGCGAGAGCAGTCCGAGCTTCAGCCGCTTGATCTCGTAGGGCCACGCGAGCGCATCGGCGAGCCCAGTGGACTGCGTGGTGTTGCCAGGGCGGTCGTCGGCGAGCACCCAGACGCTGGGCGGGCGCGCCGAGCTGCGCGGGCCGCCGGAGCGGTGCCAGCTTTCGTTGCGGCCGGGTACCTGGAGCTCGAGCTCCCAGGACACCTTCGGGTGTCGGTTGGAGGCGGCCTCGAAGCGGCTCGTCCACCACTCCGCGGTGCGTTGCAGCACGGCGTCGCGTCCGCGCCCGGGAGGCTCGCAGCGGATCTGCTCGCGCACGGATCCAGCGCGGAAGCGCTCGTCCAGCAGCCACGGCACGTCGTCGTCGGGCGCATCCTCGAGCCGCACTGGTGAGCCGAGGGCGACCCACTGCGCGCTCGGCCGCTCGCGCGTGAACGGCTCGAAGCCCGCCGCGTCGGCGTCGCGTTCGAGGTCGTGCCAGAGGTTCGCGTTCGCGTTCTCCTGGTAGACGAGCCGCGCCGGAAAGGGCCGCCAGGGCTGCATGTGCAGCGTCGTGTAGTGCAACAGTTTCGAGTGTCCCGCCCGGTACTCGCCGTCGCGGGCGTTCCAGTCGCCGGCGAGCGGTCCGTAGAGGCCGGGGATCGCGAGCGCCTCGCGCAGCAGCTCGGGCTTCGACGCGCGCTGCGCGCGCTCGAGGCTCCAGACGCGCGCCATGCGCGCGCAATCGAGCAGCATCACCGACGAGTCGTCGGCGGCGATTGCGAGGAAGCCGTGACCGTCGAGCGGGTGGTCGAACAGCTCCGCCGGATCCGAGAGATAGATCTGGTCGACGTCGTTGTAGATTGCGCGCCCGGCCCCCCCGGCGAAGTGGGGAATCGCGAAGCGGTAGTTCGTGAAGCCGGTGGTCCAGCCCTCGCTGCGAAAGCCGCGCAGACGCTTCATGAGCCAGATCTCGTACACCCGGCCGGGGTCGCGCACGCGTTCGATCGACCAGATGAAGACGCGCTCGGCCCTGTGCTGGGCCGGCTCGGTGCCCAGGAAGATCCGAACGGGGGGCTGGGCGCTCGCGGGCGTCGGCTCGCGCGCCAGCAGCGTCACGCATTCCGGAATGGCTCGAATCGCGCTCGAGGGCGAGGGCATGTCGTGGCGCATTCTAACGGCCATGCTGGCTTTCGTCGGCTCTTAGGATTGTGGTGAAAAAACCCCGATCGAAGGAAGGCAAGGGGTAGTCAAGCGCGGCGGTTCTCGCTATCAACGGTTTCGTCCGATGGGGAGGGTGATGATGTACATCGCTGACGTACGCCTCGGGGATGGCGCGCCGCTGGTTCTGATCTCCGGCCTCAATGTGCTCGAGACGTTGGAAGGGACCTTGGACTGCGCCGAGGCGGTTCAGGCCGTCGCCGAGCGCCACGGGCTTTCGGTGGTCTTCAAGGCCTCCTTCGACAAGGCCAATCGCTCGAGCCGGCTCTCCTACCGGGGCCCTGGAATCGACGAGGGCCTGCGCATCCTGGCTCGCGTTAAGAGTGAAACCGGGCTGCCGATTCTCACCGACGTCCACGAGCCCGGTCAGGCGAAGCTGGTCGCCGAGGTGGCCGACTGCCTGCAGATCCCGGCCTTCCTGAGCCGCCAGACGGACCTGATCGCGGCCTGTGCA
>Ga0210377_10001492_pt1 | contig 21393 bp, 9 predicted proteins | sample PLM4_65_b1redo_FD_155480 | JGI IMG/M metagenome (GOLD analysis project Ga0210377, IMG submission 155480) | Groundwater sediment microbial communities from an aquifer in East River, Colorado, USA - PLM4_65_b1 redo | ecosystem: Environmental > Terrestrial > Soil > Riparian zone | place: USA: East...
CCTCGTGCCGCCGCCAGCGCATGGCGGCGTCCTCGAGATCGCGCGGCGGGAGGTCCTCGGGCCGGGTCGCCGACGGCAGGGACTGCAGCTGCTCGAGGTAGCGGGCGACCGGCGGCAGCCCCTCCTCGATGCGCGCGACGTCGCGGCTCGGACGCAGGAGGGCTTTGTGATGCCTGAGCCGGTTCAGGGTCTTCTTGGCGGCTATCGGCACCTCGGCCGCAGCGAAGGCCTCGGCCGGTGTCGCGCCGACTTCCGAGGTCGCGGGCGGCGCGGGCGCCGCGGGCGCCTGGTCGGCGACGGCCGCGACGGGGATGCCCGCCATCAACAGGAACACGACGCCGACTGGGCGCGCCAGGTTCATCAGGAGGGGCGATAGGCTCATGGGGCTCCCACGATACGACAACTGCTCAGAGCGGGATATTAGTCCAGGGGCGCGCCAAAGGGGTCGGCTACGGCCCGGGCGTGGCCGGGCGGGCCGGCCCGATGGCCAGTGGCGACCGGGCCCCGGGGCGCCCGAGCCAGGCCTCGACCCGGGCGACACCGTCACCGGGGATGGCCCGGGAGGCCGCGAGGTCGGCGCTCTCGCCCGGATCGGCCGCCAGGTCGTAGAGCCGATGGTGACCATCGGAGGCCCAGACCAGCTTCCGCCCCTGCACCTGCCAGGAGACCAGGGATCGCTCCCAACGGCTCGTGTCGAGCCCCGGAACCAGGTCGCGCATGAGGCGAAGAAACTCCACCGGGCGGGCATACTCGGCGATCAGCGGATCACCCTCCGTGCGGCCGCGGGGCGGACCTGGGTCGAGGTCGGTCACCCCGGGAAGGGGACGCGCCTCGGCGGGCCGGCCGGCCCCGGGGGCGGCCGGCGCCGCGGCCGGCGCCACCGCCGGCACCCCCGCCAGCGCCAGCAGGGTCGGATGGAGATCCTGCAGCATGACCGGCGCCTCGATCCGCTGGCCCGGTGCTATGGCGGGCGGGTAGCGCAGCATCAGCGGGATGCGCAGGACCGGCTCGAACAGGTCGAGCTTGTGGTCGATGAGGCCATGTTCGCCGATCATCTCGCCGTGGTCGGAGGTCAGCACGACGATCGTGTCGTCGAGCAGGCCGTGCGACCTCAAGAGCGCGGCGAGCTCGCCGACCCGCCGGTCGACGTAGGCGATCTCGCCGTCATACAGATCGGACAGGAGGGCGAAATCGCCGGCGTCGAGCAGGCCGCCCTCCGGTCCCGCGCCGACCGCGGCGAGAATCTGCCGGACCTCGTCGGGGTTCTTGAAGCGGCGCAGGCGCTGCACCGCTTCCGGGTCGGCGTCCGGGCGCAGGAAGCGGCCGCGCTCCGGCTCGGGAGGGTTGTACGGCAGGTGCGGCTCGAAGTAGTTCACGCAGATGAAGAAAGGACGCGCGCGGGCGTCGTCATTGCCGGCGCGCCACTCGAGCCAGCGGGCGATCTTCTCGTTGACCGCGGCGGCCCCCATGTCGCCCTCGGTGCCGCTGACCTTGCGCCAGACTTCGTCGAAGGTGTCGAACCCCTCGTGGAAGTTGTAGTCCTTCCCCACCCACGGGTTGGCGATGTACGCCTGGGTGCGGTAGCCGGCGTCGCGCAACCGGCGGGCGAGAAACGGCAGCGACGGGTCGAGGCGCAGGTGCCCGGAGTCGGCCCCGTGCGCCGACGGGTACAAGCCGGTGAACAGGCTGGCGTGCGCCGGCAGGGTCCAGGGCGAGGGGGTGCGGGCGCTCAGGTAGACGGCCCCGTCGCGTCCGAGAGCCTCGATCGCCGGTGTGGTCGGCCGGGCGTAGCCGTTGCTGGAGAAGCGGTCGGCGCGCGCCGTGTCGGCGACGACGAGGAGGATGCAGGGCCGCGGCCGGGCGGCGCAGCCGGCGCCCGCCACGGCGGCCAGGGCCAGGGCCGCGGCCGCCACGATGCGGCGCACGCGGCCCTGCGCCGTCGCCTTCCGGAACCGCGTCAGCGACCTCCGGTCGCGGCGCCGATCCAGTCGGTGGTCGCGGCCGCGCGCGCCGCCCCCGTCCCCGGGGCGAACCCGAACTCGGTGGGCAGGCGCACGGTGTCGGCGGTGCGCTCCGCGAGGCGCAGGCCCGGGTCGGACCAGAGATCGGAGGGGTTCGACCACAACGTGCGCAGCGCCGCCGACTGCGCCTGCGCGGCGTCCGCGGTGCCGGCGGCCGGCGCCAGGAGAATGCCGAGCTCGGCCAAGATCGTCCCCTTGACGCGGCTCAGCTCGACCTGCGCCTTGTTGTAGTCGGCCTTGGCGAGGTTCTCGCGGGTCTCGGCGCTGGCCAGATCATCCTGGAACTGCAGCACCTGGAACGAGGTGCTCATGCCGTTCTCGAACTTCTTCTGCTCGGCGGCCAGCTTCTCATGCTGCAGCCGCACGTTGACCTGCCCGGCCTGCACCCGCGCCAGGGTGGTGCGCACCGCGCGCACCGCGCTGCTGATCTCCACCCGGGCGGTCTGCTCGACGAGCTGCAGCTGGTACTGCGCCTGCGCCAGCTCGTTCTCGGTGCGGGTCACGTTGGCGATCGCCAGTCGGTTGTGGATCGGCACGCTCAGGGTGAGGGCCGCTCCCCAGGTGGTCTGCGTGCCGTCGGACTTGCTCTCGATGATCGGGGTCGGCAGGGACTGGGTTTCGTGGGAGGTGGGGTCGGCACTCCCGTACGACCCCTGGAATTCGAGACCCCAGCGGCGCAGGTTCTTGCGGGCGCGGGCCTCGGTGTCGCGGGCCTCGATCTGCAGGCGCGCCTGCTCGAGGTCGGGGCGGTTCGCCAGGGCGAGCTGCATCGCCGCATCCTCGTCCACCTCGATCTCCGCCAGCCGCAGCGTGTCGCTGGGACGCACCGGCCGGTCCCAGTCGCGCGAGTCGCTGCGCACCCCGATGACCCGCCGGATCTGGTCTTCGGCGGCCCGCAGGGCGGCCTCGAAGATGATCACCGTCTCCATGCGGTCGGCGACGCCGGCCTCGGCCTGGGTGATCTCGATCGGCGCCAGCGTGCCGACGCGCACCTTGATGCGGTTCTGCTCGAGGAAATCCTGCGCCAGCTTCAACGAGAAGCGCTCGGTGCGCACCTGCATGATGGCGAAGTTCAACTCCCAGTAGTAGCGCTCGGCGGTGGCCACGATGTCGATCACGGTCTGGCGGAAGGTCGACTCGCTGATGGCGAGCCCCTTCTGCGCCACCACCGTCGGCCACAGATTCACATCCCGCCCGAGGTTGCGCAGCAGCGACTGACTGTAGCTCACGCGCCAGTAGGTGCTGTCCGACTTGGTGGTGTCCGCGAAGAACGAGTTGAACGCGGGGACGAAGCTGCCGGAGTCATCGTCGGTCGAACTCTTGCCGACATCGATCTTGTACGAGCCGCCGATGGTCAGCGGATCGATCCAGGTGGCCAGGTAGTCCGTGCCCGCGGTCGATTGATCCGTTTCGACGTTGGGGGTGCCGACCGGCTGCTGGAACGTGGTCTTGCCGCTCAGGTCGCTGTTGTCCCTGGCGACCGACCCGTTCATCAGCGGGTCGAACGCCGACTTTTCGACGTCGACGAAGGTCGCGGTGGTGCGCGGCTGGTAGCGCTGCACGATGATGGCGAGGTTGTTCTCGAGCGCCATCCTGATGGTCTCGTCGAGCGACAGGACGATGGCGTCCGGCGGGATGCTCTCGATGATGGCGCCGCCCGGGTAGGGCGGATCGGCCGGGGCGGCCGGGGGCGCCGCCGTGCCCGACTGCGCCCGGGCCAGCGGCACAGGCAGCGCCATCGGCGCGATAAGGAACAGGACGAGCAGCATTCTCAGGGGCCGGCGGATCATCATTCGGTCACCTCGGTCGAGCACTATACGGACGACGGTGTCCGGGAGTTTCACGTCCCCGGGGCCAGATGGCAGGCCGCCCGGTGTCCGGGCGCCGCCTCCCGCAGGGCCGGGTCCTCGCGGCGGCAGATATCGATCGCCACCGGGCAGCGGGGATGGAACCGACACCCCGGGGGCGGCTCGGCCGGCGACGGGGGATCCCCCGCGAGGACCGTCCGCTCCCGGGCCCGCTCCGGATCGGGGACCGGAATGGCCTGCAGGAGCGCCCTAGTATAAGGATGAAGGGGGTTCCTGAATAGGTCGGCCGTGGGCGCCGTCTCGACGATCCGCCCCAGGTACATCACCGCCACCCGGTCGGCGATACGCTCGACCAGCGCCAGGTCGTGGGCGATGAACAGGTAGGCGCAGCCGTACTCCTCCTGCAGGTCGACCATCAAGTTGATGACCTGGGCCTGCACCGACACGTCGAGCGCCGACACCGGCTCGTCCGCGACGATCAGTTTCGGCCGCAGGGCGATCGCCCGCGCCACCCCGATACGCTGCCGCTGCCCGCCGGAGAACTCGTGCGGGTAGCGCCGCCGCATCGCCGCGTCGAGGCCGACGCGCTCGAGCAGGCGCCCGACCATGGCGTCGCGCTCGGCGCGGCCGGCGCCGATGCGGTGGATGTCGAGCGGCTCGCGGATGATGCTGCCGATCGTCATGCGCGGGTTGAGCGACCCGTACGGGTCCTGGAATATCACTTGAAGATGCCGGCGCATCCGCCGCATGGCCCGCCCCGGCAGCGACATCAGGTCTACACCGTCGAAGCGAATCGTCCCCGCCGACGGCTCGATCAACCGCAGCACCAGGCGCCCGGTCGTCGTCTTGCCGCTCCCCGACTCGCCCACCAGCGCCAGGGTCTCGCCCGGGCGGACATCGAACGACACGCCGTCGACGGCGCGCACCTGTCCCGAGACCCGCGCGAACAGTCCGCGGCGGATCGGGAAGCGCTTCTCGAGATCGCGGACCTCGAGAAGCGGGGCGCCCGCGGCGATGGCGCGATCGGAGGGGCTCATCGCGGCACCGCGGTGACGGCGGGCCAGCGCGGCTGCGGTCGCGGCAGGCCCGCGGCGTCATGCTGCAGGAAGCAGGCGACCCGCCGCGTCGCGGCGTCCGGGGCCGGCGACGCCGCGGCGTCCCGGGGAGGCGATGCCGCGGCGTCCGGGAGCGGCCGGCAGGCCGGCGCGGTCGCACGGCATTCCGGCATGACGTCGGCGCAGCGCGGATGGAAGGCGCAGCCGGCCGGCAGGTCGGCGAGATCGGGGACATTCCCCTCGATGGCGACCAGGCGGCGCGGCGCGCCCCCCGGCACGAGCGACGATCCGGGCCGCGGCATCGACCGCAGCAGCCCGGCGGTATAGGGGTGCGCCGGCGCGCGGAAGAGATCGCGCACCGGCGCCTCCTCCACGATGCGGCCGGCGTACATGACCGCCACCCGGTCGGCGGTCTCGGCGATGACCCCGAGGTTGTGGCTGATGAGCAGCAGCGACAGCCCCAGATCGTCGCGCAGCCGGCGCAGCAGATCGAGGATCTCCGCCTGCAGCGTGACGTCGAGCGCGGTCGTCGGCTCGTCGGCGACGAGGAGCGCCGGCCGGCAGGCCAGGGCCATGGCGATCATCACCCGCTGCCGCATGCCGCCCGACATCTGGTGCGGATACTCGTGCACCCGCCGTTCGGCGTCAGGGATGCGCACCTGCGCCATCAGCCGCGCCGCCTCGGCCATCGCTTCCTTCTTCTTCATCAGGCCGTGGACGATCAGCCCTTCGGCGATCTGGTAGCCGACCGACAGCACCGGGTTGAGCGCCGCCGCCGGCTCCTGGAAGACGAGGGCGATCCGCCGGCCGCGGTAGGGGCGCACCTCCTTCTCCTTGAGCGTCATCAGGTCGGTGCCGCGGAAGACGATCCGCCCGCCGGCGATCCACCCCGGCTCGGGCACCAGGCGCAGCAGCGCCAGGGCGGTGACGCTCTTGCCGCAGCCCGACTCGCCGACCAGCCCCAGCGTGCCGCCCTCGTCGACGCGGAACGAGATGCCGTCGGCGGCGCGCACGACGCCGTTGCGCGCCGGGAAGTGGATCGAGAGGTTGTCGACCTCGAGGAGGGCGGTCACCGGTTGTCTAGATCCGATCGCGGGGGCGGTAGGCCCCGAAGGCGGCGCGCAGGCGGTCGGCAATCTCACCCAGCGTGGCGCGCGCCTCGACCGCCGCCAGGATGACCGGCATCAGGTTGTCGCTGCTGCGGGCCGCGGTCTCGACCGCGTCGAGCGTCCGGCCGGCCGCAGCCGCGTCGCGCCGCGCGCGCAGCGCCGTGACACGGGCGCGCTGCGCCTCCTCGAGACCCGGGTCGATGCGCTGCAGCGGGATGGCGGGCCCCGGTGCGCCGCCTGCGCCCGGCGCGTCGCCGCCGGCCGCCGCGTCGCCGTGGCGGTTCACGCCGACGACGATCCGTTCGCCGCGCTCCATCTCCTGCTGGACGCGGTAGGCCGCCTCCTGGATCTCGCGCTGCTGGAAGCCGGCCTCGATCGCCCGCACCGTGCCGCCCTGACGATCGATCGCCTCGAGGTAGGCGCGCGCCCCCGTCTCGATGGCGTCGGTCAGCGCCTCGACGGCGTAGGCGCCGCCGAGCGGGTCGACGGTGTCGGCGACGCCGCTCTCGTGCGCGACGATCTGCTGCGTCCGCAGGGCGATGGTGGCCGCCTTCTCGGTCGGCAGGGAGAGCGCCTCGTCCATGCCGTTGGTGTGCAGGCTCTGCGCCCCGCCGAGCACGGCGGCGAGCGCCTGCAGCGCCACGCGGGCGATGTTGTTCTCGGGCTGCTGCGCGGTCAGCGTCGAACCGCCGGTCTGGGCGTGGAAGCGCAGCAGAAGGGCGCGCTCGCGGGTCGCGCCGAAGCGCTCGCGCATCAGCCGCGCCCACAGCCGCCGCGCCGCCCGGAACTTGGCGACCTCCTCCAGCAGGTTGTTGTGGGCGTTGAAGAAGAACGAGATCTGCCCGGCGATCTCCTCGACATCGAGACCCGCGGCGCGCGCGGCTTCGAGATAGGCGAGGCCGTTCGCGAAGGTGAAGGCGACCTCCTGCACCGCCGTCGAGCCGGCCTCGCGGATGTGGTAGCCGCTGACGCTGATGGCGTTCCAGCGCGGCATCTCGGTGCGGCACCAGGCGAAGATGTCGGTGGCGATCCGCAGCGATGCCTGCGGCGGGTAGATGTAGGTGCCGCGGGCGATGTACTCCTTCAGGACGTCGTTCTGGATCGTCCCCGACAACCGGTCGAGCGGGATGCCGCGCCGCCGCGCCGCCGCCGCGTACAGCGCCAGCAGGATCGACGCGGTGGCGTTGATGGTCATCGAGGTCGACACCCGGTCGAGCGGCAGGGAGTCGAGGAGCGTCTCCATGTCGTCGATCGAGTCGATCGCCACCCCGACGCGGCCGACCTCGCCCTGCGCCATCGCGTGGTCGGAGTCGTACCCCATCTGCGTCGGCAGGTCGAAGGCGACCGACAGCCCGGTCTGCCCCTGCTCGAGCAGGTAGCGCATCCTTCTGTTGGTCTCGCGGGCGTCGCCGAAGCCGGAATACTGCCGCATCGTCCAGAAGCGGCTGCGGTACATCGTCGGCTGCACGCCGCGGGTGAACGGCGGCTGCCCCGGCATTCCGAGCGCCTGCGCGTAGTCGAGCCCGGCAACGTGGGCGGGCGTGTAGACGCGCTCGATCGGGATGCCGGAATCGGTGCGGAAGGCGGCGCGGCGCTCGGGGAGCCGGCGCAGCGATTCCTCGAGCGGCCCGGCCTCCCAGGCGGCGACGAGATCCTCGAGGCGCTTGCCGGCGGGGTCGGTCACGGGGGAGAAATTAGCACAGAAGGCGCGCTACCGGCGCGGGGGCGGGACCTTGTCGCGGTAGTCGTCGTCGGGCGCCACCTCGAACTGCGGCAGGCCGTCCCGGATGTCGAACCAGGCCACCTTGCTGCGGACGTACATGTGCAGCTGCGGCCGGTGCGGCAGCGGCGTGTCGATGGTCCCGGCCGGGACGTAGAGCGCGTCCCAGGCTTCGTTGTCGACGACGATCTTCGAACCGCAGTGCCGGCAGAACGAGCGCCGCGTCCCCGACGGGGTCGTGAACGCGGCGAGCGCCTCTTCCCCCGCGACGATCGCGAAGCGGTCCCGCGGCACACCGATCGAGGTGGCAAAGGCTGCGCCGTGCGCCTTGCGGCAGTCGGTGCAGTGGCAGTGGAGCATGTCGAGAAAGGGCTCGGTGGCGCGGTAGCGCACCTTGCCGCACAGGCACGACCCGGTGTGTGTCTCGCTCATGAAGCGCCCTCCTCGAGGGAATTACTCGCCGCAGGCCGGGGTCGCCGGCCCGCCGCGCGCCAGACCCGCCAGCAGGACGCGGATCCGCGACAGCGTCGGCGGTCCCCACTGGGCGTGCAGCAGATGGCCGGCGGCGTCGGTGATCAGGGTCGCGGGTACGGCGTCGGAGTCCAGCTCCTTCTGCACCACCGACTTGACGTCGAGCACCTGTGCCCGTGTCAGGCCTTCGAGCAGCGCGTAAGGCGGGCGGTTCGCCGCGCCCCAGGCCTGCACCTGATCGGCGCTCTCGGTGGTGTCGATCGGCACGCCGGCCATGGCGAGATCCGCCGCCGCGAAGGTCTCGCGCAGCCGCCGCAGCTGCGCCAGCTCGCCGCGGCAGGCGACACACCAAGTCGCCATCGTCGAATACAACCGCAGGCGCGGCGCGGTCGCTTCACCGGGCGGGGGCGGCAGGGTCACGCGCCGGGCGGCACGCGACACCGCCACGATCGGGGCCGCTGCCGAACGCGCCGCGCCGGCCGGCGCCGGGGCGACCGGCCGCGCATAGGCCTCGCGCACGAATGCCTCGCCGGTCGGTGATTGCGCCGGGTTCTCGTAGACGGTCAGCAGCGTCCCCGCCGGAATGTCGGCCGTCGTCGCGCCCTTCCCCGCCGGCCACGCCACGGTCAGCGACGGGATGACGGCGCGCGCGCCGAGGCCAATCACCATCGTGGCGCTGTTCTGGGTCGCGAACCCCTCGCCGGCGCGCTGCTCGCGCACCAGGGCGCCGTCACCGAGGTCGACCGTGACCCGCGCGCCGATGCCGTCGCGGGCGCTCCAGCCCGGCGCCGGCCGCGGGGTGGCGTTGCCGCCGACGAAGCGCAGGGCGACGATGCGACCGCCGGCGGCAGGGAGGCAGCCGATCCGGTTGCGGAACAGCACCAGCCGCGGCGCGTTGGCGTTCGCGAGCGCGATGTCGAGCCAGCCGTCGCGGTCGTAATCGAGGAACGCCGCGGCGCGGCCGTCCGCCGGGTCGTCGAGACCCGACACGCCGGCGATGTCGGTGAACGCGGCGCCCCGGTCGCTCAGGAAGAGATGGTCGCGCTCGTGACCGCTCAACGAGGCGCCGGCCTGCTCCTCGGCCCGGGTGCGCAGGCCGAGTTGCGCGATGGCAGCCGCGTTCTCCGCCGTCTTCGCCGCGTCGTTGCGCACGACCGTGCGCCAGTAGACGCTTCAGAGGTCGGGATGAGTGCCAGAAAGCGCCGGCGCCGTGTAGTAACCGCTCAGCGAGTGGATGTCGAGGTCGCCGTCGTTGTCGACGTCGATGAACTGCCCGCCCCAACCCCAGCCGCCCTTTTCGACCAGAAGCGCCGGCGGCTCCAGCCCCGACACGCGCGCGAACCGGTCGGGGAGATTGCGGAACAGGGAGTTGCCCCGCGCCATCGGCGCCAGGGTCTCCCCCAGCGCGCCGAGCTGCGCGGTGATCCGCCGCCCGGCGGTGCTGTACATGTTGGTGACATAAAGATCCTGCCGGCCGTCGCCGTCGTAGTCGCCCCACGCGGCGCCCATGCCGAAGCCGATGTCGGCCGTCCCGGTCGGCCCGGTCACGTCGGTGAAACGGCCGCCGCCGTCGTTGCGCAGCAGGTTGTTGGGTGCGAAGTCGTTGGCGAGATAGACGTCCATGTCGCCGTCGCCGTCGTAGTCCGACCAGGTGGACTGGAAGGTGTTCCTCCAGACGGCGAGTGCGTCGCTGTCCGGGGCGGGGCCGAACCGGCCGTCACCGAGATTGCGCAGCAGGACATTCGGCGGCCCCGGCCGGTCGCGGAACATGTGCCCGCCCGACTCCCAGCGGCGCTTGATCTGCCGGCGTTCCTCCGGGGTCAGAAACGCCTCCTGCATGTCGTCTTCGATGCCGTACGTCGACAGGTAGAGATCGAGCAGGCCGTCGCCGTCGTAGTCGGCGGCGGAGACCGCCGACACCAGGTACGGGAGCGGCGTGTCGATGAGGCTGGCGCCGCGGTCGACGAACCGGCCACCCTCGTTCACGAGGTAGCGGCTCCTCTCCAGCGTGCGCCCGACGAAGACGTCGAGGTCGCCGTCGTTGTCGAAGTCGGCGAACAGGGCGCTCGATGTGTGGCCCTTCAGGTCGAGGCCGAGCCGGGCGGCGATCTCCTCGAAGGTGCCGTCGCCGCGATTGCGCAGCAGGAGGTTGGCGCCCATCCGCTCCATGACGTAGAGGTCGTCGAAACCGTCGCGGTCGATGTCGGCGACCGCGAGCCCCGGGTGCTGGTTGAGCGCCTGGAACTGGAAATACCGGTACGGCTTGGGCGCCCGCGGGTTCTGCAGCAGCCGGGTCACCTGCTCTTCGTGCAGCGACTGCCGGGCCCGCGCCAGGGTGGCGGCATCGGGGAGGGCGCGGTCGAGGACATCGACGAACAGCGGCCCGGCGGCCCGCATGACGGTGAAGCCCGTGGTGCTCCACGAGTCGATGCTCCAGGCCACACCGGCGGCGCCCGATGAGCCGGCCGCGCCCGGGGACCCGGCCGCGCGGGTCCAGCCGATCTCGAGGTGCGCGTCGACCGAGGCGTACGGCCCCGACACCAGCCATGCCGATGCGCTGAAACGCACATCCGCCACGTAGCGGGTCTCCCCGGCATCGGCGAACCGGCCCTTGACGATCTTGAAGTGGGCGGCGGTGAACCGGTCGACCGTGTCGAGGAACGGTCGCCACAGCCGGATGGTCGCCGCCGGCGCGGTCCTCGCCACGGCGTCCACCGGCCACGGCCGCGTCTCGACCAGCGCCCCATCCGGCGCGCCGGCCGGCCCGGGTGGCGCGGCGATGTCGGCGACCGCCACCGTCCCGCCGAACAACCGCAGGCCGGGCGTGTCGGGGAGCACGAGATTCATGACGTCGGTGTCGAGTTCGTCGAGGCGCGGCGTGAGCGCGAGGAGGGTCTCCTCGAGCCGGTCGACCCTGGAGAGGGCCTGCTCGGGTGTCTCGCGCGGCGGATCGGCGGCCCGTGCGGCGGCGGCCCCGGCGACGGCCGCGAGCAGGAGCAGGACTGCGGCCCGCGGGAGTCGCCGGTTCATGCCGCGCCTCGCGTTTATGGACAGGTCACAGGTGACAGCCGGATGGTCCCGTTCGACCTTCGCCCGAGAGCGTCGAACGCCCCGGACGCGCGGCTGCTGTGGCCGACCAGATAGTAGTACACCTGGCGCGGCAGGGGCGGGATCTCCGGGTCCTGGACGCTGATTGTCTCGCCGACGGCGACCTGCGGGACATTGGCCATGAGGCAGGCGAGCGTTCCGAGGTTCGGGTCGCTGCCGTAGGCGGTGATGCTGCCGCGGAAAACGTCGTATCCGTCCACCGACGACACCTGGGGCCGCGCCGGCCAGGAGATCACCGCCACCGGCGAGACCGCCGGCACGCCGTGCGCAAGGGTCAGGGTGACGTCGTCGCCGTCGCCCGAGTAGACCCGCGCCAGGGCGGTGGCGCCGGTGACGCTGGCGCATGCCGGGTCGGCGCTGCAGCGGACCTTCACCTTGTATGACGCGTCCTTGAGCGGCGCGTCGAGGAAGAGGCCGTTGGTGGTCCAATCCTGGATGACCGCGCCGTCGCGCTCGAAGCGGAACTGGGCGACGCCGCCCGAGCAGCCGCCGGGGAGCGTCGAGGCGGCGGCGTCGACCCGGATGCGCTCGCCGCGCTCGATGACGCCGTTCTGGTTGTCGTCGCTGATGGCGAGGACGGGGGCGGTGCCGCCGTCGTCGATCGCCGGGTTGCAGGCGGTCGGGCAGATGCCGGCGAGCGGTGTCTTCGTGTCGGGGTCGAGGGTGATCGGCTGCTGGATGGCGCCGGTGATCCGCAGTTCGTCGATCCACCAGCCGTCGTCGGTGTCGAGATCCTCCCAGGTGCCGCCGAGCTCCTGGTACGACGACACGGCATTGTTGAACTCCCACGACTGGCCGATCCAGCGGATGCGGACGCGCTGGCCGAGGTAGGCGGACAAATCGAACTTGGTCTCCACCCAGTTGCCGTTGCCGGTGGCGCCGCCGACGCCGGGCCCGGGGCAGCCGCGCGTCGTCGTGCGATCGTACGGCCAGCCGCAGGCGGCCCAGACACCCTGCGGCCAGCACATGGTCTCGTGCACACCGCGCGGCGCGGGGGCGGCGGTGCCGGTGTCGGTCGGCGTCAGGTTGCAGTAGGTGATGGCGGATCCGAAGCGGCTCCAGATCTGCGGCACATGATCGTAGACATTCTGGAACGGCACCAGCTTGTCCCAGAAGCCCCAGGTGTCGACCGACGGGCTCGCGTTGGTATCGATCTGGATCTGGACGTCGACGTAGTCGAACGCCTCGTCGTCCGACAGCGAGCGGGCTGCTCCGGTCGGCGGACCGTGGCTGGCGGCGCGCCGGCCGAAGCGGTTCAGGTCGCTGATCGTGATGAGATCGGCGATGTGGTAGAAGGACAACTCGAGATCGCCGGGGTCGGGCAGGACCGCCAGGTTGATCGGGTTGGTGACGAAGGCGGCCAGCTGCCGGAACCGCGTCGTGTCGCCCTGGCGGCTCACCGGATCGACGTGATGGCCCCAGTGCAGCGAGTTCTGGCCGCTGAGCGCCAGGGCGCCGTCCGGAGGCGTCACGAACAGCGCATCGGGCGCTTCGCAGGTGCCGATCGGGCAGTGCACGTGCCAGCCCATGTCGTTGTCCAGATCGATCGCGCAGCCGGGATCGAACGGCGGCACGTTGAAGCCACCGCAGCCGATGCCCGCGAGGGCACCCACGCCGCCGGTGCCCGTGCCGACGGTGAACCCGATGGTGTCGTTGAGGACACCCGGCGTGCCGATTGGCTGGCCGGCCACCCGGATACCGGCCGTGCCATCGCGCTCGGTCTCGAAGTTCTCGAAGATGACGCCGTCGTCGGAGGTGTTCGGGATGTTGTCGGGGCCGAGCACCTTGACTTGGGGCGGTCCCACCGGCAGGTCGAGGTCGGCAAGCACCTTCACCGGCACCTTGGCATCGGTGCCGAGCGCCTCCGAGGAGACCAGGGACAGGGTCATGTCGAGCGTCGCCGGGTTCGAGCCGCTGACGCTCTGCACCGTCGGCTTGGCCACCACCTCGAAGTAGTCGCCGGTGTCGTCGCCCGTCCCGGCGACCTTGTCGGCGCCGAAGCTCCCGAGAACGAGCGTCGAGCCGGCGGAGAACAGGCTTCTGCTGACCGAGGGCTTGACGACGCAGGCGATGTCGGAGTCGGTGGCGGCGAGGTTGAACGTGACGTTGTGCAGATCGCTGCTGCCGAGGTTGGTGACCGTCAGGTAGATCCGGCCGCGCTCGCCGCCGTCGATGAAGATGTCGTGGTCGCCGTCGATGTCGCCGGCCTCGATGCGGCGGACGATGACACGCGCCAGCGGCAGGGCCCGGCAGGCGACGGCGACGTTGTAGCGCGCCAGGTCGTCCGGGACGCCGTCGCGATCGTCGTCGAGCGTGCCAGCCGGGTCGCACTGATCGCCGAGGCCATCCTGGTCGGCATCGAGCTGGTGCGTGGTGTTCGGGATGATCGGCGGGTTCACGATCGTCGGGCAGTTGTCGATGGTGTCCGCAACCTGGTCGAAGTCGAGATCGTCGTCGATCAGCGAGCAGGAGCCCAGGTTGGCGACCGTGTCGAGGACGCAGGTCTCCTGGGCGATGTCGACGCAGGTCTGGCCGGCGGGGCAGTTGGCGTTCGTGGTGCAGACCGTGGCGCCGGTCACGCTGCACGTCCCGGTGGTCGGGCAGGTGGCGCTGGTGGTGCACTGCGTGGTGTTGGTGCGGTTGCAGACGCCGGTGGCCGCGAGCGTCGCGACGGCCCCGACGCAGTCACCATCGCAGGCGTTGCCGAGGCTATCCCCGTCCGAGTTCGCCTGGTTGGAATTGGGGGTGCGGACGCAGTTGTCGTTGCGATCCTGGACGCTATCGTTGTCCCGATCGGGGACGGCGCTGCATGCCGCGCCGCGGCCGTTGCTGCCGGGGGCCTGGGAGGGGTTGTAGACGTCGGCGCAGTTGTCGATCTCGTTGGCGACACCGTCCTGGTCGACGTCGTCGAAGTCGCAGGCATCACCGACACCGTCGGCGTCGGCGTCCCCCTGCGACAGGTTCGCGAGAGCCGGGCAGTTGTCGCACAGGTCGCCCTTGCCGTCGCCGTCCTGGTCGGGCTGCGCCGGGTCGTAGACGGTCGGGCACCTGTCGGTGGCCTGCGGGATGCCGTCACCGTCGACGTTGTCGAATATCGTCTCGTTCACCTGGGCGTCCCCGTCGCCGTCGCACTGGGGGTCGAGGTAGTAGACGCTGATCAGCTGGTCGGTCGCCGGGGTCACCAGCAGGGTGGTGGGGTTGTCGGCCTGCGAGGTGATCGTGATCGCGCCCTGGAAGACACCGGGCGCCGACTCGGTGAGGGTGAAGGTCTTCCGGGGCGCCGTCGCCAATCCATGGCCGGTCGACACCGGGTTGCCGTCGGTGTCCGACCCGGCCTGCACCGTCACGGATCCCTGGCCGGCGCGCTTCGGGTCGTTGACCGTGACCCGGATCGCCTCGTCGCACTCGTACAGCGTCGTCCGGTCGACGACGAGGGTGGCGCACTGCTGCCCCGCCGGCTGGCCGGGCTGCCCGAAGCGCTGGCAGGCCGGGGTGTGCGCCGGGACGAAGGCGCTCTCGTCCACCGGGTGGAACTCGTCCCACTCGAGCACCGGGTCGTCCATCGCCAGGCCGTAATCGGCGGCGAGACCCGTGCTCTCGATGATGAAGAAGCCGATGCCGAACTGCCAGCGGTTGCCGGTGGTGCCGGGATTGAAGTAGCCGCCCGGCTCGTACGCGCCCGGACCGGTCGGGAAGAAGACATAGGAGTCCTGGTAATCCACCAGCGACAGCTCGAGGTTGCGCGTCGGCCCGGCGACGGTGTTGGCCGCCGGGGTGCCGTCGCCGGCGAGCGGCAGCGGCCCGCCCGGAATGGGGTACGGCAGGAAATCGGGCGGCGCCGTCGGTATCGGGCTCGACGAGTTCGGGTTGGTGTTCTGGGTGAAGGCCGAGAAGCCGGTCTCGTCGCCTTTGACGGTCCCGCCGGCGATCGAGTCGTCGGGATCGACACGCGGCCCGAAGGTGCGCTGGCGCACCTCGCCCGCGCCGGCCGGATCGACGCCGTACTGGTAGGTGTTGAGACGCGCGACGCCGTAATACGCGCCACCGAAGCGCGGATAGAACACCTGGCACAGCAGGCAGTTGCGGTCGTCGCTGTCGATGTCCGAGTCGAGGTTGATCATGCCGCCGGCGTAGGCGTCGACCGTCTGGTGGTTGAGGTTCATCCCCAGGCGCTGGAACTCGACGGTGTAGGGGAAGCCGCGGTTGTCGAGGGTCTGGTGCACCTTGGCGACGATCGGCGACAGCAGCATGTCGAGCACGAACTCGGCCTGCGCCGGGGTCGCCGGGTTCTGCGGCATGGTGTAGTTGTCGCAGGCCGTCGCCACGTCATCCGGCGTGAACAGGTCGCCGTCGCCGGTGTGCCAGATGCCGGCGCCGTTGTTCTGGAACAGCGCCTGCGTGTCGCCGTCGGCAATCGCCGTCTGGAAGCCGCACAGACCCGACGTCCGATACTCCCAGTAGACCGAGCTCCCGGCGCCCCCGACCTCGCTGTTCGGATGCCGGAACGAGATGAACCCGCCGTTGTTCGCGTCGAAGGCGAACGGCACCTTGTCCCCCGCCGCCGGCCCCGCCGCGCTCGCCAGGATCCCCTTGTCGAGGATGCCGTTCGGGATCGTGTCCTCGCCGGCGTCGCGGATGTTGTTGTTGTTGAGGTCCTCGCCCAGGGTGTTGCGCACCAGGCCGCCGTCATCCAGCCACAGGGTCGAGAAAACGAGGTCCTCGTCGGGGATCTGGATGCCGGTGAACGGGTCGATCTGGTCGGAGGGGTCGATCTGCAGGTTGCGGTTGAGGTCGCGCACTTCGCGCCCGCCGGCCGGGAAATCGGTCGAGTAGTGGAAGACATCCTTGTCGGAGTTGAGGGCGTGCGTGAACGCGAACGTCTGGCGGCCGATGATCTTGGAGCGCAGCGTCGAGTCGAGAGTCAGGGTCAGGGTCGCCTGGCGGTTCACCAGCGCCAGGGCGTTGAGCGCCGGCGTGTCGACCGCGAGCGAGAACGAGATGCCGGTCGTCTGGCCGCCCGGAAGGCGGCCGATCGCCTTGGGCGAGTCGAGGACCCGGAGCGCCGCGGCGCCCGGCCCCGACGCTGTCAGGGTCGCGGTGACCTCGGTGTAGTCGTCGCCCCGGTTGGCGTTGAGCAGCGCCACCGTGTAGCTCAGGACCTCGCCGGCATCGGGATACTGGTCGCGGTCGCAGCCGCCGGAGAACAGCGACGGCCCATCGATCTCGTCGCGTGCCTGCAGGACGCCGGCGAAGAGGTTCGGGTTGCACTGCACCGTGGCGCTGCCCCGCCCCGCCAGCGGCGTGTCGGCGTAATCGATGATGATGAAGTTGCCGGTGTCCGCTTCGAGCAGACCGTTGTTGGCGATTGGCACCGGGTTCGCGACACGAACCGGCACCCGCGCCGACCGGAAGCCGCGACTCCCCGGCGGATCTTCGGTGAACAGCAGGCCGCGCTCCGTGTCGATGACGGTTCCGAGCGCATCCTGGACCGTCAAGGTCGTCCCCGCCTCGATGCCGGGGACGGTGCCGTCGGGATCGAAGACCTCCACCCGCACGTCGTCGGCGCAGCCGTAGGTCGGCTTGTCCAGGCCGGTGCGCCCGGTCGGCAGCGTATGCGGCTGGCCGCCCCAGGTCTGCGAGCCGATGCCGAACACCGGCCCGGCGACCACGACCGCGAACGGCTGACCGGCGGCGTCGAGCAGCCCGTCGGCGTCGGCGTCCTCGCCGGTGTCGAGCCGGAAATTGCCGTTGAGGTCCTCGGCGGTGTTGTCGAGGCGGGTGATCTGGCCGGGCACCGCCCCGCCCCCGCCGCGCTTGACGAGCACCCGCCAGGTCCCGGCGTACAGCGGCGAATCGGCGGTCGAGCCGTCGCCATTCGGGTCGGCCGACACATGGATCGCCTCGACGGGGTTGCGTGTGTCGGCGAGGTCGAGCGCCCCCACGGCGCGGCCGGTCGACCACTGCCCCACCCGCGGGCCCTGACCCAGCGTGTAGACGTTGCCGTCGTAGACGACATTGTCGGCCGTCGTCGCGAGGTTGCCGTCGGGGCCGGGAGACTCGATCTCGAGGTCGAGGTCGTTGATGATGGCGCCGTCGCCGAGTGTCGTGCCCGGCGGGTCGGGCCACGCCATGGCGACACGCAGCGCCCCGGTGATCACGGCGCGCCCGCCGCCGGGGACCGGGATGGTCAACGGCGAGTCGAGCGTGAAGGTGTGCTCGATCACTGTGCGGGTCGTGTTGTTGATCGTCGGCTCGGCCGTGCCGACCTCGTCCCAGATCAGCAGCCCGGCCGCCGGGTACTCGAGCGTGTCGGGCCCGCCGACGCCGCGCGCCGGCGGCCAGTCGGGGATCGGCAGGACGTTGGCGATCTGCACCCGCCCGTATCCCTGCTCCATGTTGCCGATGACGCCGATCGTCGTGCCCCCCACCGACCCGAGGTTGCCGGCGCGCGCCTGGGCGATCGTCCGGTCGGCGTTGGTCGGGTAGCCGAGCGTGCCGTTCTCCTCGAGGAAGTTGGCGCCGGCGACCAGCGCCGCCTTGACCAGCGTGCCGGACACTGTCGGCAGGCGGTCGGTGGTCGCGCGGTTGCCGCTCGGGTAGTACCCCTGGGCGAAGTAGTCGCGGATGAGGGCGCCCGCGCCGGTGGCGTAGGCGGCCGCGAACGATGTGCCGAAATTCAGCTCGTCGAGCTGCGCCTCGACCGGCGCCAGGCTGTCGTTGTCGCGGCTGCGGAACACCGCAACTCCGCCGATCCCGGGGGCGCCGAACACGCCGCTGAAGTCCTCGCCCACCGAGATGATGATCGGCGCGGTGCGCAGCGACGCGGGGGTCGCCGGGCCGCGCGACGCCCAGGGCGACGACACCTCCTCCTCGTTGAATGCGCCGGCGAAGGTCTGCATGTCGGTGCGGTGGCTGCCGACGCTGACGACGTTCTTGGCGGTGGCGGGCGGGGCGATCTGGTTGCCGGAGGGGATGTTCGGATCGTTGTCGAGGGCCGTGCCGTCGAACAGGTCGGGGTAGCGCCGCTGCGTCAGGTTGTTGGGGTTCGAGCCGTGATTGGCGACCGGCACGAAGACCATGTAGTCGCGGTTGTTCACCAGGAAGGTGTCGATCTGGTTCGCTTCGGTGGAGTAGGTGCCGTTCTGCGGGTTGTTGAGGACATTGTCGAAGTTCGGCACGCCGAACGGCATGACGTGCAGATGCACGTTGTTGCCGCCGTCGCGCGCCGCCGTCAGGCGGGCCGACAGGTTCCCGGGGACGAGGTTACCCCCCTGCTCGATCAGCTCGTCGATGGTGCAACGCGACGGCGGTCCCGCGTCCTGCATGATGATGCGCGCGCCGCGCGCCACGCCATCCATGGGCAAGCCCGAGACCAGCGGGTTGCGCGGCAGCGTCGTCTTGGTGGCGTAGACGCCGAGGGCCGACGGCCAGGCGGCGATGGCACCGGCGACGACGTTGCCGTGCGTCCCCGATCCCGACAGCATCGAGTCGCAGCTGTCGCCGCCGTCGGAGACCGCCTGGACGGCCTGCACCTTGCGGTGCCTGGGCCCGATCGGGGCGAAGCCGGTCGTGGTCTGCGTCGCCGTCTGCGAATAGTTCGGCGTGTCGAGACTCAGCCCGTTGTCGGTGATGGCGATGATCTGCGGCGGCACGGTGTCGCTGCCGTCGTTCACCCGCACGCCGTCGCCGTTGGTGTCGATGCCGCCACCGTCCAGACCGATGTCGTGGTACGGTCGCGCGCCGAGCGTCTCCTCGAAGCTGCCGGTCATGACGAGCGAGGCCGCCTCGGAGTTGAACAGCAGCCACTCCGGCTCCTCGGTGACCACCGCGACCTCCGGGATGGCGGCAAGGCGCGCAACCTGTTCCGTCGCCGTCTCGACGATCAGCAGCCGGCCGTCGCCTTCGGCGCTGACCGCGGCGCGGCCGGCGATCGCCTCGACGGCGTCGCGCAGGGTGGCGATGCCGTCGGCGTCCAGCACGTCCCACCCCTGGACCTGGAGTCGCAGGGTGCGACTTTCGGCGCGCGTCTTCTGGATGATCGGGATGCGGCCGATCGAGGGATCGATCTTGAGCCCCGGATGGTAGGGCGCAGCGGCCTCCACGAACGGCTCGCGCGCCAGCGCCTCGGCGGCGGCACGGTTGGCCACGCGGACGACGAAGGCCCGCTCCGGGACAAGCGCCAGGACGCGCCCGTGGCGCGTCAACGCCTCCTCGACGGCGGCCGGGCCGAGGGTGGCGAAGGCGTCGGCCGTCACCTGGACGAGGTTGAGTCCGGCGTGGAGCCCGCCGCGGGACGCCGCGGCCCGGCCGGCGGCGCCATCGCCGGCGGCGGCGCCCGGGAGGGCCACTTCGGCGCGGTGGCGCAGCGTGGCGGGCAGGGCGCGTTCGAGCGCGTCGGGCGCTTTGAGGTCGACATACCCGATGGCGGTGGCGACCAGGCCGGCCCTGTCGGCCGGGCCGCGGTACCCGGGCACCGGCGCGTCACCGAACGGGCTCAGTCCATCGGGGCGTGGGACGGCGGACGGCAGCTGGGTGCTGCGCCAGTACTCGGCGGAGCTGTCGATCGCGCGCCGATCCTCGGGCGCCGCGCCGGCGCCCCCGGCGTCACGTCCGGCGACGGCCAGCGACAGCCCGAGAAGCGCGCCTCCCACCAGGACGGTCGCGATCGCGGCCTGCCCCAGCAGGCGAAGAGAGGTTGCAGCACGGACGGATCCGGGGTGTCTCGACGGCACTTGCGACGAGCGCGGACCACCGGTCATCGGGCTCTCCCTCCCCAACCCCTCAAACATACAGCGCCCCCTGCTCCGTGACACGGAGACAAAGGGGCACCCGCGGAGACTACAAGATCGTCGCTCCAGGCACCTGCATTGTTGTGCGGTGGTGATACGTCCAAACCGCTGTCCTGTCAACGTTTTTGTCGCGCGCCGTCCCCCCGGCGCCGGGTCACCGGCGGGTCGTTCCCGAGGCCGTGGAAATGGGTGGAATTTGATGCTTCGCGTGACCTTGGCCGGGCCGGCGGCCATACCGTATCCATATCCGAAGCCCCACGCCGGGGGGCTGAGGGGCCGCGAACACGCCTCATCCCATGGCGCGGACAGGCTCCCATGATTGCGGGCGTCAGCGGGTTCCAGTAACATCTCCGCCGTCATGTTCAACACCGTCGACTGGTCCGACGGGGCCGTCGTCATGCTCGATCAACGACGGCTGCCGGAGGATGAGGTCTATCTGCGTCTCGACACGGCCGAGGAGGTCGCGGCCGCGATCCGGGACATGGCGATCCGCGGCGCGCCGGCGATCGGCGTGGCGGCGGCCCTCGGCATCGCCCTCGGGTTCCGCGGCGCCCAAGCCCGCGACACCGATGCCCACGGCCCCGCCGGGGATGCCGCGGCGCGCTTCGAGGCGCTGGCAACCCTGTTCGCCGCGACCCGGCCGACGGCGGTGAACCTGTTCTGGGCCATCGAGCGGATGCGCGCCGTGTTCGCCGCCCACCGCGGCGGGGGAAACGCCGCCGCGGCGCGGGCGCTGCTCGAAGAGGCGATCGCGATCCGCGCCCGCGACATCGACGCCAACCGCAGCATGGGCCGGCATGGCGCGGCGCTCCTGCCGGATCCTTGCCGGGTGCTCACCCACTGCAACGCCGGCGCGCTGGCCACGGCGGGATACGGCACCGCGCTCGGCGTCGTGCGCGCCGCGGTCGAGGCGGGCAAGAGCGTCTCGGTCTTCGCCGATGAGACCCGGCCGTTCCTGCAGGGGGCGCGGCTGACCGCCTGGGAGCTGCAACGCGACGGCATCCCGGTGACGGTGCTCAGCGACAACATGGCCGGGGCGTTGTTCCAGAAGGGCGGTATCGACCTGTGCATCGTCGGCGCCGACCGCATCGCCAGAAACGGCGACGTCGCGAACAAGATCGGCACCTACACGGTGGCGGTGCTGGCGCGCGCCCACGGCGTGCCGTTCTACGTCGCCGCCCCGACGTCGACCATTGATCTGAAGACGGCCAGCGGCGCCGGCATCCCGATCGAGGAGCGCAGTGCCGCGGAGATGACGCACATCGCCGGCAAGAGGATCGTGCCGGAGGGGGTGCCGGTCCTGCACCCGGCG
>Ga0210377_10001493_pt1 | contig 21386 bp, 21 predicted proteins | sample PLM4_65_b1redo_FD_155480 | JGI IMG/M metagenome (GOLD analysis project Ga0210377, IMG submission 155480) | Groundwater sediment microbial communities from an aquifer in East River, Colorado, USA - PLM4_65_b1 redo | ecosystem: Environmental > Terrestrial > Soil > Riparian zone | place: USA: East...
CCGTCACGCAGCAGCGTGTCCCCCGCCTTCTTGAGGACTTCGCAGAAATCAAACCACGCCTGCGCGCTATCCACCTTCTGGACCGGATCGTCGCTCACCCTGCGTCTCCTCCTGCGTCCGTCCCGACGCCGAAGCGCTCGATGTAGGCCTTGAAGCGCTCGCGAACCGCGTGCGGCGATAGCCCCCACTCCTCGAGCGCGTAGGCATGGCGGCCGTGCTTGCCCTTCGGGTTGGCGTCGACGTGCGCCTTCAGCGCCGCCTGCGTGCCCTGTCCGAGCGCAAGCCCGAAGTGAGCATAGATCCGACTCGCCACCTCGAGCGGGGCGTCCACGAATTCGTCGTGCCCGACGTCGATGAAGCGCGCCGGATCGCAGCGGTCGCGCGCCGCGAGGCCGCGCTCGAGGGAGGTCGCGTAGAAGTCGAAGACGAGCGGACCCAGCTCGCGCTTCGAGAGCGCGAGCGCGCCGTTCGTGATGGCCCAGGTCATGCTGCACACGGAGGCGATGCAGAGCAGCGGGTCGCGATGGCTCCAGACGATCGCGACGTCCGGGAAGACCTCGATCAGCGCGTCGATCGCCCACATGTGCGCGGGGGCCTTCAGCAGCCAGCGCTCGCCGGGTCGCTGCCAGTCGAGCATCTGGAGCAGCATCCGGTAGTAGCGGTACATCGGCCGCAGGTCCTGCTGCCGGTACCAGGAGGCGTAGGGCTCGAGCAGCGGCTCGACGCCGTAGTGGACACCGTTCAGCGTGAGCGCGTGCAGCAGCACGCACTCCTCCGGAGTATCGGCGCTCGCGTAGTGGATCTTCGTGAACTCGGGATTCTTCCGGTGCGACTCCTCGTAGTATGCCTTCACCGCCAGGTAGCGGGGGTCGGGCTCGCCCGGCGCGAGCCCCACGGCGGGATCCGGGAACTGCGTCTCCCAGAGCAAGAGCGGCCGCGCGGCGGGGTCGGCCGCGAGCAGGTTGAAGAGCGCGGAGGTGCCCGAGCGCGGGAGGCCCGTCAGCAGCATCGGCCGGCGGATCTCGCGGCTGCGGATCTCCGGGTGCCGTCGCAGGGCGTCCTCGACGCGCAAGCGCGCAGTGAGCAGCTGCAGCACGCGCCGGCGGTTGCGCTTGCGGCCGCGCTCGTCGAAGGGAGCCTGATCGTAGGCCTGGCAGAGCATGCGCAGCGGCTCGCGGAAATCGTCCGCTCCGAAGTCCGAGAGCCCCGTCGCGGCGCGCGCCTCCGCGAGCAGCCCCTCGATCCCGAAGAAGTCATTCGTCGCCGCCATGGCCCGCCTCGCGCCCTGCCGTCGGTCCGCAATCAAACCTGCGCGCCCCATTCTAACCCGCACACCGGGCCTTTCGCGCTAGAGCAAGCGAAGCGCGCAGCGAGCCGCAGGCGAGCGGAGTGCGGGTGGCGCGGGCCGCCGCGCCGGGACCCGCTAAAGCTCGACCGGCAGCTCCAGGTGCTCGCGGTACACGAGATCGCGGTGGGCGAGCAGCTCGGGCGAGCAGGCGGCGCGCAGCGCCGGGTCGTTCAGCTCATACATCGGGCGCAGCGCGGCGGGCATCGCGCACTGGGATTCGGGCAGCGGCGAGACCATGGCGGCGAAGGCGGCCCAGTAGATGTCGAGCGCGCTGAGGCGCTCACCGACGAGGTAGTGCCGGCCGCTGCGCTGCTGCGCGGCGAGCTGAACCGATAGCAGGCGCAGGATGCCGGCCACGCGCGCGGGGGCAGCCTGCGCCGCCGCCGCGCTGTAGCCGTACTTGCGGCCGAGGCCCGCCACCTGGGCGCGCACCGGATGATCGGCGGCCAGCGCGCTCGTGGGCAGCGAGAGCGTGCGATCGAGCAGCATCAGCCGCCGGCTCCAGCCGAGCCCGTTCTCGCCGGCGAGCTCGTGTGCGAGTCCGAACATCTGCTCGCGCTCGGCGGGATCGGCGGGGATGAGGGCGGGTTCCAGAGCGAGCCGCTCGGCGAGGAAGACGATCTCAGGCCACACCGTACGCGCCGGCTCGTCGGCGAAGATCGCCTGCGGCGCATTGTCGTGCCCGGTCCAGGCGAGCAGCTCCGCGTTTTCCGCGCCGCCCACCTGTCTCACTCTCGCGTAGGGGATGCGCTTCGCGAAGAAGAGGCCCTTCGCCGCCTCGCCCCAGGGGCCGGGGACGCCGGCCGTGAGCACGAGGCGCAGGCCCGGAAGCCCGCGCGCCTGCGCGACGTCGAGCCATTCGCCCACGCGCGCTAGTCCACGCCGAGGATCAGGCCGCTGGTCGGCACGCCCGTGCCCGCAGTCACGACCACGTGCTCCGCTCCCTTCACTTGATTCACCGCGCTGCCGCGCACCTGGCGCACGGCCTCGGCGATGCCGTTCATGCCGTGGATGTAGGCCTCGCCGAGCTGCCCGCCGTGGGTGTTGATCGGCAGGCGCCCGCCGAGCTCGATCTGTCCGTCGCGCAGGAAGTCTTTGGCCTCCCCGCGCCCGCAGAAGCCGAACTCCTCGAGCTGCACGAGCACGAACGGCGTGAAGTGGTCGTAGATCACGGCGGTCTGGATGTCGGCCGGGGAGAGGCCCGATTGCGCCCAGAGCTGGCGCGCGACGAGGCCCATCTCGGGGAGCCCGGCGATCTCGCGCGCGTAGTAGCCGGTCATCATCTGCTGCTCGCGGCTCGCGCCCTGGGCCGCGGCCTCGATCACGGCGGGCTTGCGGCGCAGGTCGCGCGCGCGTTCGAGCGAGGTCACCACCACCGCGACGGCGCCGTCGCTCTCCTGGCAGCAATCGAGCAGACGCAGCGGCTCGACGATGAAGCGCGAACGCTGGTGATCTTCGAGCGTGATCGGCTTGCCGTAGAACCAGGCGGCCGGGTTGGTCGCGGCGTGCTTGCGGTCCGCGACCGAGACGCGGCCGAAATCCTCGCTGGTGGCGCCGTACTCGTGCATGTAGCGGCGCGCGGACATCGCGACCCAGCTCGCCGGCGTCAGCAGACCATAGGGCGAGTGCCAGCCGAAATGGGCGTTCTCCGCGGTCGGGATCGGCGGCCGGTCCTGCACGCCGGCGCCGAAGCGCTGCATCGAGCGCTCGTTCATGGCGCGGTAGCACACGAGGGTGTCGGCGAGGCCGCTCGTGACGGCGAGCGCCGCCTGGAGCACGGTGGCGCAGGCGGCGCCGCCGCCATAGTGGATCCGGCTGAAGAAAGTCAGATCGCCGCCGCCGAGGTAGCGGTTGATCTCGATCGCCGGATTGTTGTCCATCGTGAAGCCGCAGTAGCCGTCGACGTCCTTGGGCTCGAGCCCCGCGTCGGCGAGCGCCGAGGAGATCGCCTCGACGGCAAGTCTCATTTCGCTGCGCCCCGAATCCTTCGAGAACTCCGTCTGCCCGATGCCGGCGATGGCGGTCTTGCCGGGAAACGCGTACTCGCCGCGCTGCATGGATGCGCGCGCCACGCTCAGCCCGGTAGCCGCAGCGTGACGGTCCCCGTCACGTGATTGCCGAGCCGGTTCGCGCCCACCACCTCGACGTGGACGAGGCCGTCCGCCTTCGCGCTGACGCGCCCGCGCAGCGTCATCGTGTCGCCCGGATGGTTGGGCGCGCCGAGCCGGATGTCGACCGAGCGCAGCAGCGCCTCGGGGCCCGCCCAGTCCGTGACGTAGCGGCCGACATAGCCGTTGGTCGTCAGGATGTTCATGAAGATGTCCTTCGAGCCGCGCTGCACGGCGAGATCGCGGTCGTGGTGTACGTCCTGGTAGTCCCGCGAAGCGAGCGCGCCGGCGATGATGACGGTCGCGGTCAGCGGGATCGCGAGCGCGGGGAGCTCGTCGCCCACCGCCACCTCGGAGAGCCGCCGCGTCGTCAGGCTGCGCGGAGCCGCCACTCAGATCTCTCCCCGCGGCGCGTCGACGAGCAGCGCGCCCAGCCGCGCGAGCTGGCGGCTCGCGCCGCCGAGCGTCACGTCGAGCTGCTTCGACCACAAGAAGAACCGGTGGATCGGGTAGTCGATGTCGGCCCCGATGCCGCCGTGCAGATGCTGCGCCGTGTGCACGACGCGCTGGCCGCCGCGGCACGCCCACCACTTCGCGGCCGCCACCTCGGCGCGCGCGGGCAGCCCGGCCGCGACGCGCCACGCCGCCTGCTCGAGCGTCGCGCGCATGGCCTCGAGATCGATGTAGGCGTCGGCGGCGCGCAGCGCGACTCCCTGGAAGGCCGCGATCGGACGCCCGAATTGTTTGCGCGTGCGCGTGTATTCGGCGGTGCGCCGCAGCGCCTCCTCGGCGACGCCCAGCTGGATCGCGCACAGGCCCACCAGCGCGTGGTCGAGCAACCACTCGACGATCTCGGCGCCGCCGTTCGGGTTGCCCAGCACGGCGTCGGTCGGAAGCGACGCGCCCGCGAGCTCGAGCCGCGCCTGTGGCTCACGGTTCGTCGCGACCTGACGCTCGAGCCGGACGCCGGGGCCGCCCGGCTCGACCAGGAAGACGCCGACGCCGTCGGGTGTCTGCGCCGGAACGAGCAGCAGCGCCGCCAGCGTTCCCGCCGGCACGCACTCCTTGACCCCGTCGAGGCGCCAGCCCGCGCCATCCCGGCGCGCCGTCATGCGCGGGCGCGAGGGGTCGGCGCTGCCGGCCTCGACGAGCGCCGCTGTGAGCACGAGGCCCTCGGCCGCCGCGGGGACGAGCCAGCGCCGGCGCTGGGCCTCGTTGCCAAAGCGAGCAACCGGGAGCCCGCCGAGCACCCCCGACGCGAACAACGGCACTGGAGCGAGATGGCGCCCGGCCTCCTGGAGCACGAGCGCCAGCTCGAGCATCCCGAAGCCGCTGCCGCCCACGTCTTCGGACAGCGCCAGTCCGGTGAGGTTCGTCTTCACGAGCTCCGCCCACAGCTCGCTGTCGTACCAGTCGCCGCTGCGCTCGAGCTGCTGGGTCCGCTCGTCGCTACAGCGCTCCGAGAAGATCTTGCGCGCGAGGTCGCGGACGGCTTGCTGCTCGCTCGAGAGAGAGAAATCCAAGCCGTCCTCCTACGCGGCCACCGGCCGGAAGCGGGGCAGCAGGCGGCCCGGCTCGACCTCGGCGAATTCGACTGCGACCGGCATGCCGATGTGCACGTCCTCGCGCGCGGCGCCGACCAAATTTGACACGATGCGCGTGCCTTCCTCCAACTCGACGAGCACGATCAGGTTCGGAACCTCGAATGGCGGGATCGCCGGGTGGTGCGCGAAGACGAAGCTGTAGACGCTGCCGCGTCCCTGCGAACGCACGAAGCCGAGATCGAGCCCATGACAGCCCGCGCACATGGGGCCGGGCGGGTGTTGCAGGCGGTTGCAGGCGTTGCAGCGCTGGATGCGCAGCTCGCGCTGCGCGACGCCCTCCCAGAAGAAGCGGTTGTCGTGGGTGAGGGCGGGCTTCGGGCGCGGTCGCGTCGCTGCGGGGGGCGCTGCGCTCGCGCGCGTGGGGGGCCGGAACTTGAGCAGCCGGAAGCTCATGCTCGCGACCACCTCGCCGTGCTGATCGCGATAGATCGTGCGCTGCGTGACGAAGTGCCCCGTTCCGAGCGCCGTCTTCTTCTCCTCGGAGACGGCCTCGATCACGGTCTCGGCGCTGAGCAGGTCGCCGGGGCGCAGGTAGCGCACGTATTCCTGCGTGCAGTTCGTGGCGACGACGGAGGTGAAGCCGGCGTCGTCGAGGAGCCGCAGCGCGCCGAGCACACCCGCGGCGTTCTGGGCTTCGCGCACGTCCTTCGGCACGAGCCCGCGCATCGTCCACGCCTGCAGCATCGTGGGCGGCGCCACGATGCCGCCGTGCAGCGAGCGCTCCGCGAACGCCGGGTCGGTGTACACGGGGTTGCGATCATCGACCGCGTCGCACCAGTGCCGGATCATCGGCAGATTCACCGGATCGCGCGCGACGACGGGGTCGCCGAGGCGCACGCCCAGCACCGCGCGCAGCTGGTGCATCAGGTCGTCCGGGCTCAATCGCGTTCCGGGCATCGCGTCACTCGACTCCGCTCGCCTTGGGCTCGCTGCGCGCTTCGCTTGCTCACTCGACTCCGCTCGCCTTGGGCTCGCTGCGCGCTTCGCTTGCTCACTCGACTCCGCTCGCCCTTGGCTCGCTGCGCGCTGCGCTGGCTAGCGCGGCGCACGCGGCAACCCCAACCCGAGCGTGGCGACGATCTCGCGCTGGATCTCGTTCACGCCGCCGCCGAAGGTGTTGATCTGGCAACCGCGCCAGTCGACCTCGAGCTGGCCGCGCAGCACCGCGCCGGGCGAGCCCGTTTGCAGCGTCCCGGCCTCGCCGATCACGTCGATGAGCAACCGGTAGACCTCGATCAGCGTCTCGGAGGAGTAGACTTTCGCCGCCGAGGCTCGCGCGGGCTCGAGCCTTCCCTGCTCGAGCTCCCAGGCGATGCGCCAGTTCCAGACCTTCTGGGCCTCGAGGCGCGCCCACGCCTCGGCGAACGCGATCTGCACCCAGGGCTTGCGCGCGATGGGCAGGCCCGATTCGTCCGTCGTCGCGCGCGCCCAGGCGAGCACCTCGTCGAAGCGCTGCGCCGCCGAGGCGCCGAAAGCGGCGAGACCGATGCGCTCGTGATTGAGCTGCAACGTGATCAGCTTCCAGCCGGCGTTGATCTCGCCCACCAGCATCTCCGCCGGTACGCGCATGTTCTCGTAGTAGGTCATCGTCGTGTGGCCGCCGCCCAAAGTGTGGATTGGCGTCGCCGAGAAGCCCGGCAGCTTGGTGTCGACGATCAGGATCGAGATGCCCTTGTGCTTGTCCGCCGCCGGGTCGGTGCGGCACGCGAGCCAGATGTAATCGGCGTCGTCGGCGCCGCTGGTGAAGATCTTGGTTCCGTTCACCACGAAGACGTCGCCCTCGCGCAGCGCCCGCGTCTCGAGCGCGGCGAGGTCCGTGCCCGCCCCAGGCTCCGTGTAGCCGATCGCGAAGTGGATCTCGCCGGCCAGAATGCCTGGCAGGAAGCGCCGCTTCTGCGCCTCGCTGCCGCGCGCGATCAGCGCGGGTCCGACGGTGTTGAGCGTGACGAAGGGCAGCGGCGCACCGGCCCGGCGCGCCTCCTCGAACCAGATCTGCTGCTCGATCGCGGTGCGCCCCTGCCCCCCCCATTCCCTGGGCCAGCCCACGCCGAGCCAGCCATCGGCGCCCATCTGCTTGATCAGCCGGCGCTGGAGCGGGCCGCCCTCGAGCGCGCGGACCTGCGTGCGCACCTCCGGCGGGACCAGCTTTGCGAAATAGGCGCGCAGCTCCGCGCGCAGGGCCTTCTGGGTGGGGGTGTGGTCGACGTGCATGGTGAGCCGTGGCGCGCCGAGTCTATCCGAGACGGGGCGGGAGAGTCACGCCCACGGCCGCTCGCGAGCGATTCGCGGCGCGCGCGGCTCCGCCGGGCCGATCGGGGTCAACCTGCGGGCGGCTGAGGCCGATAGGCGGAAGGCCCAGGGGGGTCGCAAATGCTCGCGTTGATCAGCGCTTCGGTGACGCTCGCCAACCTGCTGTTGAGCCTCGTGATCGGCATTCGGCTGTTCCGACTCGCGCGGCGTGGAAGCAGCTTCGGTCCTGAGTTCTGGCTGGCCAGTTTTTTCGTCTTTGCGGCCTTCCTGGGCGCTGGTCTCAACATCAGCGTGTATGCAGGGCTCGCGGATCCCGCGCTCGCGCTGAGCCCCCTGCATGGCTCGCTCGTGCTCGCGTCATCGACTTTCACCTACTGCGCAGGAACCATCGGGCTCCACTTGTTCAACTGGCTGACGTTCCGGCGAGATTCCGAGCGCGCGCGAAATGCGGCCGTCGCGGGCAGCCTGTTCGTGGTCGGCGCCGCATGCGCGCAGGGCCTCACCGAGGGTTTCGCGGTGAAGGTGTTTCCGGGCGTCGCCTACTGGATCTTCTACGTCGCGCGCGTCGCGCCCTATTACTGGCTCGCGACCGAATCGCTGCGCTACTACGCAGCTGCGCGACGGCGCATGCGTCTCGGGCTCGCCGACCCGCTCGTCACGAATCGCTTCCTGCTGCTGGGGCTGTGGGCCGTGGCCTGGGCCGCGATGGGCTTCTCCGACATCCTCGCGCGCGGCACCTACATGCTGGTCTCCGGCTCGACGACCGAGCTGCGGGTCGACACGGCCGGTCCGATCATCCTCGTGACCATCTGCGTCACGTCGGTGTTCGGCGGCCTCGCGGCGGTGACGCTCGGACTCAGCTTCTTCCCGACGCGCGCCTACCGGCGCCTCGTCGAGTCGCGGGCCGCGGCCAGCAGGATCTAGCGCTCCTGTCGCCAGTTGCCGTGGAAGCCGAAGGGCACGCGGTGCGGGAGCTGCACGGTCGCGAGCGGCGCCTGCGCGAGATTCTCGGCGTCGAGCACGAGCAGGTCGCTGCGCCGCTCCGCCTCGCGGTAGACCACCGCCAGCAGAAAGCCTTCGCCCTCGGGTGAGTCCGGGCGTCGCGGCACGAAGATCGGCTCCCCGCAGGCGCTGCCGGCTTCGAGCGGGTGCTCCGTGCAGGCGCCGCTGCGCAGGTCGTAACGCACGACGCTCTGGAAGCCGCGGGCGATCTGCTCGCCGCTCGCGGCGTAGCCCCAGCGGTTTTCGAGGCCGGTGCGCCGCTCGTCGAGTCGCGGGAACTCGATCGGGCGGCTGTCGAGCGGCTCCTCCTTCACCACGCCGCCGTCGAGATCGATCGTCCAGCGCACCAGGCTCGCCGTCACATTCTGCTCGAACAGGCCCGCGTTGCCATCAGCCGGAATCGGCAGGCGCGGATACTGCGCCATGTCGGCCACGATGCGCCGTCCGCTCGTGTATGCGTTCAGCGGATGGAACACGAAGCTCGCGTTCGTCTGGAACCAGCGCACGTCACGGCCCGTGCCGCCCCGCGGCATCACGCCGATCTGCGTCCCCAGCTCCGGCTCCCAGCCGAGCACGTCGCGCCCCTGACCGGCGCGCTCGATGCGCAATGTGGCCGGGAAGATCGGGAAGATCACGTGCTGCTTCGTGGTGATGAAGTCGTGGACCATCGCCGGGAAGGGGATTTCGATCTCTTCCGTCCGCACCAGCTCGCCCTGCGCCGACACCACGTAGTACTGGAGATACGGCGGAATCGCGCTGTAGCCGAAGGCGAGCATCTCGTCCGTCTCGGGGTCGAGCTTGGGATGCGCCGTGAACGTGCCCGGGACGAGACCGTCCGGGGCGTCGATACCCAGCTCCCTGGCGATCTCGGGCGCGACCTTGCGCCGCAGCTTGCCGCCGAAGTCGTCGATGCCGAGCGTTTCGAGCGTCTGGGGATCGAGGCGCACGGGCGGAAGACCACCTTCCACGAGCGCGAGCAGCTTGCCCGCGTGCCACACCACGTTGGTGTTGGCCGGCCCTCCGGGTACACCCTGCGTGCGCGGATCGTTGTCCTTGAAATTGCCGAAGCCCGCGAACAACGACTCACCGGCCGCGCGCTCGAGCTCGAAACGCGGCGTGCGCACCCAACGGTTGCGGTAGGCCGCGCGTCCGCCAGCGATCTGGAAGGCGTGGATCATCCCGTCACCGCTGAACGGGTGATAGGCGCCGCGCGGCGCGTACTGCTGATTGGGTCCGTTGCGATACAGCGTGCCATGCAGCTCGCGCGGAATCTCGCCCTCGACGACGAGATCGGCGATCTCGCCCTCCATCGGCCAGGGCTTCCAGCCATTGCGCAGGAACGCGTGATCGGGAAAGGGCCGGCTCATGCAAGCATCCTCCGCTGGCGCGCGTGCAAATGCAGCATAGCTGAGCGTGCGGAGCGAAAGAATTTCTTCGCCGAACGAACAACTTTTCTCAGCGAAGTCACAGGTTTCGATTGTTTCGCGCGTGCGGTGGGTGATAGATTGAGCGCGCTCGAATTTGGATTAGAGCGGAGGCGCCCGTTCTCGATCGCGTGAGCTGGGGGTTGCGGTCTACCCGCCGGTGAGCGACGAGGATGATGAGTGTTGGGCCCGGGCAGGCCCCCTCCGCTCTAGTTTTTTCCAGGGCTCTCCGACTCGGCGATGAAGCGATATACGCAACGCTCGAGATAGCGCTCGCCTGGCTCGAGCACGGCGCGCGGAAAGCCCGGCCGGTTCGGTGCGTCGGGGAAGCGCTGCGGCTCGAGGCACACGCCGGCGTGACGCGCGTAGGCGACGCCGCCACGCCCTCGAAACGAGCCGTCGAGGCCGCCTCCCGCGTAGAGCTGCAGCCCCGGTGCCGTCGTCGAGAGCTCGAGCGTGCGCCCGCTCGCCGGGTCGCGCAGCCGCGCTGCGAACGCCCCTCCAGCGTCCAGTACGAGGTTGTGATCGAGGCCCTCCGGCGCGTCGCGCAGGGCCGCGCGCAGCGTCCGCGGCGTCCGGAAATCGAACGCGGTGCCTGCGACGGGAGTGATCTCTCCGGTCGGAATCCGCTCGCGATCGACCGGCAGAAAAAAGCCTGAGGCGATCTCGAGCTCGTGGTCGAGCACGCTGCCCCTCCCGCCATCGGCCAGGTTCCAGTAGGCGTGCTGTGTGAACGAGACGACGGTCGCGGCGTCAGTCGTCGCGGCGAGCTCGACGCGCAGCTCGCCCGCTGCGCTGAGCGCGTAGCGCGCCTCCGCTTCGAGCGCGCCCGGGTAGCCCTGATCGCCGTCGGGGCTCGTGAGCCGGAAGACCACGCCCGCTTCGCCCGGCGCCTCGAAGATCTGCGTGCGCCAGGGGCGGCGATCGAAGCCGATGGCTCCGCCGTGCAAATGATGTGGCGGCTCGTTCGCGCTGAGCCGATGGACGCGACCGCGCAAGACGAAGCGCGCACCGGCGATCCGATTGGCGTAGCGACCGATCGTCCCCCCGAGATACGGGTGCGCGCCGGTGTAGCCCGCGAGGTCGTCGCAGCCGAGCACCACGTCCGCCAGCTCGGCGCGGCGAGCCGGGACGAGCAGCTGCGCGAGCGTCGCGCCCCACGAGAGCAGCACCGCCGTGAGCCCGCTCGGGCTCACCAGCGTCACGCGCTCGACCGGCGTCCCATCGGGCGCATGTCCGAAGGGCGTCGTCTCCGCGCGCAGAGCGCGCGGACGGCGGGAGGAGCCCATGCCACTAGCTCCCGAGCCCTACGCGGATCCCGAGCAGCACGAGAACGCCCGCCGCGAAGGCCGCGAAGTGCAGCGCCGCCGTCGCGAGCCGGTGGTGCCGGTTCACCTCCGGAACCAGGTCCGAGGCCGCGATGTAGAGGAAGTTCCCCGCCGCGAAGGGAACCAGGAAGGCCACGTCGATTTGAAGCGACGCGACCCAGGTGAGCAGCCCCCCGACGAGAAAGGGCAGCGAGGAGAGCAGGTTCCAGACGAGCGCCTTGCGCCGGCTCCAGCCGCCGTGCAGCAGCACGCCGTACTCGCCGAGCTCCTGCGGCAGCTCGTGCGCCGCCTCGGCGAGCCAGGTGGCGATGCCGAGCCGGGTGTCGACGAGGAAAGTGCCTGCCACGGCCATGCCGGCCAGCAGATTGTGCAGCCCGTCGCCGACGACGATCAGCGTCGGCAGCGTGCTCGCGGCCTCGCCCTGCGCGTGATGGCAGCGGTGCCAATGCAAGAGCTGCTCGAAGGCGAAGAAGAGCGAGAAGCCCGCGAGCACCCAGATCCAGACGCCGAGGCCGCTGCCGGCGGCGAGCACCGCGGCGGGCAGCATGTGGAAGAAGGCGCTCCCGAGCAGCGATCCCGCGGAGAACGCGACGAGCGGAAGCACCAGCCGCTGCTGAACTCGCTCCGGCAGCAGGAACGTGACGGCGCCCAGCAGAGCGATCCCGCTCATCGCCACGCCCGCGACGACGATCCAGACGAGCGCCGCCACGGGCTAGCGGGCTCCGTCGAGCAGCGACGTGAAGCCGGACGGCCGGTGCGGGCCGATCACGAGCTGCTCCAGCACGCCGATCCCTTCGCGCTCGCCCCAGCGCGCACGGCAAAGCTGCTGCACGTGCACGTGTCGGGGGTCGAGCGGCGCCAGCTCGGCCGGCTGCCACGACTCGGCGCCGAACGCCTCGGCGCCCTTCCAGAGTCCGTGCCCCCACTCGGGATGCAGGTAGCCGAGGCCGAGCATCTGGAAGCTGAGCAAAGGCTCGAGCGCGAGCACGGCGCTCTCGCCCGCGTGCGGCACCAGCTCGATGCGCGCGCGACGCGCGCGTCGCGTTCCGGGCTCCCAGGTGATCTGGTGCGCGACACGCGCCGCGCGCTGCTCGCGCGGATCCGCGGCGTCCGGGAACGCGCTCGGGTCGGCGTGGGCCGGCAGAGTGACGCCGCCCGCGTGCCAGGCACGGCCCGCCTCGTCCTCGAAGATGCCCAGATGCGCGCAGACGTCGTCGAAATGGAACGGCGCCCAGAGCCAGAACAATTGGGGAGGCGCCCCCGGCGCTCCGGCCTCGCGCTCGCCCACCGGGCGGATGCCCCAAGAGCGGTCGCGCACGCCGAGCACGCGCTCGGGCGCGATCTCGAGTCGCTTGCCCTCGATCTCGAGCGTGCCCGTCCAGCGCCCGAACTGGGTGAGCCGCGTCGAGTCCATCACGATCTGCGTGCCGGCGCGCAACGTCGCGCGCGGCTCTTCGATCGCGGCCGTGCGCGCGCGAAATATCAGGTTGCAGGCGAGTCCGCCCGGGTTCTCCGCGACGCGCACGCGCAGCGCACGCAGCGGCTCGAGCACCTCGATCGCGATCGGGCCGACGCGCGTCTCGCCGCGCTCGAGCGGCGCGAGCCGCGAGGCATGGATCGAGAGTTGGCGGCCGCCCGCGAGCACGCTGAACGAAGCGTCCATCACGCGCCGGTTCGGGTAGAGGCCGAGCGCCATGCCGAAGAACAGGGAGCCATCCTGCGCGAAGCCGTTGAAGAAATACCGGTCGTAGAAGTTCTTGTCGCTCGTCGCGGGGTGGGCGACCGGCTCGGGCGTCTGGTGCAGCGGGAAATCGTCGTAATGGGTGAGCACGCGTCAGCCCTTCGAGATCTCGGAGAGCAGCGAGGGCTTGAGCAGCATCACGTCGCGCAGCGCCTGCGCGGCGAGGTGCGCGCGCACGGCCTCGCGCTCGGGCCCCGAGAGGCCTAGAGGCCGCGCAGCGATCGCTTCGGCCAGCGCCGCGCGCAACGCCGCGGCGCGCGCCAGCGGCGGCTCGCTCGGCGCCGTGGAGAGCGCGCGCTCGAGGAGCATGGCGCCCTCCGGGTCCGAGCCCGCACGCCGCGCCGCCGCGAGACGGGCGAGCGCCTCGTACGCCGAGTCGGCCTCGGTCGCCGCCGGCACGGCCTTCTCCTCGATGCGGTCGCGCAGGTTGTGCAGCACGTCGAGCACCGCCCACACGCGCCCGCGCACCGCGCGCGAGGCGACCTCGGGCAGAACCTCCTCGCGCAACGTCTGCAGGCAGCCGTCGATCAGGCGTTCGATCGGGATCAACACGCTCAACCTCCCGTGAGCCAGCCGCGCGAGAGCGCGAGCAGGGCGAACAGAAACGGCAGCTGGTGATCGAAGATCGCCATACGCAGATCAGCCGTGCGGCCATCGCGGAACGCGCGAATCCCCGTCAGCATGATCGCGATCATCTTCACCACGGCGAGCACGCGGTAGAAGGCCATGCGCTCCGCGTCGACGACGCGACCGGAGGTCGCCGCGTAGGCGGCGGCGAAGGCCTCCGGCTCGATCATCGCGCCGGCGAAGGGCGTCCCGCCGCGCCAGAGCTCGCTACTGCACCAGGCGAGATCCTCGAGCGGGTCGCCCAGGTGCACCATCTCCCAGTCGAGAACACCCAGAAGAGTCGCTGAGTCGCTGCGTTGCTCGACGAGCCAGTTTCCGAGCCGGAAATCGCCGTGCACGAGCGTGATTTCGGGCGCGTCCGGCAGGCTGCGTCGCAGCCACGCGAGCGCGTCGGCGAGCAGCGGTGGCACCGCGAAGCCCGCGCGCGCGATGCGCTCCTCCCAGCGCGCGAGCTCGCGCTCGCCCGCGCCGCGGCCCGCGGTGGGGACGCCCAGGAACTCGAAGCCGCGTTTGCGCCAGTCGACGGCGTGCAGGCGTGCGAGCGCGGCGGCGACCTGCGGCGCGAGCGACGCGCGCTCGCCCGGTGTGAAGGGTCCGCTGCCGCTCGCGCCCGCGGTCGGCAGCGGCACCTCGCCCGGCAGCCGCTCCATCACGTAGAAGGGCCGCTCGAGCACGCGCGGGTCGTCGCTATAGAAGGGTGTTGGCGGCGAGAGCACGCCGGCTCCCGAGAGGCCGTGCAGCACCCGGAACTCCGGCTCGAGGTCGTAGGGCTCGAGCAGGCCGGCCACGGGCTCGCGCTTCGCGACGTAGTGCCGGGTCTCGGGGCCGAGCTCGGCATCGAAGGAGAACGTCTCCTGCGAGAAGCCCTCCGTGTTGCGCTCGAGCCGCCGCACCCGAACGGGGGCGGCGAGGCGTTGCGCCAGAAAGCTCGCGAGGTTCGCTTCGAGCTCGAGGGGGGTCATGCCGGGCGCAGTGTAGACAGCGCCGCGCGGCATCGCCTCCGGACGCGGCCGCGCCTTCCGCGGGGCGCAGGACCTCGTGTACCCTCGCCGGCCCGTCGGGGGGCGGGGGAGCGAGGGGCGCGCGATGGCTCTGATCTTCATCACCGGCGCCTCGAGCGGGATTGGCCTCGCGCTCGCGCGCAGCGCGCCGTGGCCGCGCGCGCGCGTGATCGACGTCTCCCGCCGCGGCGGGCCGGGCCTCGAGCATTTCGCCGCCGATCTGGCGGAGCCGGAGCAGTGGGCCCGCGTCGGGGCGCTCTTCGCGCGCGAGATCCGCGCCTATGCGGGCGAGCGCATCGTCTTCCTCCACGCCGCGGGAACGCTCGAGCCGATCGGTTTTGCCGGCGAGGTCGACGCCGCAGCCTATCGGCGCGCGGTGCTGCTGAACGCCGCCTGCCCGCAGGTGCTGGGCGACGCCTTCCTGCGCGCAGCGCAAGCGACGCGCGCGCAGTGCCACCTCGTCCTGATCAGCTCGGGCGCCGCACGCAATGTCTACGAGGGCTGGTCGGCCTACGGCGCGGGCAAGGCGGCCATCGACCAGTGGGTGCGCACGGTCGGAGCCGAGCAGACGCGCCGCGGCGGTCGCGTGCGCGTGCTCGCCGTCGCGCCCGGGATCGTGGCCACGCCGATGCAGGAGCTGATCCGCGCGACACCGGTCGCCTGCTTTCCGGAGGTCGCTCGCTTCGTCGAGCTGTACGAGAAGCAGGAGCTGCGCGACCCGAAAGCGGTGGCCGCCGAGATCTGGGCGCTGCTCGCTCGCGATCTTCCGAACGGCGCCGTGCTCGATCTCCGCGATCTGGCAGCCTCGGCTACCGTGCCCTCCGCCCCGAGCCGATAGGAGCCCATGCCCGAGCTCGAGACTCCTGCGCGCTCCGCCACGCTCGATCGCCTCGAGCGCGAGCGCTTCGATTGCGCGGTGATCGGCGGCGGCATCTCCGGGGCGGGGGTCGCTCGCGAGGCCACGCTGCGGGGGCTCTCGGTGGCCCTGCTCGAAGCCGAGGACTTCGCCTCCGGAACCTCGAGCCGCTCTTCGAAGCTGATCCACGGCGGCCTGCGCTACCTCGCGATGGGCGACGTCGCGCTCGTGCGCACGACCGCCCTCGAACGCAAGCAGATCTTCCGCATCGCACCGCACCTGGCGGAGCGCCGCTGGATGGTCGTGCCCGTGCGCTCCTACGCGAGCCTGCTCAAGCTGCGCGCCGCCGTCACCATCTACGAAAAACTGGGCGCGGTCGAGGGCCCCGATCTCCACCGCAACTGGGGCGCGAGCGAGATCGAGCGCGAGGAGCCCGCGCTCGACACCGTGGTCTACAAACACGCATGCGTGTACCGTGAATATCTCACCGACGACGCCCACCTCGTGCTCGCGAATCTGCGCTCGGCTGCGGGCCTCGGCGCCGCGGTCCTGAACCACGCGGCGGTCGACTCCATCGTACTCGACGGTGGCCGGGCCTCGGGTCTCGAGGCCGTCTGCCGCCTGACCGGGCGCCGCGTCCGCGTGCGCGCGCGCTGCGTGATCAACGCCGCCGGGCCCTGGGTCGAGGCCGTGCGCCGGCTCGAGAGCCCCAGCGCGCCGCCGCTCCTGCACCTCTCGAAGGGTGTACACGTCGTAGTGAAAGCCGAGCGGCTGCCGGTGCGGAATCTGCTGATCCTGGGCACGCAGGATCGCCGCTCGATCTTCGTGATGCGACAGGGACCGTGCGTCGTGATCGGCACCACCGACACGAGCTACGCGCGCGGTGCCGACGTATGGCCCGAGATCATGCGCGAGGACGTCGAGTACCTGCTCGAGCCGCCCGCGCGCTACCTGCGCGGCGAGAAGCTCTCGAGCCAAGACGTGATCGGCGCCTGGGCGGGGCTGCGCCCGTTGATCGCGCAGCCGGGCAAGCAGCCGAGCGAGATCTCGCGGCGCGACGAGGTGCTGGTCGGCCCCGCGAACGTCATCACCATGGCCGGCGGGAAGCTCACGGGCTACCGGCCGCTGGCGCGGCAGACCGTCGAGCGCGCGGCCGAGGTCGCCTCGCTGCGGCTCGCGCCGGCCGGCGACGAGGATCCGCCGCTTCCCGGCGGCGACTTCGACGGAGATCTGGCCGCGCTGGAAGCGGCGCTCGTGCGCGAGTCGGGCGTGAGCACCGTCGCCGCGGCGCGCCTCGCCCGGCTGCACGGCACGCAGGCCCGCGAGCTGACGCGCGCCGGAACGCAGGAGCTCGTGCCCGGCGTGCTCGCGAGCGAGGTCGATTGGGCCGTTCGCCGGGAGGGCGCGGCGACGCTCGAGGATCTGCTCTACCGCCGCCTGCGGACCTCTCTCTATGCTGGAAGCGAGCGCGAAGCCGCGGTGCTTCCCGCCGCCGAGCGCATGGCTCGCCTGCTGGGCTGGGATGCTGCGCGTATGCGAGCCGAGATGCAGCACGCACGGGCGCAGCTCGCGGCGGACCTCGCCTTCCGCGACGCGGCTCCCTCCAGCGCGGCGCGCGCCGTGGGCTCGACGTGAGCGAGCGGCGCGACACGCTCGGCGGCGGGTGGCTCGTTGCAGGCGTCGCGCTGCTCCTGCTCGCGATGACGGCGCTGATCCTCGGGTGGGCGGGGACCGGCGAGCCCGGGCTGCGCATGCTCGTGCGTGCGACGGCGCGCACCTCGCTCGTGCTCTTCGCCGCTGCCTTCACGGCGTCTTCGCTGCGGCGCCTCTGGCCGACGCCGGCGACCGGCTGGCTGCTGCGGCAGCGCCGCTACCTGGGCCTCTCCTTCGCGGTCTCGCACACGCTGCACGCGCTCGCGATCGCCGGCCTCGGCCTCGTGCTCGGCGACGCGTTCCAGATCGATCGCGTGACCGTGATCTTCGGCGGCGGCGCCTACGCGATGATCGCGCTGATGGCGGCGACCTCGTTCGACCGCAGCGCCGCCTGGCTCGGGCGGCGCCGCTGGCGGGTGCTGCATCTCGTCGGCGTGTATTGGATCTGGATCATCTTCGCGAATTCGTACACCGCGCGCGGGGTGATGGCGATCGCGCGCGGGAGCGAGTCCGCGGCCTACGTGCCGGTTGCCGTGTTCGTCTGGGCCCTGTTTGGCGTGCGCGTCGCGGCGGCGCTGCGCGGGCGGCGTCGCGCCGCCGCGCCCGCGCCGGCCTGAGGCGCGCGCCGGGCGTGGAAGGGTTCGTCGAGCGGCTCTCGCGCGAGTTCGGGGCGCGCGTGCTGCGTGATCCCGAGACGCTCGCCGCGCACAGCCGCGACGCCTGGGTGCTCTCGGAGCTCGACGCGCTCGAGGGGCGGCCGCCCGCGCCGCCGCGCGCCGTCGTCGAGGTGGAGAGCACGCACGACGTCTCGCGCGTGCTCGCGCTCTGCCGCGAAGCGCGCGTCCCCGTGGTGCCGTTCGGAGGCGGCTCGGGCGTGTGCGGGGGCATCCGCACCGATGCGCGCATGATCGTGCTCTCGACGCGGCGGCTCGCCGGGCTGCGCGCGCTCGATGACACGAACCTGTGCGCGACCTTCGGTGCGGGGACGAACGGCATGCAGGCCGAGCGGCTGGTGCGGGAGCGCGGGCTCACGATCGGGCATTGGCCGCAATCGATCGAGCTCTCGACCGTCGGCGGCTGGGTCGCGACCCGCGCCTCAGGCCAGTTCTCGACAGCCTACGGCAACGTCGAGGATCTGCTGCTCGACCTCGAGGTCGTGCTCCCGGATGGGAGCGTGCTGCGCACGCGGCGCACGCCGCGTGCATCGGCGGGCCCGGACCTGCGCCAGCTCTTCCTCGGCAGCGAGGGGACGCTCGGCGTCGTCAGCGAGGTGACGTTCTCGCTGCGCCCGCTCCCAGAGACGTGCGTCGGACAAGCGTTTCATTTTGCGAGCTTCGCCGACGGGCTCGAGCCGATCCGCCGTCTCGTGCGCGTCGGCCATCGCCCGCCGGTGGTGCGGCTCTACGACGCGCGCGAATCGGGTCGCAGTTTTCCCGGCGCGTGCCCCGAGGGCAGGGCCCTGCTGATCCTGCTGCACGAGGGGCCGGCCGCCAGCGTTGCGGCGGAACGCGAGGCAGTGTCTCGCATCTGTGTCGAGGCGGGAGGCCTCGCGGCCGGGGAGGCGCCGGTCTCGCACTGGCTCGCGGAGCGCAACCACGTGCCAGGCTTTCGCGGCTTCCTCGAGAAGGGGATCGTGCTCGACACGATCGAGATTGCCTGCACCTGGGACCGCGTGGCCGCGCTCTACGACCGCACCACCGCGGCGCTCGCGGAGCTCCCCGGGCTGCTCGTCGCGAGCGCGCACTCCTCGCACAGCTATCGCTCGGGCGCGAACCTCTACGTGACCTTCGCCGCGAGGCCCGCGCGGCGCGAGCAGCTGGCCGACGTCTATCGTGAGGGCTGGCGCCGGGTCATGCAGGCCACGCTCGCGCTCGGCGCCGGGATCGCGCATCACCACGGCATCGGCCGCGTGCGCCGCGAGTTTCTCGCCGGCGAGCTCGGCGAGACCGGCGTGGCGCTCCTGCGCACGCTGAAGCACGCGCTCGACCCGGACGACCTGCTGAACCCCGGCGTGCTGCTCCCGTCGCGAGCGTGAGCCGCGAGCTGCTGCACGCGCTCGACCCGAGCGCCTGCACCCGCAAGCGTAGGAGACCCGAATGGAACCGCTCTCGCTCGCTCGTGTGGCCCTTCCGTTGCTGCTGATCGTGTTTGCCGGAGTGCTGCTCGTCTGGCCGGTCGTGCGACTGCGTCGGGAGACGGGCGTCTGGGCGGTGACGCTGCACCGGAACACGACCCCGGGCAATCGCTTCATGGGCCTCGTGTTCCTCGCCATCGTGCTCGGCCTGGCCTTCCTGGTCGCGCGCTTCGCTTTCAACGGGCCTGCCTCCGTGGGGGTCTGGGGAGCTCCGCGCGGGGTCGTGCTCGCGGGGCTGCTGCTGTGCGCCGCAGGTGTTCTCGTCATCGCGATCGCGCAGCGCCAGATGGGCGAGTCGTTCCGGATCGGCATCGACGACGCGAAGACCGCCCTCGTGTGCCGCGGGCTCTTTCGCCTCGTGCGCAACCCGATCTACAGCGGACTGCTCGTCATGCTGCTCGGTGTGACGCTCGCGATCCCCTGCGCCGCGAGCGTCCTGCTCGCCTCGACAGCGGCGGTGGCGATCGCGATCCACACCCGTCTCGAGGAACGCCACCTGCTCGAGCTGCATGGCGACGCCTATCGCTCGTATGCCGCAGACGTCGGACGCTTCGTGCCGGGAGTCGGCCGTCTGCGCGCGTAGCAGCGCACGCTGCGTCGGGCCACGAGCCGCGCCCCGGTGCGCTAGCGTGCCGCCTCGTGATGGTGGACTTCAAGAGCGCCGGTGTCTCCGAAGCGGATTGGAAGGCCGCCACGGCGGGCTGCTGCGAGCTACGCGTGCGCCGCGTGATCGACGAGACCGTCGACGCGCGCTCGATCGTGCTCGAGGTCCCCCCGTCTCTCGCGCAGAAATTCCGCTACCGGCCGGGGCAGTTCCTCTCGTTCAAGATCCCGTTTCACGGCAAGGTGCTGACGCGCAGCTACTCGCTCGCGAGCTCGCCGGACTGCGACGCCGAGCACAAGTTCACCGTGAAGCGCATCGCGGACGGTCGCGTCTCGAATTGGATCAACGACCACGTCGCCCCAGGTGACGCGCTGATGGTGACGCCGCCCGCCGGGCTCTTCGTGCTGAACGACGCCACGCGCCGCATCGTGCTCTTCGGCGGCGGGAGCGGCATCACGCCGGTGATCTCGATCGCGAAATCGGCGCTCGCCACCACCCGGCGGCACCTCGAGCTCATCTACGCGAATCGCGACGAGCGCTCGATCATCTTCAAGGAGGAGCTCGAGGCGCTGGCACGCGCGCACCCGGACCGCTTCGAGATCGTGCACTCGCTCGACGTGCGCGACGGCTTCCTCGCTGCCGCGGGCGTGAAGCGGCTGATCGGCCGCGAGCTCGATGCGGACTTCTTCTTGTGCGGGCCGGGCGCCTTCATGGCGACGGTGGAGAGCGCGCTGCTCGAGCTCGGCGTGCCGATGAGCCAGATCCACATCGAGCGCTTCGCCTCGCCGCCGGATCCCGGCGTCACGTCGGCGGACGCGCCCGACGCCGCGGACGCGCGCGGCGAGATCGTGCCGGAGAAGATCACCATCGTGCTCGACGGTGTCGCGCACGAGGTTCCCTATCAGGCCGGCGAGCGCGTGCTGCACGCGGCGCGGCGCGCCGGTCTCGACCCGCCGTTCTCGTGCGAGGAGGGCTACTGCTCCTGCTGCATGGCGAAGCTCGTACGCGGGGAGGTCAAGATGCACGCGAACGATTGCCTCTCGCCCCAGCTGCTCTCGGAGGGATGGGTGCTCACGTGCCAGTCGAGGTGTGTCTCGCGCGAGATCCGTATCGAGTACCCGGACTAGCCTTTTTTACTACGCTCGCCTGCGGCTCGCTGCGCGCTTCGCTTGCGGGCCTCGCATGGGAGATCCGAGATGTCACGACGCGGTCTGATCGAGATGAGCGAAGCCGAGGTGCGCGCGTTCCTGGAGGCGAGCAAGACGATCATCCTGACCTCGATCGGGCCGCGCGGCTACCCGCACCCGATGCCGATGTGGTTCGGGCTCGATCCCGACGGCAGCGTGCGCATGACGACCTTCCGCGCCAGCCAGAAGGTGAAGAACCTGCAACGCGATCCGCGCGTCAGCCTGCTCGCCGAAGCGGGCGAGGAGTACGCGCAGCTGATCGGTGTGGTGCTCTATGGACGCGCCCAGGTGATCGACGACCTCGAGGTGGTGACGCAGACGCTGATCTCGGTCACCACGCGCGGCCAACCCGCGCTGGAGCCCGCCGCGCGCGAGGGCATGGCCAAGGTAGTGGCGAAGACCGCCGCCAAGCGCGTGTGCATCCGGCTCGAGCCCGAGCGCGTCGTCTCCTGGGATCACCGCAAGCTCGGCGGCACGTACTAGCGCCGCCACCGCCACCGCAAGCGGGCGCAAGCCCGC
>Ga0210377_10001494_pt1 | contig 21382 bp, 19 predicted proteins | sample PLM4_65_b1redo_FD_155480 | JGI IMG/M metagenome (GOLD analysis project Ga0210377, IMG submission 155480) | Groundwater sediment microbial communities from an aquifer in East River, Colorado, USA - PLM4_65_b1 redo | ecosystem: Environmental > Terrestrial > Soil > Riparian zone | place: USA: East...
CTCGGCCAGCTCCGGGAAGGTGGCGAGGCGCTCGTAGCCGCCGGCCGGCCAACCCGGCTCGAAGACGACCATCAGCGCCGGCGGCCGCGCGTCGAGATCCCGGATCAGCTCGGCCCGCAGCGCCAGGATCGTGGGATGGCTCGTGTCGTGGAAGAAATGAAAGTCGTAGAGGAAGCGCGTCGGCTGGCGCGCGCCGAGACGCAGCAGCGCGTGGATGCCGCCGGCGGTCGTGTCGAGGACCTGCACGGTCTCGCCCGGCGCCAGCATCGGCGCCAGCTCGGCGGCGAGCCGGCGCGCGTGGTCGGCCTTGTCGCGCTCCCATCCGGCCGGGCTCACGGCCATCGCCTTGCCGGCCAGCAACACGACGGCGAGCGCGACCGCGAGCAGCACCGGTGCGGCCAGCGGCCGGCGCCGGCGGGCCAGGGCCGGCCCGAGCTCGGCGACGAGCAGGAGCAGGGCGAACGCCGCCAGCGGATAGAGGTGATACTCCCAGCCCTTGCCCTGCCCCACGAAATGCGCGACGCCGTAGAGGACGCCGACCGCCGCCACCGCGTGGCGCGCGCCGAAGCGTCCCGCGGCGAGCGCGCTCGCGATCGAGAGCGTGACGCCGGCGCCGATGGCAATCCACACCTCGGCGCGGTAGACGTTCCAGCCGGCGGCGCGCCCCAGTCGCGTGTAGAGCGGGATCAGGTAGTCGAACACGATCGCCCGCCAGGCCGGCAGCGCGCCAGCCAGCGCGAGCCAGCCGACGACAGCCACCGGCGCCACCGCGGCGCCCGCGGCAAAGTGAGCGAGCGGCACCAGGACACCCGCGCCGGCCCGCCACGCCGCCAGCACGATCAGCACGCCGAGGGCGGCGGCCAGCGCGAGCGCGTGGGGCTTGATCGTGATCGAGGCGCCCAGCGCGAGGCCGCCCCAGGCGAGCGCGCCCGGCCGGCGTGACTCCATCCAGCGCGCGACGCCGAGCGCGCCGGCCACCAGCAGCGGGCCCAGCAGGAAGTCGCGCTGCCCGGCCTGCCAGGCGCCGCCGCTCAGGTGATAGAGCACGACCAGGATCGCCGCGGTCCCCGCCGACAGCCGCCCCCAGGGCGCCACGAACACCGCCGTGCCGATCGCCCACGCCGCCAGCCACGCCAGGTCGAACACGCGCCAGGCCAGGTCACCGGTGCCCACCGTGCGCACCACGAGCAGGTGCAGCAGATACACGCCGGGGAAGTTCATGTCGAACAGATCCCGGTACGGCACCGCCCCCTCGCCGATCCGCCACGCCACGTAATGCATCAGCGGCGCGTCATGCACCAGCGGCCACGTCAGCGACCGCCACGCGAGCCACGCGACCAGCCCCGCCCCGAGACCCAACGTGAGAAGTTCGAACAATCGCGTTCGATCGCCGGCCGGGCAGGGGGCGCTACCTTCCAAAATAGGCTTCGATCACCCGCTCGTCGGCCTGGATCAGGCCCGGGGGCCCCTCGGCGATCTTCTCGCCGTGGTCGAGGACGAAGACGATCTCGCACAGACCCATGACGACCTTCATGTCGTGCTCGACCAGCAGGATGGTCCGCCCCTCGTCGCGCAGGCGGGCGACGGCGCCTAGCAGGTCGTTGAGCAGCGTGCGGTTCACGCCGGCCGCCGGCTCGTCGAGCAGGATCAACGCGGGATCGGTCATGAGCACGCGCACGAACTCCACGAGCTTCTGCTGGCCGTAGGACAGGTTGCCGGCGTACTCGCCGGCCAGCCCCTCGAGCTTGACGAACGCGAGCAGCTCGCGCCCGCGCCGCTCGGCGTCCGCGCGCGCGCCGCGGGTGACGACGAGGAGGTTCTCCAGCGCGGTCAGCTCGGGAAAGACCCGGATCACCTGGAACGTGCGGCCGATGCCGCGGTTGGCCACCTGGTGCGGCTTGAGGTGATCGATCCGCTCGCCCTTGAAGACGATCCGGCCGGCGTCGCACCGCTCGAGCCCGGTGATGCAGTTGAACAACGTGGTCTTGCCGGAGCCGTTGGGCCCGATCAGGCCGTAGATGCGGCCGGTCTGCAGCGCGAACGACACGTCGTTGACGGCCGTGACGCCGCCGAAGCTCTTGCGCACTCCCTCGACCGCGAGCACGGGCATCAGATCGTCCGCGGCAGGTGGTACTTGAGCTGCAGCAGCCCCAGCACCCCGCGCGGCATCAGCAGCACGACCGCGACGATGATGGCGCCGAACAGCAGCGGGTGCACGTAGGGATAGTGCGCCCACACGAGCTCCTGGATCACGAACAGGGCGACGGCGCCCAGCACCGGCCCCCACACCGTGCCCTTGCCGCCGAAGAGCACCATCACGATCATCGTCACGGTGACGGCCAGCGGGAACACGCTGATCGGCTCGATGTAGCCCTGATCCCGCGCCGTGAGCGCACCCGCCACGCCGGGTCCCACGGCCGACAGGAGGAACGCGGCCAGCTTGTGGTGGAAGGTGTCGATGCCCATCGCCTCGGCGGCCACCTCGTCCTCGCGGATCGTCATGAGCCTCAGCCCGAACCGCGAGGTGATGATCAGATAGGTTCCCGCGATGATGACGACAGCCAGCAGGCCCATGACGTAGTAGATCGACCGCGTGACGTCCGCCGTCGGCAGCGACAGGCCGTTGCCACCGCCGGTCAGCCCCTCGAAATACGACACCAGGGCCCGCACCACTTCGTTGAGCCCGAGCATCGCGATCGCGAAGTAGGGACCCTTGAGCCGCAGGCACGGATAGCCGATCAGGAGCGCCAGCAGGACCGCCGCGACGCCGCCGGCGAGCGCGGCGGTCGGCCACGACCAGCCGGCGCTGGTGACCAGGATCGCCCCGGCGTAGGCGCCGATGCCGAAGAACGCGACGTGGCCGAAGGAGACGTAGCCGGTGAGGCCGGAGATCAGGTTCCAGGAGCCGGCCAGCGCAATCCACATGAAGATCTGCAGCGTCGAGCGGACGCCGTAGCCGGTGCCGAACGCCGGGTAGATCGCGAGCGCCACGACGACGGACAGCGACAGCGCCCCCAGGAACCAGCCGCGCCGGGCGTTCACGTCTGGCGGCCGCCGAGCAGGCCGGTGGGGCGGACGAGGAGCACCAGCACCAGCAGCACGTACGCCACGACCTCGGACAGCTGCGTCGTCAGGAACAGCGAGGCGAGCTGCTCGACCAGCCCCAGCAGCAGGCCGCCCAGCAGGGCGCCCGGGTAGTTGCCGGCGCCGCCCAGCACGATCACCAGGAACGACTTGAACGTCCACACCCCGCCCATCTCGGGCTGGATGGCGACGATCACGGCCAGCAGCGCGCCGCCGCCGGCGGCCAGGGCGCTGGCGAGGCCGAAGGTGAGCAGATGGATGCGGGCGACGTCGATCCCGCACACCATCGCCACCTCCCGGCTCTGCGAGGTGGCGCGGATGGCCTTGCCCAGCCGCGTCGCTTTCAGGAACAGGAACGCGACTCCGGTCATCGCCGCCGCGAACACGAAGGCGATGAATCGCGGCTTGGATAGGGCGAAGTTGCCGATCAGCCAGGAGCCGGTGATGTACTCCACCGATCGCAGGTCCGACGTGAAGGCGTTCTGGGCCAGGTTCACCAGCGCGATCGAGATGCCGAAGGTGAGCAGCAGCGAGGAGAGCTCGGGGGCGTCGACCACGCGGAACACGAGGGTCCGCTGCAGGACGACGCCGACCACGAACAGGGCGGCCATCGCCACCGGCACCGTCAGGAGCGGGTTCATCCCGGTGCGGCTGTACAGAAAGAACGTGACGTAGGCGCCGAGCATCAGCATCGGCCCGTGGGCGATGTTGATGACCCGCATGACGCCGTAGATCAGCGCCAGGCCGAGCGCCACCATCGCGTACAGCGCGCCCGACAAGACGCCGGAGATGAGCACCTGCCCCACCATCTCCGGCGTCAGGACGACGGTCACGAGGAGCGGGGAGCGGTCAGCGCTGGTTCCACGGCGGCGTCGGGAAGCGGGGCTTGGCCTGGGCGAGATCGTCCGGCCAGACCGTGATCTTCTTTTCGCCCTGCCACTGGAAGGTCACCATCTTGTGGGCGGTCTGAAATCCGTCCTGGTCCACCTTGTACTCGCCGAAGATCGTCTTCGTCTCCAGCTTCAGCAGCTGCTCGCGGACCCGGTCGGCGTCCAGCGAGCCGGCCCGCTTGACGGCCTCCGCGTAGATGGTGCAGCCGGCGTAGCCGGCCGCCGAGTGGTAGGACGGCTCGTGATTGAACTCCTTCTTGTACGCGTCGAAGAACTCCTGGTTGCCGGGATACGGCAGCGTGTGCTCCCACTGCGTCGCCCCGTAGATGAACTCGGCGTTCTGTTTCAGAACGTCGTAGAACTCCGGCAGGTCGCCGCCGACCGTCACCCCGTACATCTTGGGGTTCACGTTCAGCTCTTTCATCTGGCGCGTGAGCGCCACCGCATCGTCGAAGTAGGTGCCGGCGGCGATGACGTCGGGATTGGCGGCCCTGACCTTGGTGAGCAGCGCCGAGAAGTCGGTGTTGCCCTTGGGGTAGGCCTCCTGGTAGACGACCTGCATCCCCTTCTTCTTGGCCAGCTCGACGGCGCCGGAGGCGGCCGCCTTGGAGAACAGCGTGTCCTCGTTGATGACCGCGACCGTCTTGAGGCCGCGCTTGGCCGCCATGTCGATGAGCCCCTCGAGGTAGGCCTCGGCCGGCGTGATGACCATGAAGATGTACTTGCGGCCCTTCTTGAAGATCGACGTCGTCGCCGCCAGCGGCGCCACCATCACCTTCTTGTACTTCTCGGTCACGTTGGCGGCGGCCTCCGACACCGGCGAGGAGTACGGCCCCATCACCGCGTCCACCTTGTCCTCGGTGATGAGCTTCTCGTAGAGCCGCACCGCGGTGGCCGGCAGCGACTGGTCGTCGTACATGACGAGCTCGGCCTTGCGGCCCAGCAACCCGCCCTTGGCGTTGAGGTCCTTGATGCAGAGCTGATAGCCCTCGTGCTGGTTCTTGCCCAGCTTGGCGTAGGTGCCGGTGAGCGACAGCGAGGCACCGATGCGGATCGGGCCCTGGGCGTCGGCCGGCATGCTGAGCATGGCGACGGCCACCGCGAGCACCAGTGATCCGAGCGCTTTGAAGGTCATGGGGGTCCTCCTGGGGGGGCTCCGTGCGCTCCGATGAATAGCACCCGCTCGTTCGATGTGTCAAGGCGACGGCCCGCGGGCGGTGGAGCCGGCGGGGCCGCGATGGTAGCCTGACGTCCGATGGCGTCAACCCCGGCGGGCCGCTCGATCCTCATCGTCGAGGACAACGTCGACGCGCGTGACGCGCTCTGCCTCTTGCTGGAGCTGGAAGGTCACCTGGTCGCGGTGGCGGGCGAGGGCCACCAGGCGCTCGGGCTCGTCCGCGCCAAGGATCCCGACATCGCGCTCGTGGACATCGGCCTGCCGGGAATCGACGGCTACGAGGTGGCCCGGCGCGTGCGCGCCCTCGACGGCCGCCGCCCGGTGCTGATCGCGCTCACCGGTTACGGCCAGCCGGAGGACCGCCGGCGCGCGAGCGAGGCCGGCTTCGACGACCTGCTGGTCAAGCCGGTGGACCCGACGGCCCTGGCGATCCTGCTCGCTACTCTCGAAATTCCTGGTCGAGGATCTCGCGGATGAACCGGTCGAGCGAGACGGGGTAGAAGCGCGCGTCGGGCGAGACGATCACGCCGGTGTCGATGACCTCGCGGCGGGACAGCTCGTCGAGCACCCGCTCCAGGTGGCGCGCGGGATCGTGCTCGTGGCGGCGGATCGCCAGATCCTCGCTCTCGAGGACCACCCTGGAGGCGTAGCGGAAGCTGAACACGCGCGCCACCAGCCGGCGGTCCATCAGCTCCCGCTCACCGAACAGCTCGCCGTAGGTCGGCCCGTCGCCCCCGGCCGCCAGCACCAGGCGCGGCGAGACCTTGATGCGCCCGCGCACCTCGACCGCCCGGGCCGGCTGGTCGTGCTCGGGCGCCACCAGGATGTAGGGCAGCACGTGATAGCCGCTGATGATCCCGGTCATCGGCTTGCGGACGATCTCCGTCTCGCTGAAGATCGCCCGCAGGAACTCCGGATCCGACCACTGCTCGTCCATGCCCAGAGTGTACGGCCTGGCGGCGGCGGTGAGGACATTGACTTCGGCGGTGTGGCGGCGGCAGGCTGGAGCCATGACCGACCCGACCAGCGACCGTCCGACGGTGACGCGGCCCGCCGCCAGCGAGTGGGTGCACATCTGCGAGCGCTGCGGCGAGCGGATGGAAGAGCGCACGTGCAAGATCATCTGCACAAACTGTGGCCTGCTCAGGGATTGCAGCGATCCGTGACCCCGCCGCGCGTCTTCTTCCTCTCCCCCGCCAACTGCGGCGGCGAGCGAGCCGGCCTGCTGTTCTCGCCGCGCGCCTCGTTCGATCTCGCCCGGCGGCTGCGCACGGCGGAGGGCGTGACGCTCGGCGAAGTGTTCTCGTTCCTCTCGAGTCTCTACTTCCGCGGCAAGCTCGCCTACGCCGAGCGATTCGGCGCGCCGCTCGTGATCACGCCGAACACGGGGCTGCGGCCGCCGGACGACCGCGTCACGCTGGCGGCGCTGCGGGCCGCAGCCCGGGTGGACATCCACGCCGCCAACGCCCGCTACCGAGGGCCGCTGCTGGCCTCGGCGCGGGCGGTCGCCGAGACCCTGGGCCCCGACGCCCCGGTCACGCTGCTCGGCTCGATCGCCTCCGAGAAATACGTGGGGGTGCTGCTCGGCGTGTTCGGCGAACGTCTGACCTTTCCGCCGGCCTTCGTGGGCCGGGGTGACATGAGCCGCGGCGGCTTGCTCTTGCGAGCCGTGCGGGCCGGGGCGGAGCTGGACTACGTGCCGGTGGCCGGTGCGGTTCGCCACGGCCCACGCCCCCCGCGGCTGGCGCCGGTGCGGTGACGCCACGTGCACGCCGGGCGAGCTCCGCCCCGGCGACCCGCGATCATCACCCGGCGACGCGACGGCGCGGGGCGGCGCCCACCGGCAGGACGTCGCTCACCATCCCGTCCGTGCGCGGCGACGTCGAGGTGGACGTCGGCGGCCGGCGCGTCCGGCTGACCCACCTCGACAAGGTCTTCTTCCCCCAGATCGGCGCCACCAAGCGAGACCTGCTGCAGTACTACGCCGACGTCGCCGCCGTGCTGCTGCCGCACCTGCGCGACCGAGCGATGGTGATGAAGCGCTACCCCAACGGGGCCGGCGGCGACTTCTTCTTCATGAAGCGGGCGCCGCGGTCGCGCCCGGAGTGGATCACCACCTGCGCCATCGAGCACGGCTCGGGGAGCAGCATCGACTTTCCGGTCATCGACGACCTCGCCGCGCTGCTGTGGGTGATCAACCTGGGTTGCATCGACCTCAACCAATGGTACGCGCGCTGCGACGACGTCGACCGGCCGGACTATCTGCACTTCGACCTCGACCCGGTGGGCGAGATCGAGCTCGCGACGGTGCGGGAGGCGGCCGCCGTCGTGAACGAGACGCTGCGCGCGCTCGGGATGCCGACCTGGGTGAAGACGACCGGCTCGCGCGGCCTGCACGTCTACGTGCCGATCGTCCGCGGCCCCACCCAGAAGCAGGTGTGGCAGGTGAGCAAGACGATCGCCCTCGACGTGGCGCGGCGCCACCCGCGCCTGCTCACCGCGGTGTACAAGAAGGCGGCGCGGCCCGCCGGCCGTGTGCTCGTCGACTACAACCAGAACGCGTGGGGCCGGACGCTGGCCTCGGTCTACTCGGTGCGGCCGCGGCCCCGCGCCACCGTGTCGACGCCGGTGACCTGGGACGAGGTGGCGCGGGGCTTCGCGCTCGAGGACTTTCGCATGGACAACGTTCCCGCCCGGGTCGCCGAGCTCGGCGACCTCTGGGCCCCGCTCAACGACACGCGGGGCCGCTTCGATTTGCAGCGCCTCGCTTGAACATGGGGGGCCCCGATATGGCCCCCCAAACCCCCCGACGCTCGGAGCGTCCCGGCGAAGCCGTGACGCTCCTCGATCCGACGCCAGCCTACCGTCCTACACCACCGCGACCGCTTCGATCTCGATCATCCAGTCGGGGTGGGCGAGCGCCGGCACCGCGATGAGCGTGGAGGCCGGGCCCTTCTTGCCGAAGAACTCCTCGCGCACGGGCACCAAGTCGACGCGATAGCGGATGTCGGTCACGTACGTGTTGATCTTCACGACGTTGTCGAGCGTCCCGCCCTGCGCCTCCACCAGCGCCTTGATCGCCCGAAACGCCTCGCGGGCCTGCGCCTTGAAGTCCCCGCGATACGCCGGCGAGCCGTCCTTGTCGTACGCCACCTGCCCTGCCACGTACAGCACCGCCTTGCCCTCCGTCACCTTCACCGCCTGACTGTACGTCGGCGGCTCGAACACCCCCGCCGCACCATACCGCTCGATCTTCGCCATCAGTGTCCTCCGGGTTTCGAGATTCAAGACGTCGAGACGAGCCCGAAGTCTACACGACGCGATCTCCCGGGCGCCGAGAACGAGCCCGATGCAAGGCGGCGAGGAGTTCCCGACTGCCGGCGGCGCGAGAGCGATGCGCGTCGAGCGCTGGCAGGACTCAGAGCCCGTGAACGAATCGCGGCGTCGAGGTGCGCCACGGCTATGCCGGGGCGTGACGAGCGAGTGGGGGGGGCCATATCGGGGCCCCCCACTCAGAGGTGCACCAGCCAGTGGCCGGGCCAGCCGGTGACGGTGACTTCGTGCAGGGCTCCCGACCCGGTGAGCCGCGCGAGGGACGCGTTCAGCTCGGCGGCGGGGACGCCGAACAGGCGGCGCAGGCGGGGGCGGGTCGTGAAGACGGCGCCGCCCGTGTAGCGGTCAACCAGCCGGTCGAGGGCGGCGGCGCGGCTCAGCCGCCGGCCCGCGGCCACGAGGTCGGGCAGCCACGCCTCCATCAGCTCCCAGCGATAGGAGAACGTCGGCTCGTAGCGCTCCTCGCTCTTGACCACCCACAGGCCCTGCTGCAGCTCGGCCATCGCGCCCTCGAATTCCCGCGTGCGCGAGGGGTCGAGCAGGAAGGTGTTGGCGCGCAGCTGGCGCGTGTACTGCGGGTGCTCGCGCACCATGGCGTCCATCAGGCGCTTGGCCGTGAGCGACATCCGGCCCGCGGCGTACTCGGTGCGGTAGTCGCGCGCGCGCTGCCGGCCGCGCACGAGCGCGTAGAAGGCGGGAACGAGGTCGAGCGCGACCAGCACCGGCCGCCCGCGCAGCAGCTTGCCGTAGTACACGCGCCGGGCCGCCGGCAGCTCGTCCTTGAGCCGCCAGGTGAGTCCGACACCGTCGTCGTGGTGCGAGCGTCGTGGCCACCGTGGCCGGGCGCGGCCGACCACCGCCTCCCACAAGCACGCCACGCCCTCGGGAAAACGGAAGAAGGTGGAGCAGAAGCCGACGGCCTCGACGAACGTCAGGGCGCCGCCGGCGCCACGCACGCGCCCGGGCTGGCGGTGGCGGAACGCGAGCGCGCGCCGCGCCTGCAGCTGGTGGGCGGGCAGCGCCCGGATGCTAGGATCGGCGGCGGATGGACGCGAGCGGCTCCGCGCGATGGTTCTGCTACCTCCTCGCCTGTGCCGACGGCACGCTCTACACGGGGATCACGACGGCGCTCGAGCGGCGGCTGGCCGCCCACAACGCCGGTGCGGCCTCGAAGTATACGCGCGCGCGCCGGCCGGTGCGGCTGGTGTGGGCCGAGCCGTGTCGCGATCGCTCGGCGGCGAGCCGGCGCGAGGCCGCCCTCAAGTCGCTGCCGCGCGCGCAGAAGCTGGCGCTGGCGGATGCGCGGCCAGCCACGCCTGAGACTCCGCCCGCAGGCGCCGGCGCTCGGCCGTCGCCAGCCCGGCGGGATCGAAGCGATAGCGGTAGTGAAGGTCCAGCAGCGGACGCAGCGGCCCCGTCGCCACGGCGGGCGGGGCGGCGGCCGCCACGGCCTCGAGCCAGCGCGCCAGCGGCTCGCCCGGCGCCCGCTCGAACCCCAGCTCGCTGAGACGGCGCTCCACCCCGTAGAACTCGGAGTCGTTGCCGGCGCGCGCCGGCGCGGCGCTGCCGGTCCTCGCGGGCGCCGCCGCGCCGATGCGGCGGCGGGCCCACAATCGCCAGACCAGGATGGCGACCAGCGGGATCAGCAGCCAGCCCAGATTGCCGGTCAGGCGGTCCTGTCGCTCGCTCCAGCGCCAGCGCGAGAAGACGAACGTTGCCCACTCCCACAGGTCACTCACGGGCTGCCAGGCGGACTCCGGACCGGCCTCCTCGGGGATCCACGTCGCCGGCGTCGTGTCCACCTCGACCCAGGCGCCGTCGACCCACGCCAGCGCCCAGGAGTGGGCGTCACGCGCGCGCACGATCCAGCGCCCCTCGATGCGGCTCCACTCGTGCGCCGCGTAGCCGACGACGTAGCGCGCGGGCACGCCGGCCTCGCGCAGCAGCAGCGTGGTGGCCGTCGCGAAGTACTCGCAGTGGCCGGCGTGCGTCGTGAGCAGGAATTCCTCGATCGCGGTGCGCCCGGGGCGGACGCCGCTGAGATAGCGCGTGTAGTGGAAGCGGCCGAGGAAGTGCGCCCGCACCCTGGCGATCACCTCGGCCGGCGGGCGGTCGGCCAGCCCGAGCTCGCCCGCAACCCGTGTGATCACCGCCGTCTCCCGCGGCGGCACCCGCACGTCCCCCGCCGTCGGCGGGCTCTCGTCGGTGCCGCGTCGCGGGAAATGCGCCGTGTAGGTGACGAGCCCCAGCCCCTCGTCGACGCGGACGGCGCCGAGGCGGCTGCGGGCCAGGCCCACCACCATCAGATCGTCGAGCCGGGCGGCGCCGTTCGGCAGCGCGAGCAATCCGCGCCCGCGCGACAGGTAGGTCGACATGGTGAGCCGCGCGTCGGTGGGGGCCTCGCGGCGCAGCAGCCAGGTCGCGCCGTCGGACTCGGGCTGCACGGCCGTGAACCCGCCGTCGACCGCCAGCCACGACGGCGCGTGGTAGGCATTGTAGCTGGCCTGGCGCAGAAGGATCGGGATGCGCGCGTCCGGGCCCGGCTCCACGCGCATCACGACGCGGTCCGAGAGCTTGAGCTCGCCGAGGTCGCCGAGCGACGTCGTCGTGCGATACGGATCGGGATCGCGGCGGATCCACGTCAGGAAGAACGCCTGCGCCTTCCGCTCGACCACGCGCTGCGCCTCGGCGAGCCCGAGATGTCCGGCCCAGCCCAGCAGCGCCGCCAGCGTGACGGCGAGGCCCCAGCGCAGCACGCCGGCGCGGCCCCGCGCGTGCCACAGGGCCAGCGCGGAGAGCGCGACCAGCCCGGCATAGAACGTCGCCCGCGCGTTGGCGGTGCTCGCCGCGAGCAGGCACAGGCCGAAGTAGGACGGTGACAGGTCCACTCGCGGCGTGCTCCCCGGCTGCTTGCGCTGCGACCAGAAGAACACGGCGACCTCGACGCGCCCGGCCACGCTGTAGAGCTGGCAGGCGACGAGCGGGAAGAGCAGCAGCGGCAGCCACTGGATGATGCCGGTCACGGCGCGGGCCGATTCGTTGGCGATGGCCTGGTAGACGCCCACCAGCACCAGCAGCACGGCGCTGAGATCGGACGCCCGGTTGAAATCGGCGCGCTCCAGGTCCCAGCGCGAGCGCACCAGCGTCCGCGCCTCGAGCGCCAGCGCCATCGCGAGGCCGACCAGCAGGAAGCCGGTCTGCCAACCCCAGAAGAGCAGCGCGGCACCGAGCAGCGGCGGCGGCATCACGCCGGGCCCGGCAGCCGCGCGAGCCCATCGCCCACGCGACCGACCTCGAGCCGATGGACGCCGGCAGCGGCGTCCGCCTCGCGCGCGCCGGAGTCCGCCGGCGGATCCGCCACCACCAGGACGAGCACCGGCAGGCCGAGCGCGCGCAGCCGGGACACCATCTCGCGGCGCGGCTCGTCCCAGCCGAGCAGGATGCAGATGGCGCCGCTCAGCGAGGCCTGGCGCTCGAGGACCAGGCGCCCCAGCGTCGCGAACGGACGGTCGCGGCACGGCCGCACGGCGGCGAGGATCTCCAGCATGCGTTCGACGTGGCCCACGCCGCGCCCGGCGGTGACCGCGAACGCCTCGGGGCCGACGAAGAGCAGATCGAGCAGTGACTCCTGCGTGCCCACGGTGCAGGCGAACGACGCCGCCACCGACACCGCCTCCTCGAAGGCGGCGGTGGGCGCCGGCACGAAGGTGTCGAGGACGAGGGCGTGGCGGACGAAGAACTCGTCCTGGTACTCGCGCACCACCGGCCGGCCGGCGCGCGCCCACGAGCGCCAGTGGATGCGCTTGAGCGGATCGCCGGGGCGATAGTCGCGCAGCGACACGAACTCCTCGGAGTCGCCGACCGACTGCGCCAGCGCGATGCCGCCGCGCTGGTAGCGGCGGGCCCCGGGCAGCGCGATGGGCGGCAGCGGGTAGCGGCGCGGCAGGATCAGCAGCGTGGCCGGCCCCGGCCGGGGGCGCAGCGCGCGCGCCAGGCCGAGCGGCTCGCGGCGCGCCACCGTGGTGCCGGTGAGCGTCAACCGCCCCCGGTGCCGCGGCAGCAGCGTGAGTCGCGCCTCGACCTCGCCGCCGGCCGGCACCGGCGGCAGCGGCTGCTCGGCGATCGTCGCCCGCTGGTTGACCGAGATCAGCCACGACCACCGCGGATAGCCGACGGCGCGGTCGAAGCGGTTGCGTCGCGCCTCGTGGGGCTCGCGCGCCGCCGTGAGCTCCTCGAACGAGGGGCGCGGATCGGCGACGTCCTCGATGAGCGCGAGCCCGGAGCGGGCGCGCGAGCCGGCGTTGAGCACGGTCACCGGGTAGGTCACCGGCTCACCGACGGTGGCGTAGCGTGGCAGGCGGCGCCGCACCTGCAACGGCGGTGGGCGCCGCAGCACGCCGAGCGCGGCCACGAGCAGCAAGCCGGCCATGAACGTGACCGCCTGGTAGGCGACGGTGAGACGCGTGTTGGGACCGATCACGGCGGCGGCGAGGAGCCCGGCCGCCACGAGCTGGCCGGCCGGCGTGAGACGGCGGGCGAGACGGTGCTGCAGTCCCCAGACGGCGCGGAAGCTGCGATAGAGGAGCCGCCGCACGGCTAGGCCGGGACGGCGATCGTCTTGACGACCTCCTCGACCACCGACACCGCCGTGGCGCCCGAGAAGCGGGCCTGCGGGTCGAGCGCGAGGCGGTGGGCGATGACGGCGACGGCCAGCTCCTGCACGTGCTCGGGCGCCACGAAGTCCCCTCCGTCGAAGAGCGCCAGCGCCTGGGCGGCGCCGATGAGCGCCAGCGAGGCGCGGGGACTGGCGCCGAGCTGCACGCCGGGCGCGGTCCGGGTGGCGCGCACCAGGTCCACCGCGTAGCGCTTGACCTCGTCGCTGACCCGGATCCGACGAACGCCCCGCCGCAGCTCCAGCACCTCCTCGAGCGAGACGCAGGCGGTGAGGGCGTCGAGGGGATGGCGCTCGGCCTGGTCGGCCAGGATCGCGACCTCCTCCTCCGGGTCGACGTAGCCGAGGCCGAACTGCATCGCGAAGCGGTCCATCTGCGCTTCCGGCAGCGGATAGGTTCCGCGGAACTCGACCGGGTTCTGCGTCGCGATCACGAAGAACAGCTCCGGCAGCCGCGTGCTGGCGCCGTCCACCGACACCTGGCTCTCGGCCATCGCCTCCAGCAGCGCGGACTGCGTGCGGGGCGAGGCGCGGTTGATCTCGTCGGCCAGCAAGATGTGGGTGAAGATCGGGCCCTCGTGGAAGCGGAACGTCTGATCGCGCGGGTCGAAGACCGACACACCGAGGATGTCCGAGGGGAGCAGGTCCGGCGTGAACTGCACGCGCGTGAAGCCGGCCCCGATGGAGCGGGCCAGCGCCTTGGCCAGCGTCGTCTTGCCGGTGCCCGGATAGTCCTCCAGCAGCACGTGGCCGGCGCTGGCGAAGGCGGCGAGGAGCCGGCGGATCGCCAGCTGCTGGCCGTGCATGACCGTGGCGAGGTTGGCGGCGATGCGGCGGAACGTCTCCCGCGGCGGCGCGCTCACCCCGGCGGCTACCGCTGCGAGGCCAGCCTGGCCGTGAGCTGCTCGACCAGCCCCTTGTACGACGACCGCTGGATGATGCGGTTGAACTGCGCCCGGTAGTTCGCCACCAGGCTCACGCCCTCGATGCCCACGTCGTAGACGAGCCAGCGGTCCCCGACGCGACGCATGCGGTAGTCGACCGGAATCTCCGTGCCCTGCTTGGTCACGATCCGGGTCCGCACCGTCGCCCGCTCGCCGTCGAGCACCTCGCCCGTGTACTGGATGCGCTCGGCGCCGCTGTAGAGCTCGATCTTGTCGATGTACGACCGCTCGAGGAGATCGGCGAAGAGCTGGATGAACTCGTCGCGCTCGCTGAGCGTGCGCCCCTGCCAGTGGGGACCGAGCGCGCGCTGCGAGAGCTCCCGGAAGTCGAAGATCTCGGCGACGATCGCGCGGATGGACGCCCGCCGCTCGACGGCGCGGGCCTCCGGCTTCAGCTGGGGATCTTCGAGGATGTGTAGCACGCGATCGACGCGTCCGCGCAGTTGATCGGTCGGCGCGCCCGCCCACGCCGCCCCGCCCGTGGTGAGCACCACCGCCATCGCCGCCACCATCAGCATTCGGACCGAGGCCATCGCTACCTCCGTGCTCGAGTTGTCGAAAGTCTAGTCGATTCCACGCCCGGGCCGCTACTCCTGCTTGGCGCGCAGCCGTTTCACGAGGGCCTGGGCGGACGAGGCCTGGATGATCTTGTTGAACTGCGCGCGGTAGTTCGCGACGAGGCTCACGCCCTCCACGCTGACGTCGTAGGCCATCCAGCGGTCGCCGGCGCGATAGAGGCGGTAGTCGACGAGGGTCTCGGTGCCGCCCTTGCTCACCAGGCGCGTGCGCACGGTGGCCAGCTCGCCGTCGAGCACTTCGCCGATGACCACGATCCGCTCGCCGCTGTACTGCTCGATGCGGCCCAGGTACGAGCGCTCGAGGAGCGCGGTGAACAGATACACCAACTCCTCGCGCTCGGCCGGCGTCGCCGCCTGCCAGTGGCGGCCCAGCGAGCGCCGCGTGATCTCGGTGAAGTCGAAGATGTCCGTGGCCGCGCCCCGCAGCGCCACCCGCCGCTCCTCGGGACGAACCTTGAGGACCGGATCCTCGAGGATGGCCACCACCCGGTCGATGCGGGAGCGCAGCTGATCACTGACCTGGCCGGCGGCGGCATCGCGGGCCATCGAAAGGCCCAGTGCGAAAATGCTGGCGATCACGAACGCGCGGCGAATGGTCGTCATCGGTACGTCTCCCCGCTGCTCTGCCTTGCCCACCCGACCGTCGGGCTGACCAGGTGCTATCGCAAATGGGATACCAAGCCGAAAGATGCCGCCCAAGTCACTGTGTTCATTGGCCCGGATCGTCGCACTCGAGTCCGTCATCCTCGTCGACTCGCCGGTTTCTGACCGGGCCGGCTGGCCCGCAACTGACCATGAGTCGCGGCGGCCCGGCGAGGGGTGTCCGTTATACTTGGTCGGTGCAACACACCAACGGAGAGCTCGGAGGCCGGCTGGCCGCGCTGCGGACCGATTTCGCCGCCCTCGGAACGCGTGCCGCCGGTGCCGCCGAAGCCCTGGTCGCCACCCTGCCCCCGCCCACTCTGCTGCTGGACGACCTGAGCGCCGCTCGCGACGCCTTTGCCGCGCTGCGCTCCGCCATGCTGCAGCAGGCCGGTGCGCTGTCGCTGGTCTTCGACGCCGAGGAGCTCGGCACGCTGCGCGACCTCGAGCCCGTCCTGGCCGCCATCACGGCCGCCGAGGAGCACCGCGCGCGGCTCACGGCGTGGGAGGAGGCGCGCGAGGAGGCGTTCGGCGTGCTGGACCGGGTGATCGGGCTCATCCCTCGCGAGGACAAAAGCCTGCCGGCGCTCGGCGAGGCGCAGGGCCGGGCTCGCGAGCTTCGCGCGACCCTCTCCGGCTCGGCGCCCGCGGAGCTGGAGCACGAGACGAAGACGCTGCCCGGCAAGACGCGACCCTTCGCCGAGCTGCTCGCCCTGGTCGAGGGCTGGAACGCGCTCGACGACGACCGCTGCGCGTTCCTGCAGGACGCCATCACGGAGTTCTTCGGCCGATCGCTCGCGCTGGCCGCGCTTCGCGGCCGGATCGGGCGCGCGGGCGAGGCGCCCCCGCCCGCACCACGCCGGCGCGCGGCGGCGGCGCCTCCGGTGGTCCCGGTCAACGCGCCGGCTCCCGTCGAGGCATCTCCGGCCCCGCGCGTGGCCGCGCCGGCGGCGCCGGTCGCTCTGCCCGTGCCGGCCGTCCCGCGACCGGTCGTCCAGCGACCGCCGAGCGTGGCGCCGGCGCCCGTGGCAGCAACCGCCGCACCGCCCGTCCCCGCCCAGGAGAGAGAGCTCACTGGCGAGGTGAGTGAGCCCGACCCGGCCGGCGTGGGGGAAGCCACCGATGAGCGGCGGGAGAGCGAGGGGGAGCTCGAGCGCCTGGCGCAGCAGACGGCCCGGTGGTGGCTCGGCGCCCGCACCGGGTGGCAGGGGCTGCGCGAGCGCGGGATCGGCTTCGGCGACGCCGCCCACGACTACCTCAAGCGCTTCCCCTATCTGCTGAGCGTGCCGCTGCAGAAGAGCGACGAGTACGAGGGCGGCCGGCTGGCCGAGGGATACGGGCTGCTGCTCGCGCACATCGACAAGCAGGAGGAGGGCTTCGTCAAGGAGGCCCTCGCGCGCCTCAATCTACAGCTCACCTCCCGCGAAAGGAACGAGACGTATTCGCTCGGCCACGAGCTGTACCTCTACATCGTGGCCGAGGGGCGGATCTACAAGACGTATCCGGAGTTCGTGCGCGAGATCCTCCACGCCGTGGTCCCCAGGCCGGGTGCGTGGGTGCAGGGCGGGATCGTCGACGCCGACGACGGCACGCGCCTCTTCATGCGCGGGGAGCAGCCGGGCAGCACCGAGGAGCAGACGCGCACGCTCACGGAACCCAAGGAGCGATTGGGGCCGCACGTCTTCCGCGTCACGCTGGAGCCGCTCACCACCCGCTTCTTCACGCTGCGACTGGCCGGCGAGACGCTGGCGGATCCGCCCAACGTGGAGATCAAGCTGAAGGAAAACGACGCGCCGACCGACCACGCCTGGCTGGTCACGCTGCCGGCGCCCGGCAAGGCGCAGGCGGCGCCGCGCAAGCATCGGGTGGGGGGCACCACGCTGGAGGAGCTGGGCCGGCAGTTCAGCGGATTCTGGATGGGCGTCTTCAACGCCGATCCCAGCAACGACCGCGGCTACGAGCTCTCGATCATCCTGCGCCGCAAGCCCCCGCCGCTCCCCCCCGACCCCAAGCCCGGGGCGAAGCCCGCCCCCGACCGCTTCTTCGGCAAGACGCGCTGAGCGCGCGTCACTTCTTGCCGGCGTCCGTCAGGACCTGGCGGAAGGCGCGATAGAACTCCACGTGCTCGGTGATGCCCTTCTTGAGGATGGCCGGGAGATGGGGCAGGTCGTTCACGTTGACCACCACGTTCACGCTCCGCGCGAACGCCATGGCGTTGTCGAACGTCTTGAACTCGCGGCCCACCAGGGCGACGAACATCCAGCGGCGCTGGGACATCGCCAGCGGCCGTACCGCGGCCAGCACCGTGTTGTCGAGCGGGGTCGCGCCCTGGTACTGCTCGTCGATGATGACCAGCTCGTAGACGTCGCGCCGCAACCGGGCGATCGCCTCGTCGGCGTTCTTGACGGCAAGCATGGTGAAGCCGATCTGCTCCAGCCCGGCCTTGATGAGGGCCTGGCGCTCGGGCGCGTCCTCGCAGACGAGCGCCAGTCGCGCCTCGAACTCGGGGGCCGGCTGACCCTCGGGGCTCACTTCTTCCTCGTGCCGAACACCGAGCGGTTGTAGTCGGAGTCGAGCTTGAGCCCCTCGACGTCGGTGGTCTTCTCGCCGCGCTTCTGCTTGATGGTGTCCACACCGCGCTGGACCACCGCCTTGCGGGTGGAGTAGTTCACCGCGGTGTCCTCGGTGACGAGGCCGTGCTCGTAGGAGTGGAGCAGCGACTGGTCGAAGGTCATCATCCCGAACGGCTCGCCGAGCTCCTGGATCTCGTAGAAGGTCTTGCCCTCCTGCTCGCCCAGGAGGATCAGCTCGTTCGAACGGATCGTGTTGGCCAGGATGTCGTGCACCGCCCAGCGGCCGCCGCCCACCTTGGGCACCAGGCGCTGGCCCACGACCCACCGCATGGTGTCGGCCAGCCGCTGCCGGATCTGCTTCTCCTCGTCCTTGTCGAACATGCCGATGATGCGGTTGATCGCCTGGCCGGCGTTCACGGTGTGCAGCGTGGAGAGCACGAGGTGGCCCGTCTCCGAGGCCTTGAGCGCCAGCTCGGCGGTCTCCCGGTCGCGCATCTCGCCGACCAGGATGATCTTGGGCGCCTGGCGCAGCGCCGCCCGCAGGCCGTTGGCGAAGCTGTCGTAGTCCAGGCCGAGCTCGCGCTGGTTGAAGGTGGCCTTGCGGTTGGGGTGCACGTACTCGACCGGGTCCTCCAGCGTCACGATGTGGACCGCCTTGGTGGCGTTGATCTCGTTGAGCAGCGCGGCCAGCGAGGTCGTCTTGCCGGAGCCGGTGGCGCCGGTGACGAGGATGAGGCCGTTGCGCTCGGACGGCATCTTCTTGAACGCATCGGGCAGCTTGAGGCCGTCGATGGTCGGGATGTTGGTCTCGAGCTTCCGGAGGACCATCGAGGTGTTCCCGCGCTGCGAGAAGATGTTGACGCGGAAGCGGGCCCGGCCCGGCAGGAAGTACGAGGTGTCGCACGATCCCGTGTGGACCAGGTGCTCGGTCAAGCGCCGGTCGCTGTTGATGATGTTCAGCGCGAAGATCTCGGTCTGGAACGGCGTCAGGTTCTCGATCGGCGGGTCGACCGGCACCGCCACCAGCTCGCCGGCCGACTCGACCTGCAGCGGGCGGTCGACCGTGACGTTGAGGTCGGAGACGTTGTCGTGCGATTCGAGCATCGCCGCCAGCAGGTCGTCGATTTCCGGCTTGCGCATGGCGGGCCTCCTACTGATTCAGCTCGTCCGGCGGCGTCTTCAGCAGCGGCCGGAACTTCGTCTTGTCGATGCACTTGTCGTAGGCTTCGTCGGGGCTGATCCAGCCCTTCTGGAGCACGCCCATGATGGCGTCGTCGAGCGTCTGCATGCCGTACTGCTTGCCGGTCTGGATCGCCGAGGGGATCTGGACGGTCTTGCCCTCGCGGATCAGGTTGCCGATGGCGGCCGTGCAGATCAGGATCTCCAGCGCCGCGCAGCGGCCCTTCTTGTCCACCCGCTTGAAGAGGTTCTGGGCCACGACCACCTTGAGGCCGGTCGACAGGCCGTTGCGCACCTGGGCCTGCTCCTCGGCCGGAAACACCTCGATCACGCGGTCGACGGTCTTGGCCGCGCTCGTCGTGTGCAGCGTGCCGAACACCAGGTGACCGGTGTTGGCGGCCTCCAGGGCCAGGCGGATGGTCTCGAGATCTCGCATCTCACCGACCAGGATGATGTCGGGGTCCTCGCGCAAGGCGCCGCGGAGCGCGGCCCCGAACGAGCGCGTGTGGATGCCCACCTCGCGGTGGTTGACCAGGCAGCCCTGCGGCTCGTGCACGAACTCGATCGGGTCCTCGATGGTGATGATGTGGTCCTTGCGGTGTTTGTTGGCGTGGTCGATGACCGCGGCCAGCGTGGTGGACTTGCCGGAGCCGGTCGGCCCGGTGACCAGCACCAGCCCCTTGTGCAACATCGCCGACTTTTTCAGGATGGGGGGCAGCCCCAGCTCGTCGGCGGTGAGGATCTTGGTCGGGATCTGGCGGAAGACGGCGGCACAGCCGTGCTTCTGCATGAAGTAGTTGGCGCGGAACCGGGCGACGTTGGGAATCTCGTAGCCGAAGTCGACGTCACCCGTCTCCTCGAAGGTCTTGATCTTCTGCTCGGGGGCGATCTCATACAGCATCTGCCGGAGGGTTTCGTCGTCGAGCGGGTCGTACTTCACCCGCTCCAGATCGCCGTGCACCCGCAAGATGGGCGGCTGGCCGGAGACGATGTGCAGGTCGGAGGCCCCGGTGTCGAACATCAGCTTGAAAAACGCGTCGAGCTTGGCCATGCGTCGGGCTCCTACCCCGGGGACGCGCCCCCCTGGCTCTGGCGCCGGTGTGGACGTTCGGCGGATTCGCCGAGAAGCTGCAGGCGTACATTCGAGCCTAGCGGTTCGGTTCGCGCCAAGTCAAGAAAACCGGGTATATCCCTCAACGTGGGGGCCCCGACATGGCCCCCACACCCCCACACGCTCGTCCCGCCCCGGCCAAGCCGTGGCGCTCGCCTGTTACCGTGGGGGCCCCGAGATGGCCCCCACACCCCCGACGCTCGGCAGCGTCCCGGCGCAGCCGTGACGCTCCTCGTATGACCCGCTAGCGCCGCGGCAACACCGTGACGCCCCCTCGATCACGCTATTGCGGGCTTATGGCTCGAGGGCGGCGGTGCGGACGAAGGAGGGTTGCTGGTAGAGGCGGTCGGCCATGACGGTCACCATGGGGGTGAGGCGGAACAGGTCGGTGTAGCGGGCGTGGAGCACGAAGGCGCGCTCGACCAGCCGCACCGCCTCCTTGACGTCGCCCAGGGTCGTGGCCGGCCGCCCCGCTCGCCAGGCGTGCAGGCGGGCGGCGAGCTTCATGAACGAGTACAGCGCGAGCAACGTCTGGTACCCGCGGAAGATCCCGTGCATCGGTGTGAGCGTCTTGCGAAACACGACGTGGCTCCAGTACTCGCGCAGGAACGCCTCGACGCCGGGGCCGCCGGCCTCGAAGCGGACGCGCAGGACCGCCGGCAGGTCGAAGGGCTCGCCGCCGGTGATCGCGTCGGGCAGCAGGCCCCGCCCCCGGCGGAAGCGGAAATAGTTCCTGTAGATCGTCAGCAGCAGCGTCGCCCGGGACATTCGCCTCCGCGTGAGCTGCAGCCACGTGTACGGCGGCGCCAGGTAGGTCAGCGACGGCCGCCTCGGATAGCGGGCGCCGGCCGCGATGTCGAGCAGGCGGCGATAGCCGTGGGCGCGTAGCTCGTCCAGGCCTCCGGTCAGCGTCGCCGGCGGAGCGTGGCCCGCGCGGCGCGCGCGCGCCTCGATCTGCGTGAGCCCGATGCACAGGCTGAGCAGGGCGCTGCCGGCCAGCAGCGCGACCGGCAGGGGCCGCTCGCTCCCCCCGAGCAGGTCGAGGAGCGCGGCCTCGATGGGGCGATAGTCCTCCCAGCCGAGATCGATCGAGCCGAAGAGCGTGAGCCGCTGCGGCAATCGCTCCACGCGCGTGCTGCCGGCCAGCACCGCCCGCACCTCGTCGCGCTGCGCGGCCAGCGTGGCGCCGTGGTGCGCGC